>Ga0208863_1000044_pt1 | contig 158236 bp, 155 predicted proteins | sample RifOxyD3_FD_184040 | JGI IMG/M metagenome (GOLD analysis project Ga0208863, IMG submission 184040) | Soil microbial communities from Rifle, Colorado - Rifle Oxygen_injection D3 (SPAdes) | ecosystem: Environmental > Terrestrial > Deep subsurface > Rock core/Sediment | place: Rifle, Colorado...
TACCGCTTGTTCGCTTGCATTATTTGCTGCATCGGTAGCTACTACTGTAAAGCTGTAGCTTGATTTGGCTTCGAAGTTCGGATCGGCTGTTAAGGTTACAGCTCCGGTCGTTGAATTAATGGTAAATAATGCAACATCACCAGTTGCAGCTTTTAGCGTGTACGTTACGGCAGAAGCATCAGTTGCGGCGGCAGTATAAACCACTTGACTAGCACCACTATTTTCATCGATCGCTGTCGCCGTAGTTCCTGATGTAATAACCGGCGCGGTTGTATCAGGTGTGCTATCCTCGCCTCCGCTGCTGCCTACCGCAATAGCAACACCTCCAAGCCCAAGAGCTCCCACGCCATACAGAACAGCGTTAGGAATCCCTGTTAAGAACCCCCCTGCGCCGCCGGCAGCTCCGCCTCCTCCAGCACCTCCAGCAGCTCCACCACTACTAGCATCCGTAACAGCTCCCGTTGTTACTGCAGCGTAATGCGGTAAGCCCGATACGCTCGTTTGTTTCGCAACGGCTACCTGTAACGGCTCGTTACCCTGAGTCATCCCCATCAGCCGATCATGATTCCCGTGGGCATAGACCAGTACATTGCCATCTGTCGAGCTCATTTCGCCCATTGATGCAATGGTGTGGATTCCCCCCTCATTTGCGGTCAGTTCTACTGAGGAACTGTTTTCTTGATAAAATCCTTCGAATGTGACATGCGTCCCGTCGGCATATTGGAGCTGAAGGCTCTCGTCTGATTTCGTGGCGACAACGTCATCAACGATCTCCTCTTTACCTCCCAGTTTTTTGACAATCCGGTATTTTTCACCGGCCTTTGCTTTTACTAGGTTCGCTTCACCTGTTTTTAGAGTTTGTACGGTCCCTTTGTCCCCTACAAGCTCCAATATCTCTTTTACCTGTACCGACTGCGCTGTCACATGTGATTTCATACTAGTAGCCTCCAACAAAAAATTCTTGATATCAATCTTATACCATTTTTATTGTTTTGTTGTGTTTATTTTAAATACATTTTTTACAGATATCTAAATTAAATCAGTTATGTTTCAATACGTATCACTCTCTTAAATAACGTGCTCTCTTTTGCTAAATCAGCCCGTCACGCTGCATCCGCTCCTGGAGCGCAATCAGGATGTAGGCGCTGACCGTCCCGCCGTGAAACTCACGAATTTTATCTTCCCATGCCGTGGGGATGGTAATGAGCTTTTTTTTCTTCTCTTTGTCATTTTTATGACTCTCTTCGCGCTCGCTCATGGCAGCGGAACTTTTCACTTTTTCGATATTTTGTAAAAAACTTTTTTTGGCCATTTGATATCCTTTATATATATTTTTAATATCTATTTAATATTTAAAATAGATTTCACTTCCTCGAACAAATCATCCATCTCCTGGTCGGCACGACTAAAAATCCGGTATTCTTTAATGCTTTTTCCCTCTCCGACGGAATTGGCGATATCGACACGTTGACGGAGGACCGAGACGAGGAGTTCGAAGTGTTCGGAAGTACAGACAAAGTCGATCAAATCACCGAACCGTTTCATCGCGGGATTGATGTTGTTAAAAAGAATATGGGTTTTGATCTTTTCACCCTGAATCTCGGAGAGGCTTTTAAGAATCTCTTCATATTTTTGCAATCCCATCAGATCAAAGGGTTTGTCGCTTACGGGGGTAATGAGCAGATCAGAAGCGATGATGGCGACACGGTTAAAAGCGCTGTCAAATCCACCCGAATCGATAATCGTGAGAACGTCGTCCGTATCTTCTGCCGCATACGCCGCCAACTCTTCGGCAGTGTTGAAATGGAGCATCGGTATCGGTGAGAGGCTGTGTTCACGGCGCAGAGCATTCGTCACGGTGAGGGAACGTTGCGTATCCAGATCAATGATGCGAGTATCCATAATCTTGGAGAAGCAGACGGCGAGATTCCACGCAACCGTGGATTTGCCGACGCCCCCTTTTTGATGCGAGAGGGTGAGGATCATTTATATACCTTCGATATTAATAGAATATCTAAAGTATATATTTTATACCCTTAAAAGAGACCATGCTTCAAACAATCGATTCACTTATATATGAAGCGCTGTCAACCTTAAGAAACCTTTCGTTATCATCTAACCAAAGCTCATCCAAGAAGGAGGTTTCGATGGAAATAAACTGGCTCGCAATTTTCGTCGGCATTATCGCCCTGTGTAGCGTATTTGTAACGGCCGTTATTATTATAATCGGTATCCATACGCTCAAAACGATGCAACAGCTTAACGAATTTACCGCTCATGTCCAAAACGAGCTCAGTTTCCTCTCAACCAAAGCGGCACTCACTTTGCATGAGATAAACGAACTCCTCGGTCATCTCAAAGAAGAGACCCGATCCCTCAGCGATAAGTCTAAACTCTCGCTAAGTGAATTGCACAATTTAATCTCATTTCTCCATGACGAAACCAAAACCCTCGCCCTCAAAGCGTCGAACGGCATCGCGAAAGTAACGATAGGCTCCCTCTTAATCGGAGCATTGTCTCAAATTTTAAAGAAAAAAAACACACCCTAGGAGAAAAATATGGAGAACAACAACACACTCACCTTTATCGTCGGTGCCGCACTCGGCACAATTGCCGGATACTATCTGTTTAAACACCAAGATGAAATCGTCGATAAAATCCATGAGCTGGAAGGGAATCTCAATATCGACCATAACGCCCTTATCGATAAAGCGAAAAGCAGACTTGATACATTGACCCAAAACGTCCAATCCACCATCGAACGCTACACTCACGGCAGCGAACCTAAAACAACCGATGAAATCACCGAGATTATGGCGGAACTCTCTCGGTTACGCGAAGAGGTCAAAGCACTCCAGGCATCATAGTCTTTACGCCAAGGTGGTGCAATCCCTTTGGCTTTACCAGCTGCTATTGCACCGAAGTTGCCTCTAGGAGGCAGAAATAAATTAGTGCAACGGACTTCGGTTTGTTTTACGGAGCATCCGAAGCGTCGTTAGAGCAAAAGCGACAATGGCAGGGCCAAATATAAATCCCCAGAACCCGAATGTTGCCAATCCTCCTACCAGCGCAAAGAAAATCAAAAATTCATTCATCTTCCGTTTTTCATCGTTCAATGCTCGGTTAACAAAATTCAAAATAAGCAATTTAACAATGTTATCAATAAAAAATGCCATCATCGCCCACGAATAGATCGAAATAATCACCGCATTCATAATATTTCCCTCAAAATACTCATTCAAAGCTACAGGAATCCAAACCAGAGCGGTCCCTACAACGGGAATGATGGCCGAAATCCCCGTCATAAATCCGAGTAAAAAGGGGTTGTAGCCTTCGAAAAAAGCGATAAAAATCCCAAATGCCAGCCCTTGTGCCATCATCACTCCCCCCAGAGTATAAAACACCACTGCCGTCGTACTCAGCATGTCGGAAAAAAATGCTCTCTTGATCGTTCGTGAAAGGGGGACAATGGGAAGAAGAAAAAGCATAATACTCCGACCGTACCAGCTTAGGAAGAAGAAAAAGACAACGACCATCGCCATCTCTCCGAGCATAGAGAAAAAAGTTTTCAACCCGCTTCCCAACCATGCGGCGAGGGTAGTAATAATCTCATCTCGGTGCATTTTAGCCATTTCGATCAAATGGTCCAAGGGCTCTTTCAGCCATCCTAAATACGAGGGAAGGGCCGTTGTAAGGGTATCAATTCTCTCTCCCAAAGAGCGGATTGCCTCGATACTTCCGGCGGGCTGATCGAATAGGTAATACAAGAACATCGCAATGGGAACAAAAAGGATCAAAGAGAGCCCCAGTGTCACAATGCCCGCCGAAAAAAGCGATGCCCCAGAGCTTAACATCGGGATACAACGCAGTTTCGTTTCAACGATTCGATATAACGGAAAAATGACGACGGCCAATAAAAAAGCAACAAAAAAACTTTTTAAAAAAGGGGAAAATAACCATAGGACGAGCCCCAAGGCCAAAAAAATCATAAAACGGACAAATATTTTGTTTTCCATTGCTACCCTTTAGTATTGGTGGTGAACGAAGCTTTTAAAACTTCCATCCAGATGCTCTAACGCTTCGCGAGTCCCCTCTTCCAAAACCGAACCGTTTTCGAGGACATAGATATAATCGGCTTTGGTAATCGTACTGAGACGGTGGGCGATAATGATCACGGTTTTCCCTGCAAGAAACTTCTCTAACGCTTCAAAAAGGGCAGACTCGGTATGAACATCCAATGCAGAGGTCGACTCGTCAAAAATGACTATTTTCGGATTCGCGAGTACCATTCGCGCAATGCTAAGACGCTGGCGCTGCCCTCCGGAGAGCCGAATACCGAGTTTCCCTACCTGGGTCTCCAATCCCTGAGGCAAAGTACGGACAAACTCAGAGAGCTGCGCAATGCCTAATGCTTCAAAAATAGCGTCATCCTCTACCTCATCCCCCATCGTAAGGTTAAATCGGAGCGTATCGTTAAACATTAACGGCTGTTGCAGCACCACAAAGACTTCATCCCGGATACGGGAAAACCCGATATGATCGACACTTATCCCGTTATAACGGATATCTCCTGATGTAGGGGGATAAAATCCGACGAGGAGTTGAGAAAGGGTACTCTTGCCACTCCCGCTGGCACCGATAATCGCCACTTTTTTACCCGCAGCGACCGTAAGGGAAAGTCCTTTTAGAACCGGTTCTGAGGGATCGTATCCAAATACCAAGGAAGATGTTTCAATACCGATTCCTTTAGCTTCGGCAAACGGATTCGAAGACATCGTATAGGAGGGCTCTTTGGGGAGGGAAAAAAGTTCGTTGAGACGGGCGAGGGCATTTTTAGCATTGGCAAAGCTGTATTGAAGCGATAACAGCTCCTGTACCGGAGTCATCATAAACCACAAATAGCCGAAAATCCCGAACATCAGTCCGATAGAGAGGTCGGAATACAGTACCATCACGAGACCCAACGCTCTGAATATCTCAAATCCGCTCAAAAAGAGGGTATACGAAAACCGCTCACCCCGTAACGCCTGAATCCCGTAACGCCCCGCACTCTCTTTAAGACGCTGCGCCTGAACGATACTCCGCTCGATAAAACGCTCCTCTTTGTTGCTCGCTCGGATCTGTCCAAAAAGATCACAAATCTGCGTCAAGGTATCGGAAAGCTCGCCGATGGTACGGTTTTGCTCTTTTTTCAATTTACCGACACGACCTGAAATCTTGCGCGTTACGATCATAATCGTAGGTTGAAAAATCAAGATCAAAATCCCAAACAGAGGATTGATCCAAATAAGGACGACCGCTACACCGATGAGGGTAGCTACCGAGACGATCAGTTTGGAGAGGGCACTTCCCAAAAACTGCTCGATCGTATCGATATCGGTCACCAGATGGGTAACGACTTTTCCGCTTCCTAAACGCTCATACGCACTCATGGAGACATTTTTCAGGTGTTTAAGCGCTTGAGCACGGATTTTAAAACTCATCTCTTGGGAGAGGGTGATGAAATAACGTTGGGAAAGGACACTGAGGATAAAAAACAAAAATCGAAGCGAGACGGTTACAAGCAATACAATCCCGATATAGAGGAGCGGCTCCTGCAGCGGTGTGAACCTATCAATGATATCCGTAATCCATCCCCCTTTGCGAAGAAGCACCTCATCGACGAGCAAAGGGATTAAGAGGGGGATCGGGATACTGACCAAGGTCGCAACAATCGCGATCAGGTTACCACGAAGCAACTCCGGCTTGTAATCGCGCATCATCGAAAAAAGAGTTTTAAAAGTAAGCATAATTACGATTATATCCAATCTGCTAAAGAGAATACTGCAAGTTCTGTTCTAAATAATAAAAATTATCCTTTAGATTTTTAGGTTAACTTGAACCCTCTCAGTTCAATTAATCTTTGTGTGTTACAATTTCCCAATATTACTCGAAAACCACAAAAGGAAATTACATGCTCGTCACTAAAAAAGCTCCTGACTTTACCGCTACTACCGTTCTTGGGAACAACCAAATCGTTGATAATTTCAACTTGTATGAAAACCTAGGCGAAAAAGGTGCCGTATTGTTTTTCTACCCGTTGGACTTTACCTTCGTTTGTCCGTCTGAATTGATCGCGTTTGACCACCGTCTTGATGCGTTTACAGAGCGCGGAATCAACGTTATCGGTGTATCGGTTGACTCACAATTCAGCCACTTTGCATGGAAAAACACTCCGGTAAACCAAGGCGGTATCGGTCAAGTTCGTTACCCGCTCGTGGCAGATTTGAACAAACAAATTTCACGTGACTACGACGTATTGTTCGGCGAGTCGGTTGCCCTTCGCGGATCATTTTTGATCGACAAAGACGGAACGGTTCGTCACGCGGTTATCAACGACCTTCCACTCGGACGTAACATCGATGAGATGCTTCGCATGATCGATGCGATGTTGTTCACAAACGAGCACGGCGAAGTTTGTCCAGCAGGCTGGGCAAAAGGTGATGCTGGTATGAAAGCAAGCACTGAGGGTGTTGCTGAATATCTTGCGGAACACGCAGAGACATTATAATTTAAACGCCGAAGGAATCAAATCCCTTCGGCTACGCTAACGCTGTGTTTTACCTCAGCGGTAAAAGCTCATTTTTTTCTTTCACGCTTTTTATTAATCAAAAATACTCTATCCTTTCTTTATGCAATACTCTTTTTTAGCCTCTTACGCTCTTATCATCTTTGCTCTGTGGTACTCACGCCGTGAACACTTCGGTTTAGAGAAAAAAATCCTCACCAACTCAATTTTGGCGATGGTACAATTGGGGTTACTCGGATATGCCCTCGTCTATCTCTTTAAAATCGAGCACCCCTCGTTACTGTTTTTTGTATTACTGGGAATGATCACGTTTGGAGCTTATACCGCCAAAAAACGCTCCCCGCTGGGTGAGCATAGTTTTAAAATCGCCTTTTTTACCCTCGGAGCCTCTTCGGGAATCGTATTTCTCTCGATGATGGCATTCGGGGTGATCCACATGGTTCCCCATGAAATGATCCCCATCGGTGGGATGATTATCGGCAATGCCCTCAACGTCTATACCCAAAGCACCGAACGGTTCCGCGCAGAGGTCAAAAACACGATTGAGACGATCGAGGGGATGGTGGCACTCGGTGCGCCGCTCAAAGAGGCACTTAGTTTTGCCTCAAAAGCATCCGTCAAAGCATCTATGATTCCGACGCTCAATATGCTCCAGACGGTCGGCATCATTCATATCCCCGGCATTACGACGGGAATGCTCCTCGCAGGTGCCGATCCTCTGAGTGCGATCTCCTATCAGCTCGCTGTCATGTATATGATGGTCGCCGTGGCACTTCTCGCGGCGGTGTTTAGCACGATATTTTCCTATCGGGTTATCATCGGTGCGGCGTTTAGTAATACAAAAAACCAAAATTAAAAAGCGCATAAGTGCGCGTGGGCTTTCCGCCGAGAAAAACTCAGCGTTAGCGTAGCTAATTGGGGTTTTACTGCGATAGCGTATCCAAAAATCTAATGGCCTTCGGGTGAACAAAACAGAGTTTTTCCCACCTTCTATGAGGTTTGATCAACGTCACCCGATGAGCTGACACGGAACGGGACAATGCGACATAAAACTGTGAGGGGGCGAAGATTTCATTCGTCTCGATGACGTAATCCGCCAAGCTCATCCCCTGCGATTTATGGATTGTGATCGCAAACGCGAGGGTAAGGGGAAACTGGCTGAGGGTAATCAGTTTCTCCTCCATAGCCGAAGAGCCTTTTTCCACCCACCGCGTTTTAGTGGTATCGACCCGCTCCACTTTGACACTTACCCCATCAGCTTTTTTGATCCAAATAAGATCCTCTTCGATGGAGGTGATCCGTCCCCGTTCGCCGTTATAATAATTCCACGCATTGCGGGTAAAGAGGATGGGGGCTCCCACTTTGAGCGCAAGAGTCGGCTCGATACGGCTCTCGACCATAAATCGCTCGACATCGCGTTCCTGTATCTTTTTATCATGGATCGTAACATAGGTGGCAACCTCAATGATCTCGCCGTTTAAATGCTCCAGCTGGGAACGGTTGTGATTCTGTGCGCTGATGTTTTTGCCGAATAACAATGTTATCGTACTCATATCTTCATTCAGCGGTTTTACGAGGGCTTCGAGCGCATCGTGTGCCTCTTCATCAAGCCTCGCATGGCGTACTTTCTCCAACAAGCTCAAAAATTCTGCTTCATGAGTACGGTATGATCCCTCCAAATGTAATGTCTCAAATCCTAGCCGTTCCCAGCTGGGAGATTCAAACGCAAAATAGATCGGGTCATTCCCGCGCGTCACAGGCGGAAGCTGTAAAAAATCCCCTACTACGATGATTCGTCCGCTAAATTCGGCTTGGAGCAGCCGAAGCCGGATCATATCGAGAAGTTGCGCCCCCACCATCGAAATCTCATCGATAACGATGATCTGCATCGAGCGAATCAGTTTGATGATCTTTTTGGACGGGTCGAGTTTGCCGTTGCGCTCCAGTTCCTCTTGGGAGTTAGCGATTCCCAGATCAAAAAAGCTGTGGAGTGTCTGCCCCCCGATCAACGTTGCCGCCATTCCCGTCGAAGCGAGACGGGCAACCGATTTCCCTTTGTGTACCGCATCCTCGATCAGAGCGCGGGTGAGGGTCGTTTTCCCCGATCCCGCACCGCCGGTGATAAAAAGGTTGGAGGTTTCTAAAATCTGTAATGCGGTTTCAACCATTCTCACCCCTCAGTAAAATCAGCCGTCCAAACGGTATTTCCCGCTCTACCGGAGCAATCCACAACGTTTCATAAGGAGGTTCATAAGGGGGAAATTTACCATCAAGGTCGGTAAAATAGAGAAGGGCTTTGGGAAAATGGGGCCATGTTTCAATGTGGGTAAACACAGGGGTAAAATCCGTTCCTCCGCCGCCGCTCAGAAGATACTCGATATTCTCGCCGTTTTCAAACCGTGTATGGCTACGGATCCGATCATCACATACGATCAGATCGATACTGTACGATCCAAACGTCTCCATAATCGACTCCACCTCAGAAATAAACATCGATAACAGCACCTCATCCACCGATCCCGAACTGTCAATTGCGATGGCCAACTCCAAATGACGCGAATGGACACCCGGGAGATAAACGCCGTCATAGAGGAGTTTTTTGCTCGGAGGGATAAGGGTGTAATCACTGATGTAATAACCCCCGATCGATTCTCGTAATTCACTTCTCCAGTCGATGAGAGACTTTTTGTGCGGTTGGATCAGGCTATGGATCGCTTCACTGAGGGGATCTGATTTTTCAAGTGCTTCTTCGGAGCGCTTTTCACGCTGGGCACGGGAGAGCTTTTCATCCAGCCCCTCGTCGTCTCGTCCCTCATCACTGTCTCGGTCGTTTTGTTCCTGATCCAAAAACTCCAAGGAGAGTTCGGCATAGATCTCTTCGGCACTCAAATTGCCAAACCGTTTATCGTAGGCAATCCCTTGAGGCGCTTCAAAACCGCTCTCGATCAGCAACGTATTAATCGCGTAATCGCACGCCATATTCCACAGCCACGGGCTCCGATTTCCCCGCCTATGCGTATGCGAAAGTGCTTCGTGAAGAGCTCCGTTGCAAAGAGCAAATATCCGCTCAGCGTCACTGCAACCCTCGATAAACGCTTCACGATATTCAAACCGCCCCTCACGGATGGCAAAACTCTCGATGTTATCGTTGATCACCATCTCCATTCCACTCGCGATGGTTCCGAAAAACGGATAATCGAGGAGAAGTTTGGCTTTGAGAGGAGAAAAATCGATCATAGCAGATAGGCGTAGGCCTCTACCCATTCGCCAAAGGCATCCAAATGCTCCATCACAACCCCCTGACGCTGAAGGTCTTGGACGATGAGGACGGCAAACTCGTTTTTCAGTTTCAGCGTATAACGCAAAACGTTCGAAAGAGCCTCTTCATTGTGCTCACTCAGAATACGGGAGACGAGAACATTGGAGAGGGCATAGAGGGTGGAAAGTTCGCTCGGAGCCTCACATTCCTCACCACGTAAAATCGCATCGATATCGGGGAGATGATCCATGATTTTACAAAACCCTAAAAAATCTACGGCGGCATCTTCTCCCACCGCACCGCTGATCGCCTCGAGAAGGAGATTTTGCGGCAACGGGCTTTGGAGGGTTTTATGAACCGCTTCCCAGCTGCGCGGTGTCGCGAAACTCCGGACGTTTTTCAGAGGATCAAATCCAAATAAGGCACTGTTTTTAAATCCGATGTAAGCGATCAGACGCGGATCAATACGCATCTTCACCGCCCATGTCCGCCAATCCTCCGCGCTTACCTCCATCTCGATATGGACAAAACGGTTTGCGAGAGGTGAAGGGAGACGATAAACAACCCCCCGATCCCCCTCACGGTTTCCGGCGGCAATAATCGCCCACCCCTCAGGAAGGGTGTATTCCCCCACTTTGCGGTCCAGGATCAGTTGATAGGCGGAAGCCTGTACTGCCGGAGCGGCGGAGTTAAGCTCGTCAAGAAACAATATTCCCCTCCCCTCGCGCGGCAAAAATGAGGGCGGTGCCCATAGTGCCTGATGCGCTTCTTTGTCATAAAAAGGGATCCCTTTGAGATCGGTCGGATCCATCAATGAGAGGCGTAAATCAATGCACTCAATATCCGCATCTTTCGCGATTTGTTTAATAATGGAGGATTTTCCGATCCCCGGCGCTCCCCATAAAAAGGTCGGTATTTTTGATTCGATCAATGATCTCAATGTCGTAACGGCATCACTGCTGCGCATCAGTTCCATCCTATGTTGTGAGTTTGTATGTGCCTGCCGAACGCGGGATTTGTTTTCACACTCCGCTCAAACCGCCGATCGAGGGAGAGCTGATAGAGAACGTCGATCGGTGTAGCGGTGTTTGCGGCAAGCGCCGATAACACCTCGGTATCTTGACTCATCGAGAGTTCTTCAAGCTTTTGCGATGAAAGTGCGGAGTTTGAAGCCAACTGAGGCATAAAACGCCCATCCGCATAAAACTGATCCAGAATCGTACTCACGGTACTTGTATTCGATGCCAACGAACCGGATACCGACTCATCCTCTAACACAGCCAAACGCTGCTGCATGAGGAGGGTAAGTGTCGGATTGGCCGCAAGATAACAAGCATATCCCCCATTCAATCGATCAAACCGTTCCTGGGTAAGCACCGTATACGAAGCGATGAGATGAGGATAGGCATGTTCTAGCATATCCGCTCCCTCTTTGGAGAGCGTTGCATTTTGGGAGAGGATTGTATTGATCTCCTCATCCTCCAACGCTAACAGTTCGCCCTCCAGCTTCAAAGGTTCCCGATGGGCTAAGAGTTTAGCACGCTCTTTGATTAACAGGTGCAAAATGCTCTCATCGGTATCGCTATGCAATGCCATCGCATCGAGTACCCCTGATAATGACCGATCACAAGGGCTTTTCAATTCTTTTGCAATAGGGGGCAACTCCGCGATTGCACGGATCAGTTCTCGGTTCCCGTAACGCTCAATCAGATGGGCTAATCCGCTCATCGCATACTGAACGTTGTGGTTACGATCCAAATCGACGTAAAACCGCCCGATAATCGCGGCGGTAACGTCTCGGTTAGCGTCGTTATCAAACAGCCCCTCGTTTTGCCAATCATACAGTTTCAAAAGTTTGAAAAAAAGTTCATCGGTAATATAGGGGTTTTGGAGAAAATCGACCAGACGTTCTTGGTTGCGTGAAAGCTTCAAACTCATCAGCAATCGGTTCGGTTCGATGGAGCGGCATAACCACTCCTCGACAAGAGAGAGTTCGACGATGGGGGTGTTTTGCGTTTCATATAGGCGTGCCGCTTCAGCTTGCTCATAGGGATTCATCATCCGCCCCTCGATAATGAGAGAAACATCATCCCTATAACTTCCGACACGCACGATTTTATGCAATTTCAAAAGAGTATCAAACTCTTCCACGTTCAACGCACGGGTTTTTCCTAACAATAAAATCGATTTTCCACAAAGTTCTTCGTAGTTCATAACGCGCATTATAATCCATCAGCCTAAAAAAATCACGCAACGCTATAATGTCAGTATTATTTTTATATAACGGTAAAGGAATAAAATCCCTTCACCTGTCGCTTGCCGCTATGGCACAAAACAAGGGAACCGTTTGGCATCGCCAATGTTTCCTCGAAACGCTTGCCTCTTTTGAGGCAGATAAAAAAGGATTTTAACGATGGAAGAACTCTACGAGGGAATTGCCGCCTACGATGCGGGAGATTTTATAAAAGCGCATGAGCTTCTTTACCCCCTGGCCGCTTACAAACGTGATCCTGAGGCACAATTTCACATGGGAATGCTCTATTTCTACGGAGAGGGTGTGGATAAAGATGTCGATAAAGCGATGGAGTGGTGGAAAAAAGCGATGCGAAACGGCCACGTCGACGCTGCTTATCGTCTCAGCGAAATCGCCACGTCAACAAAAACGACATTTTAACCTAACACTTTTTGGATGCTGTAACGCATATCCTCATCGAGGGTATCCATGTTACCCAACATCCACGTCAAATATCCACGATCTGCTTCAGCAATCTCGGTGAGGGTTTTCCCCTTGTACTTGCCAAACTTCAAAGGGCGGGTATAAAATACCGGCGTTTGGGTCAACTCGACCATTTTATCGATCGGGTTTACCCCCTCAAACCGCTCTTGCAACCGTTTTCGAAGCTCCGTGAGAAAAAGTTTGAGGACCAAAACATCCCCGATCGCATCGTGTGCTTTGACGACGATTCCCAGCGCATCCGCTTCGGCTTGTTCGATCTTATAAAGACCCAAACGATACCGAAAATACTGAAGCCGATGAGCTTCCTCCTCTTCAAACAGATGCCGCGCACATCGCAACGTATCGATGAGCCGCATTTGAGACGTGAAACTCTCTTTGGCCAACATCCCTAAATCGAACGGAGCATTATGGATAATAAGGACGTTTTCGGGAGTATTAAGTGCACACAGTGCTTGAAATGCGGCGGTTTGGGTACACGGCGGTTTTCCCTCGATCATATCGGGAGTAATACCGTGCACTTCCATCGCCCCGAAGCCGATAGGAACCTCGGCAGTACACAGATCGTTATAGACGTCGACTTTTTTACCGTCTAAAACCATATATCCCAATTGGATGATCCGATCACTCTCCCCTGCTCCCGTCGTTTCGGTATCGAGAAGTACGAATTTAGCCATTAATACTGATCATCTTCCGCATCGATATCGAACTCATCGTAGTCATCTTCGTCTTCATCATCTTCTTCATCGTAATAAAGATCGTCTTCGTCATCCTCTCCACCCTCTCGCATTGAGGTGAGTTCCGTATAGAGTTGTTCTGCCTCTTCTTCGTCGATATCACCGCTATTGAGCTCACCGAGAAGTTCTTTGTATTCATCACGCAGCGCTTGCATGTCTTCAAGCTGTGCACGTTCTTGCGACGATGCATCTTTTTGTGAGGCGATCGCTTCAAAAATATCGTCGATATGTTCTTCGACATCGGGAATCAATTCGTTTTGAATCAAATGTTTTAGTTGTGTAATATAGGCCATTTTTCATCCTTTATGATTTAGATATCTCATTATACTTCAAAAATTCGACAAATTTTTCTTCACTGAGCGGTCTTGCGTACATATACCCTTGCGCCTGCTGACAACCGTACTCTTTTAATAACAACGCCTGAGCCATTTCTTCGATCCCTTCAGCGATGGTTTTAATTCCCAAAGCATCCGCCATTGCTATAATCGCTTTGACAATCGCACGATCCTGTTCATCCCCCTCTATCCCGCGGACAAACGATTGATCGATTTTCAATTTATCGATCGGAAACGTTTTTAAATAGCTCAAACTCGAATATCCCGTCCCAAAATCATCAATGGCTACTTCAATCCCCAATCCTTTCAGAGCGATAAGCTTTTCACCCAAGACTTTAGGATTGCTCATCAAGACGCTCTCCGTAATTTCCAATTCAACATACTGATGTCCCACGCCGCTCTCATTGATAATCCGGTTAATTGTCTCTACCACATCGGGTCTCTCAAACTGTTTTCCCGATACATTCACCGATATCCGTCCCGAAAAGATCCCCTCCTCGATCAAACGCTTTGTCAAGACACACGCTTGAGCCAGCACCTGTTCTCCGATCGGTATAATCAGATGGTTGGACTCCGCCAACGGAACAAACATATCGGGACGAATAATTCCCAAAGAGGGGTGCTGCCATCGTACCAATGCCTCCGCACCGATAACCCTGCCCGACGCAAGATCGATTTGCGGCTGATAATAAACCACAAATTCGCGCCCCTCCACCGCACGGCGCAACTCTCTCTCCATTAAAACGCGTTCAAATAGCTGAGCGCTCATCTCCTGAGCAAAATAACAATAGTTGCTGCGCCCCGCTTCTTTAGCGCGCCGCAATGCAATATCCGCATTTTTGAGCAACGACTGGGCGTCTTCCCCATCATCCGGATAAATCGTTATCCCGATACTCGCAGTGAGCTGAAAATCATCCTCTTCCGTAGAGATATTCTCTTCAAATACCTGCACAATCTCTTTGAGTATCCGATCACATTCATGCAAATCCTGAAGCGATTCCAACACAATAATAAATTCATCTCCACCGATCCGACCGATGGTATCTTCACGGCGGATAATGTGTACCATTTTTGAAGCGAGTTCACGGATAACCGTGTCCCCGACGATATAGCCGAATGACTCATTAATGTCTTTAAAATTATCGATGTCAAGATACAAAACCGCCAATTTTTTCTTTTCACGTTCTGCACGTTCAATCGAATGTTTGAGCCTTGCATTGAGCAATAAGCGATTAGGAAGATTGGTGAGTAAGTCGTAGTGGGTCATCCGTTCAATTTCACGCTCCGATTCCTGAATACGAGTAATGTCTTCTCCCGATGAAAATGTCCCCGTCGCCTTTCCGTCACGGTCTTTGATCAAGGCATTATGCCAAGCAATAATCCGCTCATCCCCGTTTTTTGTCCGTATTTTATTTTCAAAATACTCAATCATCTCCCGCTTGCCGCTGATGATCTCTTGAAAGATCGCTTTTGCTTCTGTCAACTGTTCTTTGGCTACAAAGGTCTCAAACCAATCCGCCCCAACTGCCTCTTCTTGTTTTACCCCCAGAACTTGGCATCCTTTTGGATTGATCAAATCAATACGCCCCTCATTGTCGAGGGCCAAACACATAACGGAAGCGACATCCAGATACAGTTTGCTTTTCTCTTGCTCCAGTTCGATCGTGTGTTCTAACGTTTTACGCAGCTCTTCACCCAACCGAATCAATTCGCTGATGTCGTTTAAAAAAAGCTTCATAATCGGCTGATCGTTTACCTCTGCTTCTATCAACGTTACCTCATAGACACGATGAGCAATCTCGATCCGTTCTTTATCCACTCCGCCGCGTAACCGCAATCGGTTCATCAGGGTGTTCCAGATGCCGGATGGAAATATTTTCGATACGGATTCATCAATCCGGACTTGAAACGTCATCATTGCTTCGGCGTTGAGCCATTTAATAATCTGGTCGTTACCGATATCAACAATTTCACAAAACGCAAGTCCCAATAAATTATACGTTGCTTTGGTATCTCGCAATTTCGATTCGAGTTTCACTTCCAACGCCGTATTGTAATTGAGCACCACATTTTTTTCACTCAGAAGATACAACTCTTCATCGTCCCCTCTCACCATCAGGTGGTGGACCCCCTTCGTTTTCATCATATCGATGGCATCATCGATTTTCTCATTCATCCCAACCGAAATGATCGGAGAGCGCATATAACCTGCAATACATTCGCTGCTGGGGATATTACGATATGCCAAATCCAGAATATCCTCCTCCGTCACTATCCCGACCGGATTATGTTGATCGCAAACGATCAACACATCCCGGTTCTCATTTTGGAGGAGAATTATGGCCTCATAGACGCTTGCATCCTGTTGGAGAGTTACGGCACGATTGCGGCGATTCAAATATTGATGTACTTCATCTTGGTTGTGGATCTGAGTTTCATAGTAGGAGAGGATATCGCTTTGGGTAAGGGTAGAGATGTATTTTTCATTCTCATCGATTAAAACAACTCTGCGTATTTCATAGTCAATCATCAGCTCAACCGCCATCTCAACAGGGCGATCAAGATGGATCGATATGACTGGGTAGTTCGCATACTCAATCGCTTTTTTCGTTCCGTCAATCCCGTTGCGATAAAGTTCGATAATATTTTTTAGAGTCAAGACCCCTATCGCTGTATCGTGATCAACCAATATTATATGATTAATCCCCTCTCTCCCCATTTTATCAATCGCTTCGTATAAGGTTGCTTCGGATGAGATGCAATCATTTTTATAGCTTACAAGGTCACTAAGTAACATCACTTCGTCCTAAACTAAATTAAGATGATTATACACCATTACAAGAATGATTAAGAAAGAGAGTGAAGAGGGTAAAAATAAAACATTAGATGAATGGAAATTGGAATATTGAAGCTTGAAAGATAAAAGATGGTGCGGACGGGGGGATTTGAACCCCCACACACGTAATGCGCTACCACCTCAAGGTAGTGTGTCTACCGTTCCACCACGTCCGCGTAAAAAAAGAGGATCAGCCGAAGCTGAACCTATGTGAAGAGAAAGTCGAAACTTACGCTGCCAAGTATGGGTTAGCGTAAAGAGCGATAAGAGCGATAACAAGTGTATAAATAACTTGTGCTTCGATCATAGCAAGTGCGATGAACATAGTTGTCATCAATTTACCGCCAAGACCCGGGTTACGAGCTGTACCAGCGATAGTTGCAGCAGCAGTGCTACCCATACCGATAGCTCCACCAAGTGCAGCCAAACCAAGACCAACACCAGCAGCGATCATAGAATACGCTTTCAATGTTTGGTTAGCAACGTCTGCAGATGCAGCCGCTACAGCAGGTGCTGCTTCAACAGCAGTTTCAACAGCTGCTACCGCTTCTTCAGCACCGAATACTGAAGCAACAAGAGCGAGCATAAGAAAAAATACTTTTTTCATGAGTAATCTCCGTGTTTAAATCAAAGTCCGTTCGGATAGTGTCCCTACTTATCACTTTGTGGGTGGAATTATAATGATGTGGAGCTAAAAGATTACTTAGCTCTACCCAAACCGATTTTGTTTCCTTTGAACTCAACAATCTCAACCATCAATTCATCCCCTTCGCTAATCACATCGCTCACACGGCTGATATGGCCATCGGAGAGTTTTGAGATATGAATCAATCCGTCAATTCCCCCCGGAAGTTCAATAAAGGCACCAAAATCGACGATTTTTTTCACTTTCCCTTTGACCACATCGCCTACTTTGTATTCGACCTTTTCAACCGGAGTGGCTCCGCTGACAATCCCTTCGATATGGTCACGCGCTCCGCGCAGTCCGTCACGATTTTTGCCGGTCAGTTTCACAGACCCTTTTTTCTTATCGATATCGATCGTCACGTCAAAACGCTCGATAATCTCACGAATGGTTTTACCGGCTTGTCCTATGATATCGCCGATGAAACTCGGATCGATATGGAAAAGGTCGGTGCTTGGGAGTGTCCCCTCATTGAGTTCGATCTTATCTTCACTGCTAACCATAATATCGATAATGTGCGCTCGCCCTTCTTTGGCTTGATAGAGGGCCTCTTTGAGAATATCCAAATGGATTCCGCCGAGTTTAATGTCCATCTGCATCGCCGTAATCCCCTCTTTGGAGCCCGCTACCTTGAAATCCAGATCGCCGTCATGATCTTCCAATCCCATGATATCGGTCAAGATGGCATGACGATCCCCTTCTTGTACCATCCCCATCGCCACACCGGCAATCGGATCAGCCATTTCGATATCGCCGGCGCGCAGCGCCATATAGCCGCCGCACACCGTTGCCATCGAAGAGGATCCGTTGGATTCTAGAATTTCAGAAACCAAACGGATAGTTTGGCCGTTACGGACACATCCCCCTTCCAACGCCCGCTTTGCCAGGTTGCCGTGTCCCAGTTCACGACGGCGCGGCGCACCGATCGGAGAAGGTTCACCGACACTGAATCCCGGAAAATTGTAATGGACCATAAACGCTTCGTTTTGCGTTCCGCTGTCGGTAAGGTTTTCGAACATCTGCGCATCTTTCATCCCTCCCAGCGTCAAAACAACCAAAGCTTGTGTTTGACCGCGGGTAAAAAGTGCGGATGCGTGCGCATTTGGCAAGACATTCGTCTCGATACGGATCGGACGTACCTCGTTTAATGCACGTCCGTCCGCACGTACTTTATCCTCCAAGATCTGCGCACGCACCATAAAACGTTTTACCGACTCGATCGCTTTTTTAAGCTCATGCTCATTCCACTCCGGTTTTTCTTTTAAAATGGTTTTACGAATAGTACGGAGCGCTGTACTGCGCTCGGTCTTCGCCATTTGGCTGATCCCCCGTTTTAAATCCTCGGTATGGTTTGAGCGGACATAATCCATCATCTCTGCATTCGTTTCACTGATTACATACTGCAGTTCAAACGGTGCGGCTGCATAAGGTTTAAAGGCACTCTCATACGCGCTGTTCGCCTCAAATAATGCCTCTTGGGCTGCGGCAAGAACATCGATCAGTTCATCTTCATTCATTGCATTAGAAACACGTACCGGGATTGCCGGGATACTCATCGCCGGATCCACCATAGGATCAATCATCCCCATGTCGAGCATTTCCATCTCATCGCTTCCGAGTGTCTGCATCTCGATCATCAGCATATCTTCTTTGCTTCCCGCCAAATACAAATCGAGGGTACTTTTTTCCAGCTGGCTCCGCGTCGGATTAAAAACGATCTCGCCGTCAATTTTGCCGACACGAACGGCACTCACCGAATTAAAAATATCGATGTCCGAAATATAAAGCGCTGCAGATGCCGCATTCAGTGCCAAAACCTGTAAATCGGCTTCGCTGTCTGCACTTAAAACCATAACGGTAATTTGAATCGGGTTGGCAAATCCTTTCGGAAAAAGCGGACGCAGTGATCGGTCCACAATCCGTGACGTCAGGGTTTCAAAATCACTCGGTTTGGTTTCCCGCTTGATAAACCCTCCCGGAAATTTTCCGGCAGCGTAACTTTTTTCGATATACTGAACCGTAAGGGGTAGGAAATCCTCATCCACAAAGTCTGTCTCGTCGACAACGACTGTGGCCAAAATAACGGTATTTCCGCATTTAAGCCACGCGCACCCGTTGGCTTGCGCCGCTACTTGACCAAAAGCGTAGGCTTCGGTTTTATTTTTTAATGCTAATTCAACGTTGTAATTCATCTCTTTTCTCCAAAATAGTCTCTATGGTTTCTTCATCTATTGTTTCAAACTCTTGGTAGTAATACCCCGTATCGATGTAATCATCGATCTCATGAATGCAAAACAGACCATCCACGATCGGATCCAATGTTTCTACGACACTGGAGGGGATGATCGGGGCTGCGACGTAAACCGCTTTCGCTTTTTGAGCGAATGCGGTTTTGATCGCACACATGAGTTTCAAGCCCGTTTCGCTCCCCTCGTCGATGAGGAGTATAGTCTTTCCCTTCATCGATTTAAAATGTTCTCCCTTACGGTATTGATAAACGGCACTGAGAATCTTTTCCTCATGCTTACGGGTCGCTTCACCGTAGATGAAATCGGTTTGAATCTCAAACGCATCGACAAGTGCCTGATGGATAACAATCTCTTCAGTCTCACTCACTCGCGCCAACTCACATTCGTGATTTTGGGGTGCGGTGATGCTGGCGGAAAAAATAAAATCAACCGGAAGTTTCAGACGGGCATTGATCTGTGATGCAATCACCAACCCTCCCGAAGAAACAGCGATCAAATTCCACGATTCGCTCTTCATCCTGTCCAGAGGAAGGAGTTCTTTAAGCGCTGCAGCAGCATCGGAGCGATCTTTAAACAAATAGCGTTGCAATCTCATCTAAGTACCTATCGCGCCATCGAAGCGGCACCCGTCATGTATTTGAGATCGTTGTCGATAAATCGAAGTCCCAACCCTAAGAAAATATTCTGTGACTGTGGATTCAGGAAATTATCCCATCCGCCGTAAAGCTCGAGGTGTTTCAACATTTGATAACGCACCTGTGCTTTTAAATGGGCACGGGTTCCGCGAACATCATTGACGGCATTGAAATCAAATGCCTCGGCACTGAATTTGACTCGATCATGATTCATAAAATAATCGACCCCAACCCCTCCGGTTGATTCAATCGCCCCAAATCGGAGCAAGGTATTGTCAAACCGTTTACCGTATTGGGCCGAATAGTAGGTTTCACCCTCTTTGTTCACCCCCGGTTTTACCTCCGGATATTTTGAATAATCATCGGTGCTGATCAAATCAAACATATAATAGGTCTCCGGATTCGGAAGATAATTAACCCCAAGATAGACTTTCCCGTATCCGTCACGGATCATATAGTCCGTATGCATTGCCACCTGCAACTCACTGACCGTAAAATTGGAAAGCATCGAATCAATTTTTCCGAATGCTTCCTCTCCCCTTTTGAAAAACGAACCTGCATCCGAAACGGTCTCTTTTAGAGAAGCACGGTTTTCAGTGAGAATAGCACTCACATTATCTTCGATCTTGACAAATTTATCAACCGCTTCGGGGAGGTTATGTTCCAATGAACCGCTGATATTGTCCATCCGTGCGGTAAGTGAATTGATACGTGCCATAATCGCAGGGAGATCTTTGTTTACCGTATCGGCGGTCTGATTAAACCCGGCACTCATCGTTCTGAAATTCGCAATGGCCGCGTGTAAATCATCGCGATTTTCGACAATGACACCATCGAGATTTACACCGACATTGCGAAAAGCGATAATCGCGTCTTGAATCGCCACTCTATGCTCATCATCCAGGGTAGAGCGAAAATCTTTTAAAAGCAACTCCAACTCTTTCGCAGCGGCATTCACCGAATCACTCGTTTGATCGAATGAAGCGTAACGTTTGGATTGGGAAAGAACCCCTTCAGCCCGAAGCGGCTCTGCCGAATCTCCGACGATGATATTGAGTACTTTCGATCCTAATAGAGACTCTTGTGCAACGCTCACCGATGAATCTTTGGGGATTTTCACCCCTTCGTCGATCATCAGACTCAGTCTGACCCGTTTCCCGTCGATCGCAATCTCATCTACATCACCGACGGTAACACCGTTCATTAGGACATGGGAATGTTTTTCGATACCGGAGGCATCATCAACATAGGCTTGAATCTTATACCCCTCATTCCCCCATTTTCCCAACGAGGTTACCTGAGTGGAGAGCAACAATAAAGCGCCCAATGCCATCACGACAAAGAGACCGATTTTCGCTTCAAGTTTCATGTACTACCCTCTTTAATTGGTCAGTTTGTAATTAAACTCAGAGCCGCCGAGCGGTTTGAGAATAATGGTAATAAAAATGTACGAATCATCCACGGAGTTACTCGCATTTACATTGGTCAGCATAGGACGCCGGTTTTGAACGTACCGGATCCCAAAATCGAGACATCGCTGCGAATGTAAAAATCCGATTTCACTCCGCTTCAACAAATCTTCACGGTAATCGTACGCCAGAAGGCCAAAGAAACGATAATGGCGATTATACTGATAGGCAGCATCGGCTGTCCAATAACTGGCATAAACAGGAACATCCCGTAATTGCGTAGTGTCATACTTAAGTTCGTCGGTATAATAATGGCTTACGCCCGCGGTTACGATTCCATCATTATAGCGCAGTGTGTTTTGTTCTTTGGTGATACGGTTTCGATCATGATTATAAGCGGTTTGGTTGTAATAGGAAACGGCACTGCTGATCTCCCACTCCAGCTCATTTTGCAGCTCTCCGTAATAATTCTTCTTATCGTCATAGCGGAAATTTTGAGAGAGACGATCAACGAAAAATTGCTTTCCGCTTTCAAAAAGATAGTTATTTAATCCCAGCGATAAGGTATCACTCGGTTCATTCAAAGAATAATACTGGCATGAAATATTGGTCGGATCCTCTGCACACACATCATGATAACTTTCATAATATCCATTGTAAAGCCGATTACCTGCTGCTGTGTAACTGATAGAAGGGTTAATAACATGCGTTAGCGATTCATAAGGACGAACCAACGTCGATGAGAGAGCGAGAGTATGGTCGAGCTGCGCATAAACCCCTTCTTTATAGTCTGTTGTATCTCCCGATTGCGGATTCCCGTAAAAACCAATCACATTGGAAAATGCAGTCGCGGTATAACTCAAATCGAGATATTCATCCACTAAGGGTGTTTGAAAGGTCAACGGAATCGTAAAATCCCCTTTTACAGCCCGTTCGCCATCCGGTCGGTAAAAATTGGTCACCATCGCATCGGCACCGATCATGATGTGATCTCTGAAAAAACTCTCCAAATAACGATGATAATGGAGACTCGGCAAGGTTTGAATCGTCTGGTCATTGCTGGGGCGGTCCAAATACTGATAATGTTTTAAATAGGTCCCAAAATAGTTGTCTTCACTGTTATAGAAGAAATTTAGACGGGAAAGGATCTGATTTGAGGTCACATTTTGCGTCTCATCTGTGTGCTGAAGATTGAGATAATCGACATCATTCATCCAGGATCCGTCAACATAAAGCCCCGACTCACCGTCCAGATCGAGATCAAACCATTCACGTAAAGGGGCAGCGTGACGATAGTTGACATCATATCCGTAATGATTGCTGTTGGCTAAATCATAATCGGCTGCATACTGAGCTTGCTCTTTGAAATATCCCATTTTAATCGACCCTTGGGAAGAGGGGGTATCCACAAAGCGAAAATCGGCATACATTCCCGAACCGCGTGAAGTACGAATTTGAGGACGGAGTTCCGCATCCCACCAGTTTTGCGGTGCAAAATAGAGCGGTTGTTGATAATAAAATCCTTCTGTATTGGAAACTCCGAAAGAGGGGATCAACAGTCCGCTTCGTCGGCTTCGATCAGTCGGATACCCAAAATAGGGGAAATAAAATAAAGGGATATCCTCTACAACCAACCGCGCGTTGTAGAGATTAACCCACATCTTTTCGGTGTTATAATCAGCACTGCTAAAGCGTATTTTCCATAAAGGGTCATGAGAGTCACACCCCGAAACAGCCCCCGTAGCCAAATCAACCTCATGTTTGCACGATTGCGCTTCATCCGTATTCATCCATAAGCCAGAGTCTTGATCGAACATGTAATACGGTCGGGTATAGCGGGTTTCATTCAGAAGATCGACACGTGTATAATCGCTGATCACATGGTATTGTTGTCCCTTAAATACATGGACTGCACCTTTCGCTTCTATAACGCTTGTATTACGGTCATAGCTGAGTTCGTCGGCACTGAGAATCTGATCTTGATACAATACCACCGGATTTCCGGACACCGTAGCAAGCGAGCCGTTCACATCGACAACCGTGCCCAACAGTTCTACACGTTCTTCCCCTAACAATAGGGTGGATGTGATCAAACTGATCCAGTAGAACTTATGCATTGATTACTAATGTCCGGGCAGTTCGGTCATGCCAACTCCGCCGATACGGATCGAGCATCGCCCAAACAAATCCAAGATAAAAAAGAAGTTCACTGACTACCCGAAATACACTTCGGTTAAATGCGCTTAGAAAACTGGGATTGGAGAGGGTAGAGAGTTCAATAACACGGATTTTCATAACAATTTTTCCGATACTGGCACCGTATTGCATTGTAAAAAAAGTGTGATAAATAATCTTAATGGCCATATATTCCAGTAAAAAGCTGTTCGTCACGGCAATCATTGCCTCGATCGTATTGGCCTTGGCAATCGAATCCCAAAGAATAACAACCATAATAATGGACAAAAGCAGTTCATCGATACCAAAAGCAGCTGCCCGCTGACGTATCGACGAGAGGGTGAGCCGCTCACGCTGTATGAGCGAATCGAGTCGTTCATCCATTATCGAAGGGCCTGATACGCAATATCGGTACGGAGTTTTTTCCCTGCATAGTGGACTTGTCCACAGAGCATATAGGCACGATCACGCGCTTCGCGAATGCTCTCTCCAACCCCGACACATACCAACACGCGGCCTCCGGTAGCATAGAGTTTCCCCTCTTCCATACTCACGCCGGCATACGCAATATGGGTATTTTGAGAAATCTCATCATGATGAATTTCATCCACAAGGATCTCTGCAGGTTCCGAGTTGTCATACGGATAGTTACGGCTTGCCATCACAACACCGACCGCATATTGATCATGAAACTCGACGTTAAGCGTATCGAGCTGCTTGGTAGCCGCTTTGTAAAAAAGCTCACTGGCCGGAGTTTTCAAAAGCGGCATCAAAATTTCGCATTCAGGATCCCCGAAACGGACATTGAATTCCAAGGTAATCGGCTCACCGTTCACGATCATCAATCCGATAAAAAGGACCCCCTCAAACGGTGCCCCCTCTTCTTGCATCCCTTTGAGGGTCGGGCGGACGATACGATCTTTTACTTTTTCGTAAATCACATCATCGACCAAAGGTGTCGGAGCGTATGCCCCCATCCCTCCGGTATTGGGACCCTCATCGTTATCAAGGAGCCGTTTATGATCTTGCGCGGCTTGGAGAAGGATAAAATCTTTTCCGTCGCAAAGGGCAAACATCGAGAGTTCATACCCGTCTAAAAACTCCTCGACAACAACCCGTTTGCCCGCATCCCCGAACGATTTTCCGCTAAGCATCTCAGAGACGGCCACTTTGGCCTCTTCGTGACTCATAGCGATAATGACACCCTTGCCCGCACACAAACCATCCGCTTTAACAACGATCGGAGCGGTCAGGCTATCAATAAATTTGAATGCATCGCCGATATGATCGGTTTCGATGTAACGAGCCGTCGGGATGTTATATTTAGCCAAAAAGTTTTTCATATAGACTTTTGACCCCTCGAGTTGTGCCGCGGCTCTGCTCGGTCCGAAAATCACCAATCCTTTGGCTTTAAACACATCGACCACACCGTCGCTGAGCGGACCTTCAGGCCCTACAATCGTCAAATCGATAGCGTTATCCAGTGCGAACTGGGCAAGTTCTTCGTAATCTTTGATATCAACGTTGGTTCCCAACATGGGAGTTGCACCGTTACCGGGAGCAAAATAGAGTGCTGATACCGCTGAGTCTTGTTTTAATACCCGCCCGATTGAAAATTCACGCCCGCCGCTGCCGATTACCATTACTCGCATAGATCACCTTGAAAAAAAATTATCTTATTTGAAACCCGCTAACGTTTCTCAAAAAAAACAATTCTGCTTCGCTAGAAGCTAGCTTTAGTAGCCCAAGTGGCTAACGTAGATGGAGGGATTTTATTCCTCTATCGTCAAATCATAAATAATAAGCCCAGGCGGGCGTTTCGCAGTAGCTTTGGTTCTTCAAAGCTGTAATTGCGCCACATCGAGCGTCTCTTCCGGCGGCAATCTCTCACGCGAATGCGCTCAAACAAGACCACCGACACACCGAAACGTCTACAGATGTGACTAGTTGTATATGTAGAACCCTCATAGTGCGATTAGTCGCTGCGCCCAGAGAAGGTAATTATATCCTCAAAATGCTTAAAACGCAGATGTTTATCGAGCGATTTTTCGTGCTAAATCGACAGCCGAAGCGATACTCGTCTCCGGACTGATATGTACCTCTTTCGCATCTTTAAACGCGTCTCGGGTCGTTTTTCCGATCGCAACCACAGAGTGGGTTGAGAGGATTTGGTAATATCTACAAAAACATTCGATGGAGGAGGGAGACGTAAAAACCAAAACGGCATCTTTTTCTATCGCAACGTCTCTCGCTTCTTCATTACACGTCGTCTCATACACCACGGCTTCATCAATCTCAAACCCCTCATTCCGGGCTGTTGTAACCCAGTCAGAAGCAATTACTTTCGGACGCAGATAAAGCCATTTTCCCTTCCGCTTTTGATGGCCCAGAAGATTCGGAATCGATATTCCGTATCCATCCGCTATTTCGATCTCAACAGCACCCGCTTCACGAGCAAATTGTGCCGTAGGTTCAGAGACGCAAATGCATTTGAGTCTGTTCCAATCGACAGAATAGTTTTGCAATGCCAAAACCGTTTGCTTTGAGGTAATAATGACCCCTTCGTAGCCAGAAAAATCAATTTTGGGGGTTAAAAAACGGATGGAGAGGATAGGAATATGGATCACTCCCGGATAAGGAGTTTTGGAGATGAGATAGACAGGACGCAAAAGAATGCGCCTTATTCCCACTCGATCGTTGCGGGGGGTTTGGAGCTGATATCGTAGACAACGCGGTTAATCCCGTCGACTTCGTTAATAATGCGGCGGCTGATACGCTCAAGTAAAGTATGAGGCAAGTGGGCAAATGTTGCCGTCATGCCGTCCACTGCTTCGACGACGCGCACACATACAGTATTGTCATAGGTACGGTTATCCCCCATGACTCCAACACTTTTCACATTGAGCAATACCGCGAACGCCTGCCATGTTTTCAAATAATAGCCGCTTGCTTTCAGCTCATCGAGTAAAATCGCATCGGCATCACGAAGGAGGTCCAGATCCGCTTTATTGACTTCTCCCATTATACGGATTCCAAGACCCGGCCCCGGAAACGGATGGCGGTTAACCAGTGAATCAGGAAGCCCAAGTTCAAGCCCAAGTTTACGTACTTCATCTTTAAACAAATCGCGTAACGGCTCAATCAACTCGAAATCCATCCAGTCAGGAAGTCCCCCGACGTTATGGTGTGATTTAATCGTTACCGACGGACCGTTAACCGAAACCGATTCGATGACATCCGGATACAATGTCCCCTGAGCCAAAAATTTGATTCCATCGTGTTTTTTTGCTTCCGCTTCGAATACTTCGATAAAGGTATGGCCGATAATTTTACGTTTGGTTTCCGGATCGGTAACCCCTGCGAGTTTTCCGAGGAAATTTTCCGACGCATCGGCAACCACGAGAGGAACTTTCAAGTGAACTTTGAAAATATTTTCAACCGATTCACGCTCCCCTTTGCGGAGCAATCCGTTGTCGACAAATACCGGAATCAACTGATCCCCGATCGCTTCGTACAACAATGCCGCAACCACTGAAGAATCAACCCCTCCGCTGAGAGCACAAAGCACTTTGCCCTCACCCACTTGAGCACGGATTTTGACAATTTGCTCTTTGAGGAAATGGCCCATATCCCATTTTTCGGTAATGCCGCAGATTTTGCGGGCAAAGTTACGAAGCATTAAATACCCCTCTTCGGAGTGATTCACCTCCGGATGATACTGCATCGCATACACTTGACGTGATTCATCGGCAATAGCCGCATACGGAGAGTTCGGCGAATACGCGATCGGAACGAAACCTTCCGGCAATACGTCCACTTTATCCGAATGGCTCATCCATACGGCACGCTCATCTTCACACCCTTCAAAAAGGACAGAGTGCTGGGTCATATCGATAGTCAGTTCTGCTTTACCGTACTCATGATGATCGCTTCGGATGACCGAACCGCCGAAATCGACTGCAATACGCTGCATACCGTAACAAATGCCCAAAACAGGAATTCCCAGAGCATATACACCCTGATCTACCTCATAAGCATCTTTATTGTAAACCGATGAAGGTCCGCCGCTGAGGATGATACCTTTAGGATTTTTGGCTTTTATAGCATCAATTTTAGTGTGGTACGGAAGTACTTCACAATAAACTTTATCTTCGCGCAAACGGCGAGCGATCAACTGAGTGTACTGTGAACCGAAATCAAGAACGATAATATTGACGTCTTTCAAAGGAGAGCCTTTACTAGGAGATAATCGGGTAAGGGAATGAATACCCTTTTCGTTAATGAAAGGGTACCCTATTGTTGTTTAATTTTGAATATGAACTTACTACAAATCCAAAGGGCACTTCACACTCTCCAGCTGAAGCTGTCACTCTTCAATTCTTTGTAATGTAATGAACACCGATCGATTCAGAGCGCTTCTGGGCGGATTGAACGATACTCAACGCGGTTAGCAAACGCAAACGCAACAATCTTCCGACGCCGTCCGATAACATCCGATCTATCGCTTCATGTGCGATCTGCAGCCCTTGAGGGGTACGGACAATCGATACATTGTCCCACATGATGCGACGAAGCTGATCTTTTTTCTCTTTGTCACCTTCTCTTTCAAGCGGCTCATCCCCTGCCTGAAAAAGTTCACTGCACTCTTTTGAGGGATGAACCAAAATCGATTCGGCCGCTTTTTTAGAAAACACCAACCCTTCAAGCAATGAATTACTGGCCAAACGGTTGGCTCCGTGTACCCCTGTCGAAGCCGCTTCACCCACGGCATAAAGCCCTTTTATCCCCGGAACATGGCCATTGAGCTCGGTTTTAATTCCCCCGACTGCGTAGTGGAAAGCCGGAGAGATCGGAACCCGTTCTTTAGGCAATTGGAATCCTAAATCATGCAACGATTTATAAATATTGGGGAAACGCTCTTTAAAATACTCGGGCTCAAAATCCTCACAGGAGAGATAAACCTGTTTTCCGGTGCGCTGCTTGTAGTCAAAAATAGCGCGGCTGACGATATCACGCGGCGCCAATTCCCCCCTCGGATCGTATTCGAATAAAAAACGGTAGCCGTTTTCATCCACGACATGCGCCCCTTCTCCCCGCAGTGCTTCGGTTAGCAGAAGCTTACGTGCCCAGTTGTTTGCAACAAAAACCGTAGGATGAAACTGCATCATCTCCATCGATTCGAGTGCAATCCCCTTCTCGATACAAATACCGTGAATGTCTCCGCTGATAGTCGAGGCATTCGTATGGTATTCATACAATGACCCCACTCCGCCGCTGGCAATAACGACATTATCGGCCAAAATAATTTTTCGGCTCCCCTCAACGAGCACTTCCACACCGCAACACTGATTGTTCTCGATCAGCAAATCAACCACCGTCGCATCGCTCAGCATCAGATGAGGGTTTTGGTTCAACAAAAAGAAATGCAGATGCCTCCCCGTCGCATCCCCTCCGGCATGGAGAATCCGGCTGCGTGAATGAGCGGCCTCTTTCGTGTAAAGCAGATGCCCTTCATCATCTTTATCAAATGAAAATCCCCGATCGATCAGGTCATGAATGACTCCTTGAGAGTTCTGACTCATCACACTAACCGCTTCTTTATCACACATTCCCGCACCCGCGTCGAGTGTGTCTTGGATATGTAGTGCGATATCGTCATCATCATACGCCGTCGTTACTCCACCTTGCGCATAATACGTATTACATTCCCACGGATACGATTTGTTAATGATTAAAACATTTAACGTCTTTGGCAAAGCGATTGCGGTGTACAAACCGGCCACACCGGAACCTATTATGACGACATCATAGCGCAATGCAAAAGCCTGCTTTCGCTAAAGGTTTTTCATAATAGGGGGGAGCTTTATAGCCGCATCCGCTGATAAGCCCCATCAAAAAGGCCGCACTGCAGATCATTATCCATTGTTTTGCCATCTTATCCCCTGATCGAAGTTCTTAGTATTGGATGGTATAATAGCTTCAATAAATTATTCATTAAGAGTTGTGATGGTCAATCAGATTCGTGCTCTGCCTCACCAAGCAGGGATTTATCAGTATCTTGATGAAAAGGGGAGAATCCTCTACATCGGGAAAGCCAAAAATCTTTCCAAACGGGTTAAAAGCTATTTCAATCTCACCCCGCAACTCTCCCCCAAAACGACTCTCTCCTTACGGATTCAAAAAATGCTCTCCGAGGCAGTGGGGCTTCATTATATCATTGTCGCAAACGAACATGATGCCCTGATTTTAGAAAACTCCCTGATCAAACAGCTCAAACCCAAATACAATATTCTCCTTCGCGATGATAAAACCTATCCGTATCTCTATGTCGACCTCGAAGAGCCTTACCCCCGTTTTGAGCTCACCCGCAAAATCATCAAAGGCAAATCGGTCCGCTATTTCGGCCCTTTTTCGGTTGGGGCGCGCGATATTCTCGATTCGCTCTACGAACTGCTCACACTGGTTCAGAAAAAAAGCTGTCTTAGGGGGAAAAAAGCCTGTCTTTTTTATCAAATGGAGCAATGCCTCGCCCCCTGCGAATTTCCCATTCCCCGAGAGGACTACCTTCCGCTGGTGATGCAGGGGATCGAATGGATACAAAACAAACACCGTCTCATTAAACAACTCGAAGTAAAAATGGAATTTTATGCGGAATCGCTCCGTTTTGAGGAGGCGCTGGTGCTGCGCGATAGGATCGAGCGGATCACCAAAAGTGAGCTGACCTCCCAAATCGATCTGGCCTCTACGGAAAACTACGATGTATTCGCGATTGCACTGAGCGAAACACGCGGCTGTATCCTCCGCCTTTTCATACGCGAGGGTAAAGTTGCTTCCACGACCCACGACTTCCTCCCCATTACCCCTTATTTTTCGCTTGATGAAGCGTACGAGCGAACATTAATCGGATTTTACGGCAGTGAAAAGCCTCCGATTGTTGCCCCTGTTTTAACCGCACACCCGTTTGAGTCCAGTGAGTGGGTAGCAGAGCATCTCACAACCCTTTTTGGGAAAAAAGCCCATCTTGAAACACCGCAAAGAGGTGGAAAAAAAGAGCTTATCGATCTTGCCATGACCAATGCCCATGAGCTCCTTCGGACTCCGCAGCCTAGCAATGAAACGCTTTTAGTGCAGCTTCAAACCCTTTGTCATCTCGACACCCTCCCCGGGCGGATCGAAGTATTTGACAATTCTCATCATGCCGGTGCTGCCACCGTCGGTGCGATGATCGTTTATGAGGATGGCCATTTTGATAAAAAAGGGTATCGAACCTATCATCTGAATGCACGCGATGAATACGGCCAAATGTCTGAAATGCTCCGTCGTCGAATCGAAGGGTTCGCAGATAACCCTCCTCCCGATTTGTGGATAGTGGATGGAGGTGCCACCCTGCGAGCATTGGCAATCGATTTACTAAATTCGCATGGAATCCATCTCGATGTTATCGCGATCAGCAAAGAGAAAATCGGCGGCGCCTCCCACAGAGCCAAAGGTTCTGCACGCGATATACTCCATACCGGTGAGGATACCTTGCGGCTGGAAAGTTCCGACAAACGGCTCCAGCTAGTCCAAATGCTCCGGGATGAAGCTCACCGAAGCGCCATCACCTTTCACAAAAAAACCAAGCTCAAACAAGATCAGAACTCCAAACTTCTGATGGTTCATGGGATATCTCAAGGAAAAATTCATAAGTTAATCGAATATTTTGGAACCTTCGAAGCCATCGGAAAAAGTGATTTTGAGACACTTTGTGAACTTATCGGTGAAAAAGATGCAAAAAATATCCAAAATTGTTACAGCGGATACAACTCTAAGTAATCTTTTATGGAGTTTATGCCATATTCCCTACATTGTGTTTTCAGCAGTTTTTTAGTTAAGGGGTCGAATAATGGAAAAACCTATTCCAGTAGATGAAGAGTATCTTTTTGACGGACGCGCTATTGTCAGCGAAACGGATGTACACGGGGTTATAACCTTTGCAAACCGGAAATTTTGCGAGATTTCCGGCTACAGTGTCGATGAGCTCATTGGCAAGCCCCATAATATTATCCGCCACCCGGATATGCCAAAAGCGGCATTCGGTCAAATGTGGAAAACGATTCAAGCAGGTACCTTGTGGCACGGATTAGTCAAAAATCTCCGTAAAGACGGACGCTACTATTGGGTTGATACCGAAGTAACCCCTACGTATGATGAAAACGGGAAGCTCAAAGGGTATATGGCGGCACGAAAGCCGGCATCACGAAAGAATATCGAAGAAACGGCGGCGTTGTACAAAAAAATGATTGAACAAGAATAAGGGGAGATGAGTGTTATTTTATAATCATAAACACGAGTTTATAGGAATCGACGAAGATGGTCTCAAGCTTTTAAATTACGCCACTCTAGACGATTTATTAGGAGTGTGTGCCGATGTAGCCGACCTTTTTGCCAATGAGCCGGGATACATCCATAACTTTAAAAGTTTCTCCTGGATCGATTTTTTACTCCATGCCGATTCCGATGCCCGCTCGGCTATCGTTCACGCAAACGGCCGGACATTTTCGTGCACCTTGAGTCTGCATAACCTCTATTTATGCGTGGAACCCGAGCTGAATGGGTATATGGTCGATATGACCCATATCCAAACCATTAGCGGCGATGAGATCAAACCTCATACTATCACCCCAAAAGTACAGCCGGCATTCAAACCGACGGTGAGCAAAGCGACTCCACCTCCTGTATCCACCCCCGATATACTTCCGGATTATGCGCATCTTACCCCTACGGCACTGAGTGAACCGGGAACACTGGATGTCCCTTCCTACCCCGCAGCCGATATCGAAATACCCGCAGAACCCTCAGAGGATCTCTACGCCAAACTTACCCTTCCCCTCAGTGATGAAGAACTTTATCCTGAACTTCCGCAAGCAACTGCGCCTGTCGAAGAGCGCATTGAACGCCCGATGCTGGGAGACACCCGCTACAGCAGTGCTGAAAAAGGGTTTTTGGAAAATCTGCATGTCGATAAGTCGTACCGATTTGATCCGAATGTCGCCGCCCATGAGCTGGGACTTCCGGTCGATTTGATTGAAGAATTCATCGGCGATTTCATCCAGCAGGCGTATGAGTTTAAATCCGAACTTTTTGAAGCGGTCCTCAAAGGGGATACCAATAATATAAAAATTCTTTCCCACAAACTCAAAGGGGTTGCGGCCAACCTCCGTATCGAAGATGCTTTTGAAACCCTCAGTGTGATCAATACGTCTGACGATCCGATAGAAATTGAAGCGAATCTCAAATATTTTTATACCATCGTCACCAAATTGGAAGGGAAAGAAGCGGAAGCAGCCGTAGAGGTTGAAGCTCCGATGTTCTTCAAACCTGAGGTACGCGTGACAGAGATCCCGGTAAAAACGGTTCCCATCGAAGAAGATGATATTTACGCCTTCGCTCTGAAAGAGAGCGAGCCGTTAACGGTACGGGAGGAAAGCACAGCATCGGTTGATTCGACAGAAAAAGAGGCTGTAATCGAACCAATGCATTTAGAATCGATCGAAGAGCGTCTGAGTCCAGCCGTTGAAACACTCATCGTACCGGAGCCGCCACTCCAACCTCTGCATTATGATAAACTCTTTATTGCAGGGCAACTTGGGATTGAGCACGACTTTTTTGATGAATTGATTGATGAGTACAAACGCGATGCCCTTGTTGCCGGAAAAGAGATCACTGCAGCGATTGGGGCGTTTGATACCCACGCATGGAAAAAGACAGCCGGTCAGCTCAAAGGAATCAGCGACAATTTACGCTTAAGCGAAATTTCCGACGAACTGGCAATCTTGTCTCAGACAAACGATGCCCAAGAAGCCAACAAAGCTTCCAAACGACTCAATAACTTTCTTGAACAACTATAGAAATAAGGGAATAGAGGAGATACCATGCAACTAGGACTTAGAAATCGACTTCGCCTGATCAGTCTTTTACCAATTCTGATTCTTTTTATCCTTGCGAGCTACTACGTTTACAATGCGTACAACAGCTACCGGGGGGCTCAACAGCTTCAAGTACGACTGGAAGGGAACAAACAGCTTAATGATTTGATCAACAATCTCTCCCGTGAACGGGGTATGACCGTAATGTATATGGGTAATGCGTCAGCAGCTACCCTCAAATCACTCCATGCGCAACGGGCCATTGTTGATCAAAAAGTTGCCGGCTACCAAAAACATCTGGCTGAGCTTGCGCATGCAAATGCTGAAGAAGCTTCGAAAGCGGATGCGTTATCTCAATTGATTGCCAATCTTCAAAAAGAGATCGTTAAATCTCGACCGCTGGTCGATGACGGAACGGCTGATTTCAATAAAATCTTTACCGATCTGTACGGAAAATCTGAAGAGAAATTGATCAATGAGCTTGCCGGCCTTGCGACGCTTCATTTTGATGAAGAGGTCAATTCACTCTCCTCAAGCTATCTCTCTTTGGTAAGAGCAAATGAATACAGCAGTATTGAACGTGACTATATCACCTATGTTCTCTCTCGTGCGACTCCTCTTGCCGAAGAGGAACTGAACCAATGGATCTCGCTCATTGCCAAAGCCGATACCTTTAATCTTGAAGGGATTAATAATAAAGAGATCCAGACAACGCTTCAAACTTCTTTGTTCAGTGAAGACAATACGGAGCTCTACCTCGACATTACAACGGAGCGAACCGGTATTTTACAAGCTGCCACAAGCGGTGCTTATGAAACCCAATCGGGTATTTGGTTTGCAATGATTTCTGAAAAAATCGATGCTATCAATGCCGCTGAACAGATTTTGATCGAAGCAATGGACAAACGTGCCGATATGGTTCAAAGCCAAGCCGTTCAAATTCTTATTATTGCTATCGCTGTTTGGATTTTAGGACTCTTGGTTGCCATTTTGGGCTACCTCTTCTCTGCTGAGATCACCACCAACATCAAAAACCTCGAGTCCGTTTTAAAACGGGTTGCCGAAGATACACACGACAACGAAGCGGAAACGTTAAGCCATACCATCAATCTCGATACAACGGCCGGAACGGCTCAAGCGTATGCACTCTTGGAACGTATCATTGAGCAAACCCTCAATGATAAACAATTCGCGATGGAAGCATCCGAAGCCAAATCGATGTTCCTGGCCAATATGTCCCACGAGATCCGTACACCGCTTAATGGTATCGTCGGATTTACCGAATTGCTCAAAGATACCGAACTGCATGATGAACAGCGTGAATTTATCGATATTATCGAAAAAAGTTCTGAAAACCTCCTTGAAATTATCAATAATATTCTTGACCTTTCAAAAATTGAAAGCAATAAACTTGAAATCGAAGAGATCGTCTTTAATCCGATGGATGAGTTTGAAAGTGCTGTTGAAGTCTACGGCGTTCGTGCTTCGGAAAAACACATTGACCTTGCCTGTTACGTCGATCCAAGTCTTGAGCGTCCGCTCAAAGGGGATCCGACCAAAATCAAAGAGGTTGTTATCAACCTTCTCAGCAATGCGGTCAAATTTACCAACAGCGGCGGTGCCATCAATGTCGATATTCGCCGCGTAGAGTGCGAAACTCCTAACCGTGCACGTGTCCGTTTCGAGGTCAAAGATAACGGTATCGGGGTTACCAGCGAACAAAAATCACGTATTTTTGAAGCGTTTTCCCAAGCCGATACTTCTATTACCCGCAAATACGGCGGTACCGGTCTGGGTCTCACGATTTCAAGCCGCTTTGTCGAGCTGATGGGGTCAAAACTCGATATTGAGAGTGAACCGGGCAACGGCACAACCTTCTTCTTCACGATAGAATTTGAAGAGATTGAAACCCTTAATGAGCCGGTAAAAGGATCATTTTCAAATATCAATGCACTTATTTTGGAGAGCACTACAAAGAAAAAACTCCAAAATACCTATCTTAAAGAGTACTTGGATTACTTCGGGGTCAGCTATACCACCTTCCATGAACTTGATGAACTTAAAATGTTGGAGCGTCAGGTCAATTATGATCTTCTTTTCATTGATAACGATTATACCAATGACAGTGATATCATTGCCTATGCATCCGCTCAAGAGCAGCTTGTCCTGATCACGAAATCGTACTATATGAAAAAAATCGACTCCATGGGAATCGATATTTTCAAAGTCCTTTACGAGCCGTTAAACGGTTCAAAAATACGTTCGATGTTGGATGCTTACGATGCCGAAGCATTTAGCAACCGTAAGCAAAAAGTATCCCGCCGTAAAAAATTCGATGAGAAAAATTCCCGTTTCGCCGCGACGGCCCTCGTTGCCGAAGACAACATCATCAACCAAAAACTGATCCGTCGAACACTCGAAGATCTTGGACTTGAGATAACCCTTGCCAACAATGGTCTTGAAGCATTTGAAAAACGCAAAAACGGCAATTTTGATGTTATCTTTATGGATATTCAAATGCCGGTACTCGACGGTATCGAAGCAACGCAGGAGATATTGGATTTCGAAGAAGATTACAATCAGCACCATATTCCGATCATTGCACTCACCGCAAATGCCCTCAAAGGTGACCGAGAACGTTTCATGGCAGCCGGAATGGATGAATATACGACGAAACCACTGGTTCGCGCGGAAATCATCTCCTTGCTCAATAATTTCTTATCGCACAAGATTATCGATATTAAAGCCGTTCCGAAATCAATTCATGATATCGGAGCAACCCCCGAAGACGCAACCGTTCCACTCGATGAAGCGGTTGAGGAGAGCAGTGTAGAAATATTCGAAGAGGTGCCGCAAACACTCGAGGAGCCTCTCGTGATGGTAGAAGAGGAAGCCGTCAATGAACCGGTCAGTGAAGTCACCGTACCTGAAGAAGAGAGCATTCCTGTTGTCCCTGAAGCTGTCCAGCCAGAGCACCGTTCAGCGTATGATGCTGATATCTTGATTGCCAAACAAAATACGTTGGAGATGAAACTCTTTAGTCGCATTCTCGATGATTTAGGGTATACCTACAAAAGTGTCAATACCTCGGAAGAACTGATGGAAGAGATTAAAGAGCATCGCTATAAGCTTGCATTATTTGATAAAACGCTTAGCCAGCTCAATCTCAAGGATCTGTATGATATAATTCGTTCCAATACTAGTGATACGTCTCTTGTGATGCTCATCGATCCAAACAGTAAGGAAGATGAGAGTGATGCAATGTATGTTCATGAGATCATCAAAAATATCATTAACAAAGACTTGCTCCGCCTTGTTTTTGAAAAATTTATCTAAAGATTGGGGAAACTCCAAATGGGTGAGAAAAAACTAAAAGTACTTGCAGTTGATGATGATATGATCAACCTCAAGTTGCTCAAAACCATGTTGATGAAGACCCCAAACGTCTCTCAGGTTGTTGAAGCTAAAAACGGTGCGGACGCTATCGGTGTTTTGAAAACCCAGGATGATATCGATATTATCTTGCTCGATATCATTATGCCGGTCATGGGGGGGATTGAAATGCTCAAAGTGATCCGTGCCGATGAATCGCTCCGTCAACTGCCGGTCATCGTTCTTACCACCGATGAAACCAAAAAAGGGGAAGCACTGGAGTGTGGGGCAAACGGTTTTCTCATGAAACCAGTCCGCGAAAAAGACGTCCTCGCTAAAATCTCTCAACTCGCACTTTAACAGCTCAAGGGATAACCTCCCTTTGGTTCTATCCTAAAAAACATCCTCTTTATAGACAGTTCTGAACACATATTTTTTGGCACTATTAGGTATGTCATTGCGAAAAGTGTAACGACGAAGCAATCCATGTATGGACTGCCACGCTTTGCTCGCAGTGACAAAAGGTGATATGACTATTAAGTAAATGTCTATTTTTTAGACTTCCATGGTTTTTACAAAACCTCGCAGTGACATGGATTCGTCATTGCGAACGCAGTGAAGCAATCCATTACTATAGAGGGGTTACAGTTTCTGCCAGGAGCGTTTATGTACCCGAATCGGCTCAGTGCTGAGATCATGGTCCTCAACACTCACATCCATCAATATCATTGTATCTTTACCTGTGTTTTGAGCCAAAATATTAGTGCACGAAGGATTTTGAGCGCCGCGAAACGAATACGCATAGGATACACTCACATCATACGCCGGTGCTCCGGCTGCATCATTCACGGTTATATTCAACTGATCCAAACAATTCGCATTACCGTTTGTATCAAACCCCTGTGCACGCATCACCGCAAACTCCGTTGCACTCATCGCCAAAAGTTCCGCTTGGGCACGGAGATAATTATCCCCGATCGATTTAGCCCCCGTCGATGCATTACTCAGGAGCATTACCCCTCCAAGAGCTACAAGAACCACGATAAAAATCGCTAATATCATCGCAAAAGCGGATCGTTTAGTACCGTACATGGACTCTCCTTTCGCGACAAATTGCTTGGTTTTCACTCTCACTCTCACTGAGATTGGTATCAATTCCCCGCATACATACCTTGAGCCTCCATACCATCCCGCGGTCGTTCAACTCAGGATTGGCCATAAAATCGCTGGCATCGTAATCGGCATAAAAATGGGCAACGTTTCGACCTAACGTATTTTGCCTTGCTGCTGCCGTATAATATTCCCCCAACCACGGTCTAAATCTGCTGTACATAATAAACTCACCATTATCATTGACCCGAAAAGCATACCCGGTACGCAAGAGATATTTGCGCTTCCCATTCGTGGCATTGTTATCGGTACCGAGGGTGAGGGTCGTTGCGGTCGTCGGATCAATAATCCTATGATATCCGGCTGTGCCGGCACCGCTCCATCGAAAGCGGGCACAGGCTCCCACATCGACACTGTCGGCGTCATAAATAGCCGAATTTAATAAGGTGGAGCCAAAGGCAAGCATATGGCTGTTTGCCAACGTATAATCTGCATCCGCTGCGGTAATAACGTTATTAGCCCCTAAAAGGGTCTCTTCGCTCCATCCGGGTCTGCTTCCTGAAATTCCCCGCATACTGTCTTGATCTACCCCGATAAACGCCACGGTATAATCATTTGTATCTCCCTCCGTTGGAGGACCGTAACAGTGTGCGCTGCCGCTCGCTTCGAGATTCACGATAGAGCTGCTGATCGCATTTTCAAAATATTTGGAGAGCTGTTCGAGTATATGATCGGCCTCGGCTACCCGCTTACTGTACTCTCCGGTACGGTATATCCCCTCATAATACTGGCGTACCGCTTCGAGGGCAATTCCCCCGACTATCCCAAGAATAACAATCACAAAGAGAAGTTCAATCATCGTAAATGCTTTACGCTTTATACTCCGTCTCATCTAATTCCCTTTGTTGGATTTGAAAAAGGTCAGTGTAATATCCACATCTGAAGCCGTATCATGAAACCGTGTTACTACCCGTTTCAAGTGGCTGAGCGTTCCCGTATCATCGCTGTTCATCGTATTTGATGATCCCAACGTCCATGTCGCCGTTTGGGTATTGCTTCCATTCAGGGGATCTACCGTTGATGAGACATAATCCACTTCATACGTCGCCGTGACGGAATAAGAGGGTCCGGAGGTCGGAGTGATGGTTACACTCTCCTCCCCGCCGTTAAGCTGCTCAATCCCAAATGTGAGATTACCGTCGGTACTCGGAGTCGGTATCGCCGAATTCCATGCATCGGTATTACACTGCATCGAAGAGACGTTTTCGTCCGAACCGATCCGGTATCCTCCCGCTCGTGAACAATTCAAGTCCGTCATCGCAGTGATGGTGAGGGGTCCGGAACCGGAGGCACTGTAATTTCCATCCCAGCGTGCCTGAAATTTATCAATCGTCCATCCGCTTAAACGGGACATGACATCCTCATCGATTGCCATTACCTTCGATGCATTGTTTGCCACACTCATCATGCTGGGTATGCTTACAACACTAATAGCGATAATCACGATTGCGAAAATCAGCTCGATCATCGCCATCGCCGGACGCATGGGTTTGCTCATCGGATCGCCGGAGCATAATCGGTCGTACTGTGCCATCCTGTTCCTTCGCTGGTTGATGATTTGCTTGCTTTGTTCTCTTCCGAACCGCTTTTTGCGCTTCCGGTCGCTCCTACCGCAGGAACCACATTAATGTTAAAACACGGATGGGTCATACACTCGAGATTCGCTGCCGAGGGGTCACTGTAGACCCATGCATTCACACCGTACCACAACCACGGATCGGTATTGATATGGGCTTTCGCGCTATACGGAGGTGTTTGTGCTCCGAAACCGTATGTTTCGACGCCCCCGACTGCTGTTCCCCCTATATTCACTGCTCCGCTGTTAACAAACGTCACAATCCCATCCCCATCCGCCGTATCGTCATGCAAGCCGTTGATAAACCACGAACTTTCATTTCGGCTTGGAACCAACGATGTTGCTCCGATACGCGGTGCATTGAAAACTTCGTACCACGCGTTAGCACTGAACGGCACGGTTCCAAATACGCGAACATCGCGGGGGATAATGCGGCCATAGACAAACGTCGAATTTCCATCAGCAGGAGAAACTACCGTATATGGAAGAGCATTCACACCGCTGCTTAAACGTGAACCGTTTATATCGGCAACCTTGACCCCATCGACATAGTGAGAGGTCATAGAAATATTAAGATTACTTCCGTTGACATCAAACGGATTTTGCGTCAAATTGATATCCCGACGGAAGTTGAACCGGAGATACTGGGAGGCATTGTCTTCATCCCATGCAATCGTTTTTGCCCCAAAAGAAAATCCAACCGATTGGTTGGAAATGTTCGTTTCGTTCGCATCAGGGTAAAGATAGGTCGATTTTGTCACAACAGGGATTACAGTAACATTATTTTCCCACAATGGAAAAGCAGAGAAATTACTTGTGATAGCCCCCGCTTTGTTCCGTGCTTGCATCTGCGCATTGATTCGTCCCGACATGAGCGCTACTTCATTCGCAAGGTAGGTAAAAGAATCTGTATTACCGTTGTTATTCGTAATGCCTAGCGCACTGAAGTTGAAATGATGCGGAATAAAGGTAACGTTTGTATCACCGCATACATACGTTCCGTTAGCATCACAGTTCATAGGGGTATCATCGTTATCGACAGCTGACCAATTTTGATCTTGGATATTAATGTTTATTTTACCCACATCATTAAAAGATAATCCGGCAATTTCACCGGCAACACCAGCTTTAGCCGATACCCCGTTTTGCATATCAAAACCACCGGCTGCAAAGGCTGCTGTCCCCGACATCGAAGCATTGGCCTCGTTGTTTTTCATGTATTTTGTCGTTGTCAGTACATACGTCGAATTTGCATCCGTCACGTTATAGTCCGGAGTATTCGTCGTCGAATTAAAATTATACGCATTAATCGTCGTATTATATTCTTCTCCCGAACGGAGAATTTTGGACCAGTCATAATGGGTCGAAACAATCTCGAGTTTTTCCGGACGGATGGCAAACGCATCAGAAGAACATCCTTTTGTTCCCAATGCGTCCAGCGTACACTGATAGCATCCATAATCATGGGCATAATCACCTGTTCCTATACCGTGATTATTCGGTACACACGGAGCACCGTTCAATGTACTTCTACAGCGATCAACTGCTGCTTGTCCAAATGCGTTTTTATACTGGGTTTCACTATTGACACATTGGGGCATTCCCTCGATATTACCACTGTTTGAACTGTTAACCAAACATGTAATCGAAGGATCGATCAAATTCATCCCATAAAAGTTGATGTATTTAGGGACAATTTTAGAGTGTTTTTTTGCATTTGCCTGAACCGTATAGGTTGATGTTGTACGCGCAAAGATATCGCCCGCACTAAATGTTGCTACCAACGGTGAACCGTTGGAACCCATGAGCTGATACCGCTGTGTTGTACAAGAACCGTTGTCATCCGTCGTATTGATATCGGACACATAAAAAAGTACCGGCATGTCTATAACATCATTATCTCCTGCCGTATAGTACGGAATTGCACTTGTTCCTCCCGATGTACCCAGCCAAACCGCATCTAAAAAATGATTTCCATCCGTTTTAGAGGTTATTTTCGTTTTTAGACCTGTTCGTGGTGCATACCCATTCGAGGTATAGTTATCAACGACATCTACCGCCCCTATATTTGCGGGTGGAGTCCCCGGATTTGGATTATACGGAGTACATCGACCCCATACGGTAATATCGTCGATTTCATGAATGGCATTCAATCCCCCCGTCGATGCAGTCAGGGCTAAACGAACAAAATCAGGTGTGGTCGATTGATTGTATGCCGGAAGTTTTGCATCAAATTGATTAATAACCGTTGTATACCCTGATCCGGTATCCCGCTCGAGACGAATGTATAAATGCGCAGAATCACGTGCATCTACGGTCATTTTGAATTTATCTCCAGGAAAAGGAGCCGCTTGATTTTTCCACAAAACCGGGCTTAGACTAGGGGTTCCTTCCAAATATTCATACCCTGTTTGTCCGCTTCCATCCCCTCTGATGGAAACAGCATTGGGCGTGAATGCCGTCCCACCGATTCTCCCCTCCGTCGGGTTTTGATAGTTACCATATTCATCCAATCCAAGGCCTAACCATCCCCCTTGAAATCCTGGGCATCCCCCCACTGTGGTACAGTCACTTCCTGGATTGCTTTTTTGCGCATATCCCAATGAACCGCCGAACGCTCCAGGTATTGGGTTGGCACCTACAAGTGTGTCGTACAAAACCAAGGAAAAACCATCTGCTCCGTTCCCACTGTAGGCGTAATGGGTAAATTCAACAATTATAATATTCTCCGAAGATGCAAATTCATAATCTTTTGTCACGGCTGTCGCCATATTCCCCACTGCCGGTGTCAAACGTAAACGATTACTAACGATCTGAGGAGAAAAACTTCCACTGCTTTTCAGCGTCCGCCATGTCCCATCCAATATGGTTGCATTGAACGAATCGTCATAACATAATGGAGCCGTCGTTTGTTCCATAATACTAACCGTTGCTACGTCATAACCAGACTTTAACGTCGCGCCGCCACTCCCCGTAGGATTTGTAAGCACTACTGTAAAATTTTCGGTTAGCTCAATCGCTTCATCGTGATAAATGTCCATATTAACAGTAATACCAGTCTGCCCTGCCGGAATTTTTACTGTCCCGCCGGCTATACGATAATCAATATCCCCGATTGCAGTACCGTCGTAAGTCTGATAGGTTACCCATACATCATAATCTACCGCAAAATTCAAAACAATTCGCATCGGCATTTGAGAAGATTGACCATACGTCAATGCTGTATTTTCGGACGTTTCATATGTCACCTGTTCCCAACTAACTTCGAGATCGTCATTCGTAATCGTACCTGTCGCTGTTGCTGTTGCCAATGCTGCGTTCGCAGGGGAAGAGAGAGTCAGTGTATAGGTTTCGCTTGGTTCCCCCGTCGTATCTCCGATTATCGGTACAGGAATCGTTTTGGACGTTTCTCCGGGGGCAAACGAAAGTGTCCCTGATGTAGCCGTAAAATCGCTTCCCGAAGTTGCTGGAGCAGTTCCCGAACCGGCAACGGCATAATTAACGCTCACTGCACTTGTTGAGGCACTGCTTAAAGTAACTGTATAGATCGCATTGGTCGTTCCGCTGTTCCCTTCGATCGTGTTGAGGGTTGTCGGAGAAATCGACAGACTCGGTACGGTTCCCGTTCCCTGAATCGAAAAGTTGTAGGGGTTTTCGTTTGAATCGTTATTAGCGATGTTGAGCGTCGTTGATCTCGCGCCTGCTGCACTCGGATCGAACCTCACGGTAAATGTGGTCGATCCGCCCGCCGCCACACTTCCCGCCGGAGCGGTCACTACCGAGAAGTCACCGCTGTTGCCTCCCGAAAATGTCACCCCGGTGATAGAGAGTGCCGCGGTTCCTGTATTTTGGATCGTATAGGTTTCGTCGATCGTTCCTCCGCTCACACCTGTACTGCCAAAATCGGTACTTTCACCTACACTCGGTGTAGTATCACCATCAGTCACACCAACAACATTGATTTCGGGGGTGGCAGCAGGGGTAAAAACGAATGTAAAATTGTATCCCTGGTCGTCGGCAGAGCTTCTAATACGCATATTAAAGTCAGTTGCACCCGTAAACGTGATTGTATTGGTATTATTTAATGTTGTGCCTGTACTATTATCGGGACAATTGGATAAATCATATTTATAGGCTACATCATTATCCGCATCACGCGTAAACGTTAAAGTACCCGCTGAGGGAACGTTGAAGTAGTAGTATTCATTATCACCATTATCAAATTTATTCCCTGAATATGAATCATTATAGGTTGCGCCCGTCCCTGATGCTGTAAAAACATGATCGGTTGTATTACTACATTCATCTGCCCCCCACCCCGACACGGCAAACATCATCACCACACCAAAAGCGGCAAACATCCGCGAAAAAAGTTTACTTGTTTTCATCTGATCCTCCTGGGGATTTTTAATACACATCGTCATGTGTTCCGATATCGATAAGAATAATTTGCTCATCGACGATCATTAAAATCAATATGATCCGGTATTCGTAGGTCAAACGAACCGCGTGAAACTTCTCTAAACTGCCTTGGAGTTTGTGCAATTTTAGTGAAGGCTCAAACGGATCGTTTGAAAGTTTTTGGAGAATCAGGGCATACCTATCCACTAAATCCGGATGCTTTTTAAAGAACTTGACTTCTCTTTTGAGATAGCTTTTCTCTTTATCTAATCGCATTTTTCAATTCCGCAATATGATCATCGATATCACCTAGCGGCTCAATACCGCTGTAATCACCACGATTGATTTTCTCTAATACTTCTAAACAATGCTTTTCGTCGATTTTAAATTCATCATCTGTTTTTTGTACTTGAAAATTTTTTACCACATCACTTTTGAGTAAATCTATCATCGCCATAAATTGCTCAAACTTACTGTCTTCTATTTCTAACATTATGGTTTTCATCTGATCCTCCTCGGGATTTTACGGCACACACACTCAGGGCTCGGTAGCATTTACACTCTAACCCGTTTTCCTAATCGCTTATTATCGACCATTGTCCCTCTTTTCTAAAACATTATAAGAGGAGACGCCATTTTTTGATTGTAGTGCTATGTAGATTAAAGAGGGATTAAGAGAAAAAAACACTTGACGTTTGTTTTTTGTGTGTTATAATCGAAATCACATCAATATCATTACAAGGTGGGTCAAATTATGAATATCTCTCTCGTCGGACGCCACATCGAGCTCAGCGATGCAATAAAAGATCATCTGATGCACTCTATCGATACATTATCCAAATACCATCTCGACCTTATCAGTGTCAACGCGGTCGCCAGTGCCAATGAACGTAAAAAAGGGGTTACGATCGAGTTTACAATCAACGTTGCCGGAAAAAATACCATTGTGATCACCCAGCGTGACGATGATCTTTACGCCGCGATCGATATCGCGATCGATCGTGCCCAAAAAGCGCTCCGCCGTTTGCACGATCGAATCTCGGATCATAAAAACGAGGGGATGAACGAAGCAAAACAAGCCGCCGCGCAGACGATCGATCTGCATGCCGCGAATGAAGCGTTAGAAGATGAGATCGTTCCGACGGAGTTAGTTCTTTATAAACCTCAAGAAGTCGCCGAAGTGTTGGAGAAACTCAAAGAGAGTACCAAAGTTTTTGAAGTATTTTACGATAACGACGGAAAAATGAGGGTTATGTATAAGCGTGCTGACGGTAAATTCGGGTTGTATTGATCCTCGTCACTGCGAGCGTAAGCGCGGCAGTCCATCTCTTTTAAATATCTTCGTCATCCTGAACTTGATTCAGGATCTAAGATTGCGGATCAAGTCCGCAATGACGGAGAATCTAACCACTCTTTTACTTCTCTTACTATTTTTTCATCTTCAGCGATATCCGCCCACCGAAACGCTCTACCGCTTTGGATACTCCCCTCCAGCAAATCGCCGCTTGAGCGGAATTTCAGATCGAGTGCCGCAATCTCAAATCCGCTCGTGCAGCTGCTAAATGCTTCAAGTCGCTCATTTTTTCCGCTTTTATTCGTATAGAGATAACAATATCCCTGTAACCCCGTCCGGCTCACCCGGCCGCGCAGCTGATGAAGCGTCGAGAGACCCAACCGTTCGGCTCCGACAATGACGACGGTGGAGAGGTTCGGAAGCGAAATACCCACCTCTACGACCGTAGTGGCGAGAAGAATGGATCCGTGAGAACGAAATGCCAACAATACTGCCTCTTTTTCTTTGTCTTTGCCGTGGGTTACATAGACATTCTCGAAATTTTTCTCCCAGTATCCCCGTGCCTCATCGATACTTTGATAGTTGATACTCTCACTTTGTTCCACCAGCGGATAGACAATAAGGACCTGATGCTGCAGCGCGATTTCGGAGCGGATATGTTCCAAAAGGGGGGGGAAATCGCTTTTACCGATCACACGGGTGGCAATGTTTTTTGTAAACGGAGTCTGAACGATCAGGCTCACATCGATGTGGGCCGAATCGATCATCGCCTGTGTTCGGGGGATCGGAGTGGCCGAGAACTGGAGATAATGGGGTGAAGTCTCGTTATCGGTGAGGCGGGTGAGGGAATGGCGCTGCGCTGTACCGAAACGGTGCTGTTCGTCTACCATTACCAATCCCGCTTCGGGAAGATCGCGATGGAGCAGTGCGTGAGTACCAATGATAAAATCATACCCCTCCAAGGATCCTTTTTTGGTCGCATTCGTCACAAGGGCAATGCGTAAATCGGGGAGGAACTTTTGAGCCTCCTCATACAATTGTGCGGCAAGGATCGTCGTCGGTGCCATCAGAATGGATCGATAAGGACGCATCAGGACGACCGAGGCTAAAATCACCATCGTTTTACCCGATCCGACATCACCGACAATCATCCGTCGCGACGCATAATCTCCCAAGAGATCCTGCCGTATCTCTCCAATCGCATTTTTTTGATCCTCGGTCAGTTCAAACGGGAGGGTTTTTATCCAACCGCTAATATCTCCTGAGGCACGGTAGCGTGTCGTATGATAGCGGCGTTTGAGACGAAGGCGGCGCATGTAGTCATAGAGTTCGGCAAATTTAAGGGCATGTAGTTGCGGTTCACTGAGTGCTCTGGGAAACTCGGGAAAATGGACGGAAAAAAGTTCACGGGCTGTTTTTTCCGGCAAGCCCTCTGAAACCAATCCTTCTACGGTAATATTTTTCTCAACCAATCGGCGCATCACATCAGCTCGCAAAGGGGTTTTATAGATGGGAACGAGAGAACCGACGGCAGAGATTTTGAGAGGATGAATGAGCTGCCATCTCCCCTGCTCCAAGACCGCTTTTCCGCTGAAAAATCCCCTTTCTCCCCGTGAAAACTGATGGAGCATATATGGTTTGGGATGAAAAATGATCCCCTCGATCACACCATCGAGGTTATGAGCAAAAAAAGTGATTTTAAGAGATTTCGCGGTGCGGACTACGTGTTCCACCGTTGCATCGATGACACATGAAGCATTGTGTATGATTTCGGTACTTAGGCGGCGATCTTCGAATGAAGCGGGGGCAATGAGGGAGAGTGCCGTAAGACTTCCGACTCCCAAACGATGAAATTTATCGGTATCTTCGGGTGGTAATATAGATTGCTTCGTCATTGCATTCCTCGCAATGACATCTCGTCACTGCGAGCGTAAGCGTGGCAGTCCATCTTATAGAATACTTTCATACAAATCATTCCAATTAGGATTCATAGCATAAATTAAATCGATTTTTTTCTTTCGATTCCCGGCTTTTAACTGTTTTTCTCTTGAAATCGCCAATTCTATATCATCAAAAATTTCGTAATAAACCAAACTTTTTAATTGATATTTATTCGTAAATCCTTCCGAGAAGCCTTCTTTATGTTCCCATATTCTTTTGACAAGATTAGAAGTCACACCTATATACAAAGTACCATTTGGCTTATTGGACATTATATAAACGTAACCTATTGTCACAATGGTGTTCCTTTGGATTACTTCGTCGTTTTACTCCTCGCAATGACATCTAGTCACTGCGAGCTTAAGCGCGTCAGTCCATTTCATTTTAGATTGCTTCATCATTGCATTCCTCGCAATGACGTTACTTTGTTACAATAGCGTAGCTAAGATTGCGAATTTCGCCGTGACGTTTGATAAAATCGTTGAGATCATCAAGACGCAGTTGGCGAATCAATTCCAACTCCTGAACACTCCATCCAAGAGGTTTACCCGAATAGTATTCACTAAACGTACGTCCTAAACGCTGAGAGAGGGTTTCGACCCGAAGCGGTTCGGAACCGAGGAGAAACTTGCGTGCCTGATCAAGCTCACTCTGGGTTACCCCGTCACGGACAAAAGTATCGATGACTTCCACCACCGTTTTTTTCGCTTCATCACCGGATTCCAGCTTGGTTTGAAGATACCCGCTGAAGTAGGTATTGGTTTTTGCAACACTCAGGCGCGAATAGGCCGAATACGCCAGACCCCGTTTCACACGGATCTCTTCCAGCAACCGGCTGCCAAATCCGCTGGAACCGAGAATAAACATGGCGACACGTGCTTTGTAAAACTCTGGATCGCCCTCTTGCATTTCAAAAGGGGAACCGAAATACAAATACGCCTGTTCCGTCTGAGGACGTTTTAGAATCGACTCTTTGGGAGTTTTTCGCGGTTCATAATAGCGCGGGCTTCCCGTTTTTCCAATTTCCAAGCCACTGAGAAGTTTGATAACTTTCTCTTTGGCTACTGTACTGGAAATATCCCCGCCGATCACAATCAGGGTGTTTGAGAGGACAAGGTGGGAAGAGACAAACGATTTGACGTTTTCGAGTTTGATCTGCTTGATACTTGCTTTTGTCCCGATATTAGGAAGCGCAATAGGGGTCCCCTCAAACAGTACCGATTTGAGCTCATCGGAAGCTACCGTATCAAAATCAGCCTCTTTTCGCGCTATTTCGCTGAGGGTTATGGTTTTGATTTTTTCCAGCGTTTTATCGGTGAAGTTAGGTTCACGCAACTGTTCACTCAATAGTGAAAGTCCCGTATCAAACTCCTCTTTCAAACTTCCGAGTTCTACGACGAACGTCTCGTTTCCTGCGTGAGCACTCAACTGAATCGCGCGGGCTTCCAGTGCATCGGCAAAACCGACGGAGCCGCGTTTGCGTGACCCTTCATTCAACATTTTGGCACTCAAACGGGCCAAGCCTGCGACCTTTCCTTCATCGATGCTTCCGCTGCCGGTAAACACCAACTGCATCGAAACAATCGGAAGGCGTTTGTCTTCTTCGAATATAAATGGGATTTTAACCCCCTGAACCTCTATAAAATCCAATGTGCTTGCCATAAGTGCTTGCCCTAACAATAAGATTATTCCGATACTGAATTTAATCAGCATAGATTGCTTCGTCGTTTTACTCCTCGCAATGACATTCTCCGTCATCGCGAGCGGAGCGTGGCGATCTATCACCATTATTCGAATTTTTCCAAAATATCATACGCGGTGTTGCGAATCGCAGGAGTTTCACCGATATCGCGGATAAGACGGATCATCTCGTCTTTCGCCATTCGAAATCCGGCCCCGGCGCTGCGTACCACATTCTCTTCCATCATTGTAGAACCCAGATCATTGGCACCATAAAGCAGTGCCATCTGACCTATATAAGGTCCCTGTGTTACCCATGAGCTTTGAATATTGGGAAAATTATCCAAAAAAAGTCGGGATACTGCGAGAAGCCTGAGGTAGCGGTTCGAAGATTGTTTCTCAATCTCGGGATGCTCTTCCATCAGCTGGGTATTCATTCCCTGAAACGACCACATAATAAACGCCCGGAATCCCCCTGTCTCGTCTTGAAGATCGCGGATAAGATTCCAATGCTCAATAATCTCTTCATCGGTTTCCACCGTACCGTACATCATCGTTGCCGTCGATTTAATCCCGAGCTTGTGGGCTTGACGGTGAACATCCACCCACTCTAACGAATCCATTTTTTTCGGAGCGATAATATCGCGGACACGATCGCTCAGGATCTCAGCCCCTGCACCGGGGATGGATGAAAGCCCTTTCGCTTTTAGACGTGATAGGCATTCCTGGATCGTGATATGAGAAACTTTAGCGATAAAATCGAGTTCAATCGAAGAAAATCCATGAATCGTAATCTGCGGATATTTCGTATGAATGTGCTCGACAAGATCTTCATACCACTCAATTTTGAGCTTGGGATGGACTCCCCCCTGAAACAAAATCTGCGTTCCGCCGATTTCGAGGAGCTCTTCGATCTTTTGATCGATCTCATCAAAGGTGAGAACATATGCATCTTCGTCTTTTCCGTGTCGGTAGAAAGCGCAAAATTTGCAATCGACCCAGCAGACATTGGTATAGTTGATGTTGCGGTCGACGACAAACGTCGTAATCCCTTCGGGGTGCAGCTCACGTTTGCGAGCCGTCGCCATACGGCCGAGTTCTTTGAGATCGCCGTGGCGGATCAGTTCGAGTGCTTGTTCTTTAGTGAGGCGCATATCGTTTTATTTATCTCTTGAAATCGCGTCAAGAACACCGTTAATAAACTTCGGAGACTGTTCGCTTCCAAATGCTTTTGCCACTTCGATCGCTTCGTTGATAATAACGGCAGAATCAAGCTCACCGAACATAATTTCATACGCACCCAAACGGAGCGTCGCACGTTCAATGGAACCCAAACGGTCAAAATCCCAGTCTTTGAGATGTTTAACGATTGCCTCGTCCACCTGTACTAAATGCTCCGTCACCCCTTTGAACAAGTCAAGGGCGAAATCACGCTGTTTATTACGGATTTTTTTCTCTTCGAGAATCTCATCACTAAAATCGGCAATCGTCTGATTCCCCAAATCGTATGCGTACAATAAACTTACTACCGCCATGCGGGCTTGATGACGTGTTGCCATTAATTACCTTTTACAAAAAAATATACACTTAATTGGGATTGCTTCGCTTACACTCGCAATGACAGATCGTCACTGCGAGGCTTTAGCCGTGGCAGTCCATACCTTGATTATCCGATTTCCTCATAAAGGTCTAACATTTCGATTACAACAGTCATTGCTTCAAACCCTTTATTGCCTGCTTTGGTTCCCGCACGTTCAATCGCCTGTTCGATCGTGTCGGTGGTCAAAAGCCCGAAAGAGACCGGCTTTTTATGCTTCAAACTAACCGTTGCAATCCCTTTGGTCGCTTCTGCGGAAACATAATCAAAATGAGGGGTTGAACCGCGGATAACCGCACCCAATGCACAGATCGCATCGTATTTTCCCGTGTTTAAAAGTTGGTCAATCACCATCGGAAGCTCAAATGCACCCGGTGCCAAAACGTGGGTAACATCTTCTTCTTGTCCGCCGTGTCGTGCGTAAGCGTCTTTTGCCCCTTCAACCAATCTGTCCACAATAAAATGGTTCCAACGTGTGCTAACAATAGCCACTTTCTTGCCGGGGATAACTCTGAGTTTTCCTTCAATCAAATTCATTTTTTTCCTTTTTATTTTTTCAATTCATAGATTGCTTCGTCGTTTCACTCCTCGCAATGACCCCATCGTCACTGCGAGCGTAGCGCGGCAGTCCATGATGCTATTTAATCGCATCCAATTGCAATAACTGCTCGCTCAAAACTTCCAATTGTTCTAATTTTAGCATATTCGGCCCGTCACTGAGTGCACAGATCGGATCGAAATGGGTCTCGAAGAAAAATCCGTCCACACCGACCGCTGCCGCCGCCCGTGCGAGATGGGGAACCATCGAACTGTCTCCTCCGGTTTTCCCCGTTCCCGTCCCCGGCATCTGCACCGAATGGGTCGCATCGAAAATAACCGGAGCGTACTCGCGCATAATGACGAGTGAGCGCATATCGACGACAAGATTGCCGTATCCGAACGAAGAACCCCGTTCGCAGAGCAACACTCCGTGCTTTTGAGATGCTTCATAACTCACCTCGTCGCATCCGCGGGTTTTCAGAACTTTTCCAACCGAAAAGCGCATGTCCGCAGGGGTCATAAACTGCCCTTTTTTGATGTTGACGATTTTATCCGTTTTGGCTGCCGCAACGAGCAAATCGGTCTGACGGCATAAAAAAGCGGGAATCTGTAACATATCAACGACTTCAGCCGCAATAGGAACCTGATAGCTCTCATGCACATCGGTGACGATTTTATAACCGAAATCCTCTTTTACCTTTTGCAAGATCCGAAGCCCCTCTTCGATCCCCGGGCCGCGATAGCTATCGAGCGAGGTACGGTTGGCTTTATCAAAACTCGATTTGAAATAAAAATCAAAGCGCGGGTCATTTTGGTAACGCTCGAGTGACTTGGCGATTTTAAAAATCGACGCTTCGCTCTCGATGACACACGGTCCGGCAAGAAGGATCATAAACGCTCCTATAAGTTATTAGTCATATTGTACTCATTTTCGTTTAAAGGACATTGAGCCAATCGCGTTGGCGGCAACGACTGCCGAACTAAACGCCCATTGGAAGTTGTATCCCCCCAATTCCCCCGTCACATCGACCGTCTCTCCAATAAAGTAAAGTCCGCGCACTTTTATACTCTCCATGGTTTGCGCATCGATCTCTTCACACGCAACCCCCCCTCGGCACGCCTCAGCTTTACTGAAACCAAACGTCCCGGACGGTGCCATCGCATAGTGGCGGATGGATAAAAGTTTTTCCCATTCATCATCCTGTAAACGGTTGCAAGGTTTATCTTCCAACACCACCGCATCCAAAAACGCTTTGATAAACCGTTTCGGCAGCGGCAATGCGGTACTAAGCAGTTTTTTCTCTTTTTGAATCTTTTTCAGATCAAAATCGGGAAGAAAATCAATGACAATTTCCCCCTTATGCCAATACAACGATGCCGAAAGGACAACAAGACCGCTGATCCCCTTGTGGGCAAAAAGGAGATCCTCATCCAGTGTTTTTCCGGCCACATGGATGCGAGCGGGAAAACTAATTCCGCTGAGTTCTTTCATCCAAAATTCTTTGGGCTGCAATGTCAACCCGACCAATGCGGGGGCAAAGGGAACCGTTTTAATGGCGTAATGGTGCGCTATTTTGAGGCCGATATCGGTTGCTCCAAGTTCTTTATAGCTTGCTCCGCCGGTGGCTATAACGACTTTATCCGCACTAAACTTTCCCTTATCCGTCCCAATCACAAAGGGGGTTTCCCCCTCAACGGAGAGAATTTTATGACCCAAAATAAGATCGCATCCGCCGGAACGCCCCATCAAAATCGAAATCACCTCATCGGAACTTTTGGGACAGAAATAGTACCGCTCTTTTCGGATGACCGGACGCAGACCCCCTTGGTGGAAATAATCCAAAAGCGCTTTTTGCCCGAATGTTTTTAACGCCTGTTTGACTAATGTCTCAGAGCCTAAAAAATGGGTCTCATCCACTTCAACATTCGTTAAGTTACACTTGCCCCCGCCGCTGGCTTTGAGCTTCAATGCCGGCTTGTTGTTTCCCTCAATAACGGCAATGGAAAGGGAGGTGTTTTGACGCAGCTGTGCGGCGCACATCAATCCGCTTGCACCGCCGCCGAGAACAATCACATCGTAATGTTTCATTTAACGCTTGATAAGTCGAAGAGCAAGACCCAAGCTCAGCAGTGAAATCGCGACAATATGGGTCATTTCTAGCGTACGGTATCCGAGCAGGAGATGGATAATGACCAAGACCACCCCGATGTAGAGGAGTTTGTACCATGCCTTCACCTGCGGTGCGATGGAAAGTACCAGCAAGGCCCCCAATCCTACCGTTAAAAAGAGATGGGTAACAAACAATCTCCCCATTATCGGGAGAGAGAAACCGTGCGCCGCGATAAACAATAACAGATGCAACAGGGCATAAACGATCGCAAAAGCACCCAACAGTTTTTTGAACTCGACCAGATCGAATCGTACGTAGGTGCGGAGCGGATTTACCCAAAATGCGAAAATGAGCAACCATAAGGCAGAGATCCCCGCCATTTTTGAGAGAAAATAGAGTTTGTTTTTTACCACGGGGAGGCTAAACGAAAACGTATTCTCGCCCCATACGACCAGTTCATCAAACCACTCGATCCCGATTCCGTAGAAAAAGAAAACCCCCATTGCCATCATTGGGATTAAAGATAAAAAGACAATTATATATTTCATGTTGAAAGTGTAGCCAAAAATGATTGGCTATAATATCATTATTATATTTTCAAGGTTAAAAATGTCCAAAAAACTTCATATCGTTTCCCTCGGCTGTACCAAAAATCTCGTCGATACCGAGGTAATGCTTGGACGGCTTAAAAATTATGAGATGACCGATGCGAGCACTGAAGCGGATGTTATCATCGTCAACACCTGCGGATTCATCGACGCGGCAAAACAAGAATCGCTTAACACGGTCCTTAATCTCGATGCAGGACGTAAAAAAGACTCCGTTCTCGTCATGGCGGGATGTCTCTCTGAGCGGTACAAAGAAGAGCTCTCTAAAGAACTGAGCGAGGTCGACATCTTCACCGGTGTCGGCGATTACGACAAGATCGATGAACTTCTTGCCGCCAAACAAAGCCGTTTCAGTCCTGAAGTTTATTTGATCGACGGAGCAGAGCGGGTCGTGACGGGATCGACCTATCATGCCTATATCAAACTCTCAGAGGGATGTAACCAAGTGTGCAGTTTCTGCGCCATCCCTTCGTTCAAAGGGAAACTTCATTCGCGTGATTTGGAGAGTATTGCCCGCGAGGTCGAAGGATTGGTGGCCAAAGGGTATTATGATTTCAGCTTCGTCTCCCAAGATTCCAGCTCGTATCTGCGTGATCAAAACATCTCGGACGGTCTTATCCACCTCATCAAACGGATCGAACTGATCGACGGGGTGAAAAGTGCCCGCATCCTTTATCTCTACCCTTCCACAACAACCCTGAAATTGATTAAAACGATCGGCGATTCCAAAATATTCCACAACTATTTCGATATGCCGATTCAGCATATCAACGATGATATGCTTCGCATTATGAAACGCGGGTTCGGAAAAGAAAAAACCTTTGAGCTCCTCAATGCGATGAAAGCGCTTCCCAATGCGTTTATCCGGACCAGCTTTATCGTCGGTCATCCACAGGAAAGCGAAGCCATGTTCGAAGAGATGGCAGAGTTCGCAGGCAGTTTCGGATTTGATCGCCTGAATGTCTTTAGCTACTCCGATGAAGAGGGGACGAGTGCCTATACGATGGAGGAGAAAATCCCTTCCAAAACGATCAACGCCCGTGCCAAAAAACTGGGGAAAATTGCTTCCGCCGTTGAAGAAAAAAGCTTAGAAAAAATGGTCGGTCACGAGATTTCCCTCGTCATTGACGGTGAGAGCGAAGAACATGAGTTTCTCCTCAGTGCCCGTGCCCTGAACTGGGCACCCGAAGTGGACGGTGAAATCTACGTTAATGACCGCGAAATTGAAGGGGAACTCAGCTTCGGAAAAATCTACCGTGCCCGTATCACGGAACTCGCCGAAAAACGGCCTCTGGCCACCGTTACGGGAAATGTCTAAACTTCTCCATCATGAGCGACTCAAAGAGGGGAAAGTTCTCCTTGCCTTCTCGGGAGGGGTCGATTCAACGGCTCTCTTTCACCTCTTGCTCGAGGATCATATCGCCTTTGATATTGCCCACGTAAACTACCATACCCGCGAATCCAGCAATGCCGAAGAAGAGAGTGCGATAGCCCTCGCCGTTCAATACAACCTCCAATGCCATACCCACTCGTGCCGTTTAGGAGGCGCCAACTTCGAACATCGAGCCCGCGAAGAACGATACCGGTTTTTCGGTTATCTGATGAAAAAACACAGCTACCGCTATCTTCTCACCGCCCATCAGCTGAATGATCGTTTGGAGTGGCTAATGATGCAGATGTGTCGCGGATCAGGTTTACCCGAAATGCTCGGCATCCGCTCTCATGACACCCGTGAGGGGATTGAAATACTCCGCCCTCTGTTAGAATGGGATCGCGAATCGATCGAATCGTATCTACACACTCATCATATCCCTCACCATATCGATGAGTCCAATAGGGACGAGCGCTATACCCGAAACTCCTTTCGCCATCGCTACAGCGCTCCGATGATGCGCGACTACCGTGATGCCATTCGCCGAAGCTTTCGTTACCTCGAAGAGGATAATGAGACATTGATTGAACCTATGAAGTTTACAATACTCTATGAATTTGCATACGCTCAAAATCCTAGAAATATCCGCTCCTTAGTGGTTGGGATTGACACCTTTTTCAAAAACAGCGGGTATTTGCTCAGCCAACATGACAAAGAGGCGTTAAAGGGTGGCGGTGAACATATTATCGCACGACATACCGTCGTATCGATCGAGGGTAATTATACGTTTATCGCTCCGTATGAGAGTAATGTTGTCATGGATAAAGGGTTCAAAGAAGAGTGCAGAAAACTCAAAACGGGGGCTAAACTTCGGGGATACCTTTACGGTTCCCCCGAAGCCATGGGTGTTATCCGTCAATTAAAAGGCGTTCCAACACCTCTTCGATTCGACTGACACCGACAATCTCGATCGCCGCTTTCACTTCATCGGGAATATCGGTCAAATCACGATCAAAATTTTTCTGCGGGATGAGGGCCAGTTTCATCCCCGCACGGTGTGCAGCAATCAGCTTTTCTTTCAAACCGCCGATAGGGAGGACATTACCGGTCAATGACACTTCTCCCGTCATCGCGATATCGGCACGCACTTTTTTGTTGGTCAAAATCGAGGCGATAACGGTCGACATGGCAATCCCCGCACTCGGCCCGTCTTTGGGCGTTGCACCGTCGGGAACATGGATATGTAAATCAAAGCGTTTATACACTTCGCTCGCATCCACAGGGATGTCACTCTCACGTTCACTCGGACTGAGGGGAATGATCGAATGATCGACACTGATTTTTCCCTCGTCTATCAACGTTTTTACCACAGAGAGGGCGATACGGGCCGACTCTTTCATCACATCCCCCAAACTTCCGGTGAGCTGTAAAACCCCTTTTCCATTAATCCGAATCGCTTCGATTTTCAGAACATCTCCGCCGCCTGCCGTCCATGCCAAACCGTTAACAACACCGATTCGGTCGATGTGATCGGTACGGTCGATTTCAAAAATCGTTTTTTCCAAAAAGTCTTTGAGATTTTTAAGACTCACAGACACTTTTTGAGTACTTGGCTCTTCGAGAATTTTCTTCGCCGCTTTGCGGACAATGTCGGCAACACGGCGGCGGAGATTACGGACTCCCGCTTCACGTGTATGTTTCTCGATCACTTCGGCCAGCGCAGTTTTCGAAAGGGAGAGTTCTGCCGGTTTGAGCCCATGTTTTTTGAGTTCCTGAGGAATCAGGTACTGTTTTGCAATCTGGAACTTCTCCTGCGGTGTATAGGAACTCACCGAGATAAATTCCATCCGGTCGCGCAACGGTCCGGGGATCTGCCCTACATCATTCGCCGTTGCGATAAAAATCGCTTTGGAGAGATCAAGGTTGAAGTTGAGATAATAATCCCGAAAATGGGTATTTTGTTCGGGATCGAGGATCTCTAAAAGTACCGCCGTCGGATCACCGCGGTGCGATTTTGCCACCTTGTCGATCTCATCGAGAACGATGACCGGATTCATTTTTTTCGCTTCGATCACTCCCTGCACAATTCGCCCCGGCATTGCACCGATGTAAGTACGGCGGTGTCCGCGCAATTCGTTAACGTCTTCGAGTCCCCCCAGTGCGATCCGGACCAACGGACGTTTGAGCGCCGTAGCGATCGAATTGGCCAATGAGGTTTTACCCACCCCAGGAGGGCCCGCGAAACACAAGATTGCACCGCGTCCCTCTTTGTCGGCGATTCCGCGAAGTTCAAGAAGTTCTTTAACCGAGAAATACTCTAAAATCCGCTCTTTCGGTTTTTTGAGGGAAAAGTGATCTTTGTTGAGCTGATTTTCAACATCGTGGATATTGAGCGCTTTTTTCGCCTCTTCGCCATACGGTATTTCAAGTACCCATTCCAAATACGTTTGGATCATCCCCGCATCGGCGCTGTCGGGATGCATCCGTGCGAAACGCTCCAGCTGCTTGTTAATCTCTTTGTAGGCATCGGGATGCATTTTCTCTTTTTTAGCCTCGAGCTTTTTTCTAAACTCCTCGATCTCTTCTTCACGGTGAGTATCGGTTCCCAACTCTTTTTGGATCTGTTTGAGCTGCTCTTTGAGAAAATACTCTTTGTTCACTTTCTCGATACGTGTATGCACTTTCGAGCGGATCTCTTTTTGGAGTTTGTTGGCTTCGGTCTCTTCGATCAATTCATCGATCAGCATCAAAAACCGTTTTTCGGGATCACGCTCGATAAAGAGTTTATAGGCATTCTCTTTTTTGATTTTGATTGAGCTGCAAATGAGATCGACAATCCGGTTGTACTCGTGATTTTCTTCAATCGTACGGAGCAAATCGGGAGGAAAATAGTTGCTTACCTGTGAGAGGGCACGTACTTTCTCGCGAAGCACCTCCAAAATAGCATCCATTTTGAGCTCGTTGACACTCGTCGACTGGATCAAATCGACATGGGCCCGCAAAGGCTCACCCGAAATAAAATCGATCACATGTCCGCGGGCCAATCCTTGAAATAAGACTTTGATCCGTCCATCGGGGAGGACAACCTTACGCATAATCGAACCGATGACTCCGGCATCATAGACCGCATCCCCTTCCCGTTCCCCTTCGTGCTCAGGTTTAACAGGGCAGACGATGACAAGAGAGTTGTTTTCGATTGCTTCCGCTGCCGCCGCAATGTTTCTTTCATCATTCAAAAAGAGGGGAGAAATCATAAACGGGTAGAGGAAAAGTTCATCCTCCGAAATAACCGGCAAAGTGGTTGGGAAAGAGCTGTAATTACTAAGTTGCATTTAAAAAAATCCTCTTTTTATTTACTCTGATTATCATCCATCGAAACGACATTCCGTGTTTGCGGAATGAGAAAATCGTACCAGCTGCTGCTGCCGTCCCCTTCGAATATTTCACGATACCAAGGGACATTCGCATTCACCACTTCCTCTGCTTTGACCCACGTCACCGGAGCCATTGCGCGATAGAACTCTGCCCCTTTGGGTTTGCCCAAACGTTCATAAAGCTGAGCGATCCGCTCATTCAATCCACCCTTTGCGAGTTGCAATTGTGTTTCCATCGTAGTGACAATCGGAAGATAGGTGGAAGAGGGATAGTTTAGTTTAAACGTCTCTACCCCTTTTAACGTCTCATCAATCAGCCCCTGATCGCGTCCCGGATTCGGTAATGCCAAAAATTTTGCTTTAATTTTCAAAAATTCGGCATATTCACGCCCCTCAGGGGTAGCATACCGACGGATGTATTCATTGAGAAAATGCTCTGAGAGTAAATATTCATCATGGGCCATGTGTGCTTGCGCCATGATCATCGTTGCCTCTGCCAAAAAAGGAGAGCTGATATGTTCGCTTTGAAGAGAACTAAAATAGCTGTCCGCTTTTTCCAGATTGCCGTTGGAGACGGCAGTAACCATTTTTTCATACCAATATTCCGCGGGTTTATTAAACTCTTCGAGTTCTTTGCTGCCGCATCCGGTCAAAAGGATGAGGGCCGTCATTGCGATGAACCATGTTCTAATCATTGATAAAACCTACGCTATTTTGAAATTATCGGCTATTTTACCGTAAAGAGATTAAACACCCCTGCAAACCGTTGAAACTTTTTAGTTTGATGTGTTAAAATCAGATTACATATGATACAAGAAGGTAGTTATGCAATTTGATTTAAAACTTCCGATCCTCGGCTTTGAAACCGTTTCGAAAATGGAACTTCACAAAATTGATGATATTTTTTTACGCCTTGAAAGTGTGGGAGAAGGCCCCTCCTTTACACTAGTCAACCCTTTCGTACTGCGTGAGTATGCATTCGATATCCCCTCCTCGCTGCAAGCACTCTTGGGCATTGTCCCTGAGAGCAATTTATTAATCTACAATATTATGATTTTACAAACACCGATCGAGAATTCAACCATCAATTTTGTCGCACCCCTGATTTTCAATACCGATAACCAAACAATGGCCCAAATCATCGTCGATAACCGCGCCGATTTCGGGATTGCCGAACCGATCAAAAAATACCTTAAAGAGAGTGATAATGACTAAATCGATCACCTTCGTCGGAAATGGTAAAATGGCTTTGGCCCTTGCCAAAGGGTTGTCCGAAACGTATGCGATCGAGGTTATAGGCCGAAGCATGGCCGCAATGGAACGTTTTGAGCAGTCGTTGAAGGTTCCCCTCAAAAAAACCCTCTATGCGGATGCCGACATCACTAACAAAACCGTTATTCTCTGCGTAAAACCTTCCAATCTGGAGGAAGTGGCCCCTTATCTGCAAGGGAGCGCACAAACACTCTACTCGGTTTTGGCGGGAACCCCGTTAGCTGCCCTTGCGGTTATTCCTGCGCGCGCCTACTGCCGCGCTATGCCGAATCTGGCTGCTGAAGCAGGTGCTTCGATGACCTCCCTCGTCGGAGATAGCGATATTTCACTCCAAGCCATGGCTCTGTTTGGAACCATCGGAACCACCTTGTGGCTGGGCAGTGAAAAAGAGCTCGATATTGCCACCGCGCTGGCGGGAAGCGGACCCGCTTATCTGGCCCTCATCGCCGAAGCACTCACGGATGGAGCGGTACGCGAGGGGCTCAAACGGGATGATGCGATGATTTTGATGCGGGGACTTTTTGATGGGTTTGGAAAACTCATCCAAACGCTCCATCCCGCCATCTTGAAAGACAACGTCATGAGCCCGGGAGGAACCACGGCTGCGGGGTATGGGGCAATGGAAAAAGGGAAAGTACGTGATGGGTGTATGGAAGCAATACGCGCCGCTCACGAACGGGCTAAAGGAATGAAATAACTGACCTTACGCACTTTTACAAAAAGAGTGTATAAATACCGCTAAAATTCTCAAAAACATAGTTTTTGTAGCTTTAGGGGATTGCAAAGGACTTTAGTCCTTGCCACTAAAACGGATGCATTCGTTTTAGTGCGTAACATCAGTGATATAAACTTATTTCTCCTCTTTTTTCTCCTTACTGTTATGCACTTTCATCGTAAACGATGCGCGGATTTTATCGCCGTCTCTCTCAAAATGGATAGGGAAATTAACCCCGATAATCCACTTGCTTTTGTTCACCCCGTCAATAAAATTGTAAAAACTTTCGGGTGATCTGATTTTTGATGTCGCATTGACTTCATAGATTTTAAACGTCCCGTTAGTTTCAAACGTGGTCACTTCGGTTAAATAAAGATCGGAAAACTCTTTTTTGTAAAGCCTCTCAAAACGGTCCGGATTAAACGGTGTATTAAAAGCGGTAATCGTATGTTTATTTTGCCCTTCCAGCTCCTTGAGACGGTTCAAGGTAAAATCGTACTCACGCTGTGCAAGGTCGAGCTTCTGAAACTCTTTTTTACTCTCTAGCCGTAAAGAGCGGTACTCTTTCCCTTTAGGGATCAGGAAGAAAAAGGAGAAAGCGACCACCCCGGCTAAAAGGAGGAGTGAGAGGATGACAATCAAAAGTGTTTGGCGGTTCATTCAATCTCCTCACTGTTTTCATTATCCAAATAGTTCGACGACACAAAGTGATACCATCCGTTTTCTACCGGGTAAAAACTGGTATACGTACGATGAAAAATGGACCTGAGCGGCGCATGAAGCATATATTCGTACGTATCCTTATTAGGGGTTGTACCGTAGAGGATAAGGGAGGAAACCTCTAATTCTGCCCGATCCAGGGTGATTTCATCAGGAACCAAATCGAATAGGTTTCGGATACTCTCTTTCATCACGGTATTATCCGTCGTTATCTTTTCGGCTATTTTGACTTCAGCGTCAATCGTCTTGATCTGCTCTTCCATATGAACGATAGAGTCTCTCAAAGATATCTCTTTTTGCGCGATCGATTGGCGTTCATGCGAAAACTGAAATGTTTTGTACCCCAAAAAGAGGTAGGTTCCCACCAGCATCAAGATAGTGACGATAAAAAAGAAGAGGACGAGGCGCAATTCTCCGCTAATAATCCGTTTGGGTCTTGGGGCAATAAAACTGTGCTTCACCGCCCCTCCTCTTCACTGATAGAAAGTGAAATAACTTCATCCCCCAGATCAATACGACGGATTAAAACATTTAAAAAAAGTTCCTCTTCAAGATACCGCTTAAGCTCGGTTCCGCTTCCATAGGCATCGGCGATATAAACCGTCTCAACAAAGCGGTTATTGCACTCTTCCGTCGTGTAAAAATGGGACAATGTTTTTTGTATAAATTCAAATCGGGCGTAATCGTCATTGAAACGGTCCATATCCAGCTTTATCTCATTTGCCTGTGGAGCAACAAAGCGTTTTTCTTCCTGAGTTGGCTCGTCTTCGCTAAATTCCATAATATCTTCGAGTGCGTCAAGATCCTCAATATCACTCAAATCGTCTAACGCATCAATAATATCCAAATCATCCAAGCTCTCAATATCATCGAGACTGATCCCTTTTTCAACCGCTTCGACCTCTTCGGTACCGACTGAAAATCCACCCGCGGATCCCTCTTCACCCTCTCTCTCTTCGTGTTGATGCATCAGATAATGGTGCGAATACTCAAGCTTTCCTTCATCAAAAAACGCGATGCTGAACGCATCTTTCTGTGCCAGTGCATACAATGCAAAGCCGGTACCGATTTTGTCTTCGAAAAAATGTTCGATTACTGAAAAAGGGGAGAATACAAAATCAAGCCCTACGGTCGTATAGGTTTTTTTAAGAGATTCGAGTTCTCTTTCCGAGGTATACAGGAGCCATTTTCCCTTCCGGCAAACGGATTTTACACCGCTTAAGCTCTCCCCTGCTTCATCCACTGAACACCCCAATACAGTCCCTTGATTCGTGTCTGGATTTAATACAGCAATATAATGGTAGGGAGACTCATCAATAAATTGTTGGAGGTAAGCACTCATCTCCCGATGGGCGGATTCCCCTTCGAAACGATGACTCTTTTTATACAGCAGTTTTTTTTGTTTAAGGGCAACCACCCGAACATCAAGCGCTCCCCCGTCGGGAATAATGGCGATAAATATTTTTTGGAACAACCACGCTATCACTCAGATGCCTCATCTCTACGACATAATGGATGTGATTGACGGTAATGATCCATTTTCAGAGCGTTTCCCAATTTCGTATAAATCTGAGTCGTAGCCATACTCGCATGGCCTAATAATTCGCTAACATCGGCAATCCGCGCCCCATTGCTTAACAGTTCGGTCGCATACGTATGGCGCAATTGATGAGGGGTCACTTTGAGTCCAACCTTTGCGAATGCCTTGATAATGGTATATCTTAGACTATTTTCGCTTAATTTTTCACCCATAGCCTCAAAAACGTACTCTTTCGAGGGGTGGATACGCTGATAGTCCTCTACCATGAGGGCAATATTTTCCAACATCGGAACATCCCGTTCCTTATCCCCTTTTCCCCGAATACGGCACCACGTACCGCCCATATCGCTAAGCCGCAGATGGGTAAGTTCAGAGATACGCAGCCCCAGGGTGTAGAGCAAGGTTATCGCCAATTTTGGTATCGGTTCCGCGTATTGAAGGGTATGAAGAATATGTTCATGGCTAATCGGTTTGGGAAGGGTTTTAGGGATTTTTACACTCTCATCCCCTCGCAGTTCCACCGATTGTCCTTCACTGCGAAGATACTTGACATAGCTTCGAACGGCGCTGAGCTTCGCTGCAATCGTTTTGGATTTTAACGAAGCGATCCGAAGACGAAGCGGCATCAGATTGATGGTGATTTCATCTGCTTCATTGCTTATTTCTGCATACCGAAGCATCTCATCGATAGCATCGTGATAACTTCGTATCGTCAGAGGCGAATACCCTCGGATAGCGTCGAGATATTTTAAAAAGGCTTCTTTGCTGCGATAGAATTCATTCATCATCGCAGCACTTTAGAGAGCATGCTCCATGAGCTTTGCTTTAATCACTGTTTTTGCTTCTTCCATCTCCAGCCCTTCCAGATCAATCGGCTCTGAAGCGTAAAAATCGAGCGTTCCGAACGGTTTGGGAACGGTAAAGCGGTCCCAGCTCGGCAATTGCCAAAATTTTGAGGGAACGCAGCTGTAGACAATGACTTTCGTATGCCGTTTTTGCGCCATAATTACCGCCCCGTCACTCATCACGTGACGCGGCCCTTTGGGTCCGTCGGGAGTGATGCCGATATCATACCCCTCCGAGAGTGATTTGAGCCCTTGTATCAACACTTTTGCTCCGCCGCGTGTCGTAGAGCCGTGAATCGTTCCAAGGTTAAAATAGCGCATAATCCGGGCGATAATCTGTCCGTCAAAATGGTCCGAGATCAAAACATTGGCTTTGGGATGTTTGCGGAATTGATAGTAGAGATAGGGCTGCATCAACAGATCCCCATGCCAAAAGGCAAAAATAACCGGTTCGGCAGGGATAACGTTGGGAAGATGGAACCGTTTAGTGTTTGTAAGATAGATAAGGCGGATAAGCAAGGTTCCGATAGGGGGGATAAACCACAACGCAAGTTTGCGAAGGAGCTTTTTACGCAATGATCTCTCCATACTGGACGTTGCGCGAAACCTCCGTGATTTTTACCCGGGCGATTTTACCTAACCACTCTTCGCTCCCCTTGACTTTAATAGAGAGATTATTATCACTGCGACCCGCAACATGCCCGCTCTCGCGCAACTCTTCGAAGTAAACCTCTACGATCTTGCCTAAATTGACCGACTTCATCTCATCGAGTATCTCATCATGCCGTGCCTGAAGTCGATTCAGCCGTTCTGAACCTACCTCGGAATCGATCTCTTCCATCTTCTCCGCCTCGGTCAAAGGACGTGGAGAGTATTTAAAGCTAAACAGTTGCTCGAACCGAACCTGATTGAGAACATCCATTGTGTCTTCAAAATCTTCGTCACTCTCGCCGGGAAAGGCCACAATGATATCGGTACTGATACTGACATCAGGGACCATCTCCCGCAGTTTGCGAGCGCGGTTCAAAAACCACTCTTTAGTATACCCGCGCTTCATTGCTTTGAGGATCTCCGTCGATCCGCTCTGAAGCGGCATGTGCATCGATTTACAGATTTTAGGGTTGCGGGCGAACTCTTCGATAAATTCATCGTCCATGTGAAGCGGATGCGGAGAGGTAAAACGTATACGCTCCAGCCCCTCCACCGCACTCACGCGGCGAAGCAGCTCGGTGAAGTTCATTTTTTCATTCTCACCCGAGAATCGGCGACCGTAGTTGTTGACGTTTTGACCGAGCAAGAAAACCTCTTTAGCCCCTCTTTCAACCGCTTTGCGCGCTTCGGCAACGATCAGATCGGCAGGGATAGAAATCTCGTCTCCCCGTGTTTTCGGGACGATACAAAATGTACACTGCTTATCGCATCCGATGGAGATGTTGATATAGGCTTTATAGGGGCTGCTGCGAAAATCTTTAAAGGCAAACTGCGATTCATCGTAATCGATCTCGATTTCAACCGCTTTATCACGGTGCAGCACATCGGCTATTTTAGAGACATTTCGGGCACCGAGGACGAAATTGACATACGGAGCACGCTTGATGATCTCTTTGCCCAAATGCGATGCGGTGCATCCGCATACGCCGATTTTGGCATCCGCTTTTTTGAGTTTGTTAAAAACACCCAGCTCGGAGAAGAGTTTATGGACCGGCTTTTCACGGACCGAACAGGTGTTGATGAGGATTAAATCGGCCGATGCGGCATCATCGGTGAGTTCATACCCCTCGTGCGCGTTAAGTTCGGCGATCATGTGTTCGGAATCGCGCACATTCATCGCGCAACCGAGCGTCTCGATAAAGAGTTTTTTAGACATTATAAAATGTGAACCTCGTACATGTATTCATTCGCAGAAAGGCCGTAACGGACTTCGCGCATGTAAAAACTTTTTCCTTCGCCTTCAAAATGGTCTTGGAGCGCAAGGAGATCTTTATGGGAGTTTTCACGATCAAAATAGAGGATCAGTGAATTGCTTTTTTCAACCATTTCGGTAATTTTTTTAAGGTCGATTTTTTTCGGTTTGGCGTCGTGTTCGCTGCGTGCGATTTTGAGTTCCATGAATATATTTCCTTATCTGATATTATTTTTCTCTCGCATCCGGAAGATGCGGGAAGCTTTAGGGGGTTGTAGGGACATTTGTCCCTGCCACTTTGCGGGCTTTGCTCGAAAAGTGAGTAACATCGGTGATATTAGGGGGATTATAGCGGTGATATGATAAATATCCTATTAAGAGAAATTTATGTATAATACCTTCTCTTCATAAAAAAAGCTTTCCCAACCAACCCGATTTTTTATGATTTACCAAACGCTCAAGAGGATATTTCTATGGAAAATATTTTAGATATTATTGATTCAATTGCCAATGAAAAAGGGCTTAGCCGAGAAAACGTCCAAGAGGCGATCAAAACCTCATTTATCCAAACTGCCAAACGGATCATCAATCCGACCTTCGCATTCGAAGCCGATATCGATGACCGGACCAAGCAGGTCAAACTGCGCCAAATCATTACCGTTGTCGCCGACGATGCCCCCGAACTCGAAGGGGAAGAAGCGGGTGCATATATGGGTATCACGAATGCTTTGGAGATTGATGACGAAGCCGAAATCGGCGATCAGCTCCAAATGGAACATGACATCGAAAGCTACGGACGAAGCGCATTTGCCGCCTTGCACCGCGAAATCGAATTTCATATCCAACGCCTGGTTGAAAATCTTCTTTTCGACAAATACAAAAGTAAAATCAACCAAATTGTCTCCGGCCGTGTTACACGCGTAGACAGTGATCAAAACACGACGATCGAAATCGATGAGATCCGGGCGATCCTCCCGATGAAAAGCCGTATCAAAGGTGAAAAATTCAAAGTGGGTGATATGGTCAGCGCCATCGTTCGCCGTGTCCATGTGGACAAAGCTAACGGCATTACCATGGAACTTTCCCGTACGGCTCCCAAATTCCTCGAAGAGCTTCTTGCTCTCGAAGTTCCGGAGATCAAAGACGGGATCGTGGTCATTGAAAAATGTGCCCGTATCCCAGGTGAGCGTGCGAAAATCGCCCTCTACACAAACCGTCCTCAAATCGATCCGATCGGTGCAACCGTCGGAGTACGCGGCGTCCGTATCAATGCGGTCAGCGAAGAGCTTTGCGGCGAAAACATCGACTGTGTCGAATATAGCGCTTCTCCCGAACTGTTTATCTCTCGAGCCATGTCTCCGGCCATCATCAGTGCCGTTGTAGTTTCTGAAGAGGGGGATGAGAAAAAAGCGATCGTCACCCTCCCGAGCGACCAAAAATCCAAAGCGATCGGGAAAAGCGGTATCAATATCCGTCTTGCATCAATGTTGACAGGGTATACCATCGAGCTCAATGAAGTGGGCGGAACAGCTCAAATGGGTGAAAAAGCTCAGGAAGAGAAGAAAGAGGGACTCAGTTCGCTCGAAGCGCTTTTCGGAAATTAATACCTTTCTTCTACTTTTCTTTTTAGCAAGAAAAGTAGCAAAAGAAAATCGTCCTCCGAGCAAATCGCTCGCGCGACTCTCGCACTACTGCTTCGCGCGCGGCTTTTATGGATGCTCGGAAGACAGATTGTTATCTATTTTCGCCAAAGCGAAAATCATTCAAATTAAAATCCTCCCCGTAATCCAATACCTAGAGCCGTTCCGTAGGCAGCAGTGCCGAGAGGAACGAGCGTTCTTGGATTACGGTATGCTCTTTTGGTACTTTTCTGACTAAACAGAAAAGTACGTCAACGCTTCACAAAGGGGTTGAGCTTTAACAGTATCGCATCCGCAATCTGATTCCCGATCAACGTCAAAAACGCACTCATCATCAAAATCCCCATAATCACCGGATAATCCCGACTCATAGCACTCAGATAAAAGAGCTGTCCCATCCCCTCGATCCCGAAAATCGATTCCAATATCACCGATCCTCCGATCAGTCCGGGCAAAGAGAGCCCCAGCATCGTCACAATCGGAGGGAGAAGATTGGGGAGAATATAGCGGCGAATAATCATTGCCTCCTCTATCCCCCGCGAACGGGCAAAATAGATATAGTCACTTTTGAGGATTTCGAGGGTTAAAGATCGGATATAGAGGGCCAAACTCCCCACCCCGACAAATACCATCACCAAAATCGGCAAGCTCAAATGCCATGCCATATCGAGATAATACCCTACCCCCTCAGGCGGCTCCAATGAATGCATCCCTGCAATCGGAAACCATTCCAGCGTTACGCTCAGAACCATCATTGCCACCAATGCCAGATAGTAGGAGGGCATTGCGAAACTCAGCAGTGCAAACTGGCTCAGGAACGTATCGGTTTTTTTTCCATGGGCCAGCGCTGCTTTGATTCCCATCCATAATGAAAGAACAAAGGTCATCGCCATGGCGATGATGTTCATCCACAAGGTTACCGGCAGCCTATCGGCAACCACTTCAGATACCTGCGCACCGCTGACGAATGATATGCCGAAATTAAGGGTAAAGAGATTGACGACCCAATCGATGTATTGTTGGAACAGGGGTTTATCAAGTCCGTAGATGGCACGCAATTGCGCTATGGATTCGGGGGTCATGTTCGGATTGAGCTCACCTCCCATAAAACTGTTCGGCGCCATGTGAATCGCCCCGAAAGAGATCAGAGAGATCAAAAAGAGCATTAATACCGTATACGACAAGGATCGGAAAAAATATTTCATGGGGAGATTATAGCGAAAATCAAAAGGGGGACTCATCCCCTAAGAGATGAGAATTAGAACCGATTTACCGATTGGATTGGAGGTAGGTTCGCCAACTTTTCATTGCCGTAATCTCTTTAGCCCCCACAAGGACATAACTTTCACACAAAAATCCTTTGACAATCTTTCCATCGGCCAAAGTTAAACTCCCCAATGCCAAAGGTGCGGGGACTCCGTTAAAAAATGACCCGAACTGCTGTGCAGGTATCTCCCAAAGCTCAACATCGATCTCTCCTCCCCCCTCATTTACATGAACAAGGCCGGGACGGGGCGGCGCAAAACTTTCCAGCGCATAAAATCGGTACGAAGGGGCTGTGGAAGATTTACACACCATCACCGCTCCCCTGCTTGTCAATTCATGGTTAAGGGGAAGTCCGGACATGTGTGCACCGCAGACAGCTAACAAGACGGTTTCTTGGTGACAGGTTTCAACAAGCCCGCTGGGATATCCCGACGCAGCGTGCAGCTTTGCACCGACACTCAAGAGGGAATGTTCACTCCATGCAGGGGCAGCCAGGGTTACGCCAAAAGGGAGCCCCTCGGGAGTAAATCCGGCGGGAACGGCACACGCGCTGAGATCCAGCAAATTCATAAAATTGGTGTAGTACCCCAGATTGGTATTCAATGCAAGCGGATCGTTGCGAACCGCATCTCGGGTATAGATCGTCCCCGCCGTCGGAGTCACCATAAGATCGATCGTTTCAAGGATCTCATCACTCCGACGTTTGAGTGTTGATAGACGATAAAATCCCTCAAAAGCATCTATTGCCGTCGGTTTGGCACCGGAGAGGACAATCCCCCTTGTCACCTCCAGCATCGCATCGCTTTGCGTCTCAGCAAACGCTTTAATCCCGCAGTAGCGTTCCGCAATCCACGGACCGTGATACAGCAATCGTGCCGTTTCCATAAAAGGGGTAAAATCAATTTCATGCCGCACCCCCCCTAAGGATTCAAGTTTCTCAACACTCTCCCAAAAAAGAGCCTCATACGCGCCGTTTCCAAAAAATTCCAACTGCTCCTTACGGGGAACTCCGAAACGAAACGTCCCTCCAAAAGTGTGAACACAACTTGGTGAACGGGAATACGAATCATCCGCATCAAAAACAGCACATACCTCATAAACACGCTGGGCATCTTCACAAGATTGTGCAAAAACAGCAACGCAATCGAGACTTTTACAGGCGGGAACGACGCCTCGGATACTCAGCGCCCCCCGCGTCGGTTTCAGCCCCACAATGTTGCCGAACGCTGCGGGAATACGTCCCGATCCTGCTGTGTCGGTACCCAACGAAAAAGGGACGATACCCGCGGTAACGGCCAATGCCGAACCGGAGCTCGACCCCCCGGAAATGTATTCCGGATCAAAGAGATTGATCCCCTCTCCATAAGGGCTTCGGGTCCCTACAAGCCCTGAGGCGAACTGATCCAGGTTCGTCTTTCCGATCGGAATCGCACCGGCATTGATCAACTGTTCAACGACAAAAGCATGCTCAGACGGGACGTAGGAAAATTCGGCACATCCCGCCGTTGTCGGCAACCCTGCCACATCGATGTTGTCTTTTACCGCGAAAGGGACACCGTACAACGGCAAAGAGGCCGGATCGCATTTTTCCAATCTAAGAAAATAGGGCTCCAAAAACGCGTCATCGGCTTTTGCGATCCAGATATTGTTTTCATCAAACCGCTCCGACATAACCCTACAATGGTTGATGGCGTCCCGGACCGAATACCCCTCTAGCAAATAGCTCTGCGCATAATCCTTGATCGTTTTTAATGTTTTCATCCGATACCTCCTTGCGTAGAGCGTTCAGCCATGTGAAGCCCGATTACCCCAAAGCCGATGAGGGCGATACTCCCAAGCTTCAACAGATTCGAAGATTCACTGAAATAGGCAATCCCTATGAAGGTCACCATAACCGTTCCTGCCCCCGTCCAAATCGCATAGACGGTACTCATCTCTATTTTTTTCATTATAAAGGGCATAAGGGTAAAAGCCATTGCATAAAAAACGAAAATCATAACCGTCGGGAAAACCTTTTGCATCCCATCGGAAAGTTTCATCGATGTCGTTCCCGCAACCTCCAGCAATATCGCCAGTCCCAGTAAAACCCAGCTGTTCATCATGCACCTTCCGTTTTGAGAATAACAAGGGTATGTCCGGTATGAACGGTATCTCCTTTCACACACAGCACCTCTAAGACTTCACCTGCCGCAGGGGATTCGATGAAAACTTCCGATTTCATCGCTTCGATCACGACGAGGGTGTCCCCCTCGGCGACACGATCCCCCACCTTGACCGAAACGTCCCAAACATTCCCGGAGAGGAAACTGGCAATCGCTTCGCATCCGGCGGGAATTTCGGCAAAATCGCTCTCCTCTTGCGTTTCCAGTGTTTCGCTCACATACGCGGAGACTCCGGATGCCTCCCACCGCTCGCGTTCTTCTTGAAACGCTTCTTGCTGAACCGTTTTAAAGGCCGCTATCGCTTCGCTGTTCGTCTCAAGAAACTCGAGATACTCGCCCAACGAAAATTCCCCCTCTTCTATTCGCACCGAAAAAGTCCCATGGATAAAATCTTTTCGCATCTGTAGCAGTTCATCGTGTGAAACGGGATAAAAACGGATCCGGTCGAAAAATTCCAAAAGCCACGGTTTGCCCGCTTTAAAATCGTGCGTGGACTTATAGCGATTCCACATCTGTACCGTCCGACCGACGAACTGATACCCTCCGGGTCCTTCCATTCCGTAGACGCACATATAGGTTCCGCCGATTCCGACGGCATTTTCCGGCGTCCAGGTACGTGCCGGATTGTATTTTGTCGTCACGAGACGATGACGCGGATCGACCGGAACCGCAACCGGTGCCCCTAAATAAACATCGCCCAGCCCCATCACAAGATATTCCGCTTCGAAAAGGATGTTTTGTACCTCCTCAATGTTCTCCAACCCGTTCATCCGCCGGATAAATTCGATGTTGCTCGGACACCACGGCGCATCGTTGCGAACCGACTGCATGTATTTTTCAATCGCCAGTTTCGTTGCGGAATCATCCCAGGACAACGGAAGATAGACCGTTCGGCTAGGGACAATGATGTCACGTGTCGCAGGCATGTGAGAGAGTTCATTCTTAATCGTCGCCAGCAGTTCGCTCAAAGGCAATGTTTGGCTCTCATAATGAATCTGCAACGATCGGATCCCCGGCGTCAGGTCAATCAGGCGCGAATCACCTGAAACTTTGAGACGGCGCATCAGTTCATGCACCTGAAAACGCAACGTCAGATCAAGCTCCATAGGACCAAATTCGATCAACACATAATGATCCCCTGACAGACGTACCTTCACGGCATCATGGCGCTCATTGGCAGGAATCTCGGCTACAACCGGATTCGTAACGGTTGAAGTGGGGAGCGTCGGCAAGCTCCCTTCGAGTGATGCAATTTTATCCTCAAGTTCCCGCTCCATCGCGACAGCATCGTCATACGTTACCGGAACAAATCGGACTCTGTCTTTCGGACCCAACTGCCCCATCTTCCACAATTCCGCACCGATAATCGTAACCGGACAGACAAATCCTCCCAGACTCGGCCCGTCGGGACCTAAAATAACCGGCATGTCTCCCGTAAAATCGACCGTCCCGATCGCGTAAGCGTTGTCATGCAGGTTGGAAGGGTGCAATCCTGCCTCTCCCCCGTCTTCTCTCGCCCAAAGCGGTTTAGGACCGATGAGCCGGATACCCGTACGGTTGGAGTTGTAGTGAACCTCCCAGTCGGTGGCAAAAAAAGTCTCGATGTACTCCTCTTTGAAAAAGTCCGGGGCTCCATGCGGGCCATAAATCACCCCGATCTCCCACTGTTTTGACATCTGCGGACGCAATGAGCCATTCAGTACGGCTGAAGATGCGCCGGATGCCGCGGGAAGGGTTGTCAACTGATCCCCGATCTGAAGGATTCGCCCCCCGTGTCCGCCGAACTCTCCGAGGGTAAAGGTCGCCGTAGACCCCAGATATTCTGGCACCTTAAATCCCCCATCAATCAGCACATAGGTACGGGCCCCTGAACCTTCGATAGTTCCCATTTTGAGAACATCCCCGGACTCCACCGCTATCGTCTCCCAGAAAGAAAGATCGATGCCGTTAAGCTGGGCTTTCATCTGCGCCCCGGTCAATACGATCCGAGTCGGAAAATGGAATTTGAGCGTCGAACCCGTCACCGTCATCTCCAGACCGGGCGCTTTGTCATCATTCCCTAACAGACGGTTACCCAATCGAAATGAGAGTGAATCCATAGGACCTGAGGGGGGAACACCGATATCCCAGTAACCGATTCGCCCCGGAGCGGACTGGATGGTCGTATGGGTTCCCGGCTTGATCACTTCGACAATCGCAGGGGCATAGCTGAGTGTTCCCAAATATTTGGTGGTCTGCTCCCCGCAAGAAAAAACTTCTTCCCCTAATACAAACTGCAAATACCCGAGATTTGTCACAATCCCATACAACGTTGTCGCACCCAAAGCATCCTGCATCAACGTGATCGCTTCATCACGAGTCGCACCATGTACGATGAGCTTCGCAATCATCGGATCGTAATAAGGGGAGATGACGCTTCCCCGCTCAATCCATGTCTCGCACCGCACCCCCTCCGGCCAAAGAACATCGCTCAAAATTCCCGAACTGGGCTGAAAGTTTTTCAGCGGATCCTCGGCATAAATACGAACTTGAATCGCATGACCGCTGGCCGGATAGGGGCGGCTCAGGGTATCCCCTAGGTCGCCGGAGGCTTCAAGAATCATCCACTCGACCAAATCGACTCCGTAAATCTCTTCCGTTACCCCGTGTTCCACTTGCAACCGTGTATTCACTTCCAGAAAATAGAATTTCCCTTCCTGAGTATCGTAGACAAATTCTACCGTCCCTGCCGATTTATACGAGGCAGCGCGAGCCAAATTGATCGCGGCACTGCGTAGCTGTTCTCTGATCTCTTCGGATAATCCGGGAGCCGGAGTCTCCTCGATCACTTTTTGATTACGCCGTTGAAGCGAACAATCCCGCTCTCCCAGTGCAATCACCTCCCCTTTACCATCACCGAAAATCTGTACTTCGATATGACGTGCGGAGGCAACAAATTTTTCGAGGTAAATCCCCCCCTGACTAAAATTGCTCTTACTGAGACGACCGACCGATTCAAAACCGTTTTGCAGCTCTTCGGCGCTGGTGCACAGCTGCATCCCGATTCCCCCTCCTCCGGCAGTACTTTTGAGCATCACCGGATAACCGATCACCTCAGCAGCCTCCAGAGCCTCCTCGATATTTTCCAAAAGTTCTGTCCCCGGAAGGAGCGGAACCCCCTGAGCTTTTGCGATAGAGCGTGCCGTATGTTTGAGACCGAACTCCTCCATGTGACGTGCAGTAGGACCGATAAAAACAATCCCCTCTTCGGCACATCGACGGGCAAATGCCGCATTTTCGCTCAAAAATCCGTACCCCGGGTGAATCGCCTCTGCTCCCGTCTCTTTTGCCGCCCGGATGATTTTTTCAACATCCAGATAGCTCTCTTTGGCAGGAGGCTCACCGAGACATACCGATTGATCGGCCATCATTACATGAAGCGATCCCGCATCGGCATGCGAATAGACCGCAACCGATCCGATCTTCATTTTTTTGAGGGTACGGATAATACGACACGCAATCTCCCCACGGTTGGCTATCAGAACTTTGGCAAACATTTTATTTCCTCACATCAAAATTGATAAACTATTAAACAGGTTTATAGATACTCAGTCGTACAGGGCTAGGGTTAAACGCATTACACGGATTATTAAGCTGAGGGCAGTTGGATATCAAAACCAGTGTATCCATCACGGCAAACAGCTCGAGTGTACTTCCCGGAGCCGATATTCCATCAACAATTGCCAGCTTTCCGTCCGCTTCAACCGGCACATTCATAAAAAAATTGATATTGCTGACCAAATCACGTTTGTCCATCCCCATTTGGCCCAGTGCCAACAGGTAATTATCCCGGCACGAATGCATATCGAGTTTATCCAGCGCATAGCGGACCGTATTGCTCTCGGCGCTGCAGGCACCGCCAAGGGTGTCATGACGCCCGCACGTATCGCTGATTACTTTCATCATCGTATTTCCCAAATTGGAAACCAGCTCAGTTCCCGTCTCGACAAAGATATTTTTTTGACGAACGATCGTTTGAGGGGCACTGTAGCGCTCCGTGACATCATTCGCATTGTAAAAGAGGGTATCCACCGCCTGGCACCCTTCCAAATCGACGATTCGCAATACCTCTCCGGCTTTCACCACTTTGTACCATGGCTCTCCGGCCGGAATCGTTTCATCGTAAATCGGCTCAGTCAAGGTCAGATTAACTGTAATCATTTCAGACATTTCTCCCTCCTTGCGCAAACTGCTTCATATAATTTCGGGTATTGACAAACGCCCGCTCACTACGTTCCGAATCAATCACACACGGATCATCGGACGCAACTTCATCCCCTTGATAGACGATCAAGGCAACAGGTTTTACATTATACGAGGTATCCGTGCTTAAAACGTGCACCGTATTGGAGAGAATCACCAACACATCCATCTCGGCACGCAGCTCGATAAAGCTTCCGGCAGGCACACTCTCCTCACGAAAAATCAGTTCTCCGTGCTCACCGATTTTTGCATCGGAAAATAGGTTCAAACACGGCATAATATCGCGTCGTCCCATCCCGTATTTTCCCAGTTCCACGAGAAAATTATCAAAATCGTTTTTGTAATAGCAGTTGCGTTTGGTCTGATAGTTTCCGAGCCCGCAGTGTGCTTCAATATCCGAAGCCATCGTATAGCCGCACACCGTATCGTGCGTTTCATAGCTGTCCGCCACAATCGACATCAAAATCCGTCCCATATCCGAATAGAGCGCATTGCCTTGTTTGAGATAGGCGTTGTATTGAATTTTGACCGTATCGGCTGCGTTGTATCGCTCGGTCCGTTCATGCACATTGTAAAAGAGGGCCGAAAGGCCGCTTGTCCCTTCGGTATTCACAATCCGAAGAACTTGCCCTTTACGGACAATTTTAGACCAGCGTCCCCCGCCGGGGAGAACCTCATCAAAGAGGATCGTCTCAGGCAATAGCGGTTTCATTAATGTTGACATGCTCTTCTCCTTTATTTTTTCGTTTATTTTTATCAAGTTTTATATCATTCACCAACGTAGCCCCGTAGGCATTCGGCGCGTGGGGATCATGACGCACCTTATCAAAAACGAGCAACCGCGTCCCCAATTCAAACGCCTCTTTCACATCGTGCGTCACCATAAAGGCAGTCAGTCCGTACCTCTGCCACAATCCACGGACCAGCTCCTGCATATCCGCGCGGCTGCCGGGATCAAGCGCCCCAAACGGCTCATCCAGCAAAAGGATTTTTGGCTTTTTCACCAACGCCTGCGCGAGGGAAAGACGCTGCTGCATCCCTCCTGAGAGTTCGGAAGGGTACTTAAGCGCCGATTGTTCAAGCCCTACCGATTCCAGCATTTCCATTGCCTCTTCCTTGATCTGCCGTCGTGCGGAACCGAACACTTTGCCCAAAAAGGGGGAACGTTCCATCTCCAGCCCCAGCATCACGTTTTCCAAAGCCTTAAGATGGGGGAAAAGGGTGTATTTTTGAAATACAACCCCCCGGTCGCTCCCCGGCTCGGAGGCGAGCGGTTCCCCTTCGAGAAGGATGGTCCCTTTTGAGGGGGTATCCTGTCCCAAAAGCATCCGCAAAAAAGTACTCTTACCGCATCCGGAGGGTCCGATCAGCGTACAAAACTCCCCTTTTTCGATGGTGAAATTGAGTTTTTCCAAAATAACGTTTTCGCCGTATGTTTTCCATACGTTGCGTATCTGCAGATAACTCATTTTTTCTCCTTTCGGTACCATGGAAACGCTTTACGGATTATCACGGCCAATATCCAGTCCATCAGAAATGCCAACAGCGTAATCCATGCGACATACGGCAAGATCACATCCATCTCCATGTAACGGCGCATTAAAAAAATGCGGTATCCCAAACCTTCCGACGATGCAATCGCCTCTGCCGTAATCAAAAAAAGCCATGCGGCCCCCAAAGAGAGACGCAATGCATCCAAAAGGCGCGGCATTACATGCGGCAACACTACCCGCAAAATAATCTGCCAGGTCGATGCCCCAAGCGTTTGAACCTTGATCAGCAGCTCTTCAGAGAGCTCCATCGAGCGCTGCTGGGTATCACGAACCAAAAACGGAGCGACCCCGATCGCGATCAGAGCCACTTTGGCCGATTCTTCCATCCCCAATATCACCAATAATATGGGCAAAATCGCAATCGGGGGGATCAGGGAAACTGCCGCCGAAAACGGGGACAAAAGCGTTCGAAACAGCGGTAACGTCCCTTGGATAATCCCCAAAACCAATCCGATTACCGCAGCAATCCCCAACCCCTGCGCAATCCGAGACAAGCTGGCAACCGTATCGGTGTACAAAATCGGCTCACCGGTTAACTCATCGGGCTCCATTACCATTATCTTTACCGCATCCCCGATCGCCTCAAAAGTCGGAAGAAGCTTATCTTCCGGATTCACTGCGTGGCGTGCATCCGCGGCAATCCAATAGACCAATCCCAGGATCACAAACGGCAGGATTTTTAAAAGCGGGGAGAACCGTCCGGCATCCAGATTGATCAGACGCATGGGTTACAGTTTCCCTTCTGATGCTTGTTTCATGTACTCTGAGTTAAATCGGAGTTTGATATTCTTTGGATTTCCAACCATTTTATTAGCAGGGAACGTCATCCCGATAAAGTTCGCATTTTTTGCTTTGTTCCCCAACAATCCATGGGCAAATGAAAACTTGCTCACTTCTCCCATCGTCGTAATAAGTTTCGGATCTTCGGTAAACTTTTGGGCTTCAGCAGCGGTATAAAACATTTTGGTTGAGGCCAACTGTGACTGATACTCTTTAAGCGATGTACCGGAGGCTTTCGCCATCAATGTTCGCGCTTCAATACCTTTGGCATCATTTTTCGACATAATTCCCATAATTTCGAACCATGCCCCGGTCAATGCTTTCCCGAGTTTCGGATTCTCTTTGAGAGTTTGGGTATTCACCACCATCATATCGATGATCTCACCGGGAATTTTGCTCGAATCAAACAGCAACGCCGCTTTAGGCACTTTTTTCACTTCACTCAGCTGAGGGTTCCAAGTCACCACATTTTTGACCGAAGAGGAATTAAAAGCAGAAACCATGTCCGCATCCGAGGTATTAACGGTTTTCACATCTTTGGCACTCATCCCTGCAGAAGCCAGCCCCCGTTCTAACAAATAGTGGGAGACCGAATATTCGACAAGATTGATTTTCTGACCTTTCAGCTCTTTGAGGCTTTTAGCCCCCTTGGCAACAATGCCGTCATTTCCGTTGGAATAGTCTCCGATAATCAATGCTGTTGAATCGACTCCGCCGGCTGCAGGGATTGTCAGGGCATCCATATTGGTCATGACGCATCCGTCAAACGATCCGGCTGTGTATTGGTTGATCGATTCGACATAGTCATTGAGCTGAACAACATCGATTTTAATGCCGTATTTGTCCCCCCATTTTTTGACAATCCCTTTACGAGCACCGTAATCCCACGGCATCCATCCGGCATAAATGGTCCATGCGACTTTAAAGTGGGTTTTCGGAGCGGCAAACATGGTCGTTGACGCAACAGCCAATGCCAGAACAGCGAGCGAAAAACGCTTGGACAATGTCGGTGATGTGAGCTTGGATGAGCCTGCAGCAGATGTGCACTGAGTAGTTAAATGTGTCATGATAATCCTCCTGAGCGGTTTGTCGAGAAAAAGCAGGGAGAAAACTCTCTCTCCCGGGCTTTTGTCCCTCCGTGTAGCCGCTTACGAGGCCGGATGCTCTCGGACCAGCGCATTTCTGCCGGAACCCTAGCGTCCTATTTGAACAATGGTGAGAATACCTTCTCCCTGCTTTTTCTACATGGGAAAATTATAGAGGATTTTTGGACATGAAGAGTGCATACTTTTGATTAAATTTTAATCAGTTTTAGAAAGAGGGGTTTTGAATCGTATTTTTACGCTGCTAAGAAAAAAAGAAATGAGAAGAAGTGAAGAGTTCACCCCAAAAAGGGGTGAGAAGAAAAACTCTTAGAAATTAAGAGTAAGGTATGCTTGTACAGAGTTGTACTGGCTACCGTTGTTTTGATCATCCGCATCGGTTGATACGTATGCCAAAGTTGTATCCAACGGTCCGAATGATTTAGAAGCAGTAACTGTTAGTTCTGTCATCTCATGCGTACTCGTAGCGATCTCATTGCTAACATCAGTGTAATATGCGCCAACTTTTGCGAATCCAGCATTGTATTCAGCCGTTACGTTGAAAGCTTCGGCACCTGCAGTACCTACGTATCCGTAGTTCCACCATGCTTCTGTGTACAATTTAGATTGGCTTGTTGTATTTGTTGTTGCAATATTGGAAACCTTTAAAGCACCATCTTTATCTGTATCTGAATATGCAGCTGAAACTTTCAAGTTTTGGATACCTTCATATCCAAGTTTGAACGCATACGCAGAAGAGTCTGCACTGCTGTTTTTCAAATCGATATCCGCATACTGCGCTCCGATTGTAAGACCTTTAACCAATTGACAGTTAATATCCGCTTGCAACCAATACGCATTAGCAACATGCTGAACATCATAATACCATGCTTGAACCGTAGCAGGTTTAAAAGAGTTATTTACGACAGCTGCCGCATAAGCACCTTGGTAAAAACTGCTAAAACCTAAACTTGGAGCCATAACAACATACTCAGCACCAGTTGTCGCAGAGCCATTGCTTTTTCCAACCCATGCACCGACCAAAGTCGTATCCGGAAGGTCTTGGTTGATCAATACCGCTGCATCAAATGTATTAGGAATAATTGACCATTTTTCAGAGAATGCAAACGGAGTATCAAGTTCCATACGACCAACTTTTACAGTGGTTTTACCCATTGTACCAGCCAACCATGCTTCACCGATTACTGATTGATCTGCACCTGTCCCTTCCCAAACATGGCTAACAAGATTGTTTTCCAAGCCAAGAGTACTGATTGCATATCCAGTTACACCGAATGATACACCTTTGAGCAAGTCGCCGGTTACACCAAGGCGAAGGGCTGTATCAGCATAGCTATTGTCTTTGTCAAAAAGACTTAATGTACCACTGTCATTTGTGTTGTAGAAAAGTTTAGCGTCACCACTGACTTTTACATTATCGATTGCGAATGCGCTTGCTCCGAGCAATACTGCTGCTGCAAGACTCATTTTAACTAACTTCATTGATTCTCCTTAAGTTAAGCTTGACCTTATGTGTTTGTTTCGTCAAGGTTAATTGTAACTCTGCTATTCTTAAACAATGCTGTAAAAAAGATATTTCATTTACCTGCCGTTTACCAATGACAAATGCCTATTTTATGGAGTATGACATTTTTGTATGATTTTAAAAATGAATAATCATCATAAATATGAGCCCCTTTATGGTATAGTATAACTTAGTATCAAATTATCAAATAATTCAAAGGAAACTACAAATGAAAGCAACTCTTACGATAACTGCCGCTGTAAGCGCATTGCTGTTGGTTGGTTGTGCTAACCGTGAGGGGGTCGCACCGTCTCAAAACAGCTCGCTTAATGCTGTCTCTCCAAGTACTACCGCAATCAGTGAAGGGGGATCGATGCAGCGTTCTTTGGATGCATGGCTAAAAGAAGAGTGGTTGCCGCTCAGCGCCCCTGCAAGCGGGACGAATACGACGTCGGGAACGGCTGCATCAAGCCCGTCGGAGCCATCAAGTACAGTCACAACGCAACCGGAGGACAACAGCCCATTTACCCTCCAAAAATACGCGGATAAATGGAAAATCTATCATGAAAACAAAGAAAAAATGATGGAAGGGAAACCGAAAGAGGCTTCTCACATCGAGATGATGCAATCGCTTCCGGTCGTTGGCAAGTAACGTTTCGTAACATTAGTGTACTTTTCTCTTTAGCGGGAAAAGTACTACTCTCTCTCATCCCATACAAAAACACTTTTACCTTCAGCGTTCTTCTCGACAGCCGCCATACCCATGATGTTATAACCCGCATCCACATAATGGACTTCGCCACTGACACCGCTGGAGAGATCGCTGAGAAGATACAGCGCAGAGTTCCCGACCTCTTCAATCGTCACGTTTTTACGTAACGGTGCATTGGCCTCATTCCAGTTAAGAATTTGTTTGAAATCGCCGATGCCGCTTGCGGCAAGTGTTTTAATCGGTCCGGCACTAATAGCATTGACACGTTGACCTTTCGTTGCACCCAGCTCTACCGCCATATAGCGTACCGCCGATTCAAGTGCTGCCTTTGCAACTCCCATCACGTTATAGTTTGGAATGTATTTCGGTCCGCCGAGGTAACTGAGAGTGATAATCGATGCGCCAGGAGCCAATACGCTCTCCAAACGGTTCGTCAAATCGATCAATGAATACACCGAAATGTCCATCGCGATCTGAAACGCGCTTTTAGAGGTTTTCATAAACCCTTCGGTCAATGCCTCTTTCGGAGCGAATGCAACCGAGTGGACCAAAAAGTCGATTTGTCCAAAATCAGCTGCCACTTTTTCCGCAATCGATCCCATATCGGTCTCATCCGATACATCAAGTTTGTAGACAGGAGAGTTGTTAAAGCCCGCCGCAATCGGTTCTACCCGTTTTTGTAACGCTTCGTTGAGATAGGTAAACGCCATTTGCGCCCCTTGAGCGTGAAGTGCCTGTGCGATTCCGTATGCGATCGATTTATCGTTGGCTAAACCTACTATTAGACCTTTTTTACCTTGCATTAACATTCAAATTCCTTCTACTGTTGTTATATTTGTGTCATCCTGAACTTGATTCAGGATCTAAGATTGCGGATCGAATCCGCAATGACAATATTTTATTTTTCGAGTTCCGCCGCCTGCGCGATCATCTCACAAAAATCATGGGCGCTAAGCGCTGCTGATCCGACGAGAACACCGTCCACATTTTCGAGTCCCATGATCTCACCGACATTTTCCAGCTTCACACTCCCCCCATACAAAAGAGGTGCCGATGTTTTAGCCCGCAGCGCACCATGCAGCAATTCAATATCACGGCTTGAAGGGGTCAACCCTGTACCGATTGCCCATACCGGCTCATAGGCTAAAATCAGATCCGGATACGACAGGTCGATTCCTTCGAACTGATGTTCAATGTAGGCCATCAATGCCTCATTCCCCTCTTCGCGAATCTCCAAAGGCTCACCGACACAATAGACGATAGCAAATCCCTCCTCAGCAAAGAAGCGAAATTTTGCAGCAATCTGCTCTTGAGTTTCACCGATAACATGCCGACGCTCAGAGTGCCCGATAAGAATTGTTTTGATACCAAATTCTTCGAGCTGTTCGAGTGCAATCTCACCCGTATAAGCCCCGTTACGAACAGGATAACCGTTTTGCACTCCGATTAAAACATTGCGCGCCTCGTGTTCAAGCGCCGTAAAGGGGGGAAATACGATAATCGTATCGGTGATATCATTTGCACTCACAAACGACTCAACCACTGCCATATAGGCGCGTGTATCTTGACGCGTTTTATTCGCTTTGAAGTTGGCACATAAAATCATTTCATTTCCTCTCTTTGTTCGGAATAACACCGACGGAGCAATACCCAAAAGGCACGTAAGCCCCTCTCGGCTATGCTAACGCTAAGTTCTCTTCGGCAGAGAGCCCGCGCTCAGTAAAACCGTGCTTTTATAACCCGATTTTTATTTTAGTAGAGGTTTAACGCCTGGAAGAATCTTACCTTCCAACAGTTCCAATGACGCTCCGCCACCCGTAGAGATAAATGTGATCTCCTCGTCCAAACCCACGCGCTGGACCAAATCGGCTGTGTCACCGCCCCCTACAACTGTCGTTGCATAAGAATCCGCCACAAAATGGGCGATTTTGTTCGATCCGCGTGCAAAGCGGTCCATCTCATAAACCCCCATCGGCCCGTTCCACAAAATCGTTTGGACATCTGCGAGTACTTGGCGATAAAGTCTAACCGTAGCAGGCCCGATATCCAGACCCATCCACCCTTGCGGGATCTCTTGAACACTGCAAAGGCGGCTAGCGGCATCAGGGGCAAATTTCTCGGCGGCGACCACATCGACCGGAAGATAAAATTTCACACCGAGACGTTTTGCTTCGTTCATAATATTGATCGCCTCATCCAGCAAATCGTCTTCAACCAATGAATTTCCGACATCATGTCCGAGTGCTTTGAGAAAGGTAAACGCCATACCGCCGCCGATCAGAACTTTATCCACTTTCGGCAATAGATTAATGAGTGCTTCGAGTTTACCGGAAACTTTAGAGCCACCGACAATCGCTGCAAAGGGTCTCACAGGACGGTCCAAAAGGGTACCGAAAAACTGGATCTCTTTTTGGAGCAAAAAGCCGGCCGCTTTGTGTGCGTCGTCAAAATGCTGGGTTATCCCCTCTACGGAGGCATGAGCGCGGTGACTTACCCCAAATGCATCATTGACGTACACCTCGGCCATCGATGCCAGTGCAGCACTCAGTTCAGGGTCATTTTTAGTCTCCCCTTTTTCAAAACGCAAATTTTCCAGTAACAAGACTTCTCCCCCTTTAAGTTCAGAGGCAAGCTTTTGTGCACTTTCCCCGACAACATCCTCCGCCATCTGAACCTCAATTTTCAGAAGTTGATGCAGTCTTCGGGCAATCGGAGCAAGGGTGTATTTATCATCCGGCTCCCCTTTAGGACGACCAAAATGGGAGGCTAAAATAATCGCACACCCCTGATCCAGACAATAGCTGATCGTTGAAAGTGCCGAACGGATGCGGCGATCATCGGTGATATTGCCATATTCATCCATCGGAACATTAAAATCACATCGGATAAATACTTTTTTCCCTTTGATATCGCACTCTTTGATGTTTAATAATTCCATTTTTTCCTCTTACTGTAAGATTATCAATAATTATGTATTCGGGCTTCCTGCCGAAGGAAACCCAGTGTTAACGCAGCTCATCGGGGCTTTGCTCCGATGGCGTACGAGACATAATAAACAACGCCATTTCGATAAGGCGGTTGGAATAGCCCCATTCGTTATCGTACCATGCCATCACTTTAATCAAATTCCCGTCGATGACTTGTATCAAATCATCCGCCACTGTGGCACTAAAACAAGAACCGACAAAATCCTGCGAAACACGATAACGCTCATCAACTTCCAAAATCCCCTGCATCTGATTTTGGGCATACGCTTTGAAAAGAGCGCTGATCTCCTCTTTGCTCGTACGGCGTTCTACCACAACATTCAAATCCACCATCGATACATCGGGAGTGGGAACACGGACACTTTGTCCATGCAGTTTCCCTTCCAAAGAGGGGAGTACCAAACTGATCGCTTTGGCCGCACCGGTAGTGGTAGGGATCATATTGAGTGCCGCCGCACGCGAACGCCGCATATCACTCCCATGAGCCGAATCGATAATTGCTTGGCCGTTGGTATAGGCATGAATCGTTGTCATCAGCCCTTTTTCGATTCCGAATGCCTCATCAATAATTTTGGCAATCGGTCCCAAACAATTCGTCGTGCACGAAGCGTTCGAGATAATGTTCTCTCCCGCATACAAATCCTCGTTAACCCCCAATACGAAGGTAGGGATTGCACTGTCTTGTGTCGGAGCCGACAAAATTACTTTTTTGACCCCTTTATCCAAATGGTGTTTTGTGAGCGCTCCGGTCAAAAACAGACCGCTGCACTCCAAAACAACCTCCGCCTCCAATGCTCCGAAATCGAGGTTTTCAGGATTTTTTTCGCACAGTATGCGAACCCTGTTTTTCCCGATTTGAAGGTAGCCTTCCTCCGCTTTCGCTGCTTCAACACCAAAAGAGCCATGCACTGAATCATTTTGCAATAGATAGAGGATCATATCGATGGAAGCCATGTCATTAATCGCAACAAGTTCCACATCACACCGCGAAGCAATGAGACGGGTCACACAGCGACCGATACGGCCAAATCCGTTAATAGCAATCTTCAGCCCCATCACCTTATCCTAAACACAAAATAGGGGTTATTTTACCAAAAATCAGTTATAATTTCGATTAAAAGAAGTTAAGGCTTATGAAGCTTGCACTCTATGGCGGAAGTTTCGACCCGCCTCATGCCGGACATGTTGCTATCGTGACAAGAGCGTTGGATATTTTACCGATTGACAAGCTCATTATTGTTCCCGCGTGGCGCAATCCGTTCAAATCTTCTGTCATCGCCAGCGGGACGGTACGCTATGCGTGGTTAAAAGAAATTTTTAAACACGATGAAAAAGTCTTCGTCAGCGATTTTGAGATTTCTCAAAATCGTAGTGTTTATACCATCGAAACGCTCAAACACTACGCGGAGATGTGCGATGAGCTGTATCTCATCATCGGAGCCGACAATCTCGAAAAGCTTTCGAGTTGGCACCGGTATGATGAACTGAACAAAAGGGTTAAGTGGGTCGTAGCTTCACGAAGCGATATCCCTATTCCTGAAAACATGATTCGGCTCAACATCGACGTCCCGATCAGTTCAACCGATTTTCGTTCCTCCCTTAGCCCTTTGGGATTGGAGCCGGAGATCGAAAAAAAGATTATTACATATTACAAGGAACACCAGTGAACCCACGAATTGAAAAGATCAGTGCTATTCTCGATCAAAATAAAGCCGAAGCTATTGAAGTATTCGACCTCCAAGGTAGCGATTATTTCGCCGATTACGTTGTCCTCGCATCATCATTGGGCGAGCGTCACACCCTTGCTCTCCTTGACCACCTTAAAAAAGGGCTCAAACCGGAGGAGCAATTTTTATACGTTGATGAGAGCGGAGACTGGGTGGCTATCGATTTGGGAGACATCCTCATCCACATCCTCACTCCGCAATACCGCGTAAAATACGATCTGGAAAGCTTTTTAGCTGAAATTACCGCGCGCAAAAACAAGCAGTAATCTTCCCTTGAGGCTTTAGCCTCACAACATAAAAATGCCAGGCTCTACAATGCATTAGAAAACAACAGTGTTATATCGTTTTGTTTTTTAGAAAGGCGAGTGTTTTGTTTTTGATGAGTGTAAATGAAGAAAGATGGTGCGCCCGAAGGAATTCGAATCCCTGACCGCCGGTACCGCAAACCGGTGCTCTATCCAGCTGAGCTACGGACGCATCTTTTTAAAGAGAACGAAATTATAGCGCAACAAGCTTAAAGAAGCATTAACCGTAATTTTAGCGAAGCTGGTTGATTTTGAGGACGAATTCTACTTCCGCTTTGGATAATCGCAGCTCTTTGGCGATTGTATCCACTTCGATCCCTTGATTGTAGCGGCTAATCACTTTTTCGTCATCCAATCCGCTGATCGATGTCGGCAAAGAGAGATTGCGAATCCGCTCTTCCAGATAGCGCAAGCGGTTCTCTGTCTTCTCTTTATACGCGGCAAGGCTCCCCTCGATTTGTCCCAACGACTCTAAGATCGGAACGGATATCTCATTGACCTCACGCCCCAGTTCAGCGTGAAGCGAGTGCTGAGACACCGGAACACTCTCTTGGAGCGAGGCGATAATCTCCAGCTCCTGCTTCAGCCGTTTATCCATCATAAAAAGCTCTCGATGCAAATCTTCAACCGCTTTGGCAATCGAGCGGATTTGGGACGATACCTCACTCTCTTTTGTAACCACATAATAAATGATCCCCACGACCAAAACGGCAAGGGCAACCAGTGCTATCTCGATTGTATGATTCATTCAAGCCCTTTCATCTGGCGAATCATTGCCCGCTCGCATGCCATCATATAATACTCCCACGCTTCCCTATCCCGTAGATGAATATTTTTTATTTTGGCCAAAGATGGTTCTACCGCTTCAAAAAAGAACGCTATCTCCCGCTTGGGGAATGTCCCTATCTCAATCCTACCGTAATAATTCGTCCCGACCTCCAAACACTCCGCACTTAACTTAAAATGTTCCAGCCCGATATGTTTGATAAGTGCTTCGGAGGAGAGTTGAAGATATTTTGATGCGCCGTTACTCAGCAGTTGTTCGATTTTTTCCATTTTTCGATACAGCTCTGCCATGACATTGAGCATTAGAATAGTGCTTTCATCTGCATCTCCGCGCATTTTGGCATGTTTAATCATCTGGCCGACAGAATTCTCTTCATTTTCGCTTATTTGATCAAATTCGCGTTCAAATTTATCTGTATTCCCGCCTACTTCTTCATATACGATATCTATGCTTGTGGGGACCAGTCTCACGTTGCTCATACAATTACCTTGTCTAAAATGATGAATCCGATAAACACAAAGCCCAAATAGCCGTTTACCGTAAAAAATGCCCGATCGATCTGCGTGAAATCACGACGCACCAGATAGTGTTCATACGTCAGCATCAGAGCCGAAAAGACAATCGCGGCACTCCCGAATATTCCGAGTTCCGCCGCATTCACAAACAATCCCCAAAAAAGGACCGTTAGAATATGAAACCCTGCCGAAATTCTGAGGGTCGCTCTGCTCCCGAAACGGGACGGTATCGAATGCAATCCGTTCGTTTTATCAAACTCCATATCCTGCAATGAATAGAGCAGATCGAATCCGGCAACCCAAAATACCACTCCGATACTGAGCCATATCGACCATAACGGAACACTACCCATCACCGCAATCGCTCCGGCCATCGGTGCCAGCCCGAGTGAAATCCCCAATACAATATGGGCCATTGAACTAAAACGCTTAAAATAAGAATAACTGAGTAAAACGATCAAAACGGGGAGACTGAGATAAAAAGCCAAATCGTTAATAAAGTAGGCCACGGCCAGAAAAGCAAAGGCATTGACAACAGTAAAAATGGCGATGGATGTTCCGTCCAATCGCCCGTCAACGCTTGGTCGGCCGGCTGTGCGGGGGTTACGCACATCAAAAGCGCGATCAACATAGCGGTTAAATCCCATCGCCGCATTACGGGCACTGATCGCTGCCAATGTCCCCAAAATCAGAAGCTTCATCCCAAACCACCCATTTGCAGCGACAATCATTGCAATAAAGATAAAAGGGAGCGAAAAGACGCTGTGCTGAAACATCACCAGCTCATTAAAATTTTGCAGTTTTTTCGCCAATCGTTTCACACATTCCCTTTGAGCACATAATGGCATTTATTTTATCGTAATTTATCTTTAAAGGGTACCTTCAAAATGTTTTCTTCTCCCCGACAGGGCTCTTTGCACTCCCCTATACGCTATAATTCTACCCATGAAACAGTTAGCAATAATCGGCTCCACCGCATCGGGAAAAAGTGATTTGGCATTGGATCTTGCGCAGCGCCATAACGCGCTGATCCTCTCCATTGATTCACTCAGTATCTACAAAGAGATCGATATTGCCTCAGCAAAACCCTCTAAATCAGAGTTATCGGCCATTGAGCATTTCGGCATCAATCATCTCGCCCCCGATGAAAATGCCAGCGTAATTACCTTTATCGGAGAATATTCCAGGATACGTGAAAAAGCATTGACGGAAGAGAAAAACATCATCATCGTCGGAGGAAGCAGTTTTTATCTCAAAAGTATGCTTGAAGGGCTTTCCGAAATCCCCAATTTCTCCCCTGAAACCCTGCAAAAAGCCAAGCTTATAGTGACCGATTTGGCGGAATGTCACAAATTACTGAGTGAAATCGACCCTTTGTCGATGCAAAAAATCACCCAAAACGATGCTTACCGTATCGAAAAAATGCTCCTCATCTATTTACAAACACAGACGGCTCCCTCCGAATGGTTTCGTGCCCATCCTCCCAAACCTATTATTCGTGACAGCTCCGTATTGAATCTCCAAATAGATCGTGAGATTTTGCGAGAACGGATTTCCCTTCGGACATACAAAATGGTCGCTGAGGGGTTGATCGATGAAGTTGCCGAGCTGGAACGAGTCTACGGAAGAGCCCCCAACAGCATGAAAGCCATCGGAATAGTCGAAACTTTGGAATATTTGGATGGAAAGATCACGAAAGATGAGCTGTTACGTCTCATTGCAACGCATACCGCACAGTTAGCAAAGCGGCAACAGACCTTTAATGCCCATCAGTTCACATTGACCGCAAGCGGAAGCGTCAAAGAACTTCTTCCTATTGCGCAAAATATTTTAGGATAAAAAAAGTGCGGTTTACTGCACATGGGCTCTCTGCCGAAGAGAACACAGTGTTAACGTAGGCGAAGGGATTTTATTCCTTCGTCGTTTTAATTAAAATAGTGCGAGCGCGTCTTTCGCCAGTTTTCCCCATGCGGAGTTTTTATCCGCCTTGATACTGGCATTGAAGGCATCACGGGATTCACGTTTATGCCCTAATTTTTGCTCAATCGCCCCCATCAAATACTGCTGACGCGAACGTTTTTCATTGGTCATTTTTCGGATATTCAGCGTTTTTAAGATTTTCAACGCTTCGGCATCTTTCCCTAAATTCTGATACGACTGTGCCAATGTAAATTCGATGTAAGGGCTTTGGGTATACGTTTTCGTCCGCTCTTGCAATGCAACGACTTTGCGGGCATAAGCCTGTGTCATTGTTTCATCTTTACGTTTGAGTCCCAGACTTACCATTTGGGTATAGCGCTCAATGTCCTTGAAACTATTCGGATAGGCACTTTCAATGGATTTGATATGTCGGATCATCCCTTCCGCATCATCCACGCGCTGTGCCGCATCAAACATCGTCCGATAAATATCATTGAGGGGAGGATTTTTTTCAATCTCCAATAGGGTAATAAGTTCTTCACCCCCCTTCATCGCGGCTTTGTATTCACCCAGCCCAAACTGAGTTTTCACCATACGTGAAAGCCATATCTGACGTTCAGGAATCGATTTGGATTTGAGATGTCTTTGGGCAATTTTTTTAGCTGCTGTGTATTGCGTTGTTTTCAATGCGCAGTTAAAAAGAGATTCATCCCATTCGGGAAGAAGCTTGATCTTATACATTTTTTGCAGGCTAAGGGCTTCACTGCATTTTCCCTCTTTCAGCAATGATTTCTCCAAACCGATGGCACTTTTTGAGATAAGAGCATTCGTATCGGGGTATTCCGTAGAATCCAAACGATAAAGGGGACTCTCCATATCCAATATCTCTTGATATTTTTTCTCTTTCAACAGAAGCTGCGCTTTTTTATAGAGTGCTTTTCTTCCGACACTGTCCTCGCCGTAGCGCTCGATGAGATCATTGTACTTCTTGATCTGTGCCATCGTGTTTTCGTCTCCTTCTTCAAAAAAGAGGCCGTCTTTGGCCCGCCGTACCTCTTCGACATATTCGCCGTATTTGTACGTATCAAGGTACTCATTAAACCGCTTAAGCGCTTCGTTCCGCTTGGAAGCTTTAGCTAACTGCAGCCCAAGATTTTTAAGCAGTTTCGGATGGTCTGACGAAGTTTTATCGGTATTTTTCAAAAGAGCTTCCGTCATCCGTATCGCGGTTTTTGGATCATTTCGATTGAAAAAGGTATCTGCCATAATCATGGCATCTTCATAGACTTCCTTCAAATAATCAGGATTTCCGGATACGATTTTATCCATGTAGTGCGCTGCTTTTTTCGTATCCCCTTTGTTCAGCTCTATTTGCGTGAGACGAAATGCGGCTTTAGAAGCGATCGCTTTATCACGGCTGGTATTAAGAGCACGTTGATAAAACTGTACCGCTTTGGTAGAACTGCCCGAATTTTGAAGCTGTTCTGCTTTATATATCATCCCCAAAGATGCAAACGAACTCTCTGATTGCTCATCAAAAAGGCGGTCGAAAAAGTAGTCTGCATCGGTATTCTGACCGATTTTTCCATAAGCATTCGCCATATAGGCGAGCACCTCGGCAACGTTAGGATCCGAAGAATAATCTTTCAAAAACTTTTTGCCGATTTCGATGAGCTTTTCGGGCTCATCTTCGTGATGCAATGCACGAATCTGATAGAGCATCAGTTCATTTTTAAAGACGCTCTTAGGATAATTTTTGAGGGCATATTCGGATAGTTCAAGGACTTTGTTGTAATCTTTGGCTTCATACGCCTTTTTCATATTCATGTATTCCGTTACATCTTGAACACGTTTGATTTTGATAGGATTTCCCTTAAGATCAAGTCCCCCCACAAAAGGATGGATATTTTTATTTATTTTGACCGGAAAATTAATCGCAGAAGATGATGGAGATGATAGATTTAACAGCGGAAGTGTTTTAGAGTATCCGACGACACTCCAGTGTGTTGCCTTTTTCACAGTGGATTGATAGGTTTGCGCCTCTTTCGAGAGATCAAAAACAATCGGTATCAATTTCATTTTTGATTTGGGGAGGACCGTAATCGTGTACCCTTCCGATGAGGAAGCAGCACTCACCCGCAAAAGGGGATTATCGATCGGAGAAAAATTCTGTTTTGGAGAGGTAGGAAAGCGGCAGTCAATCCGTTTTGTCTCACCGAATTCATCCTGTGCGGCTTGACAGGTAAAGGGTACAGTATGGCGGAGGTGGAGAATACTAAACTTCTCCCCCTCCTCTTTGCCGCTTTGGACGGAGAGCTCCAATGCGCACAGGGGTAACCAGAGGCAGCACAGAGCTATCCAGTATCTCAATCCTTCCCCCTTTTGTTTCCCTTTTAATAGCCGCTATTATACACGAATAGCGTAATAACTTCCAAGAGAGGATTCACTGCAAACACCGCAAAAATCGTTCCGACGACCGCAATACCGATAATCGTTTTGAGTGAAAGCGAAGCATTCATGAAATAGAGCTTTTCGTATCCCACTTTTGGTTCTTTCATAAACATAAAGACAATCAGTTTTAGATAATAATACCCCGCAATTGCCGAGTTAAGCGCCATGATAAGTGCCAATACGGTGTATCCTGCACTTACGGCTGAACCGATCATGTACATTTTACCCCAGAACAAACCAAACGGTGGAATACCCGCCAATGAAAGCATAAACAACGCCATCATCACCGCACCCATCGGCATCGTTTTAATCATACCGGAGAATTTTTCATACGGATGATCCGAACTTTGCCCCGGAAGGAGATCTTTTTGGCGGTTAACCCACAACATCGTAAAGGCTCCGAGGTTGGTAAAACTAAAAAGTGCCCAGTATAAAAAGAGCCCCGTATTGGCTTGAGTTGTACCGATTAAAATCGCCGCCATAACAAAACCGGCATGAGAAATTGAACTGTATGCCAACATACGTTTAACATCGGTTTGTACCAATGCCCAAATGTTCGAAGCGGTCATGGTAACGACAACTCCGATATAGAGGATCACCTGAAGCCATACGACACCGCTGTGAACCAAGAATTCAAACAGCCTCATTGCGACAACGAATGCCGCGATTTTAGGGACGATGGACATGTACCCGGCCAATGCGGCAGATGATCCCTCATAGACGTCCGGCGTCCACGTATGAAACGGCACCATCGAGAGTTTAAACCCAAATGCGGCAATCATAAACGCCATAGAAACGAGAACGTAACCGATGTTGCTGTAATGGTCTTCCGCCAATACCGTTGCAATTTGGTTGATTTCAACCGAACCACTAATCGCATAAAGGATCATCGAACCAAACGCATAGAACCCCGCTGCCAAAGCACCCATGGTGAAATATTTCACGGCCGCTTCAAACGATTTGGAACGGTTGTGCAATGCGATAAGGGTATAAAGAGCCAACGATGCCGTCTCGAGACCGACGAAAATCAGAATCAAGTTATCGGTTGCCACCATAAACTGGAAGCCCGCGATCATAAATAAGAACAGAGCAAAATACTCCGGATAGTTGTACTCATGGAAACGCTTAGACGTCAATGCCAAGGGGATGAAAAGCATCGATCCCACTACAATAATGATTTGGGAAAGAATCGCGATCCCATCCATCAGCATTACATCGAAAAATCCTAAAACGGTCCCGTTTTTAAGAAAAACACCGGCGAAATCAACCAATGCACCCAAATCAAGGAGCAAAAACAAAAGGCTGATCATAACGTACAACGATTTATGCAGCCCACCCTTCATCATATCAATCACTAAAATTGACAACGCACCGACGATGGCTATGAGCATCGGAGCTAAAGTCGCTAAATTAAGCGACGCTAACGAAATATTAACCGGCTCTAACATTAGTGCGCCTCCTGCATAGAAATGGTTCCATTCGAACCTGAAAGATTCGGAATACGCGCTTTTGCTTCCGGACTTTGCGCTTTATCGTGCATCAATTGAATGACCGACTCGACGCTGTTGTTGATCGGCTCCAAAACCGGCTTCGGATAAACACCCAACCAGATGGCAACAATAACCAGAGGGACAAGTCCTACGAGCTCTGTTTTATTAAGATCTTTTAAGTGTCGGTTCTCTTCATTCGTCACCGTACCGAAAAACATCTTTTTATAGGCAGCAAGCATATAAATCGCACCGACGATAATCGCAACTCCGGCAGTAAGGGTCAACATATGAGACTGTTTGTAAAAACCGAGGAGACTTAAAAACTCTCCGACGAAGTTGATCGTAAGCGGCAATCCCACCGAAGCCATCATCATGATCCCGAAAATGGTCGCATAACGCGGCATTACCGATGCAAGACCGCCAAATTCTGACATCATCTTGGTATGACGACGATCGTAAATAACACCGACAAGCAAGAACAGAGCTCCCGATACGACACCGTGCGCCAGCATCAAAAAGACCGAACCGCTTACCCCTTCAACGTTCAATGCAAACGTACCGAGGATAATGACCCCCATGTGCGAAACCGAACTGTAGGCAACGACTTGTTTAATATCCTCTTGCGCATAGGCCACCATCGCCGTATAGATGATCATAATGATCGCAATGATCGCAATCGGAAACATGAAAAATACCGACGCATCCGGGAATAGCGGCAAGGAAAAACGGACAAATGCATACGTTCCCATTTTAAGCAAAATCGCGGCCAAGATAACCGAACCGATGGTCGGTGCCTGACCGTGAGCGTACGGAAGCCAGGTATGGAACGGAAACATCGGAACTTTGATCGCAAAACCGAGGAAAAATGCGGCAAACAACCACAACTGAAAGTTCTCCGGTAAAATCAAACGGTACCACTCAAGGATTGAGAAGCTCCATTGCCCTGTCGCTTGGTAATAGAAGTACGCCATAAACAACATACCGACCAACATCACCAATGACCCCGTAAAAGTGTAAAGGAAAAACTTGATCGACGCGTAAATACGAAGCGGTCCGCCCCATGCACCGATGATATAAAGCATCGGAACCAATGAAAGTTCCCAGAAGACATAAAACACGATGGCATCCAACGCAGCGAATACACCCACCATGGTCATTTCAAGGAACAACAACGTGATAATCAAATCTTTCAAACGGCGTGTTTCGGTCAACGACGCGATACCGATCAACGTAAAAAACGTCGAAAGGATAATAATAAAGAGTGAAATTCCGTCCACACCAAGTAAGTAATTGATACCAAAAGCAGGAATCAGCGGTAGTGATTCCATAAACTGCATCCCCGAAATCATCGGATCATACGCATACCACAGCCACAAAGAGAGGACAAATTCAATGAATGCTACGGCAATACCGTAGACTCTCATACTGTCTTTGGCGACGACAAACCCGAGCATTGCAGCCAATGCAGGGAAGAAAATTAAAAGCGTTAAAATGTGATCTATCATCATTACTCCTTAAGCGCCGACCGCGTTGTATCCAACGGTAAAGGCAACGGCAAGCGTCACTAAAACGACCAAACCGACAACCATCCAACGAAGCATCGTTGAGAGATTTCCGTTTTGGATGTCACGTGTATTTTCACCCGTTTTGTAGATTGCATTCGCAATTCCATCCACCGTTGCGTCAACGATTTTGAGATCAATCTGTTTCCATGCGATTCTTGAGAGTTCCAAATACGGTTTCGAGAAAACTTCATCGTAAAATTTTGGAATGTAATATTGGTTCCATAGCAATTTGTAGCAAAAACGGTTCTCCATTTTAGAGGTTCCGTCCGGCACACCGTTCCAGTTACTGTATTTTTTGTACGCCAACGCAATGGCAAGCATGACAAAAAGTTGTGTCCCGATCGTCATAATCCAATAGGTCATTTCGCTGTGGACATGATATTGTGTCGATGGAAGCAAATTTGTCACCAATTGGTAGTAAGTCATTTTGAATGAACCGGCAATAATTGCCAATACAAGCAACGGTGACATGGCGACCAACATAAATTTATACGCTTCATGCGGATGAATTCCGAACAGTTTATAGCGCTCTTCACCGTGGAAAATCAATGCAACAAGTCGGAACGAATAGAATGCGGTCAAACCGGCAGTCAATAACAATACGGTATAGATCACATAGTGATGCTCTACAAATCCAACCTCAAGGATCAAATCTTTTGAAAAGAACCCGGCCAACGGATAGATACCCGCTAACGCAACCGAAGCGAGGGTCATCATAATAAATGTCCCTTTCATCACTTTGCGCAATCCCCCCATTTTGAACGGGTCAAGCTCATCGTGCATTGCATGCATGACGTTACCGGCACCGAGGAACAACAATGCTTTAAAAAAGGCGTGTGCCATAAGGTGGAACAATGCAACCCAGTATGCACCCAAGCCTGCCGCTACGAACATGTATCCAAGTTGCGAGAGGGTTGAATAGGCAATGATCCGTTTCATATCACGGTTGACAAGTGCCATCGATGCGGCAAACAACGCAACAAATGCGCCGAGACTCGCGATAAAGATCCCGACATTCGGAATCAAATCGTAAATCGGATTCGCACGAACCACGAGATAAACCCCTGCCGTAACCATCGTTGCGGCATGGATCAACGCCGAAACAGGTGTCGGACCTTCCATCGCATCGGCAAGCCACGTGTGAAGCGGGAACTGCGCCGATTTACCCATCGCACCGATAAAGAGGAAAATACCGATCCAGGTTGTTACGACCAACGGAAGGTTTCCGATTTCAGCAAATACGACATCGTATTGAAGTGAACCTGTGTTCCAGTACAACAAGAAAATACCGATCAACATTCCAAGGTCGGCGATACGGTTCATAATGAAAGCTTCGTTTGCCGCCCATGTTGCTGACTCTTTCTGATACCAAAAGCCGATAAGTCCCCATGAACAAAGACCGACCCCTTCCCATCCGATAAAGAGTCCTGCAAAGTTGTCACTCATGACAAGCACCATCATGGAGAAAACGAAGGCGGAGAGCCATGAGAAGAAACGGTTGAATCCTTTATCGTGATCCATATACCCGATAGAGTAGATGTGAACCACCGTAGAAACAACGGTAACCACCATCATCATTACGACACTTACTTGATCGACGACAAACCCAAACGGAATGTATAGATCACCTGTCGCCATCCATGTCATCAGCTCAACATGAACCGTGTGGCCGTTCATGACGTAAGAGAGCAAAAGTGCACTGCTCACAAAAGAGGTAAAGAGTAATCCCGATGCCACAATACCGACATGCTGCGATTTAGGTGATCCACCGAAAAGAGCAGCGTAAAGCGACCCTACCAGCGGAGCAAAGAGTGCAATATATAAATAAAGTTCCATAACCTATCCTCGCATTGAATTCATTTGATCTAGGTCGATCTTACCGGTACGTTTGTACCATACGATGAGCAGACCCAGCCCGATCGCCACTTCAGATGCCGCAATAGCGATAATAAAAAACGCAAACATTTGACCGCTCAAATCACCGATATAGTGAGAGATAGCCGCAAATGCGATATTGGTTGCATTGAGTAAAATCTCGGTTGCAAAAAAGAGCATCAAGAGATTTTTACGACGCATAACCCCGATCAAACCGATCGCGAATAAAATCGTCGACAAAACAAGATAATGGGTGAGTGTAACTTCCATCAGTGTCCCCCTGCTTTTGGTTCATAACTTTCGTCCATCAACCCGATCTCTTCTTCAGCCATCAAGGTCAATGAGCGGTCCATTTTTTTACCGGCCAGAACAATCCCCCCGATCATCGCAACCAACAACATAACCGCTGCAAGCTCAAACGGTACAAGGTATTTTGTAAAGAGAACCATACCCACCGCTTGGGAGTTTCCTACCCCTTCTTGAATCGGATAAAGCGCTTGAATATTATTGGAAACGATTGGCGCGACAAAAATGGCTACTACCATCACAGCTGCTAATACGCCTAAAACGAAAACAATTTGCGGATTGGTCCGTTTTTCGACCACATTACGGGTCGTATCAAAAAACATCATACCGAATGCATAGAGCGCCATAACCGCTCCCGTATAGACAATAATTTGGATGGCGCCCAAAAAGTCGGCACCCAAAATAAAGAAAAATGCCGAGATGAAAATCATCCCCGCCGCCATTGCGGTAATCGCATACAGCGCTTGGCTCGTCATAACGGTGATGGTAAACATCACGATTGTGAGGGCCGCAAACAGATAAAAAGCGATTGCTTCAAACATACTTTGACTCCTTAATACGCCAACGGGGTCTTTTTGACCGACGCGTCGCTTCCTGGGATGATGGCACCGAAGCCTGGGTATTCTGCCTGCTCACCTGCTTTAAGCAGATCAAGAGGGGTTAGCATATCGTCTTTGATCACGAAATGGGCACGTTGTTCCGAACCGTTTTCGTAACGTTGTCCATGAACAATCGCCAGTTCCGGGCACACTTCGGCACAGTATCCGCAAAAAATACAGCGACCCAAATTTATGCTGTACTCGGTAACCTCTTTACGGCTGTTCTCATCGATGCGCGTGTCCATACGGATACAATCAGAGATACAGATTTTTTCACACAATCCGCATCCGATACAACGCTCATACCCTGATTCCCATAAACGGAGCAGTTTATGAACCGCACGGTAACGCGGTCCGATCGGGAGTTTTTCAAGAGGATATTGAACCGTATGGATGTCGAATTTGATCATCTCACGCAATACTACCCAGAGACCTACAAAGAGCTCTCCGTTCAATGTCCGCTTCACAACTTGCTTAAATTTGTCCCATCCTTTAGTCGGATAGGTTTCGATATCGACGTAATAGTAAGCAGATGACTCGCTCACGTTACGATTCGTAAATGGTTCTTCATGATGCATAACCCAACCTCCTTAAAACATCATCACGATGCCGGTGACAACAATGTTGATCACCGCAATCGGCATTAATACTTTCCAACACAACCACATCAATTGGTCAGGTCGAACATCCGGCCATGCAGCACGTGTCCAAAGGAAAAAGAAAAAGAAAAACGCTACTTTGAGAATCAACTGGATTGCCCCAGCGATGGTACCGTCACCAAAACCGCCCAAAAAGATGATCGCGATTACAAACGAAATAAAGAACATATTCGCGTACTCACCGATAAAGAAAAGTCCCCAGCGCATACCTGAATATTCGGTACCGAAGCCGTCGATAATTTCATGGTCGTTCGCAACAAGGTGAAACGGTGTACGCCCTGTTTCAGCGAATGCGGCAATCCAGAAAAGGATAAACGCTACCGGCTGTGACCATACGATCCAGTGGCTGATCCCGCCGGCTTGGTAGTTATTAATGTCAATCAATGACAATGAACCCACCATCATCAACGGTGCCAACAAAGAGAGTCCCGTAATGACCTCATAGGAGATAAAAATCGCGGCACTACGAGCCGCTGAGATCAACGACCATTTGTTCGCCGACGCCATACCTCCGAGGAGCGGTCCGTACAATCCGATTGCCATAACCCCTAAAACATAGAGGATACCGACATTGATATCGGCAACGATCGGATGGACGGTATACCCCATAACGGTAAACTGTGGCCAAAACGGAATCGCGGCAGAAGCCATAAATGCTGTTGCCGCCGTAATCACCGGAGCGATTTTAAAAATCGGCTTAACGACGTTTTGCGGGATAATATCTTCTTTGGTAAAAAGTTTAATCCCGTCCGCCGCAACCTGGAGCAAACCGAACGGCCCGACATGCATCGGCCCCAAACGGCGTTGCATGAACGCCAGCACTTTACGCTCAAAATAGGTACCAAGACCTGCGAGCGCTGAGAAGATTAACAAGATTACAACGATTTTTACAATCGTTTCGATGATAAATGCTACATCCATGCTTTACACCTTTTGAATTGATACGCACGTAAAACGGTAACCGTCAAACAGTGCCTCAGAATTGATAGCGGTATCAAATGTCGGAAGATAGGCAATATCTCCCTCAATCTTACCGTCGGCTATAACGTTGACACTCAGCTCGCCGTGTGCCGTTTTTACGCGCACCGGATCCCCTTCGTTCCAGCCGTTAGATTCCATACACGATTTAGAGACATAAAGACCTCCATTGTCCTGAAGTTGATGAGCACGCGCCGTAAACGGTGAAAATTGGAGAACCGGATTCGCCAAGTAAACAACTTTCTCTTTTATCGCTGCATCGGCATCAAACGGAATAACACTCTCATCGCCGCTCAACGCAACCGCTTGAGGATCAAGACAGTAACCGCGAACCTCTTCACCGCTGTTAGTATAGTGATTTGGAAGGGTATCGAATTCTATATTTTTAAATCCTGCAGCAGCCGGAAGCTGCGCCGTATAATCGACGGTCAATTTTGCACTTACACCTAAAGCAGAAGCAATATCATTGAGAATATATCCTCCGTACCCAAGTGCTGCATTGGTCGGATTGACACGCTTGTCGATGCCGGTGAGGGTCCCCTCTTGCTGATTCAAAGCCGGCATATCCAAATCGCCATTTCCTAACGCACTAAGGGTAAAGTCACCGCGTGTGTTGTAACCGATTGTGTAACTTCCACGTTCATGCTCCAAATCACAGATCATTGCCACACCGAGGGTGTTGGCAAGATTTGGGATCATCGTAACATTAAACGCAGTGTATTTTTCAATCAAGGCGACAAGACGGGCACAATTTTCAGCGTTAGGATGGGAATAAAGATCCGGTCCAACCATCAATGAAAAACGCTCTTTTTTCGCCAAATATTTGGTCAAAGTATCGCTAAATCCTGCCGGAGCATTCAAAAGCTCGTACAAAGCATTGACATCGACGTCAACCTCTTTAGAGACTTTTTTCTTGATCGTTTTGGTAACCTCTTCACTGACCTCTTCTTCAACACCCGTTTCCTCATTGAGGACTTTTTTAACAACGCTTTCGGTCACTTTTTCATCGACTGTCTCTTCGACGGTTACCGTTTTCGTCGAATGAAAAGTTGCCAAATATTCTGTTACCGCCGATGGCATAGCGGCTTTATCTCCGAAAAGATCGAGCATCAAATACAGTGCCGCCTCTTCCATCATCGGCGCATGATTGAACTGTGTGACGTTTTTGGACATATCTGCGATGACCGGGTCGTTGATCGGGTGGAAATACAATCCCGCCCCTTTATTCATCGACAACGCATTATTCATCGCAAAACGGGCATTCGGATTATCGGTTTTCAATGCACTTCCGATGGAAACAACAAAATCCGAAGCATGTACTTCACCCAAATCTCCGCCGTAGAGAGATTTTCCACTCACCGTACTGTAAGCGTTCAAGAAATTTTTGAATACACGAGCCTCTTCGTTAATAAGGCGATAGCCGTATTTCTCTTTAAGCCGTTGTAAAATCAATGCTTCTTCGTTGGTGATGGTCGAAGTAAACGCAATCGTATCGGCTTTTTTGAATGCAGCGATAGCCGCTTCGAATGCTGCGGTATCTTTGGCCACATTGCTATTTTCAAAGTCATACCCGTAGCGTCCCGCACCGCACAACGATACGTAGTTCCATTCATTTTTAACACGGTAGATTTTATTTTCCGGGTTTTCAATAGAGGTGTGTTTGATATCGTAGCTAAGCTGACATCCTGCCGAACAATGGGCACACGTTGCCGGGATTTGTTTATGCTCCCATGCATTGGACGTGTACTGATAATCACTGCTTACTAATGCCCCGACCGGACATACCGCGGTACATTCACCGCAATTCGTACAATCAAGGGTATCCCCCGCATTTGGAGCGATAAGTGATTTGTTGAGTTTGTTCCACATCGCATAGGCGTCTTTAGGCATTGACTCTTTAAACGCCGCTTCGATTGGCTCTGAACCGCGTGCAACAGTAGAAAGTGCCGCGTCCCCGATCATATCTTTACACACGGTAATACAACGCTCACACATAATACACAATGCCGGATCATAATGGATCAATCCCCAGTCTTGTGCCGGTTTATGCGTATCTTTGATCGAATAACTTTGTGAATCGACACCGATTTCAAGGGTGTAGTTTTGCAGTTCGCACTCCCCGGATTGATCGCACACACCACATTCAAGCGGGTGATTGACGTCGTAAACCTCCATGATTGCGCGGCGTTCCGCTTCGATGTTCGGGGTCGTCGTCGTAATATTCATCCCCTCTTTGGCTTTGGCATTGCACGCATACACTTGTTTGCCGTCTGCTTCTACCAGACAAATACGACATGCCAACGTCGGCGAACATCGTGTCAAATAACAAATAGCCGGAATAAAGATCCCGTTTGCACGCGCCGCATTCAGGATATACTCGCCCTCTTGCGTCTGAATCGCTCTACCGTCTATGGTTACCGTGATTTCATTCATGACTCACTCCCCATTTTCATAATTTTCACCTTTTCAAAGCGGTATTGTTCATTCAATGCCCCGTATGCGACATCGTATGCCGGAATCAATGCAATTGTCCCTTTAAGGGCAGCATCAAGTTTGAAGATTCTCTCTTGCGTCTCACCGGTAAATTCAATCTGAATTTTATCACCATCACCGATTTTTGCGGCAGCGGCAAATTGAGCTGAACCACGAAGAGCTGCCTCTTTTTCAAGCTGTGCCGTACGAGCAGTATAACCGTTGAACTGATTCACCGGATTACAGCGGTAAACCACCGTGCCGTTAAACTCCGGTAAATTTTCAACCTCTTCGAGTATGCCGTTGGCTTCAACATCGCTATTTTCAAGAAGGTATCCTCGAGTATCTTCACCCAATGAAGTGTAAAAATTCCCCAGATTATCGAAAGATGAGCCATTAAAACCTTTAGTAATCGGAAGCGCAGCAGTATAATCAATCGTATGCTGCGCATTCACCCCAAGCTCATTCGCGATATCGTTAAGGGTATATCCGCGAAACGCGACCGCTACATTGGTTGGTAATACCTGATAATTGATATTGACAAATGTCCCCTCTTGCGAATTAAGAGCCGGGAGATTAAGCATCACTTCACCGATGGAGCCCATCGTGTAATTTCCTGCTGCATTGTAGCCGATAACACTATCACCACCCTTATCGAAATCCAGATCGCAGATCAACGATACCCCGACCGTATTGACACTCGGAGCAACGACGACAACCGAAAATTCTGTATAGGTTTCGATCATCGCACACAACCGTGCAATATTCATCGCGCGGTTATGATGCAACAAATCGCTTCCGAGAACAAGGGTTTTGCGTTTTGAGCGGGCGATCGATTTGGCAATACGGGCATACTCTTCATCCCCAACATTGCTCTCTGCACACAGATACCCTTCATCGAGTCCATCGAAATACGCACGAACCTCCTCGCTGATATCCTCATGGCTGAGAAGTGTTTTAGCCAACATAGCTACGACACCCTCTTCCGTTCCTACTTCGTATTTAACAAACTGCGTCACAACGTTTTGAAGCAGCTCATCTTCCAGCGGATGCATGTAGACGACTTTTGCACCGTTATGGCGTGCCGCAGTGGTCATTGCATAACGAACTGCCGGATTGTCAGTCGAAATACGTCCCCCGATTACAATAATTGCATCACTCTGAGAAATCGCATCGAGACTTCCGCCGAATCCCGTTTTTCCGCTGATAGAGCTGTAAGCACTCATAAAATTCTGGTAAGCCCGCGCCTCTTCATTGTAGAGCTTAACTCCCAGTTTCTCTTTGAGACGCTGAAGAATCATCGCCTCTTCGTTGGTAATCAATGAATTGAATCGGACCGCATCGGCTTTTTGGATTGCCGTAATAGCTTTTGCAAATTCTGCTGGATCTTTTGCGCTTTGGTGATCAAAATCAAATCCAAAACGTCCCGCACCGCAAAGGGTTGTATGTTCGAAATCGTTTGTTACCCGGTAAATACGGTCACTGGCATTCGACGTCGAGGTATGTTTTACTTCATACATCAGCGAACATCCGGCGGAACAATGGGCACATGTAGCCGGTACTTGCGTCAGTTCCCACGCATTGGCACTGTATTGGAATTCTGAACTCACCAAGGCACCGACCGGGCACACCGCGATACATTCACCGCAGAAAGTACAATCGAGTTTCTCGCTGTTTTTTGGGATAACGGCTGATTTGTATCCGCCAAACTGAAGGGTAATCGCATCATCACCGATAATCTCATTACAAACGTGAACACACTTTTCACACAAAATGCAAAGTGACGGATCATAATTGATCAGACCCCAATGCTCAATCTTGCGGTGCTGCTCTTTGGCACTGAAATGCTGAGCCGAAACCCCGAATTCCAATGTTTTGTTTTGAAGATCACACGCTCCCGATTTGTCACATACACCGCATTCTAACGGGTGGTTGACATCGTAAAGCCGCATGATATTCGTTCGTTCTTGCTCAAGGCGCTCTGAATTAATCGTTACACCCAACCCTTCCGTCGGCGGGGTTTGACAGCTGAGAATCAAACCATCGGTTTTGTCCGTTTCAACCACACATAATCGGCATGATGCACACGGAGTAGTTTTTTCCAAATAACACATGGTCGGGATATAAAATCCCGCTTTGCGTGCCGCTTGAAGAATTGTCTCCCCTTGAGAAGCTATGACGGGCTGGCCGTTAATCGTAAAATTGATCATCCATCCCTCCTTAGTGTGCTACCATCGCAATGTAATAACAACGCATACAGCGTTCCGCCTCTGCGAGTGCCTCTTCTTGTGTAAAGCCGTATTTGACTTCACGATTGTTGTCGCGCCGCTCATCAACCGTGAGTACTTCACTGTGTTGGCGCGGCAATCCCGGAAGCCACCCTTGAATCTTCTCTTTTTTATCATACACTTTGAGTTTACGCAAGTGATCTTCCATAATCTCATCATCGCTCAACGTGATCTCGCCGCTTACAACGTAACGGGACATAACCGATGCGGCACGTTTCGCCTGACCGACGGCGTTTACGATCGTCATCGGACCGTATTCACAGTCACCTGCGGCAAAGATCCCTTTACGTGAGGTCATATAATCTTTCCCGTTGGTTTTGATCGTCGCCCATGAGGTACGCTCGATCTCCCACTCTTCCGGAAGAAGTTTCAAATCGGCACTTTGAGAAACGGCCGGGATCAGATAATCACACTCCATCTCAAAACTGGCCCCCTCGATTTTTTCCAGATTCGGCCGTCCGCCGTTTGGATCGGGAACGAGTTCATAACGATCAACGATAAGCGATTTGAGAACATCATTCTCATCATTCATCTTAGCGACCGCAGAGTGGAAAATAAATTCTACACCCTCTTCGACCGCTTCATGATACTCTTCATAGGTCGTATTTTTAATGATGGTTTTTTCATCACGGCGGTACAACATGACCACTTTTTTGGCATTCGCCCGGATTGCACAGCGAACGACGTCCATCGAGGTAAATCCACCCCCGACGCACACGAGCGTTTTCCCAGTCAAATCGACAAAATCGGCCGGCAGCATATGACGCTTCTGATCAGCTTCGGGAACCATGATGTCGTATTTGACTTGGAGATTAACCTTATCCAAAAAGTCGATTGCACCCCAGTACCCCTGGATCTCAGGACGTTCATTATCACAATAAACTTTTTTGGAGATACGGGTTCCTGTAGCGACCAATGTTGCATCATAATCGTTTTCGAATTGACGCATCATATCGGCGGTTACTTTGGTATTGGTAATAAAATTCACCCCGAGACTTCTTACCGCTTCGATGTCTTGGTTGTATTTGTCAATCGGCATACGGTACTCAGGAACTCCGACAGCTACTTCACCGCCGAGTACCGGAAGCTCTTCGTATACATCGACATCGATGCCGTCCAATGCCAAATAATAGGCCCCAGTAAGTCCCGCAGGCCCCGCCCCGATAACGGCTACTTTTTTACCGATTGAGGCTTTTTGCTCGCTCGGATGAAAGAATCCGAAACCGTGATCGGTCTCATAATCGGCACCCAAACGCTTAAGTTCCATAATCGAAATCGGCTCGTCCAGATTGGTACGACGACACTCCGTCTCACACGGATGAGGGCAAACGCGTCCGCACGTATGTGCGAGAGGCATTGTCTGACGGGTTGCCATTAACGAATCATCAAAGCGCAAATCACGGACACCCTCTATATAGGCCGGAATATCAACATGCGCAGGGCACGCATCCATACACGGTGCGGTGATTTTTGCAATGTAATTGGTGTCTTCCATGTGATAATGTTTCGACGGTTTTTGATTCTCGATACACGCCATGAACTCGGACTCGAAATGAGTCATAAGATCGAGCAGTGGATTCGGAACCGTTTTACCGATTTCACATTTAGACGTTTCCTGCATCGTTTTAGAGACCTCTTTGAGGTGCTCCATATCCGAAACTGCACCTTCACCGCGAGCGATTTTATCGAGCAAATCGTACAAAATACGTCCACCCCATCGTCCCGGTGCACAGCGTCCGCACGCTTCGGAATAGACCTGATATTGCGCCGCATATTCCGTCGCCAAACGAACCACGTCAACATCAGGGTTAAACAGTGCTACACCGTCCCAACCGATAAACGCTTTGGAATGGGCATGTTCGTTATATTCCAACGGGAGGTTATAAGCTGAGTTTTCCCAAGCATCGTCACTTTTGCCGATGTTGTTGATTTGCTCACCCCGCCACGTGGAGAAATAGACTTTACTCACAACGGTTCCTTATTTCTTGACCACAATGGTCCAGTCAGCTTCGTTGAATTTCAACGAGTTCATGAGTTCACACCCAAGTTCTTTAACCAAATCAGCCGATTGCTGTACGGAAGTAAAATCACCGATTTCAAACAAGAAAATCAACACTTCACCCTGTGCTGCTTCGTTTTTGATAATGTCGGACATGCGGCCTGCAAAATTCTCTTTTAAATGACGTAAATCGTAACGTTTCACTGCATGCTCCTTTTAGCGGTCTACTTCACCGAAGACGATGTTGGTCGTCCCGATGATCGATACAACGTCCGGGATGTAGTGACCCGGCAATAGGTCAGTCAAAATCCCGGTGTGCCAGAACGACGGCGCACGGAGTTTTAGACGGTATGGGTAAGCTCCCCCTTGAGAGTTGATGTAATAGCCAAGCTCACCTTTAGGTGATTCGGTCGCTACATAGACTTCTCCTACCGGAGGACGCATCCCCTGGGTCACAAGGACAAAGTGCTGCATCAACGAGTAGTTTTGGGTCATGATGTCGATTTTCGGTGCCGAAATGTACTGAGGAGCATGGGCCATCAGTTCAGGTCCGGTTTCTGCATACATATCGATGACCTGGTACAAGATTTTCGCAGACTCACGCATCTCTGCCATATAGAGTTTATAACGTGCGTAGTTGTCCCCTTTGTCAGACACGGGAACACTGAAATCGACTTCGTCATACAACTCATACGGCTCTTCTTTACGGATATCCCACTCGACACCGGATGCACGAAGCATTACCCCTGAACATCCCCAGCTCAAAGCCATCTCTTTAGAGATCACCCCAACATTCTCCATACGCATCAACCAAATACGGTTCGTATCAAGGAGGTCTTCGTAATCTTTGATGTTTTCCGGCAATTTATCGAGGAATTTACGCAAATCGGCGATAAAGTTATCCGGTAAATCAAGAGGTACACCGCCGATGCGGATTGCCGCATGGGTCAAACGTGCCCCACAATAATCTTCGATCAAATCCATCAAATATTCACGTTCGCGGAATGCGAACAAGAATACCGTCATCGCACCGATATCGAGTGCCGTTGTCGCCAACCAGAAAAGGTGGGACATCAAACGGTTTGTTTCCAAAAGCATCATACGAATTACTTTCGCACGGCGGGGAACATCCAAACCGATCAGTTCTTCGACTGCCAATGCAAACCCATAGTTGTTTGAACTCGATGCGATATAGTCCATACGGTCCGTTGTCGGCATGAACTCGTTGTAGATCATGTTCTCCGCCATTTTTTCCATACCGCGATGGAGGTATCCGATATCCGGATGGGCTTTGGTAATCTGCTCTTGCTGCAAATGGAGCATCAAACGCAGCTGCCCGTGTGCTGAAGGGTGCTGAGGCCCGAAGTTAAGGATCAGTTCATTGTCGGCACGGTCAAACGTAATGTTTTCAAAAAAAGGTCGTAATCTATTCGGTTGTTGCATACTGTAATTCCTTAACGATCGCGATCAGAGATCACGACGCTTTTTTCTGCGTCAAATTTTTGGATGAGGAATACTCCACCCTCTTCTTGGTACACAAGAGTGGTATCCGGTTCACCTTGGCTGATGTCGGCACCGCGAGGTACTTCGTGACCCAAACGGGCAAAACGTTCGGTATCATAACGATCGACTCGGGCAGAATCACGGTTTTCAGGTCCGATGATCTCACGTGCTTCTTTACCGAAGATTTTATCGACTTCGTACCATTGAGCAAACTCATCCCCTTGAAGCGGATAGGTTTTACGAAGTGGAAATCCTTCCCAATCATCCGGCATCAAAATACGTTTCATAAACGGATGGTTATTCACCACTACGCCGAACATATCGTACATCTCACGCTCAGACCAATCTGCCGAACGGAACAGTTTTTCAACGCTTTGAATCGACTCTTTTTCTCCGATTTTACATTTAATACGGACCCGTTTACGCTTGGACATACTGAGCATTTGGTAGAAAATTTCAAATTTTCCTTCACTTGCCAACCAGTCAATCGCAGACATCTCTGAGAGCTGATTGTAATCAAGCTCATTTTTAAGCAATTCGATAACACCGAAGTTGTCCGCCGCATTGATCACGACGACCATCTGTTTGACTTGGATATAAGCGTCCAAGACCTCAAACTTTGCTTTGATTGCTTCAAGATCGCTTGCGAATACCGCATCTTCAGAAACGTCGCTTTTTGCTACCTGCGGGGCAACCCAATAGCGATCGGTGTAATAGGGTTTTTTCTGTACGTCGTCTTTAGGGGTGTAAGCTCTCATTACATCAACCTTTTTGGTTTTTGAGCGCGAGATGCACTCTCTTTACGAATTTTTTGCTGCAACAGCAAGACAGCATACTGGAGCGTCTCAGGGCGCGGAGCACAGCCTGGAAGATACAAATCGACGGGGATAACGCGATCCACCCCTTGTACTGTTGCGTAGGTGTTGAACATACCGCCGGTATTAGCGCATGAGCCCATAGAGATGACCCATTTAGGTTCGGTCATTTGGTCGTACAAACGGCGAATGAACTCCGCATGTTTTTTTGTCAATGTTCCGGCAACAACCATCAATTCCGCCTGACGCGGAGAAGCACGGAAAATTGTACCGAAACGGTCAAAGTCATAACGAGATGCCCCGGAAGCCATCATTTCGATACCGCAGCACGCCAAACCGTAGGTCAATGCCCACAGTGAGTTTGATCGACCCCAGTTGACTACTTTGTCGATTGTCGTCAAAGCGACGGGAAGTCCGCCGTCTTTGAGATAATTTACTTGATGTTGTGCCATTCGAGAGCCCCTTTCTTCCACGCATAAACAAATCCGATAGCGAGTAACAAGATGAACATCATCATCTCAACAAACCCAAACCAGCCAAGCAATTTGAAATCAATCGCCCATGGGAACATGAAAACGATTTCGACATCAAACAATAAAAACAACAACGCAAACAAATAAAACTGCGTCGAAATACGGTTCGGCTGCTTTGTCACTTCCGGTCCGCATTCGTAAACCGTAAGTTTAATTTTTTCAGTATCTTTGGCCGCTAATGCGCGGCTCGCTAAGCGTGCGATGACTGTTGTGGCATAAAATGCACCAAACGTTAACACAAACAGTACAAATACCCCAAAATAGGGATTTGCTACGTTGTAATGCTCCATAGTTCCGACCTTTTTGTGGTTGATGGCATATACCGAATCAGAGGGATTCTCTGCTACGTTATACGGTTTTTATAAAAACAGTTATTGCACTATAACAAAAAGAGAATTAAACAAACCCTTATCGATTCGATATTTTCATGGGTCTGCTACAATAAGAAACATTCGTATATTGGGTTTTAGAGATAAATGTTAAATAACGTAACACTTTGAGGGGATTGCTCTTATTTCGTATCAAATCGGAACAATTTTAGGCACGAATAACAAAAGGTCAACGTCCTCCGTAGCACTCAATGTGCTACTAATCGAAGCAATTTAATTTTTTTAGCTTCAACGGTTGATGAATCCCATCGATTTTTCCCCTTCAAAACTTCCGGAGCGCTCTTTTTGGATTTCGCCTATGAAATCTTCGAGTCTAAATGCCCCCTCTTTTCTCGCCGCAACCTGATAGGCAGTATTCTTCACAATCAGATTGATCTGCCCCCCCGTCAAAGGATACGATGCCAGTTTATCTACGTCAAACCCTTCTTCATACGGTGCATTTTTGGGAAGCATCATTTTCCATAACGTAAGGCGCTGTTTTTGATCCGGTTTTTTAAACTCGATTTTGTAGTTAAATCGGCGGGAAAACGCCTGATCGATATTTTCGAGGAGATTGGTCGTCGCGATCAATATCCCCTGAAATTTCTCGATCTGCTCCAAAAAGATATTTTGCATCTGATTGTGCATCTGATCGGCCGATGTACCCGCACCTTGCGATCTTGACGAAAGAAATTGATCGGCTTCATTCAGCAATAGAATCGGTTCTGTTTTCGTCTGACGGGTCAGATCGGCATAGGTATCAAAAATCTTCCGTACATTTTTTTCCGACTCCCCAACATACATCGAGAGAATTTTGGAACAGTCAAAACTCAAAACTTGCCGTTTCAATGAACGGGAGAGTGAATGAGCGGTGAGCGTTTTCCCCGTCCCCGGAGGGCCGTAAAAAATAATCCGCGCATCGATCCCCGCTTTTTTATCTTTGACCCCCCATTCATGAAGCCGCGCGATCACTTCGCGATCCAGCTGGCGCATCAGATTGGAGAGGGTCTGTTCGGTTGAGGGGTTTAGGACGACGTTCTCTAACGATGTCGTCGGTTCAATCAGCTCAAAAATTTCCTGCTCTTTAATCAGCATATCGAGTTTGAGCTTGCGCACTTTTTTCTTTTTCTGCGGATGCATGATCGACTGAAGCACTTCATCGACGATATAAAAGGCACGGCTGATCCCGCCGAAGGGATTGAGCATCTCTTCGTAATCGATCACCTCTTCATTGATAAGGCGGGCGCCGTCTTCGAGAAGGGCACGATTTTTAATCCGCTCGTAATCATCGAAACTGATCAGATCGATAAGGGTATTCATCTCTCTTAAGTTCCCCTCGGTCGCACTGTACTCTTCTTTCAAAAGAGCGAGAAAAATCACCTGTTCTTTGGGCTCTAACTTCTTTTGTTTAAAGAAACGGTCCAGTACAACATCGAGTGAGGTTTGGGCGATCCGCTCATCGATCCGTTTTTCGAGAAGATCGAGTTTGTTTTGGATACGGTTGATCCCAAGAGAGTGTTCATTGCCATTGTGGCGAATAACCGACATCTTCTGGTAGAGCTCAATACGAAAAAACTGATCTTGCAGATACTCCAAATGATCCGCATAAGGTTTGATGTCGGGCAACGTCATCTCCAATGAACCCTCTTCGAGGAGCTTCATAAATACCGATGTGACGGCAACGGGGATATTGTAAAGTTCCAGATGGGAAAGTTCACTGATTTTGATAGGGGTAAAGGAGTGATGGGTGATCCATCCCAATTCCAGCAACGTTTTCACCTCACCGAAATGCCCAAGATACGAATAATCATCCGCTCCGTAAAGTTCTTGGAGGAGTTCGGCAACAATCACATCTTCTTGCGATTGTAAAAATTTACGGGTCAAAAGCTGCAAAATTTTTGCTTCCTGAACCGTACATTTAAGCTGTGAAAAAACATGGGTTTTTTCAATGGTTTTATTTTCTAAAAAGTCGATCAAATATTTCAATGGATTCCTTACTTACTTATTTAGAACGTAAAAGGAGCAAAGCCCCTTTTACTACGCTGGCCGCTATGGCGCTAAAGCTTGCCTCTATCGAGGCAGAGTTTATCAATTTTTTAAAAGACGTTTTAGTACTTTGCCTGTGGCAGTTTTCGGCAATGATTCTACCACGGTAATGGTTTTAGGGATTTTAAACGCTGCCAAATGTTCTTTCAGTTGCAATTTTATGTCAGCAGAAGTGGTATGTTCATACCCCTCTTCCAACTCGACAAAGGCGATTGGAACTTCTCCGCTATGGGGATCGCTCTGCGCAATTACGGCTGCCGATTTAACCTGCGGCAGAAGCATCATCTGCTCTTCGATTTGACGGGGATAGATGTTGATCCCTTTGGAGATGATCAAATCTTTGATCCGATCGACGATATACACATACCCCTCTTCATCGACTTTTGCGATATCTCCGGTACGAAGCCATCCGTTTTGGATGGTTTCTGCGGTAGCGGTCGGATTGTTCAAATACCCCTGCATCACGCAATCCCCTCGGACGATCAGCTCCCCCGCTTCGCCGATGGGAAGTTCGATCATCTCCTCATTAACGATTTTTACTTCATACCCGCTAAGCGGCAGCCCTACCGAAAGATGTTTTTGTTTCTCAATCGGGTTGATCGTCACAGCGGGGGAACATTCACTCAGCCCGTACCCCTCGAGCATTGTTGAGCGCTTAAAGATCGATCGAAACCGCTTTAGAGTATCTTCATTCAAAGCGGATCCGCCCGAGATAAAACAGCGGATGGAGTTAAACCATAGAAAATACCACGGTAATTTGGCACGAATCAGAGTATTGTAAATATCGGGAACGCCCATAAATACAGTAACCCGCTTCAGAAGTGTCTGCTTGATAATATTGCTGAACGGCAAAATCGAGGGGATGATGACAAACGATGCGCGCATAAAGAAGGGGAGGATCACCATAATGGCAAACGTAAAGGAGTGAAACATCGGCAAATAGACAATAAAACGATCCCGTTCATTTAAATCAAACCGCTCACGCGCCCCAATAAGATTGGAAAAAAGATTTCGATTACTGATCATCGCCCCTTTGGGATGTCCCGTCGTCCCGGAGGTATAGAAAATAACAGCCGTATCGTCCAGCGTTGCGGGAGATGGGGCATGCGGTTGCAAATGATCAGACATTATCTCATCCAGAACCAAATTCTGCCCGTTCTGAATCGGAGATTGATCAATCCAGAGGGTATGCTCGATCGATGCAACACTTTCATACAGATCATCGACCTCTTTGGCAAACTTATGTGCGGTAATCAAAATTTTTGCACCGCTGTCGCGGAGAATATAGCGATACTCCTCATTTTTAAGCATCGTGTTGATCGGCACCGAAACCGCACCAAGCTTGCTGATAGCAAAAACACTTTGGACAAATTCAATCCCATTGGGACAAATCAGAGCGATCCGATCCCCTCTTCCGACACAAATGAGTTCAAGCGCACGGGCAAGCCGATCGACACTCTCTAAAAAGCTTCTGTAGGTAAAACTCGTATCATCAATGAAAATCACCTTTTTGGAAGGGTTTTCCTGTGCGACGCGGGAGAGCATCGCGTAAAAATTTTCATACGGGTAAGCGATCAAAAGCGATACTCAATTCCGGCCGTAACCAGATAGGCACGCGCATTGCTAAAATCGCCATTAATCGATGCATTGTGCACTTCGCGTGATTTTTTCATATCGACCAATCCGGCCAATCCGACATTCCAGTTCGAATCGAGCTGATAGCGTCCGCCCAGAGAGGCGATCCATGCATCCGAATCGGGAAGTTCGTATCCAAGCGTCGATTCCGGCACAGGCGTTTCATCATACGCTAAGCCTGCCATTGCCGTCCATTGGTTGTATTTTTGGGTTAGCCCGAGACGATATGTACTGGTATTTTCCCAGTTTTTGCGTACAGGGGCATCAAAATAAGGAGTCAATCCACCTATTGATACCGGATAGTTAAAATCTAAATAATCGTAAGCCGACCACATGGTACGCTCATATACTGCTTCTAGCGTTGTACCTTGACCGAAAGTATAAGCTGCTGCGAGATTGAGCGCTGCAGGAGTAGGAACGCTAACACTGACATCCCCATTATAGGCTAGGGTGGAGCCTGAGTAGAGCTTTGCATTTCCTTCGACTGACAAATCGATATTCGAACGATATGTTGCGGCTAAACTCAATTTTGCTGAAGGCTTGTACATCAATGCCAAATTGTAGCCGTAATCAATCGAACTTCCCTCCATTTCTCGAGAAACAAGGTAAGTACTTTTAACGACACCGCTACTCGAAATCACCCGAAATCCTGCTCCCATACTCACCGTATCACTGAGTGGAATCGCTATCGATGGGTTAAATTCAATTGTTTTAAGGGTAAATTCTTCCGCACTGTAGAGTGCAGGAGCACTTGACCACCGTTTCGACAATCCTGCCGGAGCCACAATACTAAATCCAAAACGGGCACCGTTATCTCCCAATTTTTTAGAGGCATAATGGAGAGTAGGCACTACAAATGATTCACTTTTGGAATCTATGTTTATCGTTCCGCTGGTTGACGCATAATTGATGGCACTTAATCCGATATAGGTCGCATCCACTTCGAGCAGACCTGCATCCTCGTTATAGACCATCGCCGCAGGGTTGTAATACGCCGCATCGGCTCCATGCGAAGCAGCCACATACGCTGCACTGAGTGCCGTCGCATTGAGTGAACTTTCAGGGATTTTGTATCCCCCCGCCATAAGACCGGCAGATGCGATAATCGATAGTGTTACAATTCTCATTTTTGCTCCATTCCGTACAGAAGTTCAATCTCCTGAGCCCAAATCGTCTCATCGATCGTCTCAAGCACCAGCGGAATATCATCCATCCGAGGATCATTCATGATAAATCCAAACGCATCAAGACCAATTTTCCCTTTGCCCAGTGAGTCATGTCGGTCAACATGGCTCCCGAGATCAGGTTTTGAATCATTAATGTGCATCCCTCGTAGATACTTGAATCCCACTATTCTATCAAACTCTGCCCATGTTGCATCATACGCTTCGCGGGTACGGATATCGTAACCGGCGGTAAACATATGGCACGTATCGATACAGACACCGACACGGGATTTGTCCTCGATGCGCTCTATAATGGCACTTAAGTGCTCAAATTTCCACCCCAGGTTGCTTCCCTGACCCGCTGTATTTTCAATGACCAAAGTGACACCATTCGTAACACTCAGCGTTTCGTTCATCGAACTCGCGATACGATCGATGCACTCCTCTTCACTGATCTGCTTGAGATGACTTCCGGGATGAAAATTCAGCCGATCGAGTCCGAGCTGTTCACATCGGCGTGCTTCATCGATAAACGCCTCGAGCGATTTTTGCCGTTTATCCTCTTCAGGATGACCGAGATTGATCAGATACGAATCGTGGGGAAGAATATGTTTAGGGAGGATTCCGCTTTTGGCGAGATTTTCTTTAAAAAGGGAAATCGTTTCCGCGTCGAGAGGCTTTGCCGCCCACTGTTTTTGGTTTTTGGTAAAAAGAGCAAATGCTTTGGCACCGATTTTCATCGCGTTTAGGGGAGCGTTAAAAACACCGCCTGAAGCGGAGACGTGGGCACCTACGAATTTAGACATATTAATTTCCTTGTGTATTTTTTAAAAGTTTTTTGATTTCTTTATCGATCGCACGTGGTTGTAAAATTTTGTTTGATAGTTTTTTCCCTCTTTGGCAGTATGTGCAATTTTTACACTTACTGAATCTTCATCGACTTCAATCTACTACTTATTTATCTTGCCATTTGAAAATTTCCAAAATCCGAATCGTTTGTTCGTTTTTTATCTCATAAACAATGGTGTACCCACAGTAAATAAGATCACGCACATTCTCATCTTCCGCATATTGAGATATTCTTCCCATCATCGGCTGAGTTTTCAAAAGCTCAAATTTAGCATCTATTTCATGTTGAAAATCGATGGCGGCGGAACGTTTGTCTTGTGCAATAAAACGGAGGATATTTTGAAGTTGAATAGTGAATTTTCGGTTACGAACGACCCGAATTACACAGTTTTCCAAAAGGCTTCCATGTCGCTTTTGTATTCCTCTTCGGAAAGAGTGTCATTGGAATTTCGCGCATTCTCTACTCGTGCACGGGCTTCCTCCATCGAGGAAACGATAAATGAAGGATTTTTTTGTAGATGTACAACCGCTTTTTCAAGGAACTGCACGATAGACTCTGATGAATGGTGAAAGAAATTTTCAATCGCAGGATTGTTAATTTGCACACTTAACATTGATCCCTCCTTCTGTCATAATTCTCAATATTATATCATAAACGTCGAATTCTCTCCGCCGCCTCTTCGAGTACATCCAGCGGTTTAGAGTAGCAAAAGCGAACCATATTCTTCCCCGCATCGTCGTGATAAAATGCCCGTCCCGGAACCGAAGCAACCCCTGTTTTCTCCAAAATCGCCATCGCTTTTTCAAAATCATCATTGCCACTCACACTGCTGACATCGGTCATGACGTAATACGCTCCGCTAGGGATGCTCGGAGTCAGCCCCGCATCACGGAGTGCATCACAAAAAAGATCCCGTTTGTGCTCGTGGATACGGGCGAGTTCACTATAATAATCATCCCCCAGACTCTCCAATCCGACCGCCGCCCCAATCTGAAGCGGTGCGGGGGCGCAGACGTAGATGAGATCATTGAGCTGCGCCATCGCCTCGATAACGCTCACAGGAGCTATCGCATATCCCAGCCGCCATCCCGTGATACTGAACACTTTCGAGAAGCCGGAGAGGATAACGCATCTATCTTTTAAACTCGGAACACTGAGTGCCGTAATATGAACCGCATCACCGTATAAAAAGTGCTCATACATCTCATCGGCAAATACGATCAGATCGTGTTTTTCGGCAAATGAGCCTATTACTTCGAGTTCGTCACGGGTATAAACTTTGCCGCTCGGGTTGGCGGGATTGCAGATCACCATCGCACGGGTTTTAGAAGAGACAACCGCTTCGAGTGCTTCCATATCCAGCTTCCATTCAGGAGCTTCGAGACGGACATAGGTCGGCATGGCACCGAGCGATGTCAATGTGGAGCGGTGATAGCCGTAATACGGCTCGAACAATATCACCTCATCACCCGGATTGAGCAGGGCCAGACACGCCGTATAAAATGCCCCCGTGGCACCGTCAGAAACGAGAACTTGCTCAGGTGCGATTTCGACTTCATAAAACCGTTTCATTTTAGCGGCTATCGCAGAACGTAATCGAGGCAATCCCTCGGTCGGAGTATAGATGTTTATACCCTCATTCATCGCCGCGTATGCCCCCTCGATTACTTCACGGGGCACTTCGAGATCACAGACCCCCTGTGCCATATTGATCCCGTTCATCGCATTACACGCTCGCGTCATAGACCTGATATGGGATTGTTCGATAGTACCGCTACGTTGGCTCAGTTTCATATAAAGTCTCCATAATCAAAAGTGAGATTATAACTTATCGCGTAACAGCTTGATAAGTATTGCCAGCAAAACGGCTCCTGATCCAACCAACAGGAGTGATCCTATTTTCCAAAGCATTGCATTCGCTAATCCTATCGCAATCGCTATTGCAATCACTCCGCTCACACCCAATCCCCATTGAACATTAGCCCATCGCGTTGGGAGAAGCTGATGGAGCATCGGTACTTCCCTCTCATCGATATAGGGGGCATAACGCTCAAACCATACCAAAAAGGGGACGATTTTATAGAGATGCGCCGTAATGAGAAACCCTAAAAAACCGGTAGTCAGAAACCAAAACGAGAGTGCTATCGATGTATCACTGCCACTCAATACACCATAGAGTCCTAAACCCATAGAGAAAATCAATGCCATAAATGCTACCGTAACCGAGCGTTCCCAGATATCACTATACCCCCGTTTTTTTGAGGTAAATATCCGATACACCTGCACCATATAATAGACGACCGATCCTATCCCAAAGAACAGCGCAATCCTCTCTAATGACTCTATTTGAAACGCGGATGCGAGGATCATCACACTCACCGAAACAACCATCGTAGTAAAACTGATCGTATGATCTCTATCGCTTGGGCGATTGCACGCGCCGAACATCGGAAGCAATACCGTACTCACTCCCATAATGTTGAGCATCACGTATCCGCCAAACACGGCAAAAATATGCCCCATTCTCCATTGCGTCGGATCGATGGAAATTATCCCCGCATACCCAAATGCCATCATTACTCCGATCCCCAATCCGACACTTAAAAAGAGAGTACTCCACTGCATCGAGAGGGTAACACTGGTACGACGACGACTAGTGCGCAAGGTGACAAACAGATTAAACGCAAAAATCACCAATGCACTGAGGATCGCCATCCCCCCTGCCCCAAGAAAAGAAGGATCATAGATAAATCCAATGGCCAACATTGCCGTGCCGATCACTAAAAGAGGCCATATCCATCCGAACACTCTAGGATAACGGTGGTGAACTTCCCCTACCACGACCGAGAGCTGCCCCATCGCTCCGATAATCACCATCATCACAAAGCCGATCATGTAAAGATGTACCCACCCGATCAGCCGAAAATCACGCAAACCGGTATCAGGCTGTACAAAAAAGAGAAAACTCATTGAGAGGATGTAAAAAACGACTGCCGCTACAAAATAAGGGGCAATCAAACGAAGGGGAAGAGAAAAATCGGGCGAGACGTTCATACAGACTCTTTTTAAGTGCGATTGTAACTCAGACTATCACGGAAGCGATTGATTAGAATCAATCTCTTCTAACTTAATAATCAGGCTATTGAGCCGATCTTTAAAATAGATCTCCCCTTTTCCTCTTCGATAGATGATATCCATTTCATCATTGCGGATAAACTGAAACAACCGTCCGTCACACATCTCCTCTTTTCCCGTTCCCGCAAAGATATCTTTCCCCAGCAAAATATTACGCATCGTGTCAGCGGGATAGTCGGGATATAAATACTCTTTGACAAACGCCTCTTCACTCATACACCCCGCACTCACACATACTTTTTCATCAATCGCAATTTTCTCCACCGCAACTCCGGCAGTAAAAAGTTCTACCTCTACCGATGACTTATCGTGGCGAATATAACCTGTATCGGCAAATTTAATTTTCGGGGTTTTGAGGGTGATAATTTTAGGTTCGCTCACGCTGTAATGTTTAGTGGAGCACCCTGTGATAAACAGGGCAGTAAGACTAACCCATAGGATACAAAATTTTTGCATGTACCTCATCCAGTTTTTGAAGTGTTTCGCGATCTAAAATGACGTTCATTGCCGCCAAACTTGCATCGAGCTGTTCAGGCGTTGTTGCGCCGATAATCGTCGAAGCGACAAAATCAAACTGCTTGCTCCACGCGATTGCCATCGTCACCGGATGCAGACCCGCTTCGGCTGCAATACGAAGGTACTCCTGTGTCGAGGCTAATGTTTTATCGTTCATAAATCGCGCCGCCATTAAACGCTGACGTTTGTTGGTGGATTTGACGTAATCACTGAATCGTCCCTGAGCATTGATATCCTGATTGTATTTCCCGCTCAGCACTCCACCGCCCAGCGGTGAATAAGGGAGCAGTGAAATTTTCTCTTCGCGGCACAGTGCACCGATTTCCGTCAAATCCCGACGGTTAAGGAGCGAAAAATTGTTTTGAATCGATTCGAAACGGGCTAGTTTTTCGTATTTGGAAACCATCAGCGATTTCATCGTCCCCCGCGCCGTGTCGTTGGAGGTTCCGATGTAGCGTACCTTACCGCTTTGCACCAGCGCATCAAACGCCATCATCGACTCTTCGATAGGGACAATCGTATCAGGCCAGTGCATTTGATAAAGATCGATATAATCGGTACCGAGCCGTTTCAATGATCCCTCAACCGCCCTCTCAATATGGAAGCGGTCAATCGCCGTGTAGCCGTGACGGATCGGAGGGACGAACCACCCCGATGCCGCCCCTGCCACTTTGGTTGCGAGAATCACACTCTCTCTGGATTTCGTTTTTAGCCAACGCCCAACCATCTCTTCGGTGAGCCCGGCAAGTGTTGCTTCCGGAGGGACAGGATAGAGCTCCGCCGTATCGAAGAAATTGACTCCCGCCTCATACGCTTTGTCCATGATTGTAAACGCTGTTTTCTCATCGCACTGGCTTCCAAAGGTCATCGTTCCCAAACAAATCGGCGAAACCCGCAAACCGCTGCGCCCAATATAACGATAGTGCATACACTCTCTTTTTCATACAGAATAATTTTGTAATGCTATTCTACCTTTTTTTGAGCTACAATTAAGGTCAGATAATTTAAACGGGAGACCACTATGCTCGATATTCTTCGTGAGGCACAGAGACAATTTCAAGACATTAACACCCTGCTCGAAAGCGATCTCATTCGAAACAGCGACTATTTTTCACGCTTGAATGAAGCCACGCAAAAGGCCTATGTTACAATGAACGAGGGGATGTGCGCCAACACAACCGTCTGTCATCAATGTGCCGAACATCGCGATTTCTTATACGCGATACTCACACCCCTTGAAGAACTTGCAGCAGGAAATCCCGTTACAACCGCTTACCAAGAGAAGCTGAGTGCCTTCTCTGACAAAGTATCTGAAATTCTAAACAAAATATCGACAGTACTCGCCTCTTTGTAAACCATGCGCAATGAGCTATAATCTATTCAATGAATAGAGTACTCTTTAGCGATTTTTTTCACCGCAATCTTCCTCGGGACATGGAACAGTGTATTGAACTGTTCGCCATTTTCGGAGGATATGAGGGAGCAATTGATGCGGATAAGCCGATCGAATCGCTTATTCTCCATCACATTATCGAGCCCTTTGAGTCCCATCGAGAAGATCTCCTCTCACCACTCCAAGACGACCCTCTTTACCTCAACTTACTCCATGCCATCGCCGTAGGAGACCGACGCCAGGGGTCAGCCTATCGGCGGGCCCGTATCGGCAAAGAGAGAGGGAGCGAAGCTTTTGATTTTTTACGCTACAGCGGTTATCTGACCCTGGAACGTTCACGCGAAATGCCGCTGCTGAGGGCTCATCCGAAGCAGCGGTTTAAAAAAGAGATCGAGCACCACCGTATTTCACATAAATTTCGATTTACCTCCCCTTTTTTACGGTTTTGGTTCGCATTTGTCGAACCGTTTAGCCGATCGATCCGAGAAGGGAATACCCTCCCTTTTTTAACCCATTTTCATCTCCACTTCAACGCCTTTGTCGGCTTTACTTTCGAAGAGTTATGCGATCTGTATATCCGCGACATTCTGGCACCGCAGTTTAAGAGCGATCTCCTCGATTCGGGAAGTTATTGGAATCGCGAAGTGGAAATCGATCTGCTGAGCGAAACGATGGAGGGGGAGACGTGGGTCGGAGAGTGCAAATGGACAAACCACAAGGTGAATAAAAAAGAGTTTCATAAACTCGAAGAAAAATGTGCCAAGCTCTCTATCTCTCCGGACAAAATCTTTCTCTTTACCAAACGGGGATTTTCGAACGAACTGAATGATATGAAGGACAAGCGGCTCTACCGCTTTATCGCGGAAGATTTGAGCGTTTTAACTAACCGCTCTTAATGCGCCGTATGCCTCTTGGAGGAGCTGAAATTTTTCGGTATATTTGTTGATAATGTTAGGATTTTTGCTTTGAACGCGGTCGGGATGATACCGTTTCGCCAGCATTCGGTACCGCTTTTTCAAATCTTCCGGGGATGAACCCATCGGTATTTCGAAAATTGCATGGTAGCGGATCATTTTATCGATTGCGTCGTTTCCGAATCCCCACCCTTTGTAGTTTCCGTAAAGCCGGCTCATAAATTCATCGTCGTACTGGTAGTTAAGCGTAAAATGGAGTACTTCTCGACGATTCAATGTTTTTTCGAGACGCGATTTTGCCGCAGCGGTACTGACATCGATAAAAATATCCTCTTCGCTGGAGCTGGTTACGAGGTTGGAAAGCTGTTGTTTGAGATAGCGCATTACCCAGCGATTCGGACTCAAAAGGGTAAATTGGACACAGCCCGAATTGTAAGCATAGACTTCGATATCCACTTTTTCACTCTCACGGAAAGGGACTTCGATCCGTACGGCGGCGGTACGGCACCGTTTGAGCGATCGGCTGTAAAACGAGCTGGTCAGTTCATTGGCTTTCGTAAAACGATCGCTCAGTGTTTCCAAAAACTCCTCTTTTTGATCGGAGGAACTTTCGTTATTGAGGACTAAGACCCCATTCTCGAGGAAAAGGGTGTTTTGAATATGGTGGTCGAAAAATTCTTCCATCCACGACTCTTCGAGCGTATTAGAGTTCCCTTGAACAAAGATAGCGTTATTGCGTAAAACAACTTTCACGGCAACCCCCGTTAGTGATTCTTATCCTCACTAAAGCAAAAGGAGTTCCAAATTTTAACTCAAAATTTAAGATAGTCCGATAAGTCAGGCAATTGAGATGGAGAAATGTAGTATAGACGCCCTCCTTCATTTTCTGCATCAATAATACGGTCTTTCCGATAATTTTCCATAGTACCATTATTATAAAACAAGCTATATAAATCTCCTCCATAATGAGAATATTCAAAAGGACCAGAACAAAAATCACTAGGAGCACCAAACTCATAATCAGGACGTGTAGCTTTAAATGCGTTAAACTCTATCGTAAACTCTTGAACCCAAGCAGGACTAAGTATATAGCCAGGAATGTATCTAGCTTGTTCTTCAGCCAATGCAGTAGCAAGATCCATATATCGGAAATAAATATATCGAGTCACTTGCAGCAAGCTTGGACACTCCAATTTCCCTATCCCCCTCTCAATCATCGTCTTAACCTTCGTTCTTCCATCACGCGTACCATCGAGATAAGTACCGATAAGCGTATGCCCAGATACATCCACTCTCGATGTATTAATATCTAGATTATTATCGGGAACGGAGTTGGCTCCTTGTATCCGCAAAGCATTGATAACCAAATCAATATTTGCCAATACATAATCCCCTCGCAGTGTCGGAGAAGCCGGAGCTATATGTGCCGCAGCAACGCGATCTTTAGTTACAACCGGCAGAATATGATCGTATGCATGATTCATAAATAGATTTCCCTGCGAGTGACCGACTAGCATCAGTTTTTGACCATCGGCGGCTAGGACATCGAGTTGGGAATTATGAGTCGCATAATCCATTTCGGTCGGGGGATTACTCGAAAAATAGGAGATTATCGCCACCAGTTTGGTATTGATAGCCGTATAAAGTGATTCGAAGAGGCTAATTGCATTCGAAAAAATCCCCTTGATCTTATCGATAAACGTCGGTTCGGAGGAGCCGATAAACTCCCAAAAATACTCGAACCGTCGCCCCAATTCACCTGAGGCATCGATCTCGGCAGAGCGTTGGATAAAGGTTTCGGCGAGGTCTTGTAAACCAGTCGCGCCAATACTACTTCCATTATGATTATAAAATGTTGTGTAATTAATAGGCTCATTGTTATAAGTGTCTCCAATTAAAACCCTTAATTCGTTACGCCCTAGATCAGCTTGATAGTTAGTATTCCAAACACCGTTAAAAAACCCAAGTGTGTAGCTTTTACTGCAACTAGCATATGTTGGTATTTGTGTGAATAGTGCAAGAAAAAAAAGGAACACCCATTTGTAAAGTCTACTAATTATCACAGCCATCTCCAACAGGTGATGTACTTACACTACCACTAAGGGCTGAATTAAATTTTTCATATTGTAAAAATCTATTTTTTGTGTTCACAATCATTTTTTCAAGCTCACCAGCAGTTTTACCAGCTGTACCATCAGTAAGTTTAGTATAAATACACCATGAGGCATTTGACATGTCATTAGCAACTTTTTGTAATGCCACCTTGTCTGCTGTATCAACAGTTAACGAAGATGACAATGCCCGTGCATTCTGCTGAAGTGCTTTCTTTTGCACCTCCGTATACGGAAGCGTTGCAATATACGTATCGATGTCATCGCGAATACCGTTACCGTCAGTATCAGGCCCTGCGATGGTATCGTCATGGTTGAGTTTCGGGATTGTTCCGTTGGCTTCAGCGGCAAGGATTGCTTGCCCTACGGTTGTGATGAGAGCGGTGCTATTTGCATCAGAGTTTTCATCGGCACGACACGCACTGAGTAACAATACAGTCGCGAGACTAAGGAAGGAGAAACGAAGGAAATTTTGCATGAGAAACCCTATTGGATATTTTCATACATTGTTTCATAATAAAGTTAAAATAGTGTTAAATTAACATTTTTTTTAACATGGAATGTTTTACTAATTTTCAGTGATTTCTCATAACACTGCAGTTACGAATCAATACCCTTGAATCATAAAATCATAAGCTCCCAATAGCACACTTCGATCCTTTTCGAAGTTCCCTATCAGAGTGCCGTATTCATTGATCGGATACGATGCCATCAAATGAAACATAACCATGTAGGCTTTGCCATGAACTTCGATCAGAGGAGTAAAGGGTAATTTATACTGTTGCGACGCAACGGCTAATGGCACGGTCAACCGCGTATTCAGATCGCGTAGAATATCGGCTTGAATTTCCAAGAGAAAAGGATAGGTTTCGCGGGATTCTCGGTTTTGATTTTCATACAAATCAAACTGTGCCATCAAAAAGCTCTGTGTTCTGAGGCAAATACGCCCGATTTCACCGTAAAATCGTTCAGCGCTTCAATCGCTTCTTTGTTTTCCGCTCTCCAACGCTCCGCTTTTTGTTCTCGTTCATATCGTATTTCAAGCATTTTGAGATGTTCAAGTCGCTCAGCATCGATAATAGAGAGAGTCCGGGCTTTTTGATTTTTTGGTTTGATTTTAACGATAATCTCACCCATTGCATCAAGCATTTCCCCCACAACATCCGCTTTTAAATGGCTAAATGTACCAAACGATACCGTTTCCATTTTAGCACTCCTTTGTCGATAAAGTATCGATAGTTTATCGATATTATAACATAAAAAGATGCGTCTCTAAAATATAGCTATACCACCAAAAAGACACTTTATTTTTTTACAGTTCTCTATTCTATCTTCAAGGAGTCTGTATGTCTTATGCAACTAAACGATATTGGTTCTATGCCTTTGTCACCCTCTTTATCTTCACCGTTCCATTTATGAGGGTGAATGACAACCACCTTTTGCTTCTCTCATTTGAAAAACTCCAGTTTCATTTTATGGGATTAGCCTACGATGTCAACGAGTTTTACATCATGCCGTTTTTGTTGATGTTTTTGTTTATCGGGATTTTTGCTCTCACTTCCATACTTGGTAGAGCGTGGTGCGGATGGGGATGCCCTCAGACAATTTTTAGAACCATTTATCGGGATTTGATTCAAGGAACCCTCCTTGATTTGAGAAACAGTACGAACAAACAAAAGCGTATGAATACCTCATCTCTTGAAAATAAGATCAAAGTCGTTGTCGGTTTTTTACTCTGGACACTGATCGCCATCACCGCATCAACCAATTTCATCTGGTACTTCGTCCCTCCCGAAGATTTCTTCACCTACATGCAACATCCGCAAGATCATCTCTTTATCATCATTTTCATCGCTACCACTGCGGCATTTTTGATTTATGATATTGTCTGGATGCAGGAGAGTTTTTGTACCTACCTATGCCCCTATTCACGTATTCAAACCGTCCTTTATGATGATAATACCAAACACGTTGTGTATAACACCAATCGCGGCGGTATGATCTATCAAAACGGCGAAAAATCGATTTTTGATTTGAAACAATTTTCAGCCAATGAAGAGTGTACCACGTGCGAAGCATGTGTCAAAGTATGTCCGACCCATATCGACATCCGAAAAGGGCTACAGCTAGAGTGCATCAACTGTCTGGGATGTGCCGATGCGTGTACCTCTGTCATGGGAAAACTGGGTAAAAAATCGCTGATCGAGTGGGGAAGTCCAAAATCGGTTTTACATGAACTAAAAGGCTCTATTTTTTCCAAACGCAATATTATGTATTTCGTCGCTATGGCAGGATCTTTAATCTTTGCGGCAGCATTTGCATCGGAACAAGAACAGGTATTGGTCAATATCAATAAACCAAACGAACTCTACAAAGAACAAAACGGTATCGTGAGCAACAACTACATCGTCAATATTCACAACACCCAAAAACAAACCTATACCTACGATGTCAAAGTGGAAGATAAAAACTTCCACATCGATAGCTTTGAAGCGCTTCGTCTCAAATCCAATGGTATGCGAAAACGGATATTAGTCATCTCGACAAATCAGAATCTATCGCAGTCGGATCGAAGAGACACCGCGTTGAAAGTCAAACTGACGATCTTTGCAAAAGAAGATCCGAAAGTCTCTGTCGTAAAAGAGATCTCTTTTATCTATCCGCGGGCTCAGTGATAGAGAGCCATCGAGAGGGTAAACACGCTCCCCTCTCGAACCTTGCTCTCGACCTCTATTTTTCCTCCGAAGCTCTTTTCGATAATCATTTTGCACAAATAGAGCCCGATCCCGCTCCCTTGTGATTTTGTCGTAAAATAGGGGTCAAAAATCTTTCCGAGCGCATCGCTTGAAATCCCGTTCCCGTTATCTTCGAGTCTAATCATTGCTTCGCTCCCGTTGCAGTGGCTACGAAGGATAATCTTCGGTTCACTCACCCCGCTCAATGCATCCGACGCATTCGAGATCAACGCCAATAGAACCTGTGAGAGCTCATTCTTTTTTCCAAAAATAGCGATCTCGTCATCACAACCAACAACCTCCAATACGATTCCCTTACTCTTCAAATCGGGAGCAATAACAGCAACACTATTGCGGATCGCTTCGGTGAGGGAAAAAGGCTCTTTCACTTTGGCAGGGGTATAAAACTCTTTGAAATCATCAATCGTCTTGGATAGAAACTGCAACTGCTCCTGCGCCGAAGCGATTTTCTTATCGAAATATGCATCATCAAGTGTTCGATTTTCATACCGATTTTTCAGATTTATCAACATATAGGAGAGGTTGTTGAGGGGTTGACGAAACTGGTGGGTGATATTGGCGATCATCTCACCGCTTTTTGCCATTTTTGACTGTTGATACAACATATTTTGATGATCGAGTGCCTGATTTTTGAAAAGATTGTATTTGTACGAAATAGAGATCGTAAACAACACCGCTTCCACCGCAAATGCCGCCAATACTATATCGATATAACCGTGTTCAACATACACCTGTTTGAGCTGAAACACAAACAGCAAAATACATAGCAACGACCATCCGATGACATAAACGATCGTCGGTTTAAACCCTGAGCGGAGATTAAATACGATTGAAAGAAACAAGATCGCATACACCACCGTATAAGGGAGATATTCAAAAAGAATATAGTGATAAAAGGCGGTCAAAATGACCACATTGAGCAAAAGGGTATTGATCACCAACTCTTTAAAATTAGCAATCTTTGGAATCAAATTTCCCTCATGAAACGTTATCGCAAACATAACGGCACTCAGCGTTGCTAAGAGAAGAAAAATCTCCTGAATAAAAGGTGCAAAATGGAAAAGATGACTGTAAGCACTGATATATCCCAGAGAAAAAACCTGCATGACGCAATAGCTAATATACATGATCTCTTTGGAGTACACATAGCGCACCAGCGTATAGACAATACTCATCAGCAAAATGCCGAACGTTGCGCCGTAGGCTAAGTGGGTGAACGCTTCAGCACTCAATTTTGTACCCTGTCCCTGAGAGGTTGGAAATGAGATTCGCAGGGAGTTTCGCTTTGAGATTTTTCATCAGTGTTTTAAGGGCATCGCTGCTCATGGCACTCTCTCGCCAAACATGGTTTTCAATCTCACTGTAGGTGACATAGCGGTTTTTATATTTGAGGAGCAGACTCAGCATCTGAAGCTCTTTCGTCCGTAGAGCAACAACGTCACCATCGCGCACAAGGGTCTGATTGTACGTGTCAAAATAGGTGTTATCCGGAAGATTGATGATATTAGAATCTTTATGATGGATGCTTTCGATACATTGTCGCAACGCTTCTTTAAAAGCGCTCTCCTGCACCGGTTTTATCAGGTATTTGACTAATTGCAACTCAATCGCTTGAAGAAGATAGGTCGTGTCACTGTACGCGCTAATGACAATAATCTGAGTCTCTTTATTCTCTTTACGGATTTGTTTGATAAACTCTAAACCGTTCAGTTTAGGCATCTGAATATCGGTAATGATGATTTCGGGATGAATCTCCCGATAGAGTTTTAATCCGCTAAAAGCATCCGAAGCGGCATGAACATGATCGAAGTAGTTTTCGAGGTACTCGATACCATTTTCACGCGCCACATCATCATCTTCGACATACAAAACGTGAAGATTTTTTGTGGCTAGCTTTTCCATATCGTTATTGCTTAACAATCTCCCCGTAACACTCTGGACGGCGGTCACGAACTAATCCCCAGTAGTGACGATGCTCACGGATTGAGGCGGGGTCAAACTCGCTGTAGAGAATCTCCTCTTTGTCGCGGGATGCTTCGGCGACTTTTTGCCCCGTATGATCGGTGATGAATGACGAGCCGTAAAAGGTGAGGGTACAGCTCTCACCGACTTCCTCTCCGATACGGTTGGCGGCGATTACGGGGATGATATTCGCCGCAGAATGCCCCATCTGAACCCGCTGCCAATGCGACGCCGAATCCACCCCGATCTCAGGTTCGCTTCCGATCGCCGTCGGATAGAAAATCATATCGGCTCCCATGAGGGTAAGAGAGCGTGCCGTTTCAGGAAACCATTGATCCCAGCAGATCCCTACACCGACATTGCCGTAACGGGTTTCCCATACTTTGAACCCCGTATCTCCCGGTTCAAAGTAGAATTTTTCCTCATAACCGGGACCATCGGGGATGTGTGTTTTACGGTAGTTTTCCATTATCGTACCGTCCGCATCGACCATCACGAGAGAGTTGAAATAACGATCCCCGTCACGCTCGAAATAGCTGATCGGCAATACGACGCCCAGTTCTTTGGCAACGGCACTAAACTGCGCGATCAGAGGGTTATTATCGAGAGGCTGCGCCCACTCGAAATATTTTTTGTCCATATCTTTGCAAAAATAATACCCTTCGAACAGCTCAGGGATCAAAATGATATTCGCTCCGTTACGTGCCGCCTCACGCACCATCACTTCCGCTTTGGCTCTATTGGAATCTTTATCTTCGCTCATCTGCATCTGTATCGCTGCGACTTTTACCATTTTTACTCCTCACACTTTACACAATGGCGAAATTATAGCATTGCTCCCTTGCAGTTCTTGCCCTATTTACCCCAAAAACATTATTCGCTTTTAATCTGTTCGATGATATTCTAGGCATATTAGAGATAATAAAGGAGGATACTATGAAATTAGAATCCCAATTTAATCCGCTTCCTCAGATGAATTCTGAGATAAATACGCGTGATAAAACACTCGAAAAAATAGCTTCCGCCGTTAAGTTGGGGATGCAAGACAGTTCTTCACGCACCATTGCCAATATGCTGCAAAGTGAAATTTCTACCATGGTACAGGGGCTCATGAATGCTAACGACGGGATTACCATGATGCAAATCGCCGGAAGTACATTAAATTCCCTCTCAGAGCAAACCCAAACTTTGAATGATTTGAGTGTCCGATACAACAGCGCATCACTCAACGATTCTCAAAAACAATTGTTGCAAAGCGAATTTAACCGTACGGTAGAGTCAATGCAGCAAAGTATTGAGAGTACCAGCTTTAACGGAAAATCTCTGTTCGGAAGCAGTCTAAGCTTTTCATTAGGAGAGGGGAGTATTTCGGCCTCTATCCCTGAATTTTCCCCCTCATCGGTTTCAATCGAGAACCAAGATAGCATTCAGGCCTACAGGGGTTCTCTAAACCAAGCAGCTTCAGAGGTCGGTTCTACGGTTAATAATTTCATCAGCTCAACCGACTCGATTTTAGAGAAAATGACCGCTACTTCTGCCGCCAAAAGCCAAATTTCCGATACCGATATGGCCAATGCGATTAAAGATTTTCAACAAAGCAATTTAAAGTTGGATGTGGCTCAAATAGCAATGGCACATCGAAACGATATGCTTCAAAAAACGGTAACGAGACTTTTAGGATAAGAAAAAGAGGGGTAATCCCGCTTTCGCGGGATTACATTCGGTCTTTGGCTTGAATGCCGAGGAGTGAGAGCCCTGTTTTAATCGAAAGGGCAACGACGAGGAGGAGTTTAAGCAACTTCGCTTCATCTTCGGTACCGATGATACGGGTATCGTAGTAAAACTTATGCAAACGTCCCGCAAGAACTTTTAGATAATCGGGAAGCTTTTGCGCTTGGCGCGATTCGAATGCGTCATCGATAATTTCCGGTAACAACAATGCTTCGAACAACAATCCGTCGGCATCCGCACTTAAACCGTGCAAATGCGATCCCATGATCTCATCCATTGTTTTTTCGCTTTTTGCAATCAACGTCTGAATACGGGCATGGGCATATTGGATATAGTAAATCGGGTTTGAACTGTCTTGACGTTTGAGTTCTTCGATATCAAATTCGAGTGCCGTGTCACACTTTTTAGAAGCAAACATAAAGCGTAATGCTTCCGCACCGATCTCTTCAACGACATCACTCATCAAAATAACGGTTCCGGCACGCTTGGACATCTTGAAAGGTTCACCGTCTTTGAGAAGACTCACCATCTGAGAGAGAAGCACTTCAAGCTTATTAGAATCATACCCCAAAAAGGTCACTGCCGCTTTAACACGGGAAATGTAACCGTGGTGGTCCGCGCCCCAGATATTGATATAATCATCGTACCCGCGCTCAAACTTTTGGTTATGATAGATAATATCACCCGCGAGGTAGGTAGGACGGCCGTCTTCACGAACAACAACGCGGTCATGATCATCCCCGAATTCCGAAGAGCGGATAAAGGTTTTACCTTCATTTTGGTAAACCCCTTCACCCATTTTGGCCATAACGCGATCCCACTCATCATAGAGTGACGCCTCACCGACAAAGGTGTCAAAATGGACGTTGATTGCTTTTAAATCGTCGACAATAAGGGCTAAAATCTTATCTTTTGCCCACAGCGCCAACTCTTTTTGACGGCTCTCATCACGAAGTGCATCTTCACCGAAAAGTTCTACTACCTCACGGGCTAAGTCACTGAGATACTCACCGCGATAGTATTTTTCCGGCCACTCGACACTTTCACCTAACAAGCTGCTACGCCCTTCGAGTTGTAAGGATACACCGAGTAAATCGATTTGGTTACCCGCATCGTTGACGTAATATTCTGCCGTGATATCATACCCAAGATGACGTCCGAGACGGAGCATCGTATCACCATACACCGCACCGCGGGCATGACCGATATGAAGCGGCCCGGTAGGATTCGCACTAACAAATTCGAGGAGAATGGAGCCTTTTTTGTCATTGCTTCCGAATTGGTCGCCGTGACTCAATGCCCATGAGGCATATTCATCCATAAAGCCTTCGGAAAGACGAAAATTGATATACCCTTTAACCGATTCAACGGCACCGAACATCTCGGTTTCATTAAAGGAGGTGGCAATCTCCTCCGCAATCGCCATCGGCGATTTTCGGAGTTCTTTTGCGAGGGAAAAAGCGATAGGGGTAGAAAAATGGCCGAAAGAGCGATCTTTCGGCTTTTCGAGGATTACATCACAATTGAATTTATCGCGCAACAGCGCACTCACTCGCTGTTTCAAGGCTTACGCTTGTGTCGTAGTTTTAGGAGCTTCTACTGTTGTAGATGCAGTGGCATCAACCTGTTTTGGAGCTTCAGGCGTTGCAGATGCAGTTGGTGCAGCATCTTCGTCTTTCATCTCTTTTTTGAAATTACGGATCCCTTGGCCAATACCTTTTGCAAGGTCAGGAATTTTTTTCGCACCGAACAACAAAATAACAATCCCGAAAATCAATAATAATTCAGTTCCGCTTGGCATACTCATAGGTAGAGTTCCTTATCTAGAAAATTAGGTGGGGAAGTATAACGTATTTCGACTAATACACAAAGATTTTAAGGAATCTTTCGAATTTATGCGAAAAGCTTCAGGATATCTCCCGCATCCGAAAGATGCGGGTAACTTCAGGGGGTTGTAGAGACATTTGCCTCTGCCACTTTTTGAGCTTTGCTCATAACGTGCGTCACATCAATTACGAGGCTTCCCACATTTGAACAAACTCGTTGATTTGTAAAGTCGGTATTTTCATCCGTGCCGCTTTCGCAATCGAAACCAAAATCTCCGATGCCTCATCCAGATTGTCATTTACGATTAAAAAATCGTATTCACTGATACGCTGAACTTCCCGTTTGGCCATCTCAAGACGTTTACTAATCACCTCATCACTGTCGGTCGAACGGTTATGAAGCCGTTTTTCTAGCTCTGCGAGCGTTGGAGTAGTAATAAAAACGGATGTTGTAATATCGTGGAGGCGATTTTGAACCGCATCATGCCCCTGAACATCGATATCGAAAATGACGAGCTTACCCTCGTTCAGCGCTTTTTTGACCGGCCCCAGTGACGTTCCGTAATAGTTGCCGTGCACGACGGCATATTCCAAGAACATCTCCTGCTCAATCTCGCGTTTGAATTCCTCAATGCTTACAAAATGGTAATGAACCCCATCTTCTTCTCCCTCTCTCATAGGACGCGTTGTTGTTGAAATCGAAAAATAGGTAGGTCCGATCTGATCGGTTATTTTGCCGATTAACGAACTTTTGCCGGCACCGCTGGGCCCGGATAAAACAAGTATAGCTCCACTGCGACGGTTCATGCATCATTCCCAAAATTAATATTGATACTGATATTAAGCCCTTTAAGCGATTTGGCTACATCTTCATTGGAAAGTGCTTTTAGAAGAGCCTGAAGAGCTTCAACACCCTCTGTATGAGCAGTAGAGACTGTGCTCGAAGCCACTTGTTCTACCTCTTCATTGAGATTTGTATCATTCATCTCTTCATCCAGTTCCTCCGTCTGTAAGAAAAGATCTTCTTCATCAATACCCACTTCAGGTTCTTCTTCTACCTCTTCGCCGATTGCCAGCTTAAGCTCCCGTTCATCCAGCATATCGAACTCATCAAACCCTTCCATATCCTGGGTATCGACAATCTCTTTATCGCTCAGATCAAGCTTTTCCAGCAACGCATCATCAAAGTCCAATTCAAAATCATCGAGTTCTAACTCTTTATCCAGCGCTTCCGCTTCCAATCCGCTCACCGCATCTTGAATCTGAAGTTCCAAATCGCCAAAATCGTCTTCCTCCAAAAGTAATTCATCGTCTAATGAACCGAAATCACCGCTCTCCTCTTTGGGAAGATCAAGTTCATTTAATTCCTCCAATTCATCAATCCCTTTGATCATAATGTCATCTTCAACATTCCAGTCGTCACTTTCCGTATCATCCAAAAGGTTTTGAACCTCTTGAACCTCTTCTTGGTCCAAAATTGCGGTTGGAAGAGTCTCTTCAAAGTTTTCCGATTCGCCCTCTTCATCATCGAGATTCAAATCACCCAACTCAAAAGAATCAAAGTCATCATTTCCCGCTTCCGACCCCGGAAGAATTTCATCCATACCATCGTCCAAATCAAACTCTTCGTCCAAATCACCCAATTCAAAAGAATCAAATTCGTCTTCAATACTTTCCGTTTTCGCGGGCGTCTCATCCAGACTTATCGCATAAAAAGGTATGTCCGCAAAACTCTCTTCACTCTTCATACTTTGTGTTGCTGAAGAAGCAGAAGATATTTTTTTCTCAATTTGAATAAACATATCGACGAGATCAGTAGGGAGAAACGGTTTATTGATGATATTCTCAAATCCGGCCGGAACCGCTTTGCCCCTGGTTGCCATCAGTAAAGTGCTTTTAAATGTCACCAACTCTTTGAGCGATTCAAACAACTCGTCACTGTAAAGAGCATCATCAATAATCAGTAAATCGTAACCACTCTCTTGGATCTCATCCAGCGACCAAATAACACTCAAATCGTCTTTCGTTTTTTGTGCACTGAGAGCTACCAGTTTTCGGACGACCGGATTATCGTTAAAAAGCAAAATGTTCATGATCGGTACGACCCCTCTTTATATGCTCTTGTTCTATCAAAAGCTTCGTGGTATCATTGTAACTAAAAAAAAATTAAATGATAAAACTTCTTAGGCTTCTTTTTACCTTTGTAACCCTTTATGGAGGAGAAATTCTCTTTCCGCTCCCCAATCATCATACCCTTTTTGTCCATCAACTGAAGAAGGCGCTTAAAGATGCCCCGCGTATCCTCATCATCACCCCATCCTTTAACCATCCCCTATTAGAAAAAGAGATTTTGAATGCTGCAAAACGGGGCTCTGATGTAACCCTTATGGTTCACGATCCACGGGGAAATCCCCTCTCAATGGTTCAATATGAGCGGATCAATCTCTATACCATTCCTCGAGCGGTAGAGCAAAGTGTTTTTCTTATCGATGATACCCTCGTGTGCACTGTTGATGGAGCTATCCATGAAAAAGAGTTTGCCTCTAAACATTCACCCATCCGATGCAGTGATGATTCCGGCAAAATTAAAGCTATCCGTTATTCGATACATCCGGTTATGAAACATTCCAGAAGTTATTTAGAATAATTTTTCAAGAAAATTGTACGCATCTTGGGTTTGAGCCGTTACGATCATCAACGTCGCTCCCAGCGTTACCATCAAGACCACAAACGATATTGCAATTTTTATCGGCATTCCGATAACAAGAAGGTTAAATTGCGGCATGGTTTTCATTAACATCCCGAAGATAACGTCGGCAAGCATCGACAAAGCCGTGATCGGAAACGCAATCATAAACCCGACAATAAACATATTTGCCATTGCGTGCATAATATATTGGAACAAGGAGGGGGTCATCATAAACCCCCCCAGGGGGACTGCAGCAATCGAAGCCGATGCGTACAAAAGGATCCAATGGTGCAAATCAAATACGAGCAATATCATCAACGCCAATAGCGCTAAAAACTGACTGATAATCGGCATAGAAACGCCCGATTGCGGATCGATCGCCGAAGCCAGTGAAAATCCCATCATAAACGAAATCTGTCCCCCCGCGAATGTGATGACATGATAGGCCAGCTGCAATACAATTCCCACAGCAAGGCCAAAAAGCATTTCACCCAAAATCGCAACCGTCAAACTCAGTGCATCGGTGGGAATATTGAGCGGTGGAAGGGCACCGAAAAAAAAGACGGTAAAGAAAAAGGCCATTGCTGCTTTTATAGAGATCGGAATGTTCATATGGGAGAATATGGGTACCGCCATAAAAAGGGCCGTAAAACGGGTAAAAAGCAAAAAAAAAGCAACCGTTCGCCCTTCACTAAAGATTTCCGCCCACTCCATTGTCTAGGCCTGCTTCAGCATACCGTTTTGCATACGATAAATATGGTTACACCGTGCCGCTAACGACTCATCATGAGTCACCAGTACCATACCCGCACTCTTTTGCACCAGATAATCTTCGAAAATATCCATCACTTCCAAGGCCGTTGCATGATCAAGATTCCCTGTCGGCTCATCCGCAAAGATCAGGCGGGGATTTTTCGATAAAACACGGGCGATCGACACACGCTGCTGCTGTCCGCCTGAGAGTTCCGTCACTTTTTGCCGTATCACCTTATCAATCCCAAGACGTATCAATAATGTCTCATCGATTGCTTGACGCGCCAAAATGGCCGCTACTTCGAGATTTTCATACGCACTAAATCCTTTAAAAAGGTAATGGCTCTGGTAAATCAGCCCCAAATCATTTCGTCGTAATTGCACCAATGCAGAATCACTCATTGAATAGATATTGTTTCCAAACAACTCTACTTCACCGGAGTTGGGGCGCAGTAATGAAGAAAGAATATGTAAAAGAGTCGATTTTCCGCTGCCGCTCACCCCAACAATCGCGATCGATTCTCCGGCATTAAGAGTAAGATTGACATCCTCAAAAAGAGGGTAATCAAAATGGTGGGATAAAGAGGTTGCTTTTAGTAGTGTCATAGGGGAATTATAAAAGAAATTAGATTAATAAAGGGAAGAGATTGCGGATCAAGTCCGCAATGACGAAATCTTCTTCGTCATCCTGAAATTTATTCAGGATCTAAATGCGTAAATGAAATTTACGCCATTTGAGCAGCGACTTCTTCTGCGAAGTTGTCAACTTTTTTCTCTAGACCTTCTCCGACTTCGTATTTAACGAATTCGACGATTTCAGCAGTACCGCCGTGTTTAGCAGCCTCTTTAGTAATCGCTTCAGCAACCGTCATAGAATCATCCATAACGTAGTTTTGATCCAAAAGTGCAAGCTCTTTATCCAAAGTCGTGTTGTCCGCTACGAAACGAGCCAATTGACCAGGGATGATGTTCGGCCAGATTTTCTCCGGTTTACCGTCTGCGAGCAATTTTGCTTTGATTGCTTCTTCAGCAGCAGCCATAACTTCAGGAGTCAATTGTGATGCTGAGATATATTGTGGAACATTTTTCAACGGTTTTTTCAAACGCGCTAACTCTTCGTTCTCTGTTTTGATCGCTTCGATACGACCGATAGTTTCCGCTTCTACGAATGCAGGATCGAAATCTTTCGAAGTCAATGTCGTAGGTTTCATAGCCGCTGCATGCATAGCAACATTTTTAAGCATCGGAGCAAGCGCTTCGGCTACTTTTGCGTCAGAACACGTTGCCGCAACAAGAACACCGACACGGCCGTTTGAGTGAACATAACCGTTAACACATCCGTTTGCAGCCGCATTAAGGGTTACAAAACGGCGTACCACGATTTTTTCACCGATACGTGCTACTTGTGAAGTGAAATACTCCGAGAAAGTAGACGTTTCGTATGAGGTTTCATTCAACTCTTCAACACTGCTTACACCAGTAGTAAATACGTGTGCCGCTGTGTTTCCGACAAGGCTGATGAAACCGTCGTTTTTCGCAACGAAATCGGTTTCAGAGTTCACTTCTACAAGAGAAGCGGAGGTGAATGTTTCAGAAACTTTAAGACCCAAAAGTCCCTCAGCTGCTACGCGATCCGCTTTTTTGGCAGTTTGCGCCATACCACGGTCACGCAAAAATTCTTTTGCTTTTTCCATGTCACCATCACATTCAGTGAGGGCTTTTTTACAATCCATCATCGGCGCATCTGTCGCCGTGCGGAGGTCTTTGACCATTGCTGCTGTGATTTCTGCCATGATTACGCTTCCTCTGCTACTGCTGCTACTTCTTCGCTAGCCGCTTCAGCTGCAACTTCAGCTGCAACTTCTTCATCAGCTACCGCTTCGGCCATTTCTTTACAGAAAAGTTGAATTGAACGGATCGCATCGTCATTTCCAGGGATTGGAATGTCGATAACGTCCGGATCACAGTTGGTATCAAGAGGTGCAACAACACGGATACCGAGGTTACGAGCTTCTTGAACCGCGATGTGTTCTTTTACCGCATCGATAACGAACATCATATCCGGCAATGTTTTCATATGACGGATACCGCCAAGGTATGCGATCAATTTTTCTTTTTGACGATTCATCATCAACGCTTCTTTTTTAGTCAAAAGGTTGATTTGTCCGTTTGCTTGCATCTCTTCGATGATATCAAGTTTACGGATTGATTTTTGGATAGTCGGGAAGTTAGTCAACATTCCACCCAACCAGCGGTTGTCAACGTATGGCATACCGCATTTTTCAGCTGCATCACGGATCGCAACGCGCGCTTGCTTTTTAGTTCCTACGAAAAGAACCGTTTGTCCCTCAGCCGCAGCATCAACAACTTGTTGATACGCATTGCGGAAATAACGCAATGTTTTTTGAAGATCGATAATATAGATGTTTTTACGAACACCGAAAATGTATTTTTTCATTTTCGGATTCCAACGACGTGTTTGGTGACCGAAGTGTACACCACATTCGAGAAGGTCTTTCATTGTGACCATAAGGGACTCCTGATAGAGAAATATTGTTGTTCTTCGTTTTCTTGGGCGAGCGCAAACAGAGCCGATGAAACATCGGATGCACGAGAACAGCACGATTCGCTTGCGATTTTTTTCTTACGTCATAATAATGAGGAGAGAAAATCGGGCGGATTATACTGAAATAGGACTTAAATTTATCTGTATTTAATACTAGAAATCTACGTCACCTTTTTATCACACAAAAAAATCATATTCAAATTACTTTTATATAATTTTTGTTAATATCATCCGTAACAATGCACGGGCATTAAAATAAGGAGAAATGATGAAACAACGGATTTTAAGTTCTGTAGTTGCTGCAGCCTTCATCGCCACCGGTGCTTTTGCCGATGATGCAATGATGCAACGGTTCGAAAAAATGGAAAAAGAGATGGCAGCACTCAAAGCCGAGCTCAATGCCATCAAAGCCGAAAACACTAAACTGAGCACTCAGCTCTCGACTTCGGCACCTGCGGAATCTAAAAAAGAGATCGCATCTACTGCGAAAATCAATGAAACACTCGAAGAGATCCAAGATCAAATCAGTGATATGAACAAAAAAACCAACGGAAATAACCTCAAATTCGGCGTTGATTTCCGTACCAGCCTAGATAATATCCAATACACGATGGCTAACGGTGATAAATACAAAAATGACGCCCTTCTCAGTAACCGTCTTTGGCTCAATATGAGTTATGCTGCGACCAAAGAGCTGAGTTTCGTAGGGCAACTCGCCTATAATAAAACTTTCGGTGAACGTTCAATGACATCGACGGCCAATAATGCTTTTGAAGGATTCGACTGGGTAAGTAACGAATCGGCCTATAATGATGAACTACGAGTTCGCTCAGCTTACTTCTTCTATAGCGATGATGAATTTTTCGGTACGGATGTTCCTTGGACGATCAGTATCGGTCGCCGTCCCTCAACTGAAGGACATCTCATCAACTTCCGCGACGATGTAGGTGCTTCATCACCGCTCGCCCATACGGTTAATGTCGAATTTGACGGAGCCAGTGCAAAATTTGGAACGGAAGACCTGATCGGTCTGGACGGGTCGTATTTCAAACTCTGTGCCGGTCGCGGGATGAGCAACGCTGAACCTCGATTCAGCTCTGCACCGTACAGTGACCAAGAAAACGCGACAAGCAATGTCGATATGATTGGAATCATCGTCGTCCCTTACGATGACAAACAGTACAGTTCAGGATTTCAATATACCTATGCCAATAATTTGATCGATTTAGATCCTACTATGTCATATATGGAAACAGTAGGCGGACTCCATACGGCAACGGCATTTGCAATGGCAAACGGTATCGGTGACGGTATCAGCGACTTTTTGGATGATTCGATGATTTTCGTAAGCGGAGCGATGTCAAAAACCGATCCGTATGAAGGAGCAGACAAGCACGGTATGCTCGGTTCATTTGAAAGTAAAACCGGGTACAGCTACTGGATCGGAACCCAATTTCCATCACTTCTAACCGATGAGGGGAGATGGGGAGCCGAGTTTAATCACGGTAGCCAATACTGGCGTCCGATCACCTACGGTGAAGATACGATGATCGGTTCCAAAATCGCCGCTCGCGGGGATGCGTATGAACTTTATTTTACCGAACCGCTCGTCGATGATATTCTCACCTTCCAGCTCCGCTATACCTATATCGATTACGATTACAGCGGCAGCAATGGTTTCTTCGGAAGTCCAACAGGAACGCCGATGGCAATCGGAGACGTTCCAAGTTTCATGCAGGGAATGGTTGTCGACAAAGCTCAAGATATCCGAGCCTATATCCGCTATAAATTTTAAATGATTCCCGCACCTGCGGGAATACCCTTTATCCTTGTAACTTTGCCAACTCTTCTTTCACTTTCGCCACATGATCTTTCACTTTGACATTCGTCCATGCCGCTCGTACAACCCCTTTTGGATCGATAATATAGGTTGATCGAACAATCCCCATATACTCTTTGCCGTAATTTTTCTTCATTGCCCATACACCGTAATCTTGCATCATCTGGGTTGTCGGATCACTCAGCAACGTAATATCAAGATTTTGTTTTGCGATAAAATTACGGTGCGATTTGGTACTATCAGCACTGACACCGAGGATAATCGCCCCCAGATCATCGTACTCATCCATTGCTGCTGTAAATTCACACGCTTCCGTCGTACATCCGGGTGTCGAGTCTTTCGGGTAAAAATACAATACTATCCATTTTCCCCGTAAATCACGAGAACAAATCTCCACATCGTCTTGGTTGCTTAAACAAAAATCTGGAGCCGTGCTTCCTACTTCTAACATTATTTATACCTTTTTATAAAATTACAATCGATTTAATTTCCGTAAACTCTTCGATAGCAAAACGCGGCCCTTCGCGTCCGACCCCGCTCAGTTTCACACCGCCGTAAGGCTGAATATCGAAACGAAGTGTCGGCATATCGTTAATGACGACCCCACCTGCATCGAGTTCATCAATCGCCCTCGTCGCATGAGAGAGATTGTTCGTAAAAATTGAAAACTGCAATCCATACGGCGAATTGTTCATACGCTCAATTGCATCATCGATTCCATCTACCCGTACCAGGCTCACGATGGGAGCAAAAACCTCTTCGCAGACGATCTTCATCGACTCGGTGACATCTGCCATAACACACGGATAAAAAATCCGCCCTTCTCGATGTGGAGGGGTGAGCGGTCGAGCACCCTCTTCCATCGCATTCTCCACCCAACTCATCGCTCGCTCGGCCGCCTCGTCATTAATCAACGGTCCTAAAAACGTGTCGTCATTATACGGTGAACCGACCACAAGTTTCGATGTTGCTTCCGCCATTTTTTGGGCAAATGTCTCATAGATAGAACTATCCACATAAATACGCTGGAGTGAAATACACACCTGCCCTGAATTCACAAATGCTCCGATAGCACAACGTGCTGCCGCGTATTCGAGATCAGCGCTGGTATCGATATAGGTCGCCGCATTCCCGCCGAGCTCTAAGGATACTTTTTTAATCCCCGCACTGCGGGTGATAATATTACCTACCCCCACCGATCCGGTAAAACTGATAACACGGGGGATGTCACTGCCGACCAATGCGCTCCCTACTTCGGCATCACCGTAGACGACACTAAGCGCATCGGGTGTTGCATAAGGGCTTTCGATAAAAAGCTGGGAGAGTTTATAGGCGCAGAGAGGCGCTTCGGGAGTCGGTTTGAGAACAACTGCGTTGCCTGCGACCAATGCAGGAGCTAACTTGTGCGCAACAAGATTGAGAGGAAAATTAAACGGGGTAATAGCGACAACAACTCCCACCGCCTCTCTACGCCAATACGCGTGAGCTTTACGCCCGCTAGCCATTGCATCGGTGTTGATCGTCTCACCATGCATGGTACGCATCGTCTCGGCAGAGAGGGTGATCGTCTCGATACATCGATCCACTTCGAGGCGTGCGTAGGTGATAGGTTTACCCACCTCATCACACAAAACTTTTGCGAATTCTTCACGCTGTTCACGGAGTTTGGCCGCAACATCCAGTAGCCATGAACATCGTTGATGGAGTGGAGTTTTTTTGGCGAGCTTGGAAGCATTTTGAGCAATCCTAAGAGCTTGTACTGCATCCTCGGCACTACACTGTGCCGCACGCGAAACGATACGCCCGTCATACGGGCTGAGACGCTCAATGTAACTTTGCGATACAACCTGACGTGATCCCATCCAAACGTGTGCGTCCATTCGTATAACCTCCACTGTTAATTATGTTTCAATTATACAAATCATCACCTAAAAAGAGGATGGAGTGGTAATTTTAAGCTCTTTCTTTTCATCTTCCTTTTAAAATGTGTCTCAAAAATACGCAGAGGATCATCATGCTAGAGCTTAAAATTACCGACGGTGTTTTAGGGGTACGCCCTCCCGTTACCAAACCTCATCCGGGATTTTATTTCCAAGTAGGAGAAGAGCGTTTTCGCAAACTGGTAAATGACCATTATGAATTGATCCGCAACAGTGATATCTCTTTTTTGTTTCCCGTCAATGACGAAGAAGATTTTGCCGCCGCTAAAAAACATGCGGCTGATTTTCTGATCCAAATATGCGGAGGACCGGACTATTTCGCTCAAAGTCGCGGAGAGCCTCGTATGGTCGGACGTCATGCACCGTTTCGTATCGATGAGCACGGACGCCGCCGATGGCTCGAATTTTACGCCGTCTTACTTCCAAAACTTGAAGAAGAAGGGATCAATCCTGAATACATCCAATCGTTTTGGAATTATCTCGATGTATTTTCGATCTGGATGATCAACACTCCGAGCCATTAACCATTTGAATACGCCGATGGAGCAATACCCAAAGGGTACGTGAGCCCCACTCGGCTACGATAACTCTGCGTTCTCTTCAGCAGAGGGCTCACGCACGCTTGCGTCCTTTATTATTCTACTTGCCCCTTTTTGGATTAATATACCTTAAATCACAACTGCGCTAAAATCTCCCAATTTTTCTTTTGGAGATCTTCTCATGAACGAAGCCAAATACATTTGGATGAACGGTAAAATGCTCCCATGGAGTGAAGCAAAGATTCACGTCCTTTCCCATACACTGCATTACGGTAACGGTGCGATCGAAGGGACGAAAGCGTATAAAACCCCGAAAGGGTACGCAATTTTCCGTCTGAACGACCACACGAAACGTTTGATCGAATCGGCAAAAATGACCTTGATCACTGTTCCCTACACGGTAGAAGAGCTCAACGCGGCACAAATCGAACTCTTACGTGCCAATGAGTTCACCGGAGAAAATGTCTATCTCCGCCCTATCGTATATCTTGGATACGGCGTTATGGGTGTTTATCATAAAGAGGCACCGGTTGAAGTATCGGTTGCTGCCTGGGAATGGGGTGCATACCTCGGTGAAGAAGGGATGAAACGGGGAATCCGTTTAAAAATATCATCCTTTAGCCGTCCAAATAACAAATCGAATATGGGAAAAGCCAAAGCGGTCGGAAACTACCTCAACAGCCAAATGGCAAAGTTTGAAGCGGTTGAAGCAGGATACGATGAAGCGTTGCTCCTCGATGATGAGGGGTATGTGGCTGAAGCAAGCGGTGCATCGTTTTTCCTCATCAAAGACGGTGAACTTATCACCCCTCCAAATGACAATTCACTCGTATCGATCACCCAAAAAACCGTTATCGAAATGGCGGAAAACATGGGGATCAAAGTAACACGCAGAAAAATAACCCGTGAAGAGATTTACGTCGCAGATGAAGCATTCCTCACCGGAACAGCGGCGGAAATCACTCCGATTCGTGAAGTGGATGCACGTGTTCTCGGTGCAGGCGGACGCGGACCGTTGACAGAGAAAATCCAAGCGGCTTATTTCGACATCGTATGCGGGCGCAATCCTGATTACGACCACTATTTAACCTATATCAATTAAGGATCCTGCATGGCTAGTGATATGAACGATTATTTCAATAAAAAGAAAAAAGAAGAGCAACGAGGGGGCGGATTTAATGCTCCTAAACCGCCAAAATTCGATTTTAACATGAACTCTCAAAAAGCAGGGATGTTTTGGATCATCGGCGGATTTATTTTGCTCCTCGTTTTAGCCAAACCGTTCATTATTATCACCGAAGGGGAACGCGGTATCCTCTCCACCAACGGTAAATATGAAGATCAGGCATTGATGCCGGGACTCCACTTTCTCATTCCGTTGATCCAAAAAGTGTACATCGTCGATACCAAAGTACGTATTATCAACTATGCCGATAAAATCGACCGTGCTTCAACGGCAGGTGATGGAATTGTCCTCAAGCCGGCCATTACTGTTTTGGATAAACGGGGACTTCCTGTCTCTATCGATATTACCGTCCAATATCGTCTAAATGCTCAGTTGGCCGCACAAACCATCTCAAACTGGGGCTTTAGTTGGGAAGATAAAATCATCGATCCGGTAGCCCGCGACGTCGTCCGAAATGTTGTCGGTCAATACGAAGCCGAAAATCTCCCGATCATGCGTAATGCTATTGCGACGCAAATCGAAGCGGGAATTCGTAAAAATGTTGAAGGTCAGAAAAATGCTCCGGCACAGCTTGAATCAATCCAACTACGCGAAATCGGTCTTCCTCAAAAAGTAAAAGATCAGATCGAGAGAGTCCAGGTTGCAAAACAAGAGGTAGAGCGTGCTCAACAAGATGTTGAACGGGCAAAACAAGAGGCATTCAAAAAAGAGACCGAAGCACAAGGTACGGCTAACGCCATTACCATCCAAGCTCAAGCACAAGCCAAAGCCAACCACCTCATCGGTGCTTCTTTGACTCCGGGATTGTTGAAGTTGGAGCAAATCCAAGTACAAGGGAAGTTTAACGAAGCACTCAAAGAGAATAAAGATGCTAAAATTTTTCTCACACCGGGAGGTTCAACGCCGAATATCTGGCTTGATACCAAAACAGGTGATTCACAAAAAATCTCTTCTACTAAATAATACACCAATCGGAACTCGTCCCGATTGGCTACGCTAACGCTGAGTTTCGCTCGGCGCGAAGCCCACGCGCACTTGTGCGCTTTTAGCAAATAACCTCTAAGAAAGGGTTTACATGAATCTTGATCACATCGACTGGGCAAAATCCGATCTTCTCCCTGTTATCGTCCAAGACTCCGCTACACTTGAAGTGCTGATGATGGCGTATATGAACCGTGAAGCGTTGGAACTCTCCCTCTCCACGAAAATTGCCCACTATTATTCCCGCTCTAAACAGCGTCTCTGGAAAAAAGGGGAAAGCAGCGGACATCTGCAACATATCGAACGATTTTTACTCGACTGTGACAATGACACACTATTGCTCATCGTCCGCCAAGATGGTGTAGCCTGCCATACAGGACGTAAATCGTGTTTCTTTACCGATATTGAGTCGGGTGAAAGTATCAGTGAACCGCAAATCGATACAGCCGCCGCTTATGGGATCATCGATGAGCTCTATCATACGATCCTAAGCCGAAAGAATGCCGATCCTGAAACTTCATGGACGGCAAAACTTTTAAGTAAAGGGGATAATACCATCCTCAAAAAAGTGGTCGAAGAGGCAGGAGAGTTTAGTTTTGCAATCAAAGACGGCAAAGAAGATGAAATTATTTACGAATGTGCCGATTTAGTGTATCACGTCCTCGTCGCACTGGGGCACAAAAATATCTCTCCCGACCGTGTTAAGCAAGAGCTCGCCCGACGATTCGGAATGAGCGGGATTGCGGAGAAAAACGCTAGGAAACAATGAAAACACGCATTCAAGATTTTATTCAGAATTTGATTCCTTACGATTACTTCCTCTTCGGAGGGATTATCCTACTCTTTATCCTTTTACTTACCCTTGCAATCGTATTACGTCATAAGTTAGGAGTTGCCATATTTATCGTGTTGATGGCATTTGGAGTATTGACAGTCGCCCCTATTGCCGGATATTTTGCAATGCACCAACAGCTCTTTAAAAATAAAATCACCCTTCATGAGGTCAAAGCCCTTGAGTTCACCGAAGCGCTCCTTATCAAAGGGGATATTAACAATACGTCGAAGCGCCCCTTTAAAGAGTGTACCCTTCATGCCGGTGTATCTAAAGTGACCCCCAACCTCTATCTCAATAAGCTTTATCCCTTTATCCCTTTTAAAAAAAGTTCTATGACGCTTCACCAACCGATTTCTCCGGGCGAATCGGTGCCGTTTAAATTATTTGTTGAGCCATTTCGCTATACTAAAAAATACAATGTCACCGTAAAGGCAGAATGCAGATGAGTCCGTTAACCCCATGGCATTATATTCTTATTGCAAGTTTAGCGATTCTATTTCTGTTGGGAACCATTTTGGCATTGCGCAGCCGTTCGAAATTTTCGGTTTTTATCACCATTACTCTGATGCTCTCATTGGTAGGGGTATTTTTGTGGTATATGATTAACGAATCCGTATATAAGGTCGAAGTCTTCCAGTTGGAAGATGAACGGATGTACCAAACAGAGCAAATTCTCATCAGAGGGGTGGTTCGAAATGTCGGGAAGTACCCTGTCTCAAACGTTGTTGCCACAGTAAAAATGGTCAATATACGCGGATCAAAAGAGCAAAAAGCGACACAATTCGCTCAACCTACCGTATTTGCCGAATTATTTGAAGGAGACAATCCCGACTACAAACGGCAAAATATTGTTGAACAGCAAGTTATTGCCGATTATATCAATCCCGGAAAATCTAAAACATTTAGAATTCTAATGGATTATCCGCCCTATTTTAAAAACACCTCTTACGATGTTACCGCAAAGGCGGATTAATACTTGAGTCCAACCTTTTTAAGTGCCTTATTAATCGTACGAAACTGACTTTTTTTATCTTGGCACCAGACGGGGGCAATTAAGCTCTCATCATCAATCCCCGCACTGATCCTCTGTACACTGACCTGAGGCGGCTTAAGGAGCAAGGCTTCACTCAATACGTCGCAATAGAGTTCTTCCGATATTGGTTCAAACTCTCCTCTGGCATACTCATTGGCCAATGCGGTCCGCTTGACAACGTAGAGCGGATGGTATTTAACCGAGTCAATCCCCAGTTCATACGCCCGTTTCGCGGTCTCGAGCATCATCTCTTTTGTCTCTCCCGGAAGACCGAAAATAAGGTGCCCGCACACATTCAGTCCATATTGTTTTGCTTTTAGGATCGCTTCTTGGACATTGGCACTGTCGTGTCCGCGATTTACCCGCTTTAATGTCTCATCATAAATCGACTGAATCCCAAACTCAATCCAAATCTCCGTTTTTTGTGAGAGTTCAGCCAGATAGGAAAAGGTCTCCTCACTAATGCTGTCCGAACGGGTTCCGATACTCAGTCCCACGACATTCTCAAAACTAAGTGCTTTCGCATACAAGGCTTTGAGCGTCTCAAGCGGTGCGTATGTGTTGGTAAAACTTTGGAAATAGACAAGGTAGCGCTCAGAGCCATTCTCATCTCTTAGACGTTTTGAGAGGGCTTCAAACTGCCACTCTAATTGTTGAAGCTGTTTCTCGAGATGGGGATTAGCGGTAGAGGTGAGGTTGAGAAAAAAGCCTTTGAGCTCACGGGCACGATCTAAACTGGGGCTAAAAGAGTCGTTTTCACAAAAAGTACATCCCCCTTTAGCGACTGTTCCATCGATATTAGGACAGGTAAAACCAGAGATAGATACGGGAACTTTTGAAATCTTTACCCCAAATTTATGGTGTAAATATTGCCCGAAGGTAAAAATTTGTTCCCGCATTGAGGCACTTAAATGATGTATTTGCCGGTAAAGCAGGCAGTACAGTAATTCTCTTCTTTTCCGTTAACACTGCTGAGCAATGCTTCATTGCTCAAATACCCCAGCGAATCCGCTTCAATAAAAGCACAAATCTCTTCATTAGTCATATTCGCCGCAATCAGTTTCTCTTTATCGGGCGTGTCAACTCCGTAATAGCATGGATCGGTTGTCGGAGGGCTGGAGATGCGCATATGTACTTCTGCCGCCCCTGCCGCTTTAAGCATGCGGACGATTTGGCGGCTGGTTGTTCCGCGAACGATCGAGTCATCGATAACAATCAGCTTCTTCCCTTTGATCAAACGCTCAATAGGAGAAAGTTTCATCTTTACTTTCAAATCGCGCATCTCTTGAGTCGGCTCAATGAATGTACGCCCGATGTAGTGGTTACGCATAATGGCCATCTCGAAAGGGATACCGCTTTGCTGCGCATATCCGATCGCGGCAGGGACTCCACCATCGGGAACGGGAACGACCATATCGGCCTCAACCGGTTGCTCGCGTGCAAGTGCTTTCCCCATTGCTTTACGCATCTCATAAACGTTCTGGGTATAAACATTTGAATCAGGGCGGGCAAAATAGACGTATTCAAAAATACAGTGCTTCGGAGTCGGTTCGAACACTTTGATCGATTGGGGAGCTTTCCCTTTTTCGAAAATCAACAGTTCACCCGGTTCGACATCACGGATATACTCCGCACCGATCAGATCGAATGCACACGTCTCTGAAGCGACAACGTATCCATCCCCGACGCGCCCGAGGCTAAGAGGACGAAAACCGTGAGGATCGCGCATCGCGAACATTTTCGAACGACTCAGGAATACGAGTGAATAGGCACCTTCGATCTTTTTAACGGCATCGATGATACGATCGGTCAAATGGTGCTGGTCGCTTTTTGCGATCAAATGGATCAGATTTTCGGTATCCATAAACGTTTGGAAAATCGCCCCTTTTTTAATCAAAGCATCCCGCACCTCTTTTGCGTTCGTGAGATTTCCATTATGAACGATCGACATCTCCCCCAGGTCATAGCGGGCAAATACGGGCTGTGCATCGAGAATCGAATCATCCCCTGCCGTCGAATAACGGGTGTGTCCGATCGCCATATGCCCTTTGAGCGTATTAAGCTTTTGGGTATCAAATACCTGCGTCACCAATCCTCTGTCTTTGATTGTATAGAGCTTTTCACCATCACCCGTACTGATACCGGCAGCTTCCTGACCGCGGTGCTGAAGAGCATGAAGGGAGAAATAGGCTAATTTTGACGCCTCGGGATGATCGAAAATACCGACTACTGCACATTTTTCATTTAAGCTACGCACTGTGTTTCCTTATGCAAGTTCTAAACAGTCTTGAATACTGTAGAGACCGTTTGGTTTTCCGGCCAGCCATTTTGCGGCACGTATGGCACCTTTTGAAAAGGTGTTGCGGGTTGTTGCGGTATGGTGAAGTTCAATAAATTCGCCATCGTTATAAAATCCTACCGTATGGCGGCCGACGATATCTCCGCCGCGCAATGCCATTACGGCGATTTCATCTTTTGTCCGTTCACCGATATTACCGTTGCGTCCGCTGACGCGCACGGCATCCAAATCGAGATTGCGACCCGCTGCCGCTGAATGAGCCAAGGTCAGTGCCGTACCGCTTGGGGCATCTTTTTTATGACGATGATGCTGCTCGACAATCTCAATATCAAATCCATCCAGTGTTTTGGATGCCATATGAACGAGCTGATTGAGAAGGGCAACACCGAGGGACATATTGGTCGCATATAAAATCGGCATTGATTCACTCGCTGTTTTGAGCAAATTCATCTGATGGGTATCCAATCCCGTTGTTCCGATGACCAAAGGCTTAGGGTGTTCTATCGCTTGTTCGAGTAAAACCTGCGTCGCTTCAGGCAATGAAAAATCGATAATAACATCGGAACCTTTAAGCAACGTCGCCATATCGTTCGTTACCAAAACCGATGGATCGATTGAAAAATTGAGTTCATTACGGACATACACCGCCCCTAATGAAATCTCGCTCTCATGGCGCAAATCTTCAATTAAAAGCTTTCCGACACGCCCACCGGCGCCAAATACACCTGCTCTTATCATTCTGATCAATCCCTATTCTGCATTATTCTGCGGTATTTTAGCGTCATAGTGTTTAAAAAGGCGTAAATAGATTTATTAAAAACCGTTAATGATGTCCATCCACGTACGCAATCGCCTGCAACGCTGCTACGGCACCGTCACCGGCAGCACAAACAACTTGTTTCGGAGCTTCCGCACGCATGTCACCCGCCGCATAAAGACCCGGAACGGAGGTTTTCATACTCAAATCAACTTTAACTTCACCCCATTGGGTCATATCACATAAGAAAGAGCCGTCTTCTTGGATAAGGACTTGATTATTTACATTGTTCCCGACGAATACAAATACCCCCGGAACATCGATTTGACGCATCGAACCGTCTTGCAGTTTCACATGGATTCCATTAACGCCCATCGTATCTCCGAATACCTCTTCCGGGATTGCATTTAAAACCAGCTCGATATTTGCCGTATCTTTAACTCTCGCTATCGTATTCGGAGCGGAACGAAACGTATCACGACGATGGATTAAATAAACTTTAGAACAAATTTTTGCCAAATAAAGGGCCTCTTCGAGGGCAGTATCCCCGCCCCCGATAACCGCTACCTCTTTATTTTTATAGAAAAATCCGTCACACGTCGCGCACGTACTGACACCTCTCCCAAAAAAAGTATCTTCACCGACAAATCCCGCACGTTTTGGGGTCGATCCGGTACAGACGATAACACTTTTAGCTTCATCTTCCGTTCCGTCTGATTTTTGAATTCTAAATACGCCATCTTCACGGCGGCTTACACAGGTAACTTCAGACATCTCATGTTTGAGTCCGAAACGTTGACATTGCTCAGGCCATGGAATCATCAAATCCATACCCGTTATATGACCGGTAACACCGGGATAGTTTTCAATTTCCGAACTCATTGTAATCTGTCCGCCGGGCATCCCTTTTTCAAACATCGTAACATTATCCAAACCGCCGCGTGTCGTATATAAGCCCGCTGTCAAACCTGCAGGTCCTCCGCCAATAATTGCGCAATCCAACATCCAAAACTCCTGTTTTTACAAAAACTTATTATCGAAACATCATACAGTGTAATAAATAAAGAGGTACTGTTAAGGGATTAGGGGTAAAAATATTAAGGTTTTATTTATAATTAAAATAATTATATCAAATAAAAGTCAGAAGGATGATGCTGACCCGAAAGGGTCAAGCTTCAGTGCCATAGCGGCAAGCGTAGATGAGGGGATTTTATTCCCTCGTCGTTTAAAATTAGAGTAACGCGTTAATTTTGTCAGCAAATGCTTGCTTAGAAGCAGCACCCACCATTTGTTCAACGACTTCACCGTTTTTGAAGAAAAGGATAGTCGGGATAGAGCGGATACCGTATTTAACTGCGATATCTTGCTCTTCATCTGTGTTTACTTTACAGATATTTGCTTTTCCTTCATATTCGGCTGCCAACTCTTCGATAACCGGAGCGATCATACGGCAAGGCCCACACCAAGGAGCCCAAAAATCGACCAATGAAACACCCTCTTTGGTGACTTCATCAAAATTTGATACTGTCAATTCAACATATTTACCCATTGTACTTCCTTGATTGCGAATGTTTGTTTATGAGCTATTATAACGCCTCAATCTTTAAAATGACTTATTACACAACTCTCACATTTTTTCTCAGGAGAGGCACTTATAATGTAATATTCTCAATCCACTCCAGCCCCTCATCGGAAAGGATAAGAGCATCGATACAGTAATCAAGATTGAGCCGTTTTTGCTGGAGATAGGTTTGGATAGTGCGATGTAATTTCTGAAGCTTTGAAGGGGTGATATTGTTTACGGCCTGTTCGTACGATCCTGCACTCTTGACCTCGACAAAATGGAGAACGTTATCCGGGTCCAAAGCGATAATATCAATTTCCCCGAAACGGTTATAGACATTTCGGTCAATTATCCTCAACTTTTTTTTTCGTAAAAACTCACACCCGCGCTCTTCGGCAATACTCCCTTTGGCACGCGTGTGCACGATTTTTACTCCAAATAGTCGGGTTTGATCACCTCGACTTTAATCGATTTAAAACGGGCTGTTTTGATCAACTCATCCGCTTCATCCCCGAAGAGAAAGTTGATGTTGCTTTTGGCATGGTGAAAGGTCGTGAAAAGGGTCCCTTTTTTCACTGTTGAGCTCACTTTGACCCTAAGTGGAGCGCTTTGTCCGTATTCGCTTCTAAGAACGACAAAATCTTTAAACTCAAAAAACTCTTCATCATCGACACTTACCAACAGTGTATCTTCGCTGTGCGAACGGTGGAGTTTGTCACACGCGTTGGTCTGCGCCGCATTGTTGTAATGAACCAAGACGCGCCCCGTGGTGAGATAATACCCCTCATGCTCTCCATGTTCTCTCAATTCTTCCACTTGCCCGCGCGGAGAATACTGATGGTATCGAAATGAACCGAGTCCGTCTTTGGTACGAAAATCACTCAAATGCAACACCGGAGTATCTTCTTCCTTCACCGGCCATTGCAAGCCGCGCAAGCGGTTAGCTTCCAGTTTTTCATAGCTCGCACCGCCAAAACGGTTGGGTGCATCGATTCGTACTTTTTCCCAAACATCACGAGACGTTTTTACTCCCAAATCGGTACCGTAACGTTTAGAGATTTCGGCGATCACCTCCCAATCATCGGGCATGGTGACATTAATGAGCGGTTGAGAGAGATGGAGACGGCGCTCCGCATTAACGTAGACACCCGTTTTCTCATACGCACTTTTTACCCCGAAAATAATGTCGGCAAATTTGGTGATCTCGTTATCAAACAACTCGTTCACAATCAGCAGATCGAGGTTCCCCAGGGCTGCGTGTATTTTGTTTTGATTCGGATGAATGTGCGCGATGTCTTCACTGATGTTAAACAATGCTTTGATCTTTCCTTCTATCATTGCGTTGATCAGATCCGGGGTCATCATCCCCACCTCTTTTGGGGGCTGATAATCAGGGGCATAATAAGGGAGCATCCCCACATCACAGGTTCCCTGGACATTGTTCTGCCCCCGAAGCGGCATCAGCCCTGCTCCGCGCTTGCCGATATTTCCGGTCAACATTGCCAAATGGGTGATCGCCATAACCGCATACGATCCGTCCAAATGTTCGGTAATCCCTAGGCCCCAGAAAAAGAGGCTGCGCCGCGTAGCATATTTACGCGAAACACTCCGAACCTCTTCGACCAGTGATTCATATCCCGGTATTTGAAGAAGGTATTCCGGATTGGCATACGGGTCGTTTAGGATCGAGTTTCTGTACTCTTCATACCCTTTTGTCCGTGTATCGATAAATGCTTTATTGACTAAATCTTCACTCAATATGACATAAGCCATCATATTCAAGATCATTAGATTCGCTTCATAAGGGATACTCAAATGGTGCGTTGAGGATTTAGAGAGCTGAATACGGCGTACATCCAATACGGCAAGCTCAATATTTTTTTGCTTGATCACATCGAGCATCCGGTTGGCGACGATCGGGTGCCCTTCGGTCGTGTTAGACCCCATGACTACCATAAATTCCGTTTCGTAAATATCATCAAACGGATTGGTCGCCGCCCCCTCACCGATCGTGGTACGCATCCCTTTAAGTGAGGGAGAGTGGCACACGCGGGCACAATTGTCGACATGCGGAGAACCGACGACATGACGGGTAAAGTGCTGAAACAGATACGAACTTTCACAACTCGTACGTGCACCCCCGATTGCGGCAAAACTGTGAGATCCGAATTCATCCGTAATCGCTTTGAGTTTGCGTGCCGCTAGTTCATACGCACTGTCGTAACTGATTTCGTAAAAATCGTGATCGACCGGTTCTAAATAATCCATATCCAAATCAGCGAACAGAGCACTATTTTTGGCAAGAAACGATTTGCGGACACGGGCATTTCGAAGCCGTTTTGGATGGTTTACAAAATCCCACCCCTGTTTTCCTTTGATACACAGCCGTCCTTGAGAAACGACACCCTCTTCTTTTGCGAAGATTTTTTGGATTTTGTTATCTTCCACCTCAGCGGAAATATCACATCCCACACCGCAATAGGTACAAACGCTGTCGATGACCATAGAGATATTTCCTCTAGCTTCAGGCTAATTGCCCTTTTTAAAATTGGTGAAGTGTACAATTTTGTCTCTTAAGGACTGCGGAAGTGTCGAGACAATTCGAATCATTAAGTAAAATCTAAAAGGAAACGCATAACGGATTTTTTTTCGTTTGATTGCATCCGTTATTCGCCGTATCCCAACTTCTGTTGTCATGAAAAAGGGCATCTTAAAGCGATTCTTCTGCGTCATCTCCGATTCGATAAATCCCGGCATGATCGTCATTACCGATATTCCGTAAGCCTTTAGCTGATAATGCAATCCTTCCGCATAGGCATTGAGGGCGCGCTTCGAACTGCTGTAGGCTATCGAGGTCGGCATGGTAATGAGGGATGCGAGAGAAGAGATAAAGATGATCTCCCCCGATTTTTGCTCCATTAGTTTCGGGATGATCGGTTCCAGGAGGGCAGGTACACTGAGAAAATTGGTTTTAAACAACCGTTCAAAATCTTCAAACGGCGTTACACCCCCCGAATGACCGACGGAAATACCTGCATTGAGGATGATCCGATCAATCGGTTTTTCACACAAATGTTTACCGACCTCGCCCATTCGCCCAAAATCGTTGACATCGGCAACTATCGCCTCGACCTCGGCACCTTTTTTTCGACACTGTGCAGCGACATCGGCTAACCGCTCTTCCCTGCGTGCGATTAATACGAGCTGATTGTCACCCGATGCATAATGGAGCGCCAACGCTTCCCCTAAACCGCTGCTTGCCCCTGTAATTACTATCCTCATCCTTTTTCTCCCGCAAGCAAATAGTCGATATAATTATACCCATGAATGAAACACTAATAATCGGGGAGATTAACACCCTCGTTATCGACCGCTCTACCGTACCTGGACTATTTCTGCGTGCACTCGATGAGAGCGATATATTACTACCGAATCAGTACGTCACCGAGTCGATGCACATCGGCGATACGATCGACGTATTTGTCTACACTGACAGTGAAGACCGTCCCGTTGCCACAACCGTAAAACCCAAAGCAATGGTGAATGAAATCGCCTTTGTCGAGGTGGTGGATACCACCCCTATCGGAGCCTTTGTCAACTGGGGATTGCCGAAAGACCTTTTCGTTCCAAAAACCTTGCAAAAACGTCCCTTTGCTGTCGGAGAAAAACGGCTCATACGTGTTATCTTGGATGAGCAGACCAACCGTCTCGTCGGAACGGAGAAAATCAGCGGGGCGTTAGAGACACCGCCGAAAAGCTTTTATCCCAACACCCCCGTAGAGTTTATGATTATCGCCAAAACCCCACTGGGGTATAAAGCTATCGTCGATCATAAATACGAGGGGATGATTTACAGCAATGAGATTTTTGAGGATGTCCGTGTAGGACAGGTTAAAAACGGATTTGTGAAAGTTCTACGTCCCGACGGCAAGCTCGACCTCTCCCTCCAAATGGTCGGAAAAGCAAAAGCCTCCAGCGCCGCGGATAAAATACTCTCGATGATAAAAGCCAACGGCGGGATGCTTCCGTACAATTATAAAAGTGATCCGGATTTAATCCAGCGCACCTTCGGCCTAAGCAAGAAAAATTTCAAAAGCGCTCTCACACAACTCAGCGAGAGCGGCAAAATCACTATTAAAGAGAGCGGAATTTATGGGATATAGACCACGAAAAAGCCCTTTTAGCCATTTAAAAGCGCGCAATTTAAGTTACACTGAAAATGATCAGACCTTTACCTTGATCAGTTTTAATCGCGAATCGATGCTCCTGGAAGTTCATATCAAAGATGGCGGGGAGACGAAAATTGTGACCGATTTTCCTTTTGCCCACTTACCGAAAAAGATCAAGCAGGAACTCAATCCGCTATAATTTCACCACTATTTTTAAAAGGATCCGAATGTCTCAATTCACCAACGTCACCGCTGATAAAAAAGCAAATATCTATTTTGATGGCAAAGTCACCAGCCGAACACTCCATTTCGGAGACGGCAGTATCAAAACTCTGGGAATCATGTTACCGGGTGAATACACCTTTAACACCGGTGATAAAGAGATCATGGAGATTATGAGCGGAGAAATGGAGGTTCAGCTTCCTGGTTCTGAGGAGTGGATCACTATTACAGGACCAGAAAGCTTCGACGTCCCTGCGAACAGTGCATTTCATCTTAAAGTCAAAACTATCAGTGATTACTGCTGTAGTTTTGTCAAATAATAAGCTGTGCAGAGGTTAATCCCTCTGCACATCCTTTTCCTCAATCCATCCCTCTTTGTCATACGATTTCCAACCTTTGACACTCACGATACCGCTTATTTTATACCATGATCCCCGTTTAGTATGTGAAGTGATAACCGTATTTGCTTTATACGCAAGACACTCGCCGGCCAGGGTACATACGCGCCCCCCCTCTTTGGTTTTCAGGCGAATCGGCTCTATTTCCTCCATCCCGTTCTCATAGAGCAGTTTATTTTCTCCACCTCTTTTATCTTTATCCGATTTTCCATCCATAATCTCCGATAAAAGAGTGCGGGCATCTTGATCCCCCTGCTGAGCCGCTTTTGTAAGCCACATCACAGCGCGGTCCAGGTTTTTATCCATTCCACGTCCCGAAGCGTTCATCAATGCGAGATTATACTGGGCATCCAGGTATCCCTGCTCTGCAGACTTTTCATACCACAACGCCGCTTTGGTCTGATTTTTCTCTACACCTATCCCTCGCTCATAAATCACGCCGGTTTGAAACTGCGCAATTTTATCCCCTCGCAATGCGTCAGTATAGACCTGCCAAAATGCCTCCGTATTCCGAAACCCACTGGATCTGCTTTGAATTGTGTTCGCATAGATAACATTCATATATCCCATACCTACTAATGCGATTATTATCCATCGGATGATCCGTCTTCCCATCTTATTACCTTTACAGTGTGTTAAATGCTCTGTCCCCGGCGTCGCCGAGACCGGGTATGATAAATTTATTTTCATTGAGTTTTGCATCGATTTGCGCAATCACGATTGTAACATCGGGATACGCTTTCTCAACAGCATCAATCCCCTCGGGAGAAGCAATTATATTCAAGGTGATCACTTTTTCAGCCCCTTTTCGTTTCACGATCTCTATCGCATCACACAGTGAGCCCCCGGTTGCCACCATCGGATCAACAATGATAACCGTTTTACCGGTACAATCGCCAACACGGTCATAATACAAAACACTGCGATACGTTTGCTCATCACGTCTCATCCCCAAAAATCCCGATACAGCCCCCGGCAAGGTTTCGATCAAAGCCTCATGCATCGGCAACGCTGCACGCAATACCGAAATCACCATCATGGACGATTCATCGATATATTCAAACGTATCTTCCCCTCTCCAGGTGTTAATCCGTATGGGTGAAAGTCCTACATCTCGTAATCCTTCATACGCCAGCAATTTTGTAATTTCATGTATCGTATGACGAAAGACCAGGGGGGAAAGCGTAATGTCCCGTAATGTGTTAACCAGTGATGTGAGTAAGGGGTGTCGAGGTGAGATAGGCATTGTTTCTCTTTCGATAAAATGCACTATTATAGTAGATAATTGGATTTTGATCTACCGCCTGCAAAATGCAGGGGTAATTATTTATAGCGATAGGTAATTCGACCTTTATCCAGACTGTAGGGAGTCAATTCGATTTTCACCGTATCACCCGGGAGAATTTTGATGTAGTGCATACGCATTTTACCTGCGATATGACACAAAATAACATGACCATTCGGCAGCTCAACACGAAACGTTGCATTCGGTAGTGCCTCAATAATCTTTCCGTCTACTTCAATGACATCATCTTTTGCCATATTATTCCTTTACGCGATTGATAATATTTCAGCTCTACCGTTGATTATCGCAACCGTATGCTCGTAATGAGAGCCTCTCAGCCCATCCGTACTCACCACATCCCAGCCGTTAGCTAGGATTTTGGAAGTCCCCTCTTTGTGACAAATCATCGGCTCCAGACAAAAAACCATTCCGTTTTTTATTTTTGGTCCCGCTTTCGCATTAGTTCCATCCATATAATTCGGAATTTCTGGCTCTTCATGCGGCTTTTTACCGATTCCATGACCACAAAATCCACGTAAAGGGACAAATCCCCGACTGCGGATAAACTGCTCTATCTCATAGGAAAGCTCTTTAAAGCGCATTCCATCTTTGATAATGTCAATAGCAAAGTAGAGGGCATCTTTAGAACACGCAATCAAAGCTTCATCATCAGCGCTAATAGCACCAACCCCGAGCGAGATTGCAGCATCCCCAAAATACCCCCCTTTTTTTGTCCCTACGTCAAATCCGACGATATCACCCTCACGCAAAGCGTAATCGGTTGGAATACCGTGAATGATCACTTCATTGACAGAGGTACAAACGGCACTTGGAAAACCGTAGAGCCCTTTAAAAGAGGGGGTGGCACCTTGGCTTCGGATATACTCCTCACCGATGGCATCAAGCTCTTTTAGGGTGATTCCCGGTTTAGTATGGGAAGCTAACAACTCCAACGTCGCACCCACGATTTGATTCGCGGCACGAAGTTTAGCTATTTCATCATTTTTGCGTAGCGCAATCGCCATTGTTACAGGCCAACCGCACTAAGGGTTTGATATTTGGACATATAAACCTGTGCTTCGATACGACGCATTGTATCCAAGGCTACTTGAACCACGATCAGAACAGCCGTCCCTCCGAAGAAAAACGGAACACCCATTGCTTTGACAATGACCCATGGCAGTGTTGCCACTAGACCGAGATAGATAGCACCCGTAATGGTCAAACGTCCTGCCGTGTCATTCAAAAACTCTTTGGTCGATTCGCCCGGACGAACACCCGGAATAAACCCACCCTGACGTTTGAGATTATCCGAAATATCTTTGGCATTAAATACGATAGACGCATAGAAAAATGCAAAGAATACAACGAATACAAAGGTCAAAAAGTTAAAGAAATAGTGATTCGGATTTAACACATCCGCTATCGATTGAACATAGGGATTAGTACTCGACGACATAACCGTCATCGGGAACATCAAAATAGCCGAAGCAAAAATAACCGGGATAACCCCTGAAAGATTCACTTTGACCGGAATGTAGTTCATAACCCGCTTGTTTTGATTTTGAAGCATCGTCTTTTTCGCATAAGTTACCGGAATACGGCGTTCACCCAGCTCAACATAGATAATGACCAAAATCGTTGCAATAATAAGGGCAACAATACCAAGCAAAGACAAAAAGCCCATAGCTCCGGTATTTACCATCGTTACCGCTTGAGAAATCGCACTCGGAATCGCCGAAACAATACCGGCAAAAATGATCAACGATACACCGTTACCAATACCGCTTTGGGTAATCTGCTCACCGATCCACATCAACAGCATAGTCCCTGCCAACATCGATACGACAGCCAAGGTTACAAAGGTACTGTGATCCACCAAGATAGCACTGCTGCCGTCTTTTCCGGTCATACCTTGCAAACCGATACTAACACCGATCGCTTGTACTATGGTAATCACGATGGTTGCATAACGGATAATTTGCATGTATTTGACCATACCGTCACGCTCTTTTTTCATTTGCGCTAAGTTTGGAAAAGTGGCTGCTAAAAGTTCCATAATAATGGATGCGGTGATATAAGGCATAATACCCAGAGAGATAATGGAGAGGCGTTCTACGGCGTTACCGCTAAACATATTGAAGAGACCCAATGCATCCGCTGAATGTTCATCAAAGAACGAAGCGATTACTGCTGTGTCAACTCCCGGTACCGGCACGTATGCCAGTAGTCGGAAAATAAAAAGAAAACCGATCGTAATTAAGATCTTGTTTACAAGTTGTTGGTTCATTAGTTACCAGTTGTTGTAACGTTTTCGTCTTTGATTTTAGATGCTAAATCTTTAGCGCTTGCGCCGACAAGTTTAACACTTGTAACCGATTTAGCCAATCGATGTACACCACGGATAGTTTCCATTGTGATTTCAGCGAGAGTTGCAATCTCTTTTACTTTTTCAACATTGATTATTGTCGGTT
>Ga0208863_1000045_pt1 | contig 157758 bp, 144 predicted proteins | sample RifOxyD3_FD_184040 | JGI IMG/M metagenome (GOLD analysis project Ga0208863, IMG submission 184040) | Soil microbial communities from Rifle, Colorado - Rifle Oxygen_injection D3 (SPAdes) | ecosystem: Environmental > Terrestrial > Deep subsurface > Rock core/Sediment | place: Rifle, Colorado...
AAAGATGGTTTGGGTGCGTAGTAACAACCATCCTATCAATTCGTGGGTCAGTCACTTCCTGATGTCTTCAAATTCAGAGGCTTACGCCCGTGACTTCAACGCCATGGGCCTTAAGTAAGTGCCATTCACCTTAGCCCAACACTTTGAAGCTCGCCCTGCCAGTTCATCACACCATTCAGCAGGGATAATCGCACCATCTTGAAAAAACACCCCCACTCCCTCCCAACGGTCAATTTCTCTGATGATGGTCCGATGCGCCACCTGCATCTGGGGACCGAATGGATTCAGGGCTCGATGTACCTGGCCGAACCCAACGCCCTGGTGCATGAGTACATCCAGCGCATGATGGCCTGGCTGCTGTTTGTGCCACCCGAGTCGGTGAAAGACCGCCAGGCGCTGCAATTGGGCCTGGGCGCAGGCTCGCTGACCAAGTTCTGCCACAAGGAGCTGCGTATGAAAACCACCGCCATCGAGCTCAACCCGCAGGTGCTGGCGGCCTGCAAGGGCTGGTTCAAGCTACCCGCAGAAAACGCGCGCTTGCAGGTGGTACTGGCCGACGCAGCACAGGAAATCCAGAACCCAAAGTGGTGGGGTACGGTGGATGCCTTGCAGGTGGATTTGTATGACCATGAAGCCGCCGCACCGGTGCTCGACAGCCTGCCGTTTTACAACCACTGCCGGCGCCTGCTGACGCCTGAAGGTTGTATGACGGTGAACCTGTTTGGTCGCGCGTCGAGTTTTGTGCGCAGTGTGGAAAAAATGTCGGCAGCCTTTGGCAAGGACGCCATCTGGGCCTTCAAGCCCACACGCGAGGGCAATACGGTGGTACTGGCGCAGCACACGCCGAGCCGACCCAAGCGTGATGTGCTGATGGCGCGGGCTGAGCGGATAGAGTTCGAATGGGGTCTGCCGGCCAGCAAATGGGTACGGGTCTTTAAGCCCATGCTGTCATGACGCCGCGCACCACGATGACATCGCCGGGCGGTCCGCTGGACTGGCGCAGCCTGGTGCAGTGGCTGCAGTTTGACGGCCTGATCACGGCGCTGGAGGCGCAGCGCATCCAGTCGCGCTGTGCCCAGGCCGAAAGCGCGCAGCACCCGTTGCTGCGCCTCACCAGCGTGGGTGTGCACCGCGCCAGCGACGACAAGGCCATGGGCATTGAGGCACTGGTGCAATGGCTGGCGCCGCGTGCCGGGCTGACGTATTTGCGCATTGACCCGCTCAAGGTCGATGTGGCCAAGGTGGCCGACACCATGAGCCCGGCCTATGCCGAGCACCACAAGATATTGCCGGTGCAGGTCACTGCCCATGAGGTGGTGGTGGCCACGTCCGAGCCGTACTTGACCGACTGGGTGGCTGAGGTGGAACGCCAGTCGAGGCGCAGCGTACGCCGCGTGCTGGCCAATCCGCAGGACATTTCGCGTTACACCGCCGAGTTTTTTGCGCTGGCCAAGTCGGTGCGCGTCGCCAACAAGGCGGGCAACAACGCGGGTTCGAGTTTTGAGCAGTTGGTGGAGCTGGGCAAGAGCAACAAGCAGCTCGACGCCAACGACCAGAGTGTGGTGCAGGTGGTCGACTGGCTCTGGCAATACGCGTTTGACCAGCGCGCCAGCGACATCCATCTGGAACCGCGGCGCGAGCAGGGCGTGATTCGTTTTCGCATTGACGGTGTGTTGCACCCGGTGTACCAGATGCCGATGGGGGTGCTGACCGCCATGACGGCGCGTATCAAGCTGCTGGGGCGCATGGACGTGGTGGAAAAACGCCGCCCGCAGGACGGCCGCATCAAGACGCGCAACCCCGGTGGGGATGAGATCGAAATGCGTATTTCGACGCTGCCCACCGCGTTTGGCGAGAAGATGGTGATGCGTATTTTTGACCCCGAGACCACGGTCAAGGACCTCAGTGCACTGGGGTTTTCGACGCATGACGCGCAGCGCTGGGAGACGCTGGTGAAGCGCCCCAACGGCATCATTTTGGTGACCGGGCCCACCGGGTCGGGCAAAACCACCACGCTGTATTCCACGTTGAAGCGGGTTGCCACCGAAGAAGTCAACGTGAGTACGGTGGAAGACCCGATCGAGATGATCGAGCCGGCGTTCAACCAGACCCAGGTGCAGCCGCAGCTTGACTTTGGTTTCCCTGAGGGCTTGCGCGCTCTGATGCGCCAAGACCCCGATATCATCATGGTCGGCGAAATTCGCGATCAAGCGACGGCCGAGATGGCGGTGCAGGCGGCGCTCACCGGGCACCTGGTGTTCTCGACCCTGCACACCAACGACGCACCCTCGGCGGTGACTCGGCTGCTGGAGCTGGGCGTGCCCTCGTATTTGATCAATGCCACGCTGTTGGGTGTGTTGGCGCAGCGCCTGATTCGCACCCTGTGCCCCCATTGCAAAGTGCCGGACCCGGCTGCCACGTCTGCGGCGCTGGCCGAAGTGGTGAAACCCTGGCAACTGACTGGCGCTTACAAGCCCTACAAGGCGGTGGGCTGCGTGGACTGCCGCATGACCGGATTTTTGGGTCGAATGGGTCTCTACGAGTTGCTCGTGGTGAGTGAGGCCTTCAAGGAAAAAATCAACCGTGAACCCAATGCTGATGCCCTCAAGCGCCAGGCCGTGCTGGATGGCATGCGACCTTTGCGCCTGGCCGGTGCGCTGCGGGTCGCCGAAGGTTTGACGGTGCTCGATGAGGTGTTGGCATCCACGCCGGCGCAGGCTTGAGTGGCCGTGTGGTGAGTTGGGCCGAGGTGCTGTGAAAAATACGCAAGATTTTTACGCCGGTGTGCTGTTTATGCTGGTCGGCAGTGCCTTTGGCTGGGGTGCACTGGACTACCAGGTGGGTAGCAGCGGGCGTATGGGGCCGGGTTATTTTCCGCTGCTGCTGGGTGTGTTGCTGGCCTTGCTGGGCGCCGCCATGATGTTGCGTGCCGCGCTGTTTCAAACCGACCGGGTCAATGCCATTGGCCCCTGGGCCTGGAAGCCGATGGTGGCCATCATTGCGGCCAACCTGTTGTTTGGCGTGGCGCTGGGTGGCCTGCCGGGCTTGAAACTGCCCGCGCTGGGCTTGATGGCGGGTATTTACCTGCTGACCTTTGTTGCCTGCCTGGCCGGCGAGCGTTTCAAGTTTAAGGAAGCGGCGCTGCTGGCCACCGCGCTGGCCGCCCTGAGTTACCTGGCTTTTGTACTGCTGCTCCAACTGCAGTTGCCAGTCTGGCCCGTGTTTCTGGTGGTGAATTAGCATGGAATTGTTCAACCACCTGGCGCTGGGCTTTGGTGTGGCCTTCACTCCGGTGAACCTGATGTACGCTTTTGTTGGCTGCCTGCTGGGCACGCTGATTGGTGTGCTGCCCGGCATCGGGCCGCTGGCCACCATTGCCATGCTGCTGCCTGCCACTTATGCCCTGCCGCCCACGTCAGCCCTGATCATGTTGGCGGGCATTTATTACGGCGCGCAATATGGCGGCTCCACCACGGCCATTCTGGTCAATCTGCCCGGCGAGGCCTCGTCGGTGGTGACGGTGATTGACGGCTACCAGATGGCGCGCCAGGGCCGCGCCGGGCCGGCGCTGGCGGCGGCGGGCATGGGGTCGTTTTTTGCCGGTTGTGTGGGCACGCTGGTGCTGGCCGCCTTTGCTGTGCCGCTGACCGAGGTGGCGTTCTTGTTCGGCCCCTCGGAATACTGCGCCTTGATGCTGTTGGGGCTGGTGGGCGCGGTGGTGCTGGCCTCGGGTGACTTGCTCAAGGCTCTTGGCATGATTTTGCTCGGCCTGCTGCTGGGGCTGGTGGGTACCGACGTGAATTCGGGCGTGGCGCGTTTCAGCTTTGACATCCCGGAGCTCACCGATGGCATTGGCTTTATCGTGATCGCCATGGGCATGTTTGGTTATGGCGAGATCATCAACAACCTGAGCCGCCCGACAAGCGCGCGCCAGGTATTTACCGCCAATGTGCATGGCTTGATGCCAAGCCGCCAGGACTTCAGGCGCATGTGGCCGGCCATTTTGCGCGGCACCGGTCTGGGTTCGGTGCTGGGTATTTTGCCCGGTGGCGGTGCGGTGATGAGCGCCTTTGCCGCCTATACGATTGAAAAAAAGACTCGGCTGCAACCCGGCGAAGTACCATTTGGTCAGGGCAATATCCGCGGTGTGGCCGCACCCGAGGCGGCCAACAACGCAGCGTCGCAAACCTCTTTCATTCCGCTGCTCACTTTAGGCATTCCGCCCAACGCGGTGATGGCGCTGATGGTGGGTGCCATGACCATCCACAACATCCAGCCCGGTCCGCAGGTCATGAGCAGCAACCCCGAACTGTTTTGGGGTCTGATTGTGTCGATGTGGATCGGCAACGCCATGCTGATCGTGCTGAATCTGCCCCTGATCGGTATCTGGATCAAGCTGCTGAGCGTGCCCTACCGTTGGCTGTACCCGGCCATCGTGCTGTTTTGCGCCATTGGCGTGTACAGCACCAACAACAACACCTGGGACATCTGGATGGTGGGCCTGTTTGGCGTGGTCGGGTATGTGTTCATCAAACTGGGTATGGAGCCGGCGCCCTTGTTATTGGGTTTTATTCTGGGTCCGATGATGGAAGAAAACCTGCGCCGTGCGCTCTTGCTGTCACGCGGTGACTGGAGCGTGTTTGTGACCCGGCCACTGTCAGCCGGCTTGTTGCTGGCGGCACTGGCGCTGCTGGCCTTGGTGCTGGTGCCCGCTTTTAAGCGCACGCGTGATGTGGCATTTGTGGAAGATGCGTGCTGATGAACACGGTTCATTTGCCGCCCAAGGCACTGGCCACCGGTTTGATTCTGGCCACACTGGGCGCCATCGCGTTTAGCGGCAAGGCCATCATCGTCAAGTTGGCCTACCGCCATGGCGTCGACGCGGTCACGCTCATCATGTACCGCATGCTGTTTGCGTTGCCCATTTTTGCCGTCATGGCCTGGTGGGCCAGCCGCGGCAAGCCACCGCTCACCCGGCACGACGGGTGGGGCGTCCTGGGACTGGGGTTTACCGGCTACTACCTGGCCAGTTTTCTGGATTTTGCCGGTCTGGCCTACATCAGCGCGTCGCTGGAACGGCTCATTTTGTACCTCAATCCGACGCTGGTGTTGTTGCTGGGCCTGGTGCTTTACAAGCGCCACATCAGCCGCCGTCAGGCCCTGGGCATGGCGCTGAGTTATTGCGGTGTGATGCTGGTGTTTGGCCACGAGATCAAGCTCGAAGGCGCGGATGCCGCTTTGGGCGCGGTGCTGGTTTTTTTGAGCGCGGTCAGTTATGCCGTGTACCTCAGCTTCAGCGGTGAACTGGTGCAACGCTTGGGTTCGCTGCGCCTGGTCGGCCTGGCCACCAGCGTGGCCTGTGTGTTGTGTATTGGCCAGTTTGTCGTGTTGCGACCGCTGAACGCGGCTTTGGTGGCGCCGGAGGTGATCTGGCTGTCTGTCTTGAACGCCACGCTGTGCACGGCCGCGCCGGTGCTGATGGTGATGATGGCCGTCGAGCGTATTGGTGCGGGCATGGCGGCCCAGACCGGCATGGTCGGCCCCATGTCCACCATTTTGATGGGTGTGTTGTTGCTGGATGAGCCGTTCACCGCCTGGGTGGCGGCGGGCACCGCGCTGGTGGTGGCCGGTATCTTTGTGTTTACCAGTCGCCCCCGGCCACTGGCTTGATGGTTGTTTTTTTAAAAGGAGACTGTGATGGATTTGGGCATTTCAGGTAAGTGGGCTTTGGTGTGTGGTGCCAGCAAGGGCCTGGGGCTGGGCTGCGCCAAGGCGCTGGTGCAGGAGGGCGTGAACGTGCTGATGGTGGCGCGCGGGGCTGAGGCGCTGCAGGCCGCAGCGGCGCAGTTGACGGATGCCTATGCCGGCCAGACCGGAGCCATGGTGCAATGGCTGGCGGTGGACATCACGACCGAGGCGGGCCGTGCTGCGGTGCTGGCACAGCGCGCCGACTTTGACATTTTGGTGACCAATGCCGGCGGCCCGCCCGCCGGTGACTTTCGCAATTTTGAGCGCGACGACTGGATTCGTGCGCTCGATGCCAACATGCTCACCCCCATTGCGCTGATCAAGGCCACGGTGGACGGCATGGCCGCGCGCGGCTTTGGCCGCATTGTCAACATCACCTCCGGCGCGGTCAAAGCGCCCATTGATGTGCTGGGCCTGTCCAATGGTGCGCGCAGCGGCTTGACGGGTTTTGTGGCCGGATTGGCGCGCAGTGGTGTGGCCGCCAAGGGGGTCACGATCAACAACCTGTTGCCCGGCGCCTTTGACACCGAGCGGCTGCAGTCCATCTTTCAGGGTGCTGCCGCCAAAACGGCGCAGCCGCTGGACGTGGTGGCGTCCGCCCGGCGCAACACCATTCCGGCCAGGCGTTTTGGTTCACCCGACGAGTTTGGTGCCATCTGCGCGTTTTTGTGCAGCCAGCAGGCCGCGTACATGACCGGGCAAAATGTGCTGGCGGACGGTGGTGCTTATCCGGGTACTTTCTAATTTTTTCAGGAGCCTACACATGCGTCAATTTCAAGTTCGTCGCGGCCTGCGTGGCCTGTGCAAAACCCTGGCCCTGAGTGCCTTGCTGGCTGCCGGGCTGGCGCAGGCCCAAAGCGGCCCGGTCAAGCTGATGGTGGGTTTTCCGCCTGGCGGTGGCACCGACGCCATTGCCCGCATTTTGGCCGACAAGCTCAAAGACCAGCTGGGTGTGCCGGTGCTGGTCGACAACAAGGCGGGCGCCGGTGGCCAGATTGCGGCGCAGGCGCTCAAGGCCGCGCCGGCAGATGGCAACACCTTGTTTTTGTCGCATGACCACACCATCACGATTTTGCCGCTGGTGGTGAAAAACCCGGGTTATGACTCGGCGCGTGACTTTGTTCCGGTGGCTGGTTTTGCCACCTTTGCCAACGGCCTGGCGGTATCCGGCGGCACCCCCGCCAAAACCATGGCCGAGTACGTGGCCTGGGTGCAAAAGCAGGGCGCGGGCAAAGACACCGTGGGTGTGCCGGCGCCGGCCTCGGTGCCCGAGTTTCTGGTCAAGGTGATTGGCCAGAAATACAAGCTCGATCTGCAGGCGGCACCGTATCGCGGCAGCGCACCCATGATGGCCGACATGCTGGGCAACCAGATCCACGCCGGCGTGGGTTCGGTGCCAGACTTCATCGAGAACCAGAAGGCCGGCAAGATTCGCATGGTGGCGGTGCTGGGCAGTGCGCGCCAGGCCGCCTTGCCCGACGTGCCCACCTTTGCCGAACTGGGCCTGGCGGGGTTTGAAGACCTGCCGTATTACGGCATTTTTGCTCCTAAAGGTACGCCGCAGGCAACCATCGACAAGCTGGGGAACGCCGTGGCCAAAGTGATTGCCCTGCCCGAAGTGCGCGAGCGCCTGACGGCCATGGGTTTGAGTGTGGGTTACATGACCTCAGCGCAACTGGCCAGCCGCGAACAAGCTTACGCCAAAACCTGGGCGCGCATCATCAGGGACAGTGGTTTCAAGGCGCAGTGAGGCTTCAATCTGGACCCAACGCGCGGCAGCGAGATTGTCAAAACCCGGCCCGTGCTGGTGGTCAGCCCGGACGCCATGAACCAGCGTGTTGAGTCGGTGGTGGTGTGCCCACTGACCAGCCAGTTGCATCCGCTTTGGGCGAGCCGGGTGGCTTGTGATTGCGACGGGTTGCCGTCCGAGGTGGCGGTGGACCAAATTTGCACCATCAGCAAGTCACGCCTGGGCAAGACCTTGGGCAAGCTTGATGCGGCGACTGCCGCAGAGGTGCGCGCTGTGATTCGCCTGTTGTATGCCGAAAATTAAGGACAACCAGGTCGTGTTCTGCAAATGCCCGTACGCCAATTGCGTGGCAGATCAAGCTGATCGATCTTGGCAAATATAGCCTCGGCGTCCTTGAATTTCCCCTGTTCTATCTCGCAGTCACCAAGCGCCAGAATCTTCAACAGCGCCAGCGTAGTTTCTGGTACTTCACTGTTTTTGGTCATGTCCATCGATTTGCGCTTGCTCACGTTTGAGCCACACCCGGCGCAGTAGCTGACACACCCAGCTCGGTGCAGAGCATAAGCACCGTGGCTTTGAGCTGGGCCACTTCCGCTTCAAGTTGCTCAATGCGCGCCAGGTTGCTGGGTGAGCCGTCGGCGCCACGGGCACTGCTGGACTGGGCAAACTGTGTTTCATCCACCGGACCACACAGCAAATGGGCCCAGCGCTGCTCGCGGGCGCCGGGAGCACGCGCCAGCTTGATCACCAGCGGGCCGCCTTTTTCTGCAGATCGGTCCTGCAACTCTTCCAGAAAGCCTTCGACCGAGGAGATGTCGGCAAATTTGTACCAGCGCTCGGTGTTCAGTCGCAGTTCTGCAGCGGTTTGCGGGCCGCGCAGCATCAACAGGCCCAGTAACACCGCCGACTGCTCGGGCACACCCACGCCGCGCTGGAAGTTGTGCTCATAACGCGTCACGCGCCCGGCGTTGTTGGCGCGTACCAGGGACAGCGCCATCAGATTCTCCAGTGCGCTGGCCACATCGGCTTCGGTCAGGTCCATCACCGGATCGCGGCTGCTTTTCTGGTTGCAGCCCAGCATCAGGGAATTGAGCGACAGCGGGTAGCTGTCGGGCACGGTGCGGGCCTTTTCCATCAGGGTGCCGAGAACGCGAGCCTCGTTGGGTGTCAGGGTAGCGGGGTTGGTCAAAGTCATAATTCAGTCTTCATGAAAAATATCGTTATTTTGATCTCAGGCGGCGGCTCCAACATGGCCGCCATTGTGAAAACCGCACAGCGCGAGCGCTGGGCAGATTGCTACGGTGCCCGGGTGGCCGCTGTCATCAGCAACAAGGCGCAGGCACAAGGTTTGCAATTTGCCAGCGCACAGGGCATTGTCACCGAGGTGCTGGACCACAGGTCGTATCCGAGTCGGGAGGCTTTTGATGCCGCGCTGGCGCAGCTGATTGACCGGTATGACGACCCTGGTCAACCGGTGCTGGTGCTGCTGGCGGGCTTCATGCGCATTCTGACGCCGGGGTTTGTGAATCGTTATGCCGGTCGCCTGGTCAATATCCACCCGTCGCTCCTTCCCGCCTTTGCCGGCTTGCACACGCACCAGCGCGCCATTGATGCCGGTTGTCAGGTCGCAGGGGCCACGGTGCATCGGGTCACTCCCGAGCTGGACCATGGCCCGATCCTGGCGCAGGCTGTGGTACCGGTACTGCCAGGTGATACGGCAGACACGCTGGCGGCGCGGGTGCTGACACAGGAGCATTTGATTTACCCGCAGGCGGTGGCTCAATTGCTACGGAAAATGTAGCTGCATACCACCTCGACCATTAAGGCCGATTTAGCTTGACCGGGTCGCGTTGGCAAATCGGGCCAAGTCGGTGTCTGCCGTCTCCATGTGTTTCAAAAACCTGTCGCCGAGGAATTCTTCCAGATCCGCCATTACCAGGTTTTCGTTGGCAATTTTGAGTGAAATCGTGTTGAGCCTGGCAATCAGCTCGTGATGCTCTTGCGTATGGGTTTCGATGTTCGGATAGCGCAGGCGCCGCATCAACTCTTCTTCGTGCGAGAGGTGTGTGCGCATGTATTGGAACAGCCGCATGGCAGAGATGACCTGTCCTTCGTGGGAGGTTGCAGCCAGGATATAAACCGCACGTTTGAACAACTCCCGGTGTTGTTCGTCAATGGCCGGGTCGCCGATCGCGTAACTGTCTTTCCATTCGAGTCGCGTCGCAAACTGGCTGATTTCGGATTCCACCCAATTCAGCGCGCTGGCATAATTTTCAAACACCTGGCTTTGTATGCCAGCGTCTAGATAACACTTCAGAAATTCTGGCGCCATCAACAGGCCATTTTCGATGTCGGGCTCGAAAACCAGGGCAACAACCGGCTTGGCCTTCGTATTTTCATACCGCGATTTGAGATAGACCGCAAAATTCTGCATGGCTGCGGGCGGTATCAAGGCGCTTTGCTGGAAGGTGACGATCTGTCCCCAGCGGCCCTGTTGCGCCAGTCGCTGAATGAATCCGGTGATGGTGGGGGGAATGGCTTCCACAATGTCCTTAAACGGTCCCCTTGCCGTGGCGTGCAGAATGCGCCCTTGAACACGGTACTCGATCTGATCGTGTACCTTGAACGGTGTCGTGGGTATGGCGTCCGACGGACCCTTTTGAAAGCCCATGTTTCGATTGTCCTGCAGTGTGTGGTTGACGATTGTGAGGCAAAAATGCGACGAACAACACACAAAATGAACGGCAGATCCAGGCGCACGATAGACAAGACCATAGGTCGACACTTTCGCGCTGGCCTTGGTCTGATGCTACTCGTGCCGCAGCGCCTCGATCGGGTCCAGCCGGGCCGCCCGGCGCGCCGGGAAGTAGCCAAATAACACGCCGATGCCGGCCGAGAAAACGAAGGAAAGCAGGTTCACGCCCGGATTGAAGACAAACGGTACTTCCATGAAGCGGGACAGGCCGATCGACGCGCCGGTGGCCAGCACGATGCCGATCACCCCGCCCAGGGCAGCCAGCACCACGGCTTCAATTAAAAACTGCAGCAGCACCTCGCGCTCCAGCGCGCCAATGGCCAGGCGCAGGCCGATTTCTCGGGTGCGCTCGGTCACGCTCACCAGCATGATGTTCATGATGCCGATGCCGCCCACAAGCAGACTCACCGCCGCCACCGCACCGAGCAGTGTGGTCATGACCTTGGTGGTGCCGGACAGGGTTTCGCCGAGTTGTTTGGTGTCGAGCACATTGAAGTTGTCTTCGTCAGTTGTGGCGAGTTTGCGCCGTTCGCGCAGCAGTTCGGTAATGCCTGACTTGACGCGTTCCGGGTCGGCGCCGTCCGCCATCGACACCATCAGGGTGTTCACGCGGGTGTTGCCGGTGATGCGGCGCTGCAGCGTGTGCAGCGGCATCAGCACCACGTCGTCCTGGTCGTTGCCAAAAGCGCCCTGGCCCTTTGCTGCGAGCACACCAATGACCTCGCAGCTGATCTGCTTGACACGCATGGCGCTACCCACCGCCGCGCGGCTACCAAACAGCTCGCGGCGCACGGTCTCCCCGATCAGGCAGACGCCCGCGCCGGCCAACTGCTCGTCGTCGGTAAAGTCACGGCCATCGGCCAGTTTCCAGTTGCCGGTGAACAGCCACTGGTTGGTGCTGCCGATGATGCTGCTGCTCCAGTTGCGGCCATCGAGTACCAGCACGGCACCGCTGCGGGCCTCGGGGGCCACCGCTGCGATGCCGCCAAGTTGGCTGGCAATGGCCTCGGCATCGGCTTCCTTAAAAGCCGGCGCACCGCCGCCGCCGCCCATCATGCGCTGACCTGGGCGCACTTGCAGCAGGTTGGTGCCCAGGCCGGATATCTGATTTTGAATGGCGAGGGTGGCACCGTTGCCCACGGTGACCATGGTGATGACGGCGCTGACCCCGATCACGATGCCCAAAATGGTTAAAAACGAGCGCAGCAGGTTGCGCCGGATCGATCGCATGGAAAGCAGCAGGGTACTGAGCCACATCAGGACAGCTCCGCGCTCAACGGGGTGGGCAATACAGGCGCCTTGAGCCCGGCCGGATGCGGGTTGCGGGTGTCGCTGTCGACCACGCCATCGACAAAATGCACGATGCGCTTGGCATAAGCCGCCATGTCGGCTTCATGCGTGACCATCAGCACGGTAATGCCATGGTCCACGTTCAGACCCCATAACAGTTCCATGATCTCGCGGCTGCGCTGGGTGTCGAGGTTGCCGGTGGGCTCGTCGGCCAGTAACACGGCGGGTTCGGTGACGATGGCGCGTGCAATGGCCACGCGCTGCTGCTGGCCACCCGAGAGTTCGGCTGGGGTGTGGTGTTCCCAGCCGGACAGCCCGACCGAGGCCAGTGCTTTTTGGGCTGCGGCGTGGCGCATTTTGGTGGGCTCGCCGCGGTACAGTAGCGGCAGTTCCACGTTTTCCTGGGCGCTGGTGCGGGCCAGCAGGTTGAAGCCCTGAAACACAAAGCCCAGGTAGCGTCGGCGTAGCAGGGCGCGCTGGTCGCGGCTCAGCGTTTCCACATGCACACCGTTGAACACGTACTCGCCGCTGGTGGGGGTGTCCAGGCAACCCAGCGTGTTCATTGCGGTGGATTTGCCGGAGCCGCTGGGGCCCATGATGGCGACAAAATCACCCGCCTCGATGGTCAGATCGACCCCCTTGAGCGCCTGCAGGGCGGTGGCGCCCTGGCCGTAGGTTTTGGTCACGCCTTTGAGTTCAATCAGGGGCAGGGTACTCATGGCTTGCTGGCGGCGCCTGCGCGCTGGTCGGTGATCACGGCCATGCCCTCAAGCAGGTCACCGCCGGTGATTTCGGTCATGCGGCCGTCGCTGATGCCGGGGCTGACATTGACGGCTACCGGCGTGCCGCCTTGTAGCACCCAGACTTGTTTGGCGGTACCGCCAGTGGCTGTTTTGCGGGCACCGTTGCGTGGCATACGCGGCATCACGCTGGACATGATGCCGCCGCTGGCCTGTGGTGTGACGGTGGTTTGCGGCGTGAAGCGCAGCGCGGTGTTGGGGACCAGCAGCACATTTTTGCGTTCGACTGCCGTGATGGTGCTGGTGGCGGTCATGCCGGGGCGCAGGCTCAGGTCGTCGTTTTTGACATCAAGCAAAGTTTGGTAAGTGACCACGTTGTCGGTGATGGTGGAACCATAGGCCACCCGGGTGATCTTGGCCGGAAAGCGCCGACCAGGGAACGCGCTCACCGTAAAGCTGGCTGGCTGGCCGATCTTGACGCGCCCCACATCGGCCTCGTCCACGTTCACCTGCAGGCGCATCTGGCGCAGGTCTTCGGCCACGGTGAACAGCGTCACCGCCTGCAGCGAAGCGGCCACGGCGTTGCCGGGATCGACCGAGCGCGTCAACACCACACCGTCGGTGGGCGAACGGATCGACGCTTTGGATCGGTTGGTTTCGTCGGTGGCCAAGGCAGCGCGCGCTGAGTCCACATTGGCGCGGGCGCTGGCCTCGGCCGCCACGGCACGGTCAAGGGCGGCACGGGCGCTGTCTAGCTCGGCTTTGGACGGCACCTTGCCACCCGACAATTTGGCCACTTCTTCGAACCGTGCCAGGCTGGCATTACTTTCCTTGACGGTGGCAACCGTTTGCGCCAATTGCGCCTGGGCGCTGGCCAGCGCGGCACGCGAGCGCAGCACCTGATCGCTGAGCTTGGCGGTGTCCAGTTCGACCAGCACCTGGCCTTTTTTGATGTGGTCATTCACATCCACCAGCACACGCAGCACGGTGCCCGAGAGCTCGCTGCCAATGCTGACCGAGCGGGTGGGTTGCAGCGTGCCATTAGCGGTCACGGTGAGCGTCAGGTCGCCTTTGCTGGCGGGCTCGGTGACATAGCTGGGGGCTGCGCTGCGCTGCTGGCTTTGCTGCCAATAAGCGACGCCGCCAGCGCTGGCGATGAGTACCACCAGTGTGGCCCACAGCGTGCTACGGCGCCACCAGACTTTTTTGCCAGGTGCTTGCAAGAGTGCTTGCAGCTCACTGGGTTCAGGGCTCGGGGCTTTGGGGATTTTTTGCGATGGTTCAGTCATAGGGTGCTCATTGTCTTGTTCATTACCAGCCGCCGCCCATGGCCTTGATCAGTCGCACATGGCCACTGCTGAGGTCGGCTTGCAGGCTGGCTACGCTGTCTTGCGCGCCCAGCAGGGTGCGCTGGGTTTGCAGCACGGTCTGGAAATCAACCAGACCGCTGCTGTAACGGTTTTGTGCCAGCAGGGCGGCGTTGTTGGCGGCACTGGCGGCTTGCTGCAGGTAGCCCAGCCGTTCGCGGTCATTGCGCAGGGCAATCAGGGCGTCTTCAACTTCCTGGAGTGCCGTCAGCAAGGTGCTTTGGTAGCTGGCCCGGGTTTGCGCCAGCGTCGCTTGCTGGGCCCGCACCTGGGCTTTGGAAGCGCCCCCGTCGAGCACTGGCACCGACACACTGCCAAGGATCTGGGTGGCCAGGGCCGCCCCGTTGCTGAAACCCGCCAGCGTGAGCGCGGTCAGGCCCAACGAGCCGCCCAACCTGAAGCTGGGCAAACGGGCCGCTTCGGCAGCATCAACGGCGGCCAGCGCGGCGGTGATGCGTGCCTCGGCGGCACGTACGTCGGCGCGCTGACGCAGGCTGTCGGCCGGAATCACATCAACCAGCTGCGTGGCAACCTGGGGGATGGGCAGGACGGCCAGCAACAGGGTATCGAGCTCATGGGGGCGTTGACCGGTAAGGACGGCCAGGCTGTGTCGCGTTTTGGCCAGGCTGCTCTGCAAGGCGGGGACTTGTGCTGCAGTTTGAGACACTGCGGTCTGGGCCTGCTCGACTTCGAGCGAGGTGATCAGGCCGGCTTGCGCGCGCCACTGGGTGATTTGCAGCGTTTCCTGCTGGCTGTTCAAGTTGTGTTGGGCAATACCCAGCTGCGCTTGCAGGCTGCGCAGTTGAATGTAGGCCAGAGCGACCTCGGCGGTCATGCTCAGCTGCACATCGCGCAGACTGGCTTTGGCGGCTTGCAGGTCGGCTTCGCTGTTGGCCACCGCGCTTTGCCGGGCACCAAAGACGTCAAGTTCCCAACTGGCGTCCAGCCCGCCTCTGAAGTTGACGCTGGCATCGGCGCCCTCTGAGGTGCTGCGCTGTACTGAGCCGGACACTGTGAGGTTGGGGCGGGTGGCGGCCAGCTTCACATCGCGCAGTGCACGTGCCTGTTGCAATGCGGCTTGGGCTGAGAGGATGCCGGGGTTGGCCTGCATGGCCCGGGCAATCAGCTCAGTCAGCAGGGGGTCGTGAAAGTCATTCCACCAAGTGGCCTGAGTGACCTGGCTTACCGTGGCATCCGGGATGTCATCTTGGTTCAAAGTGGTGCAACCGCTCAACAGCAAGCCCAGCGACAGCGCCATGACGTATGCCAAAGGGCGGGGGGTGCGCGTTGGGATGGGCCGGGGCAGGGGGTGTTTGGGGCGCGAGAGCATCGGGAGGATTTGTGCTTTGAAAAGGGGTAGTTTGATTGGTTTGGCCTGGGAGGGGGCAACGTTGGGTTTCTTCTATTGTGCAACTTCATTTTGCCAGCCTCAATTCTGAACGGTGAAGATGGGTAAAGTTCCCGTGGGACAATCGCAGGCTATGCATCCAAAAGCCCTGCTTGACGCCTGTTCTGAACTGGTTCGTCTCACCCTCAAATTTGACCACCCGGCTGATGCCATCGTGTCGCGATTTTTTCGTGAACACCGTGGCCTTGGGCCGCGTGAACGCGCCACCCTGGCCGAGACGGTCTACACCGTCCTTCGCAAAAAGCTGTTGTTTGACCATTTTGCGCCATCTGGCAGTGGCCCCAAAGAGCGCCGCCTGGCTATCCTGGGGTTTTACGGCCCCGGCGACTTCTTGCGCAGTGCCCTGACCGAACAGGAAATCAACTGGCTTGACCAATGCGAAAAAATTAAGATTGAGGACCTGATGGAGCGCCACCGTCACAACCTGCCCGAGTGGTTGGTGCAGCCGCTCAAGGACCAACTGGGTGACGGGTTCTGGCCCTTGGTGGAGAGTTTCAACAAAGGCGCCGGGCTGGATTTACGCGTCAACGCGTTCAAGGCCAAGCGCGCCGATGTGCAAAAAGAGCTGGCCGCCCTGGGTATCAAGGCCGTGCCAACGCCTTATTCGCCGTGGGGATTGCGCATTGCCGGCAAACCGTCGCTTAACAAAATGGAAGCCTTCAAGCGTGGCGACTTCGAAGTACAGGACGAAGGCTCGCAACTGTTGGCCATGTTGCTTGACGCCAAGCGCGGCGAGATGGTGGTCGACTTTTGTGCTGGTGCCGGCGGCAAGACGCTGGCCATTGGAGCGGCCATGCGCAGCACCGGGCGCCTCTATGCATTTGACACCTCGGCGGGTCGGCTTGATGCGTTCAAGTCGCGGCTGGCGCGCAGTGGTTTGTCCAATGTGCACCCTGCCGCCATTGCGCATGAACGTGATGAGCGTGTCAAGCGCTTGAGCGGCAAGATTGACCGCGTGTTGGTCGATGCGCCTTGCACCGGCATGGGCACGCTGCGACGTAACCCTGATTTGAAATGGCGCCAAAACCAGACCGCAGTCGATGAAATGACAGTCAAACAAACGGCCATATTGCAAAGTGCGGCGCGCCTGCTCAAATCTGGAGGTCGCCTGGTCTATGCCACCTGCAGCGTGCTGCCGCAGGAAAACGAAGCCATTGCACTGGCTTTTTCCGAGGCCAACCCTGACTTTGTGCCGCTGGATGTGGGCGAGGTTCTTGTAGGGCTTAAAGTGGAAAATGCTGCAAATTTGTGCAGTGGTGGTGATAATCAGCAACGATTTTTACGGCTGTGGCCGCATCGGCATCAGACCGATGGCTTCTTCGCTGCAGTTTGGCAGCGTCAATAAAACGACTAGAGAGACAAATTAATGGACGCATTGTTGGAATGGGCGGCGAACGGGTACTGGAACCTGAACGCCTGGCAATTGGTGTTGTTTACCTTGGGCATGACGCATGTCACCATGCTCAGCGTCACCATTTTTTTACACCGTCATCAGGCCCACCGTGCGCTGGATTTGCACCCTTTGGCCTCGCATTTTTTTCGCTTCTGGTTGTGGCTGACCACCGGTCAGGTGACTAAGGAATGGGCCTCCATTCACCGCAAGCACCACGCCAAATGCGAGCAGCCGGATGACCCACACAGTCCGCATGTGTACGGCATCAAGACGGTGCTGTTGCAAGGCTACGAGTTGTACCGCAAAGAAGCGCAAAACAAGGAAACCCTGGCGCGTTTTGGCCACGGCACACCCAATGACTGGATTGAGCGCAATCTCTATAGCCGGTTCTCTTTTACTGGTGTGGCGCTGATGCTGCTGCTTGATTTGGTGCTGTTTGGCGTGGCTGGCCTAGCCGTGTGGGCAGTGCAAATGGCCTGGACACCGGTGATGGCTGCCGGTATTGTGAACGGCGCGGCACATTACTGGGGGTATCGCAATTTTGAGGCGCCTGATGCCAGCACCAATATTTCGCCCTGGGGTATTTTGATTGCTGGCGAGGAACTGCACAACAACCACCACACCTATCCGACCTCGGCCAAGTTGTCGGTCAAGCCCTATGAATTTGACATTGGGTGGCTGTACATCAGCCTGCTGCAGCGGGTCGGTTTGGCCAGGGTCAAAAAGACGCCGCCCCGCCTGGCCTTGGGCGCCGTGCGCGCCACGGCTGACGAGCAAACGCTGGAAGCCCTGATTCAAAACCGGTTTGAGTTGATGGCGACCTATGCGCGCAGCATGCGCCTGGCGCTTGATGGTGAGCTGAGTGACCTGAAAGCGCGCAGCGCGGATGCCACCGTGCTCAAGGCGGCCCGCAACTGGTTGCACCGCGACATTGAAAAAGTGCCGGCGGGTGCTGTGGCCCAGCTGGCCGTGGTGCGCGCCGCGTCACCGGTGCTCGACAAAATGGTGCTGATGCGCGAAGAGCTGCGCCAGTTGTGGTTGAACCGCTCCCACACGCGGGAACAACTGGCAGCAGATTTGCAGGCCTGGTGCCAGCGCGCCGAAGCCAGCGGCATTGCCGCCTTGCAAGAGTTTTCTTTAAGACTGCGCGCAGTCCGGGCCTGAGAAACCGGCCAGACAGATGTAAAAAAGCCCGCGAACTGCGGGCTTTTTGTTGAAATGAAATTGAATTACTTCAGTTTCATTTCCTTGTAATCCACGTGCTTGCGAGCTTTAGGATCAAATTTCTTGATCAGCAATTTCTCGGGGGTGGTTTTTTTGTTCTTGTCGGTCGTGTAGAAGTGACCGGTGCCTGCTGTTGATTCCAGCTTGATTTTTTCGCGTCCGCCTTTGCTAGCCATGATAGTCTTTCAGTAAATGGGTTTAGGCTTGACCACGTGCGCGCAGGTCTGCGAGCACAGCGTCGATACCGTTTTTGTCGATCAAACGCAGACCGGCATTCGAGATACGCAAGCGGATCCAGCGGTTTTCAGACTCTACCCAGAAACGGCGGTATTGCAGGTTCGGCAGGAACCGGCGCTTGGTTTTGTTGTTGGCGTGGGAAACATTGTTCCCAACCATTGGGCCTTTGCCCGTGACTTCACATACGCGTGCCATGTGGACACTCCGATACTTTAAACGGCCCTGACTGACGCCAGAAGCCTCACCTCGCCAAGAAAAGGGTGGCGGTAACCCGTCTGCTGCCCAATTCTTCATGGAGTAAGCAACAAAGCCTGACATTATAGCCCGGGTTCCATAAGCGGCCGATTCGCATGACTGGGGATTAACAGGCGGTTTTCACGCACGGCACGGCGACTGGGTCATGCGCATGCGGTTTTGGAGCGAAATCACGCGCGAGCTTGCTGAAAAGCACGCGGAATGTTTCCCGCGCGCGCCTTTCACTCCAAAGCCCGGTCACATGACCCAATCACCATGCCTCAAGGTGTTTGAGAATGCAGAAGCGGCTAAAAGGTATTGGGCTTTTAGCCACCCCACTCTCGATGGTATGAAGCCGCAGCGGGTGAAACCCAACGCCCAACTGCGCGGGGGGAATTAACGAATCGGCATTTCAAGCCTGCTCAAGAAAACGCTGCGCATCCAGCGCCGCCATACAGCCGGTACCGGCGCTGGTAATGGCCTGGCGGTACACATGGTCTTGCACGTCGCCGGCCGCAAAAATGCCGGGCACGCTGGTCTGGGTGGCAAAGCCCTGGTTGCCGCCCTGGGTCAGCAGGTAGCCGCCGGCCATGTCAAGTTGACCCTGGAAAATTTCGGTGTTGGGCGCATGGCCAATGGCAATAAAACAGCCCTTGAGCGTGATGTCTTCGGTGGCGCCGGTGTTGACGTTTTTGATGCGCACACCGGTCACACCGCTGGCATCACCCAGCACTTCATCCAGCGCGCTGAAGGTTTTGAGTTCAATCTTGCCGACAGCAACTTTATCCATCAGCTTGTCGATCAGGATGGGTTCGGCGCGGAACTTGTCGCGGCGGTGAATCAGAACCACCTTGGCGGCAATATTGGACAGATACAGCGCTTCTTCCACTGCGGTGTTGCCACCACCGACCACACAGACGTCTTCGCCGCGGTAAAAGAAGCCGTCGCAGGTGGCGCAGCCCGACACACCCCGGCCCATAAAGGCTTCTTCCGAGGGCAGTCCCAAATACTTGGCTGAGGCGCCGGTGGCCAAAATGAGCGCATCACAGGTGTAAGTGCCACTGTCGCCCGTCAGGGTGAAGGGACGTTTGGAAAAATCGACCTTGTTGATGTGGTCGAACACAATTTCGGTCTTGAAGCGCTCGGCGTGGGCCAAAAAGCGCTGCATCAGCTCGGGGCCCTGCACGCCCTCCACATCGGCGGGCCAGTTGTCAACTTCGGTGGTGGTCATCAATTGGCCGCCCTGGGCGATGCCGGTGATCAGCAGGGGTTGCAGATTGGCGCGTGCAGCGTAAATGGCGGCGGTGTAGCCGGCCGGGCCGGAGCCCAAAATCAATACCTTGGCGTGTCGTGTGTCTGTCATGTTGAACCTTGGGGTGTGTGGGCGTGTATATTAAGCGTGAGTTTAAAGAAAACTGAAATGACCTACTCACTTAACACATTTAATGATTCAGTGGCTGACACGGCCGGTAACGGGCTGGTGCGTTTTGCCAAGGAAATTGGCTTGTTTCTGGGTTTTGTGGTGCTGGCCTTGTGGATCATGGCGCTGCTCACTTACACACCACAGGATGCTGCCTGGTCCACGTCGGGTTCGGGGGCGGTGACGCATAACCTGGCCGGGCAATTGGGCGCCTGGGTGGCCGATGGCAGTTATTTCCTTTTGGGGTTTTCGGTGTGGTGGTGTGTAGCTGCGGCCGTGCGGGTTTGGTTGAGTGCTTTGGCGCACTGGTTGCGTGGCCATGCGTTGTGGGTGCCCGACGATGCGCCGGGCACGGCGAAGGTGGCGCGTATTCGGCGGCATGTGACTTTTTGGCTGGGCCTGGTGATGTTGCTGGGCGGCAGTGTGGTGCTGGAATGGTCCCGTTTTTACAGCCTTGAGCCCCAATTGCCGGGTCATGTGGGCGGGATTATTGGATTCTGGCTGGGGCCGTTGGGCGTGTATTGGCTGGGTTTTGTGGGTTCCGCCTTGACGGCCATTGTGGCCGGGGTGGTGGGCGCAGCCCTGGTGTTCAAGTTTTCGTGGGGGCATTTGGCCGAGCGGCTGGGTGCCTGGCTGTATTCAAAAATTGAAAACCGACGTGAACAACTTGAGTTGCAGCAGGATTTTTCTTTGGGTCAGGAAGCAGCCCGGGCGCGGGAAGAGGTTTTGGTGGAGGAACGCCATGAGCGTCAGGAACATCCTGTCAAAGCGGTGGTGATCGAGCCGCTGGTGCTTGACCAGCCCAAGAGCGTGCGGGTGGCCAAGGAGCGTCAGAAGCCCCTGTTTCAGGAGTTGCTTGACACCAAATTGCCCCAGGTGGACCTGCTCGATGGTGCGCTGTTGCGCCAGGAAACCGTGGCCCCCGAGACGCTGGAGATGACCAGCCGCCTGATCGAGAAAAAGCTTCGTGACTTTGGTGTGGCGGTGACGGTGGTGCTGGCGCAGCCTGGCCCGGTCATTACCCGTTATGAAATTGAACCTGCCACCGGCGTGAAGGGTTCGCAGATTGTGGGCCTGGCCAAGGACCTGGCGCGCAGTTTGAGCCTGGTGTCGATCCGGGTGGTGGAGACCATTCCCGGCAAGAACTACATGGCTCTGGAGTTGCCCAATGCCAAACGGCAAACCATCAAGCTGTCAGAAATTTTGGGGTCCAACATTTACCACGAGGCCAAGTCGCTGCTGACCATGGGCCTGGGCAAAGACATTGTGGGTAACCCGGTGGTGGCCGACCTGGCCAAAATGCCGCACGTGCTGGTGGCCGGTACCACGGGTTCAGGCAAGTCGGTGGGGATCAACGCCATGATCTTGAGCCTGCTCTACAAGGCGGAAGCGCACGATGTACGGCTTTTGATGATTGACCCCAAGATGCTGGAAATGTCGGTGTACGAGGGCATACCGCACCTGCTGTGCCCGGTGGTGACCGACATGCGCCAGGCTGCCAATGGCCTGACCTGGTGTGTGGCCGAGATGGAACGGCGCTACAAACTGATGAGCAAGATGGGGGTTCGCAACCTGGCCGGTTTTAATGTCAAGATGGACGAGGCCAAGGCGCGTGGTGAATCTATCGGCAACCCCTTTAGCCTGACCCCGGAAGAACCCGAACCCCTGGACCGCTTGCCGCACATCGTGGTGGTGATCGACGAGCTGGCCGACCTGATGATGGTGGTGGGCAAGAAGATCGAAGAACTTATTGCCCGGCTGGCGCAAAAAGCCCGTGCCGCCGGCATTCACCTGATTCTGGCCACCCAGCGCCCCAGCGTGGATGTGATCACCGGTCTGATCAAGGCCAACATCCCCACCCGCATTGCGTTCCAGGTGTCCAGCAAGATCGACAGCCGAACCATTCTGGACCAGATGGGCGCCGAGGCGCTGCTGGGCATGGGCGACATGCTTTATATGCCCAGCGGCACTGGGCTGCCGATTCGTGTGCACGGCGCCTTTGTCAGCGACGAAGAAGTGCATCGGGTGGTGACCTACCTCAAGAGTCAGGGTGCGCCCAATTACATTGAGGGTATTCTGGAAGGTGGTACCGTTGACGGTGACGACGAGTCCATGGGCGAGGTCGGCACAGGCGGCGGCGAGAAAGACCCACTGTACGACCAGGCTGTGGAAGTGGTGCTGAAAAACCGCAAGGCCAGCATTTCGCTGGTGCAGCGCCACCTCAAGATCGGCTACAACCGGGCCGCGCGGCTGGTGGAAGACATGGAAAACGCAGGTTTGGTCAGCAGCATGAGCACCAGCGGCCAGCGTGAAATCCTGGTGCCGGCACGTAACGAATAATTTCTGAGTGTTTTGTCATGCCGGATGTGATTCGGCATCTGGGAAGTTTTTGTAGGGCGGGTTTCAACCCGCCATAAAGGTTAATTTTGAAACGATTTTTCGTGATGTTATTTTTGATTGCCGCCTATGCGGGCGGGGCTAACGCCGACGGCCTGAAAAGCCTGGAGAATTTTGTCAAGACCGTTAAAACCGGCCAGGCCACGTTTACCCAGGTGGTGACCTCGCCGGCCCGCGAAGGGCAGGCGCCCCGGGTTAAGACCTCCAGTGGTCAGTTTGAGTTTTCCCGGCCCAACCGGTTCCGCTTTGACTATGTCAAACCGTTTGTGCAAACCATCGTGGCCGACGGTCAGACGCTTTGGTTGTATGACGTTGACCTGAACCAGGTCACCGCGCGCAAGCAGGCTACGGTGCTGGGCTCAACACCAGCGGCCCTGATCGCGTCGGCAGCCGACCTGCAGGCCTTGCAAGCTGATTTTGTGCTGGCCGATGCGCCCGACAAGGACGGCTTGCAGTGGGTGCTGGCCACACCCAAATCAAAGGACGGGCAACTGCAGTCGGTAAGGGTCGGTTTCAGGGCCGGTGGTGAACCCACGATGCCAACGACCACGCTGGAGGTGCTGGAGATTGTTGACAGCTTTGGCCAGCGTTCGGTGCTGAGTTTTACCGGTTTCAAGCTCAACCCGGCCTTAGCGGCGAGCAGTTTTCAATTCAGTACACCAAAAGGTGCGGACTTGATCCGGCAGTGAGGGTGCAAATGGCCAATGGCTTGCGCAGATGGGACACAATCACGGTCCATGCGTCCCTTGCCACCTGAACACACCCCCCTGGCCGAGCGTCTGCGCCCCAAAACCCTGAGCGAGGTGGTCGGGCAGCAGCATTTGCTGGGCGAAGGCATGGCGTTACGCCTGGCCTTTGAGTCGGGTCAACCGCACAGTTGCATTTTTTGGGGGCCACCGGGTACCGGCAAAACCACCATCGCACGTCTCATGGCCAACGCGTTCGATGCCCAGTTCATCACCATCAGTGCGGTGCTGGGCGGTGTCAAGGACATCCGTGAAGCCGTTGAGAAAGCGCAGCTGGCCCAGCAACAGGGACGGCGTACGCTGGTGTTTGTCGACGAGGTGCACCGCTTCAACAAGGGCCAGCAGGACGCTTTTTTGCCGCATGTGGAAAGCGGCCTGTTCACTTTTGTTGGCGCTACCACCGAGAACCCGTCTTTTGAGGTGAATTCGGCCCTGTTGTCACGCGCAGCGGTGTATGTGTTGCAGCCGTTGACGCCGGACGATTTGAAGCAAATTGTGGCGTCGGCGCAAGCCCTGCAGGCGCTGCCGGAAATCGAGCCCAAGGCGATCGATCGCCTGGTGGCCTATGCCGATGGTGATGCGCGTCGGCTGCTCAACACGCTGGAAACGTTGGCGGTGTCAGCAACGCAGGAAAAGCGTGCCGAGATCACCGACGTGTGGCTGCTCAAGGTGCTGGGTGAGCGCATGCGCCGATATGACAAGGGCGGTGAACAGTTCTACGACACCATCTCGGCGCTGCACAAAAGTGTGCGCGGCTCCGACCCCGATGCCGCACTGTATTGGCTGGTGCGTATGCTCGACGGCGGCGCTGACCCGCGCTACATGGCTCGGCGCCTGATCCGCATGGCCAGCGAAGACATTGGTCTGGCCGACCCACGTGCGCTGCGTCTGGCGCTCGATGCCGCCGAGGTGTACGAGCGCCTGGGCACGCCGGAGGGCGAACTGGCGCTGGCCGAGTGTGTGGTGTATCTGGCCGTGGCACCCAAATCCAACGCGGTTTACAAGGCGTTTAATGAAGCGAAGGCCTTCGTCAAGCAGGACGGTACCCGGCCGGTGCCCATGCACCTGCGCAATGCGCCGACCCGGTTGATGAAAGAGCTGGACTATGGCAAAGGCTACCGCTATGCGCACGATGAAGCCGATGGCTTTGCGGCGGGTGAGCGTTATTTGCCTGAAGGCATGGCCGAGCCGGGTTTTTACAGACCGGTGGCGCGCGGGTTGGAGATCAAGATTGGTGACAAGCTGCGGGCGCTCAAAGCGCGTAATGTTCAAGAACGCTGATATGGCATGGGCCTTGCATGAGTAGACCTTTTTCAAGGGTAAACCCGTGTTACTGATGCACCTTCATGGGGCGGCCTCGTGGCTACAATCTTTCCACCCAAATACGTCGTTGACAGTATTGCTGTCAATACGCCGACAACGCTCATAAGGCTGCAAAACGCGTCAGCAACCGTGTTGATACATCAACCGGCCAAAAATCGGAGAAAACTAAAGTATGGAAACCTTGATCCAGCAGATCATCAATGGTCTGGTGTTGGGCAGCATGTATGCCTTGGTCGCTTTGGGCTACACCATGGTGTACGGCATCATTGGCCTGATTAACTTCGCTCACGGCGAGGTGCTGATGGTCGGTGCCCTGACCAGCTGGACCATCATTGGTTGGATGCAAGAGGCCATGCCCGGCGCACCGGGTTGGATCATTTTGCTGATTTCGCTGGTTATTGCCTGCATCGTGGCGGCCGCGCTCAACTTCACCATTGAAAAAGTGGCTTACCGGCCGTTACGCAACAGCCCTCGGCTGGCACCTCTGATCACCGCCATCGGCATGTCGATCTTTCTGCAGACGATGGCCATGATCATCTGGAAGCCCAATTACAAACCGTTTCCGAACTTGCTTGGGGGCGAGCCCTATGAAATCGGTGGCGCCGTGATTTCATTTACCCAAATCCTGATTCTGGGGCTCACGGCCTGTGCCCTGGCCACCCTGATGTGGCTGGTCAACTACACCAAACTGGGGCGCGCCATGCGGGCAACTGCTGAAAACCCGCGGGTGGCAGCACTCATGGGGGTCAAGCCTGACCTGGTGATTTCAGCCACGTTTGTCATCGGTGCCGTGCTGGCGGCCATTGCCGGCATCATGTGGGCGGCCAACTACGGCACGGTGCAGCACACGATGGGCTTTTTGCCGGGGCTCAAGGCCTTTACCGCGGCCGTTTTTGGTGGCATCGGCAACCTGGCCGGCGCCGTGGTTGGTGGTATTTTGCTGGGCCTGATCGAGTCGCTGGGTGCGGGCTACATCGGCAAGCTCACGGGCGGCGTGCTGGGCAGCCACTACTCGGACATTTTTGCGTTTGTGGTGCTGATCATTGTGCTTACCCTAAGGCCGTCAGGTTTGCTGGGTGAGCGGGTGGCGGACAGAGCTTGAAGCTTTGCGGGACAGACCGCAGCTACGCGAAGCGAGCCAGCTCTGTCCTCAACTGATTAAGAGGTATTCATGAAACAACAAAAACAGATCATCGTATTCCTGCTGGCGGCCGTGGGTTTGCTGGTGCTGCCGTTGGTGCTGCAGGGTTTTGGCAATGCCTGGGTGCGCATTGCCGACATGGCGCTGCTGTATGTGCTGCTGGCGCTGGGCCTGAACATCGTGGTGGGTTATGCCGGCTTGCTCGACCTGGGTTATGTGGCGTTTTTTGCCATTGGCGCCTATATGTATGCCTTGCTGGCTTCGCCACACCTGATCGAAACTTTCCCGGCCATTGCGGCCATGTTCCCCGATGGCCTGCATTTGCCGATCTGGCTGGTGATCCCGGCAGCGGCTGGCCTGGCCGGGCTGCTGGGCGTGTTGCTGGGTGCGCCCACCTTGCGGCTGCGTGGTGACTATCTGGCTATCGTGACCTTGGGTTTTGGAGAAATTATTCGTGTCTTCATGAACAACCTGGACCATCCGGTCAACATCACCAACGGACCCAAAGGCTTGGGTCAAATCGACTCACTGAGTTTTTTTGGTCTGAGCTTGGGCAAGAAAGTGGAGGTGGCTGGGTTCGAGGTGCCTTCAGTGTCACTTTACTACTACCTGTTTTTGGCGCTGGTGGTGGTTAGCGTGATCATTTCGCACCGCCTGCAGTTGTCACGTGTGGGCCGCGCCTGGATGGCCATTCGCGAGGACGAAATTGCAGCCAAGGCCATGGGCATTAACACACGCAACCTGAAACTGCTGGCGTTCGGCATGGGCGCCACCTTTGGCGGTGTTTCCGGCGCCATGTTTGCGTCGTTCCAGGGTTTTATTTCGCCTGAGTCCTTCGCACTGATGGAGTCCATCATGATTGTGGCGATGGTGGTGCTGGGGGGTATTGGGCATCTGCCGGGTGTGATTCTGGGTGCCGTGGCACTGTCAGCCTTGCCCGAGGTGTTGCGTTATGTGGCGGGGCCATTGCAGAACATGACCGGCGGGCGGCTCGATGCCTCCATTCTGCGTCAGTTGTTGATTGCGCTGGCCATGATCATTGTGATGTTGCTGCGTCCGCGTGGTTTGTGGCCATCGCCAGAACACGGCAAATCCCTGCAAACCACCAAGCCCTGATGCGGCCCCATTAGAAAAGAATTGACATGACAGACACCGTACTCAATGTTAGCGGCGTGTCCAAGCGTTTTGGTGGCCTTCAGGCCTTGAGCGATGTGGGCATCCTGATCAAGCGCGGCCAGGTCTATGGCCTGATTGGTCCCAATGGCGCCGGTAAAACCACGTTTTTTAACGTGCTCACCGGGTTGTACACCCCGGACACTGGTAGCTTTGAGCTGGCCGGCAAGCCCTACCAGCCGACTGCGGTGCATGAGGTGGCCAAGGCCGGCATTGCTCGCACGTTCCAGAATATTCGACTGTTTGCCGAAATGACGGCACTGGAAAACGTGATGGTGGGCCGCCATGTGCGTACCCATTCGGGCTTGATTGGCGCGGTGTTTCGTACCCCTGGTTTCAAGCAGGAAGAAGCAGCCATTGCCCAGCGTGCGCAGGAGTTGCTGGACTACGTGGGCATTAGCAACCTGGCCGACTACAAAGCCCGTACCCTGAGTTATGGCGACCAGCGGCGCCTGGAGATTGCCCGTGCCCTGGCCACCGACCCGCAGCTGATTGCCCTGGACGAGCCCGCAGCCGGTATGAACAGCACCGAAAAAGTGATGCTGCGCGAGTTGATCGACAAAATCCGCAACGACAACCGCACCATTTTGCTGATCGAGCACGACGTGAAGCTGGTCATGGGCCTGTGCGACCGCGTCACCGTGCTCGACTACGGCAAACAAATTGCCGAAGGCACGCCGGCCGATGTCCAGCGCAACGACAAAGTGATTGAAGCCTACCTAGGCACCGGAGGACACTGACATGGCGCAAGTATTATTAAAAGTCAAAGGCCTCAAAGTGGCTTACGGTGGCATTCAAGCTGTCAAAGGCGTTGATTTTGAGGTCTGTGAGGGCGAACTGGTGTCACTGATTGGCTCCAACGGGGCGGGCAAAACCACCACCATGAAAGCCATCACCGGCTCATTGGGCATGGCCGATGGTGACATTGAGTACCTTGGAAAAAGCATTCGTGGCCAGGGCCCCTGGGACCTGGTCCGGCAAGGGCTGGCCATGGTGCCTGAAGGTCGCGGTGTATTTACCCGCATGACCATCACAGAAAACCTGCAAATGGGCGCTTATATTCGCAATGACAAAGCCGAAATTTTGCTGGACGTTGACAAGGTGTTTACCATTTTTCCAAGGTTGAAAGAGCGCAAGGACCAGTTGGCGGGCACCATGAGCGGTGGTGAACAGCAGATGCTGGCCATGGGCAGAGCCCTGATGAGTCGCCCCAAGGTGTTGCTGCTGGACGAGCCTTCCATGGGCCTGGCACCCATCATGGTGGACAAAATTTTTGAAGTCGTGCGCGAGGTTTATGCGCAAGGCGTCACGATCCTGCTGGTGGAACAAAATGCAAGCCGGGCGCTGGCCATTGCCGACCGTGGTTATGTCATGGATTCGGGCCTGATCACCATGACGGGCGACGCCAAAACCATGTTGCATGACCCCAAGGTGCGGGCCGCGTACTTGGGTGAATGAGGGCTGCTGGCTTTCCGGCTGCTTGTTAAGTGCCTGAAACCAAGCGCAGCGCCAGCGCGTTGTGCCGCTCAATCAGTGGCCCAAGTTCCAGGCTGATCAGTTGCCTCTGGCGTACCACGACCCGTCCGTTGACCACGGTGTAGGCGGCTGGCGGGCTGGCACACAGCAGCAGGGTGGCCACCGGGTCATGGACAGCGCCGCCGGCGAAGGCCAGGGTGCGCAAATCAAACAGCGCCAGGTCAGCGCACATGCCCACTGCCAGATGGCCGATGTCGCTGCGGCCCAGTACCTGCGCCCCGCCACGTGTTGCCATGGTCAGGGCGTCGCGCGCGGTCATTTCAGCCGGACCCAGATCGCAGCCATAAAAGCTTTGTTTTAGGCCGCCGGTGTTGACACGAATTTCCGGTGGTTGCATGGCTCGGCCCACCCGTGCCAGCAGCAGGGCCTGGCGCGCTTCGTTGACCAGATGGGCGGCGTCATTGCTGGCGCTGCCGTCCACACCCAGACCGACCGGAACGCCGGCATCAAGCATCTTGCGGATCGGCGCAATGCCGCTGGCCAGGCGCATGTTGCTGCACGGGCAATGCGCTACACCGGTGTGGCTGGCGGCAAACAGGCGGATGCCCGCCTCATCAAGCTTGACGCAGTGGGCGTGCCAGACATCCGGGCCGAGCCAGCCCAGCTCCTGTGCGTATTCGGCGGGGGTGCAGTTGAATTTTTCGCGGCTGTAGGCCAGGTCGTGGTCGTTTTCCGCCAGATGGGTGTGCAGGCGTACGCCGTAGCTACGCGCCAGCAGGGCAGATTCACGCATCAGGTCGCGGCTGACGCTGAAAGGCGAGCAAGGTGCCACCGCCACGTTGACCATGGCCCCGTGGCCATGGCTGTGATAGGTCTCGATCAGGCGCCGGGTGTCCTGCAGTATGAAAGCCTCTGACTCGACCACGCTGTCGGGGGGCAAGCCGCCTTGTGACTGGCCCACACTCATGCTGCCGCGGCTGGCGACAAAACGCATGCCAATAACGCGGGCTGCCTCGATGCTGTCGTCGAGTCGAACGCCGTTGGGATAAATGTAGAGGTGGTCGCTGCTGGTGGTGCAGCCGCTCAGCAGCAGCTCGGCCATGGCCACCTGCGTGCTGACATGCACCATGTCCGGTGTGAGCCCCGCCCAGATCGGGTACAGGCCGCGCAGCCAACCGAACAGCTCGGCGTTTTGCACCGCCGGAATCGCCCGGGTGAGGCTTTGGAACATGTGGTGGTGGGTGTTGATCAGGCCTGGGGTCACCAGGTGACCGCGTGCATCGATCACCTCATCGGCAGTTTGTGGCAGCTCTGCCGCTGGGCCAATGGCCATGATGCGGTGGCCCTGAATCAGGATCGACGCATCGCGCAGCTCATGTGCCAGCGCCGGGTTGATGTGGTCAAAGGTGGCGATGCAGTGGGCGTTTTGGATGAGGAGCGTGCGCAAGAAAGGAGTCCTGAAGAGCGGGTCAAACGGCATGAATCGTAGCAAAACCAGCTTTCAGCGCACGCCTTTCGTGCCAAAGCCCGGTCACATGGCCCAATTACCATGCCTTACAGTCGTTCGACCACACACAATTTGAATCGCACCCCCATCGCCCTGTGGCTTCGACGGAATTTTTCCATGTTCGTTGATCTTTCTCAAGTTTCTCAAGGGGCAGGCGCTGCAAAGTAGCGTTTATGTTTACCGTCAACACCATTGATCCCAGCGCCCAATCTCAAAATATTGCCCGTGGCCAGCTCTTGCTGCAACGTGGTGGTAAGCCGGTTTGGGTCAGTTACATTGAATCCGGGCGAGTGGCGCTGGGTGTTCTTGAGGACGGTGCCATGGAGCATCAGATTGGTGTGCTCGAAGGCCCCTGCTGGCTCGATGCCAGCTCGGCCGTACTCAGGTTGCCGCATCTGGTGGATGCGTTGGCAGACACCCCGGTGCAATTGCGCCAGGTCAGCATGGCAGATTTCAGCAAAGGCATTGACGACCTGCCCGAAGCGGCCCAGTCCGTGCTGTCAGACGTGGCCATGGCGCACCGCCGGCAAACCGAATTTGCCGTGAGCAGACTGGCCAAGGATGCTGAGGCGCGTTGTGCCGAGTGGTTGCTCAGCCATGCCCAGTCGGGTGCCCAGGGCCAGATGGCGGTGGAGTTGCATCAGCGCAAGCGCAGCATTGCCGTGCAACTGGGCATTGCCCCCGAGACTTTCTCGCGTGTGCTGCGCCACCTGCGCGAGCAAAGCATGATCAGTGGCTCGGGCCGCGTGCTCAATCTGGTCAACCTTAACGCACTGCGCTCGCTGGCCGGAGTCTGAGACTTTGCGGGTCAGACCACTCGCGCAGCGACGTGCTCTGACCCCAACTAACTTGAGTCTTTGCGGGTCAGACCACTCGCGCAGCGACGTGCTCTGACCCCAACTGATTAAGTTTGCAACGCCCACAACATCCGTTCCGCCGTGGCCGGTGCATTCAGTTGCACCACTTGCCCGTCGCCACGCGCCTGGGCTACGGCCTCACGCAGGGCCTCAAAGACGCTGATGGCCAGCATAAACGGCGGTTCGCCCACCGCCTTGGATCCAAACACGTTGTCCTCGGGGTTGGGTTCTGGCCATAAATCGACCTTGAAATGGGCTGGCACATCGCCGGCCGTGGGTATTTTGTAGGTGCTGGGTGCATGCGTGCTCAGTGTGCCCTGCTCGTTCCATACCAGCTCTTCAGTGGTTAGCCAGCCCATGCCCTGCACAAAACCGCCTTCAATCTGGCCGATGTCGATGGCCGGATTGATGGAGCGGCCCACGTCGTGCAAGATGTCCACTTTCAATACACGGCTCTCGCCGGTCAGGGTGTCGATGGCCACCTCGGTGCAGGCGGCGCCGTAGGCAAAGTAATAAAAAGGCCGACCCGTCAAGGTGGTTTTGTCGTAGTGGATTTTGGGGGTACGGTAAAAGCCATCGCTCCAGAGCTGGATCCGGTTGGCGTAAGCCAGCGCCACGACTTCTTTAAAACTGCGCGTGGCCTGGGGCGTGATCACCTGGCCTGCGGCAAATTGCACGGCACCGGCGCCCACGCCGTCCAGGCCACAGACAAAAGCCGCCAGGTTGTCGCGCACATGGCGTGCGGCAAACTGGGCAGCGCGGCCATTGAGGTCGGTGCCCGCCGAGGCCGCAGTGGCCGAGGCATTGGGGACCTTGCTGGTGTCGCTGGCGCTGACCCGCACTTGGTGCAAGGGTACCCCCAGCTCGTCGGCTACGATTTGGGCCACTTTGGTGTGCAGGCCTTGCCCCATTTCGGTGCCGCCATGGTTGACTGTGATGCTGCCGTCCAGGTAAACATGCACCAGCGCCCCGGCCTGGTTGAACAGCGTGGCGGTGAAGCTGATGCCGAATTTGACTGGCGTGAGTGCGATGCCGCGTTTGATGACGGCATTGTTCTGGTTCCAGTTGGCAATGGCTTCGCGTCGTTGCTGGTACTGGGCTGTCTGTGCCAGCTGTGTGATCAGGGGCAGCAGGATGTTGCCCTCGACTTGCATGCCATAGTGTGTGGTGTTGCGTTGCACCTCACAAACTTCATCGCTGTACAGGTTGTGCTGCCGCACGGCGAGCGGGTCCAGCCCCAGATGGCGCGCGATGTCGCCCAATATGGCCTCGGTGACGACCATGCCCTGCGGCCCCCCAAAGCCGCGAAACGCGGTGTGGCTCTGGGTGTTGAGTTTGCAGCGGTACGAGGTGATCTCCACGTCCTGCAAAAAGTAGGCGTTGTCAGCATGAAAAATCGCCCGATCCGCCACCGGGCCCGACAAATCGGCGCTGAAGCCGCAGTGCGCCAGCATCTGCAGCTGCAGGCCGCACAACCTGCCACTGTCATCAAAACCCACGTGGTAGTCATAGCTGAACGGATGGCGTTTGCCGGTGATGAGAAAATCATCATCGCGGTCGAGCCGCAGCTTCACGGGTCGCTTCATTTTGTGCGCTGCCAGCGCTGCCCAAACAGCCAGATGGCCGGCCTGCGTTTCCTTGCCACCAAAGCCGCCGCCCATGCGCCGGCATTGCACCGTGACCGCATGGTTGTCCAGCTTCAGCGCATGGGCTACCCAGTGCTGCACTTCGCCGGGGTGCTGGGTGCTGCTGTGAACCAGCCACTGGTTTTGCTCCTGCGGCAGCGCATAAGCCACCTGGCCTTCCAGGTAAAAGTGTTCCTGGCCGCCGACCTCCAACGTGCCCTGCAGGGTGTGCGCTGCGCTGGCCAGGGCCAGGGCCGCATCACCCCGGCGCACGGTTACCGGCGGCAGCACAAAGCTTTGTGCCTTGAGCGCTGCGCGTACGTCCAGGATGGCGGGCAGCGCCTCAATCTGGGGCACCACCAGCCGTGCCGCACGGCGTGCCAGCATCACGCTGTCGGCCACCACCAGGCCAATCACTTGGCCGACGTGTTGCACCGTGTCTATTGCAAACACGGGTTCATCGCCGGCAAAGGCGGCCAGCACCTTGCTGCCTGGCACATCGGCGGCCAGCAACACGGCGTGCACACCGGGCAGGGCCAGCGCCGCCTGCGTGTCGACCCCCAGCAGCTTGCCGTGCGCCACCCTGGACAGCACGGGCGCGGCGTACAGCGTGCCGCGCAGTTCCGCAATGTCGTCGATGTAGGTCGCAGCACCGGCAATGTGTGCAGCCGCACTCTCGTGCGGGTGGGACTGGCCACTGGTCAGGGTGGATTCAGCGCCCAGAGGCAGAGCGGCGTTCATGCGTTTTCTCCTTGCAAAGTCAAGGTCGCCAGGCTGGTGTCGGTCACGCCCTGGCTTTCCAGCCAGAAGCGTTGCATCAGCCCATCGAGCACCTGTATTCGGTAGGCGGCACTGGCACGCATGTCCGAAATCGGTTGAAACTCGCTGCGTAGGCAAGCTTTTGCCGTATTGACAGTGTCTTGTGTCCATGCCTGACCCGTCAGCGTGGCCTCGGTTTGCCGGGCACGCACGGGTGTTGCTGCCACACCACCAATGCCGATCGAAGCCTCAGCGACGCGGCCGTCCTGCACTTGCAGCTTGACGCCCAAGCACACCGCAGAAATGTCGTCCTCACATCGTTTGGAGATTTTGTAGACCCGCAGCAACTCATCAGTCTGTGGCAGCGGCACGCGGACAAAGGCCAGCACTTCGTCGGCCGTCATGACGTTTTTGCGGTAGCCGGTGTAGAGGTCCTCCAGCAGCAGTTCGCGCTGGCCGCGCAGACTCATCAGCACCACGCTGGTGCGCAGGGCGATCAACAGCGGCATGCTGTCGCCAATCGGTGAACCGTTGGCGATATTGCCACCCAGTGTGCCGGCATGGCGCACCGGCAGGCCGGCGAAGCGGCTGAAGAAGGCGTGTAAATGCGGCCGATCCGATTCCAGCGCGGCAAAGGCGTCATTCAGGCTGACGGCGGCGCCGATGACGGTGTGACCGTCCTGCACCTTGATGGTCTTGAGTTCAGCCACACGCGTGAGGTCAAGCACCTGGGCAAAATCCATGTGCATCTTGTTGACCCACAAGCCGACATCGGTGCAGCCAGCCACCAGTTGGGTCTGCGGCCGGGCGGTCCGGGCTGCCAGCAGGGCGTCGAGGCGGGTTGGTGCGTCGTAGGAACAGGCGGCTTCCTGGGTTCGGTTCGCTGGCGCGATGGACGCCAACTGCTGGCGCAAGCGCGCCTCGTTCAGCTTCACCCGGGGCAGGGCGCCCATCTGCTCGGCCGCGTCCAGAATGGGCCGGTAACCAGTGCAGCGGCACAGGTTGCCCGACAGCGCCTCTTGTGCCTGGGTACGGCTGACAGGTTGGCCTTTGAGCACCTTGTTCTGGTACAGGCCAAACAGGCTCATGGCAAAGCCGGGGGTGCAAAAGCCGCACTGGCTGGCGTGGCACTGGTGCAGCGCTTGTTGCACCGGATGCGCTGTGCCGTCCACGGCGGCCAGGTCAGCGGCGGTCCAAAGCGCCATGCCATCGACGGCGTGCGCCATTTTGATGCAACTGTTGACGGCGCTGTAGCTGATCTGCTCGTCCTGCAAGTCCGCCAGAACTACAGTGCAGGCACCGCAGTCGCCTTCGTTGCAACCTTCTTTGGTGGCGCTGTGGGCCAGGTCTTCGCGCAGCAATTGCAGCAGCGTGCGGGTGGGCGGGACGTGCTGCAGCGTGACGATCTCGCCGCGCCAGACAAATTGCAGGATGGGTGGGTTCATGAAAGCACTCACAAGCTAAGGGTTGATGGTGATCCGTGGCACCACGGGCACAAGCATAGAGCAAATGTCGTACCCGATCACCACGAAGTGGATGCGAACTGGCATTGATCTTGCAAGTTTTTTCTGGGGGTGTGACCCCTGGCCAAAGCAAAAATCCAGATTTCAAGGCATTTTGCTGGTAAAAACAGCACCTAACCCAATTGACAAAATTGCTCATGACCACGCCCCGTCTTCAACTGTCCGGCATCACCAAACGTTATCCCAGCGTGGTGGCCAACAGTGACGTGAGCCTGACGGTAATGCCCGGCGAGACCCACGCGGTGCTCGGTGAAAACGGCGCCGGCAAGTCCACCCTGATGAAAATCATTTACGGTTCGGTCAAGCCCGATGCCGGTGAGGTCAGGATCAATGGCCAGCTCATGCAGATCAGAAACCCAAAAGATGCACGGGCCAACGGCATCAGCATGGTGTTTCAGCATTTCAATTTGTTCGACACCTTGACGGTGGCAGAAAACGTCTGGCTCGGCCTGGCGCGCGATTCCCTGGACCAGGTGACGGCCAGCATCGTGGCCAAAGCCACCGAGTACGGGCTCGACATTGACCCCGAGCGCCCGGTGCACACTCTGAGCGTGGGCGAAATGCAGCGGGTTGAAATTATCCGTGCCCTGCTGACGCGTCCGGAATTGCTGATTCTGGATGAGCCAACTTCGGTGCTGACGCCCCAGGCCGTTGACAAGCTTTTTGTGGTGTTGAAAAAGCTGGCCAGCGAGGGCTGCAGCATTTTGTACATCAGCCACAAATTGCATGAAATACGTGAGCTGTGTAATGCCTGCACGGTGTTGCGTGGTGGTAAGGTGACCGGTGTCTGCAACCCATCCGAGGAATCCAATGCCTCTTTGTCACGCATGATGATTGGCGCCGAACCGCCGCAGCTGCAGCACCGCCCGCAGCAGGCCGACGCCGTGGTGCTGGCAGTGAATGGGCTCAGTCTGGAGCGCGACGACCAGTTTGGTGTGGACCTGGAGGGCATTGATCTGCAGGTGCGTGGCGGCGAGGTGGTGGGTATTGCCGGCGTGTCGGGCAATGGCCAAAAGGAACTGATGTATGCCTTGTCGGGTGAAGACGGCCGTGCCCCCAAAGGGAGCATTCGCATGGGGGAGACCGATGTGTCGGCCCTGCACCCCGGTGAACGCCGCAAGCTGGGGTTGCACTTTGTGCCGGAAGAGCGGCTTGGACGCGGCGCAGTGCCGACCCTGAGCCTGGCGCACAACCTGCTGTTGACACGCACCGGCTCCATTTCCTTGCCGAAGTTTGCCGGTGGCTGGATCAAGGTGGGCGCGCTGGAGCAGCATGCGGCGCAGCTCATCAAAACGTTCAATGTCAAGGCCGGCGGCCCGCGCGCGCTGGCGCGGTCGCTGTCGGGTGGCAATCTGCAAAAGTTCATTGTCGGCCGCGAGATCGACGCCCAGCCCAAGCTGTTCATCGTTTCGCAGCCGACCTGGGGTGTGGATGTGGGTGCGGCGGCCCAAATTCGGGGCGAAATTCTGGCGCTGCGTGACGCCGGTTGCGCCGTGCTGGTGGTCAGTGAAGAACTTGAGGAATTGTTTGAGGTGAGTGACCGTTTGCATGTGATTTCCAAAGGCCAGTTGTCACCTTCGGTGCCGATTGCCGACGCCAGCATTGAGCGCATCGGGGTATGGATGAGCGGCCTTTGGGACGACGACCTGCAGCGCCATCTGGCCGAGCTTGAAGAGACCACCGAGCCTGGTTTGACGGGCGTTCCAGGAGCCAACCATGCTCAAGCTTGAAGCGCGCCCGGAGCCCTCCAGGGTCTGGACCTATGGCTCGCCGCTGCTGGCGCTGCTGGTCACGGTGCTGATTGGTGCGCTGATGTTCTTGGCGCTTGGCAAAGACCCGATCAAGGGCCTGGAGATGTTTTTCTGGCTACCGGTTCACAACGCCTACGCGGTCGGTGAGTTGCTGGTCAAAGCCACGCCGCTGTTGATCATTGCGCTGGGTCTGGCGGTGTGTTTCCGCTCCAACGTGTGGAACATTGGCGCGGAGGGCCAGTACATCATCGGGGCGATTTTTGCCGGCGGCATCGCGCTGCTGGCCAACGCCGACAGCAGCCGCTGGATTGTGGTGCCCATTCTGCTGGCGGGTGTGTTCGGCGGCATGTTGTGGGCCAGTCTGACGGCGCTGTTACGCGACCGCTTTCACGCCAACGAGATCTTGGTGAGCCTGATGCTGGTGTATGTGGCGGTCCAGGTGCTGAGTTATCTGGTGGGCGGGCCCTGGAAAGACCCGATGGGCTTCAACTTTCCGCAAAGCAAGACATTCGAGGCGGTGACCCGCATCCCGCGTTTGTTTGAGGGTTCGCGCGTGAGTATTGGCGCGCTGCTGGCCTTGCTGAGTGTGGCCGGGCTGTGGGTATTTTTGTTTCGTACCCGTGCCGGGTTGGCCTTGCAGGTGGGCGGGCTGGCGCCGGCGGCAGCGCGTTACGCCGGCTTTTCGTCACGCAAGGCGCTGTGGACGGCACTGCTGATGTCGGGTGGCGCGGCGGGCCTGGCCGGGGCGCTGGAGGTGGCCGGGCCGATTGGTCAGCTCACGCCGTATGTGCCGGCGGGCTACGGTTTTGCCGCCATCATCGTGGCGTTTGTGGGCCGTCTGCACCCGGTTGGCATGGTGTTTTCTGCCATTTTGATGAGCATGTTTTACATTGGTGGTGAATTGGCGCAGTCGCGCCTGGGGCTCACCAAGTCGCTCACCGGCGTGTTTCAGGGGCTGCTGTTGTTCAACTTGCTGGCCTGCGACACGCTGGTCAATTACCGTCTGAAGTGGAGCAAGTGATGGAATCCTATGCCTTGCTGCTGGCTGCCACGCTTAACGCGGGCACGGTGCTGGCCATCGCCTCACTGGGTCTGTTGATCAACGAAAAAGTGGGTATTGTCAATTTGGGCGCAGAGGGCATGATGTTATGCGCCGCCATTGCCGGTTTTGCCACCGTGGTCACCACCGGCTCTGACATCATGGGTTTTGTTGCGGGCATGGCCGTGGGCGCGGTGTTGGCGGCTATTTTTGGCGTGCTGGTGATCTGGCTCAACACCAACCAGTACGCCACCGGCCTGGCTTTGACGCTGTTTGGCACCGGGTTTTCGGCTTTTGTCGGTACCAACTTTGTGCAGGCCAAAATTCCCGAACGTGCCAGCTTCGCCATTCCTGGCCTGTCCGACATTCCCTGGTTTGGCCCGGCCCTGTTTCGCCATCATCCGCTGGTCTACCTCACGGTGCTGCTGGCGCTGGTGCTGATCTGGTTCATGTACCGCACCCGCAATGGCTTGGTGATGCGCAGCGTTGGTGAAAACCCGGAGTCGGCCCATGCGTTGGGTTACCCGGTGCGCCTGATCCGGCTGCTGGCCGTGGTGGTTGGTGGTGCGCTGTGTGGCCTGGCAGGGGCTTATCTCTCGGTGGTTTACACGCCTTTGTGGGTCGAAGGCATGGTGGCTGGCAAAGGCTGGATTGCGCTGGCCTTGACCACCTTTGCCACCTGGCGTCCGGCCCGCGTGCTGCTGGGGGCCTATCTGTTTGGTGGTGTCACCATGCTGCAGTTTCACCTGCAGGGCATCGGGGTGGATGTGCCGCCGCAGTTTTTGAGCATGTTGCCCTATGTGGCCACCATTGTGGTGCTGGCGTTGATCTCACGCAACCCGCAGTGGATCCGCATCAACATGCCGGCCAGCATTGGCAAACCGTTTTACCCTGGGGCCTGATTTTTCAGGTTCATAATTCCATTTTTCTCGCTGTCCAACCTGTCCCTTGATAAGGAAATTACATGACTGATCTGCAAAAACGCTCGCTGTTCAAAGCAGCCGCACTGACCGCCGTGGCCGCTGCCGCGCTGGTGGGCTGTGGCAAAAAGGAAGAACCGGCGCCTGCGCCGGCACCGGTGGCGGCTGCGCCAGCGCCAGCGCCCAAGCCTGAGCCTCTGAAAATTGCATTCGCCTACGTTGGCCCGGTGGGTGACGGCGGCTGGACCTTTGCCCATGACAACGGTCGCAAGGCGCTGGAAGCAGAGTTTGGCGACAAGATTGCCACCTCCTTTGTTGAAAACGTGCCCGAATCGGCTGATGCCGAGCGCGTGTTGCGCGACATGACCGGTCAGGGCAACAAGCTCATTTTTGGCACCACCTTTGGTTACATGGAGCCCATGCTCAAGGTGGCTGCTGACAACGCAGGCATCAAGTTCGAGCATGCCACCGGCTACAAGCAGGCCGACAACATGCGCACCTACGACAGCCGTACCTACGAAGGTGCGTACATGGCCGGCGTGATTGCCGGTGCCATGACCAAAACCAACACGCTGGGTGTGGTCGGCTCAATCCCGATCCCTGAGGTGGTCCGCAACATCAACGCCTTCACGCTCGGTGCGCAAAGCAGCAACCCCAAGGTGAAAACCAAAGTCGTGTGGGTGAACGGCTGGTTCGACCCACCCAAAGAAACCGAAGCCGCCACCAGCCTGATCAATGGCGGTGCTGACGTGTTGTTCCAGAATACCGATTCCCCTGCTGTGCTCAAGACCGCCGAAGCCAAGGGCAAACGCGCCTTTGGCTGGGACTCTGACATGACCGCCTATGGCCCAAAAGCCCATTTGGCCTCGGCTGTGATCAACTGGGGTCCGTACTATATCAAGGCCACCAAGGAAGCCATGGACGGCAGCTGGAAGGGTGGCACGGCCGCCTGGTGGGGCGTGAAGGAAGGCGCTATCGACATCGTTTCCATCGCTGAAGACGTGCCCGCCGAGACCAAGGCCAAAGTGGAAGAGGTCAAAAAAGGCCTGGCAGACGGCAGCTTTGCCATCTGGAAAGGCCCCATCACCGACAACACCGGCAAGGTGCAGGTAGCCAAAGACACGGTGGCTGACGACAAGTTCCTGGGCGGCCTGAACTTCTACGTCAAGGGCGTTGAAGGCAAGGTGCCGGGCGCCAAGTAAATCGGGTTTAAACCCTGATGCAAAAAGCCGCCTTCGGGCGGTTTTTTTGCGGACTGCGTGCGGGGTGGATCGGCGGGTTAACTGATTTGGGGGCAATGGGACAGTGGTGCCAACTACCGCTTCATAACCGAACGTCGTCGGCCACCGAGGAGCCGAAGGCAAGTAAGGTGGACCAATTAGCCTGCTGCGTCCGAAACCAGCGGAAATGCGTCTGGGTTTCGTATGGACTGCACCGATAAATCGACGTCCAACCCCGGCCAATAAAGATGGTCGGGGGTAGGCCACTGAACTTCTGATATCTGTTCAATCGTCCCCTTTCGAAACCAGGGGAATTGATCGAAGGGCACAAGCAGTTCCTCGTCGGCAAGGAGAAGCCAAAAGCCGTGCTTCGAAATGTGGGTAACTTCAACCGCCAAAGTGGTGGTTCCAGGCATCTTGGATCTCCTTCAGGTGTGCATTCACAACTACTTGCGCTTGCCGAATTTGCGCAGCAGAAAGACCAGTATGGTTGGCTAAAACTACCTGCGGTGTAAGCCAAAACTTCGCTTCGCCGTCTGCGTGCGCAACATGCACATGAATGCGTGTCTCCTCCCGAGAAAAAAAGAAGAGACGAAATTGACCGTCGCGAACAATGGTAGGTGCCATGCCGGTACTGTAACCAACTTATTCTCCATCAGGCTAACGTCGAAGCTACGCGGCGCGCTTGCGCGGTGTCCAACCTGAGCGAGATACACCGTGTTTCAGCAAATTGCTTGCAGCCTTTTGATCATCCCATTCAAACTTGAACATGCGAAATACCTGAAAGGTTTAACGTTTGAGGTAACTGGCCTGCTGCGGCTTTATGCGGCGGGTCGGGTTGATCGCAGGGTTGGGCTGCTATGCGGGAAAGCTCGGATAGCAGTTCATTTATGCAGTCAGATACGTTTCTTGACGTATCAACAACGATCCTGTCTACGGTCCAATCGTCATACTCGCGATTCTCCACTTCGTTCCACGTTGGTAGCTTCATCCCCGGCACGGTGCAGATGCGGGTCTCAACCCGCCGACGATGCTCCTGGGTATCGGAGCAAATGACCTCGATGTTGACATGGCGAGCCCGTGTTTCCTGAGCGACTTGCGCCCACTCACGGCGGGTTAACTCGATTGGATTACAGGAATCTGCGATCACGTTCACTCCCAAGCGTAGATTGTCAGCCGCAATCCGGTATGCCAATCGATAGCCTTCGCCCTGTACATCGACAGAACACAAATCTCTCAACCCTTGCTCAATAGTATCGATCCGCAGATAGGCGCTATGCAGCCGCTGCGCGACCAACTGAGCAAGAGTAGTTTTCCCGCTTCCGGGAAGGCCGGAGAAAATATAAAGGGTCGGTCTATCGGGGATCATGTCTGCCTCATAGAAGCCCAACGTTCAAGGTCAGGGGTGCTGCGCGGCTTTATTGCGCAGCGTCCCCTGCACCGCCGGGTTGGGCCTAGACCGCGCGTTGCCACCGAACGGCCCCAATAGATTTGAACTTGGATATACCCAGAGCACCCCGCTCATTGCGGGACTTGGAACCCGGAGCTGTTAGCGCAGCAATGACTGCCTCACGCGGCGCCTCGTAAATGACTTTGGCCTCGAAATTTTCATCAAGGAGAACAAGCAAGACAGCGTCAAATTCCTTCTTGATGTCGATGGAGCCAATGCGCTGGCCAGGCTTGCAGCCTTCAAGTACGCACCGACCTTTGATTTGAAGCCGGAACGTTTGACCATCACGAATTTCGGTAGCGTCGTAGCCAGACTGTCTCGCGGGCGTAAGTTCAACGCCGAGAATGCGCGCGGCCTCGTACTCGGCAACCTCTCCGGTGATGCCCAATGGCTTGCCAGTTAGGACGCGGTATCGCTGGGCAAGCTTCTTTGCTTCAGCCAATATTTCGAGTGCCAGAGCGGTGGTCATGGAAAGGCCGAACGACTAGCGTTTATCTTGCGCGCCGTAATGCTGAAACAAACTATGAACGCCTCCTGCGCAAGATAAACCTTGTTGGACTGAACTGCCACCACAGCCGGTGGCGACAAAGGGGATTGAAAGCTTCGCACTGCCCGTGTGATGCGATTATGCACGGGCTTATCGTCGTGCCAGGTGTCCAGCGTTGCAGCAGAATCGTAGATTGGGCTCCAATCTGAAGCACAAGCCGCGCAGCTTGTGCCTCTTGGCGGTCTTGAGCGACGACGCACACAACCCCACCCCCACACGCCTGTCGTGCGATGTAACCCCGTGTTGACAAAACTCACGCGGTGTCATGGTGGCCCTCGGTTGGGCGGCAAGGCTGAAAAAACCTGGGGTGGCAAACGGGCCTGCCCCTGCAACATGGCCGTGACCTGCAAACGCCCCACCTTGCAGCACGGGCACAGGCCCACATCCATCTTCGCCACGCGCACCATGAACCCTTGGGCCGACTTCATGGCCTTGGCATTGGGTTGTGGCATCTGCAACGCAAGCCTGGCCGCATTGAGCTTGACCGCTTTGCAGCTTGACGCCAGCACGCCATAGTGGCGAATACCCGATTAGGCCGCGCTGCGTTCGAACCGCTGCTCATTTACAACTGCTCCCCATTGGTTTCCGGGACTCTCGTGGACGAGGCGAAAGTGATGAGACTCATAGAGATGTTTTGCTGCGGCGAGACCAGAAAAGGTCCAAAGGTAAGTGGTCTGGTAGCCGCCTGTCTGCACAAAATCGATTGCTTCTTCTAGCAGTTTGCTGCCGATACCTTGGCCTCTGATTGCGTCAGTGGTGATGAACCACCGTAAGTGGGCGCCGGCAGTTTCAGCCTTTGTGCCGTCAATGACGATTGATCCTTCGATACTGCCGTTGTGCTGAGCGAGCCAGATCCCATCGCGTCCGGGTTTGTAGTTCTCACAAAAGTCCGCGAGTTCGCGTGCTACTTTGGCCTCGAAGGCCACGCCAAAGCCGTTTGCTGCGGAGTAGTATTTTGCGTGAAGTTCTGCGATCCGTCCGATGCAGCCGGGGACGTAGCCCTCTTTAATGGTGATGAGCATGAGGTGGCGGAATTTGCGAGGCTAACGCCGAAATTCATCGGCCGACACAGCCGTCCGATGGAATGACCAGTTAACTTGGGTCCAATTCACGCAAAGCTTTCCTGCAAAGCCTCTTGCGCCAGGGCATTGATGCTTTTTCCCCTTGCTTGCGCTGCAATAGCGAGTTTTTCGTGCAACTGCGGGGAAATCCGTAGGTTGAATTTTCCCGAAAAATGACGTCTTGGCTCAATCCCCTTCTCGGCGCACACTTCAAGAAAAACCTCAAGCGAGCGCTTGAACTCCGCACGAAGTTCCTTCGGATTCTTTCCGTAAAAATCTGCGCCACCGTTGAGGCCGAGAATTTCCCCCCTGAACATGTCAAGATCAGGGTCAAATTCAATCGTCGCGTGATAGTCGTCAACAGTCATTACGCTCATGGTTCGACTCCGTGTTGTTCCAGCCATTTGCGGATAGATGCCACCGCGCCTTTGTCTGTGTTGGGTGATGGATGTGGACGGTGAAAGACCCGCACCTCATCAAACAAAAAGACAGAAACCCGGCTACCTGCCCGTTCTTCAATTTCTGCACCCAGTTCAATGAGGAGGTCCTCAACATCGCGCCACTGGACATTGCCGCTCGTCGGTCGCGAAAAAATCAATTCAACAATCCGCTGGTGCCGTCGTTTCATTTTCGGATAGTACCAGTTTCAGGTACCAAACGCAACTCTGATTTGTTGATGACTTGGTAGCGAGTTAACGTGATGCAGATCGTCGGATATCCTGGGCCCCCAGAATATCCGGCGGGCCACGTTCCTGAATGTTGGCTTGGGCTGACCCGTCCTACTCCCGAATTAAACTGACTACGTGAATCGATGCTGCCTTCACAATCGTCACCTTGAAATTGCAGATGAGCGGCACAAGTTCTGCTCCAATAGCGTAGTCAAAGCCAGCAATGAAATCACCATGAGACCAGTCAAACCCGTCCCCCCAGAACGCCTGCCCGCACTGCTCAGGCGCATGCCCAAGGCCGAGCTGCACATGCACATTGAGGGCTCGCTGGAGCCCGAGCTGATGTTTGCCCTGGCTGCACGCAACGGCATGACCGTGCCCTACGCGGACGTGGCGTCGTTGCGTCGGGCCTATGTGTTCAATAACCTGCAGGAGTTTCTGGACGTCTACCACGCCGGCACGCTGGTGTTGAGAGTCGAGCAGGATTTTTATGACATGGCCTGGGCTTACCTGCAGCGCGCCGCAGCAGACCAGGTGCTGCACACTGAGATTTTTTTCGATACCCAAACCCACACCGGCCACGGCCTGAGTGCCGACGTGGTCATCAATGGCTTGCACCGCGCCTGCGTTGACGCGCAAATCAAACTGGGCATCAGCGCCGCATTGATCCTGTGTTTTTTGCGCCATTTGTCTGAAGCCGAGGCCTTTGAGGCGCTGGAGCAGGCGCTGCCATTGCGCGACAAATTGGTCGGTGTGGGCCTGGCGTCCAGCGAGCAGGGCCATCCGCCGGAAAAATTTGCCCGCGTGTTTGCCAAGGCGCGTGCCTTGGGTCTTCGGCTGGTGGCCCATGCTGGCGAAGAAGGTCCGCCGGCCTACATCTGGAGCGCCCTGGATGTCCTCAAGGTGGAGCGCATCGACCACGGCGTGCAAGCCATGCGCGACCCGGCACTGGTGGCGCGGCTGGTCCACGACCACATACCGCTCACGGTGTGCCCGCTGTCCAATCTGAAATTAAAGGTGTTCCCGACGCTGGCCCAACATAACCTGGGCCGCATGCTGGAAGCCGGGCTGGTGGCCACGGTCAACTCGGACGATCCGGCTTATTTTGGGGGCTACATCAATGAGAATTTCACCCAGACTTTTGCCGCGCTGGGGCTGACGGCCCAGCAGGCGTATCAGCTGGCGCACAACAGTTTTTCGGCCAGCTTCATTGACGCGTCAGCCAGACAAGCGTTTCAGGACCGCCTGGCCGAGGTGTTTGAAACGTTTGAGTGAGTCAGCTTAGCGCACCGGCACCCAGAGTTGCAGGCGCGGCAACATGATGCGGTAGGGGGCCAACAGCACGGCGGCCATCAGCCACTTGATACCCAGGTCGCCCGCAGCCAGCGTCAGCCAGTTCATGTCGGAGCCGACAAAAGCCAGGTAAAAGAAGATGCCGGTGTCGACCACCGAGGCCACGATGGAGCCGATCAGCGGTGCTTTCCACCAGGACATGCCGCGCAGTTTGTTGAACGCCACGATGTCAAGCAGCTGGCCAACAATAAACGCGATGCCCGACGCCACCGCAATGCGCCAGGGCGCCAGTGCCAGCGACACCAGCACGGCGATGGCAAAGCCGGTCCAGGCCACACGGCGCGCAGCACTGGCCCCCACGGCGCGGTTGGTCAGGTCGGTCACCAAAAACGCCACTGGGAAGGTAAAGGCACCCCAGGTCAACCAGTCATTGATGGGAAATTGCACCAGGTAATTGGACGCAACGATGACGATCAGCATGGCCAGAATCGGCCGCCAGAGTTTCAGAAGAGGGATTTGAAGGGTGTTTTTCATGCGCGGATTATCGCAGCAGCCGAATTTGGCCGGCTCAGTCCCGTGAATACCGTTGTTGTAGCCGGCAAGTTGGGTAAGCTCTACAACCTATGAAAGCTTACCGCGCCGCCATCCTTCGTTTTGCCACTGACCGTGATCCGGGCCAGGCCGCCATCTACGAGCAGGACGGCCTGTTGGTGGTTGGTTCCAATGCGCAGGGCACTCAAGTGGTGCAGGCGGTCGGGCCCTGGCACGAACTGCGCGCATGCTTTCCTGACCTGGCCGTGACGCACTGGCCGGGACGCATCATTGCCCCGGGTTTTGTTGATCTGCACAGCCACTACCCGCAAACCAACGTGATTGGCTCACCGGCCGAGGGCTTGCTGCCCTGGCTGGAGAACTACACCTTTCCGGAAGAAAAGCGCTTTGCCTCGCCTGACTACAGCACCGAGGCGGCGCAGTTCTTCATCGCGGAGTTGCTGCGCCAGGGCGTCACCACCGCGCTGACCTTTGCCACCTCGCACCCGGCATCGGTGCAGGCCTTTTTTACCGAGGCGCAAAAACATCGCATGCGCCTGATCACCGGCTTGTGTCTGATGGACCGCCACGCCCCGCCTGACGTGCTGAACCAGCCTGCAGCCAACGGTCGGTTTGACGCCACCGAGCAGAGTTTGCTGGACACCGAGGCGTTGATTCGGCAGTGGCATGGGGTCGACCGGTTGGGTTATGCCATCACGCCGCGCTTTGCGCCCACCAGTTCTGAAGCCCAGTTGCGCGGTGCCGGTGAACTGGCCGCCCGCTACCCGGATGTCTGGATCCAGTCGCATGTGGCTGAAAACAAGTCCGAGATCGCTTGGGCGCGTGCACTGTTTCCGGCCTCGTGCAGCTACCTGGCCACCTACGGTGACTTTGGCCTGCTGCGCGAACGCGCCATCTACGCCCACTGCATCCATTTTGACGACGACGACCGCGCTTTGATGCGAGACACCGGCGCCGCCGCCGCAGTGAGCCCCACCAGCAACTTGTTCCTGGGCAGCGGCTTTTTTGACTACGCCGGTGCCGACCGGATTGGTTTTCAGTACGGGCTGGCCAGTGACGTGGGCGGTGGCACCAGCTTCAGCCCGTTTCACACCATGCGCGCGGCTTATTTCGCAGGCAGGGAAGGGCAGACCAAACCCGGCGTGAGTTTGAGTCCCCAGCATTTGTGGTGGCAACATACTGCAGGGGCTGCGCGAGCGCTTGGGTTGGCTGGCGTGGTGGGCAATCTGCAGCCGGGCTGCGAGGCCGACTTTGTGGTGCTGAACCCGCAGGCCACCCCGCTGTTGGCGCGCAAGACGGCGCTGGCAGCGAACCTGGACGAGCTGCTGTTTTCAATGATTGTGCTGGGCGACGACCGCCTGGTGGCGCAAACGGTCATTTCGCAGGCTCTTTAGGTCCGCTATAGGGGCTAGACTGTTTGGCGTATGCTCATAGTGGACGCTTTGCATGACATGATGAACACCCCAACTGCTAGCTCTCAACTGGTTTTCATGGCCCGTGGACTGACCAAGGTCTATGGCGAAGGCGACACGGCCGTGCACGCCCTGCGTGGTGTCGACCTGGACATCGTGCGCGGCGAATTTGTGGTGTTGCTGGGTGCCTCTGGCAGCGGCAAGTCAACCCTGCTCAACATTTTGGGCGGCCTGGATTCAGCCACCAGCGGGTCGGCGCGCTGGACCCATGCCGGCGACACACATGAACTCATTGGTGCCAGTGATGCCGAGCTGACGCGTTACCGGCGCGAGCATGTGGGTTTTGTGTTCCAGTTCTACAACCTGATTCCCAGTCTGACCGCGCGTGAAAACGTGGCGCTGGTGACTGATCTGGCTGACAAGCCGATGCCGCCCGAAGACGCGCTGGCGCTGGTGGGCCTGATTGAGCGCAAGAACCATTTTGTCTCGCAGCTCTCGGGCGGCGAGCAGCAGCGCGTGGCCATCGCGCGCGCCATTGCCAAGCAGCCCGAGGTCTTGCTGTGCGACGAGCCCACCGGTGCGCTTGATTGCGCCACCGGCGTCATGGTGCTGCAGGCCATCGAGCATGTCAACCGCGAACTCGGCACCACCACCATCGTCATCACCCACAACGCCCCCATTGCCGACATGGCCGATCGCGTGCTGCGGCTGGCCGACGGCCGCATCGTTGAGACCCGCGTCAACCCGCACAAGGTGGCGGCGTCCAGCCTGAACTGGTGAACTTGCCTTGAAAGCCATCCACATCAAGCTCTGGCGCGACCTCACAAGGCTGCGTGCCCAGGCGGCCACGATTGCGCTGGTGGTGGCGATTGGCGTGGCTGGTTTTGTTGGCATGTTCTCGGTGCACGAATCGCTCAAGGGCTCGCGCGACGCCTTTTACCGTGACAACCGGCTGGCCGACGTGTTTGCCAATGTCAAGCGCGCCCCGGTGCATCTGCGCGAGCGGCTGGCTGCGCTGGACGGGGTGGCCGAGGTCAAGCTCGACGTGGTCTTTGACGCACAGATTGACCTGCCCGGCGTGGTGCCGCCGGTGACCGGGCGCTTCATCGGGCTTGATCTGGCACGGGTGTATGCCAAGCGTCAGGGGCTCAATGCGCTCACGCTCAAGCGTGGTCGCTGGCCCGAGCCTGGCGCCACCCTGGAAGCGCTGGTCAGCGACCGTTTTGCCGCGGCGCGCAGCCTGAACCCCGGTGACACCGTACACGCCATCCTCAACGGCAAACGTGAGCGTGTGCTGCTGGTCGGCACGGCGGCCTCGCCCGAGTACGTATTTGCTTCGCAGGGGGGCGCGCCAGACGACCAGTCCTTTGGCATCTGGTGGATTGAGCGCGCGCGCATGGTAGATGCCTTTGACATGCAGGGCGCGTTCAACCAGGTGTCCTTGCGGCTCGACGCGGGCAGGTCAGAGGCGCCTGTGCTGGAGGGTGTCGACCGGCTGCTTGAACCCTATGGCGCCATCGGTGCGGTCGGGCGCGACAAGCAGTTGTCGTCGAAGATCGTGGCCGATGAGCTGTCGCAGCTCAAGGTCATGGGCACCGTGTTGCCATCGATCTTTCTGGCGGTGGCCATGTTCATCCTCAACGTGGTGCTGAGCCGCCAGGTGGCCACGCAGCGCAGCCAGATTGCCACTCTGAAGGCGCTGGGCTACAGCGACGCGGCGATTGCCTGGCACTACATCCAGCTCGCCATGGTCATCGCCGGCCTCGGCGTGCTGGCGGGTCTGGGCTTGAGCGCGCTGATCGGGCGCGGCATGCTGAGCCTGTACGACGAGGTGTTCCGTTTCAACGGCCTGGCCTACGTCACAGATGCCTGGCTCATCATGACGTCGGCGCTGATCGCTGCCACAGCGGCTGCTCTGGGCACCTGGACGGCGATCCAGGCGGTGGTTCGCCTGCGCCCGGCGCAAGCCATGCAGCCGCCATCGCCCCCGGTCTTCAAACCGACTCTGGTCGAACAGCTGGGCCTGGGCCGCTTTGTCAGTACCGGCGCCATGATGGTGATCCGTAATTTCGAGCGTCGTCCGCTGCGTGCCGCCTTCACCGTGACCGGCATTGCGCTGGCGGTGGCACTGCAGATCTCGGGCGCTTTCTGGATTGATGGCATTGCGCACATTGTGGATGTCCAGTTCCGCCAGGTGCAGCAGGGCGACGTGCTGGTCAATTTTCAGCGCCCGGTGCCAATCGACGTGGTGCAAGACCTCAAGCGCCTGCCCGGCGTCATTCAGGCCGAACCCTACCGCACCGAGGCCGTGCGCGTGCGCCTGCATGGCCGCAGTGTGGACACTGCGCTCACCGGTTACCGCCCCCATGCGCAGCTGATGCGCGTGGTGGACGAGCAGCGCGGTGCCGTGGCCATGCCGGCGCACGGCGTGGTGCTGTCGGCGCTGCTGGCGCGCGAATTGGGTGCGCGTGTCGGCGATCACATTCAACTGGAGTTCCGCCTGTGGAACCAGGTGCACACCGAGGTCGAGGTGAGCGACATCGTGCACACGATGTTCGGCAAACTGCTTTACATGAATCTGGCGGCCATGAACGCGCTGGCGCGCGACGGCGAGGGTGTGGCCGATGCCGTGCTGTTGGTCGACCCGCAGGCTATGGGCGCTTTCTGGGCGGCGGTCAAGGCGGCCCCGACCATCAACGCGGTGTTCGACAAAGCCGGCTCGCTGGCCAACTTCAACAAGACCACTTCGCGCACCATGGGCATCTTCAGTGGCATCCTGACCCTGTTTGCGGTGGCCATGGCGGTGGGCATCATTTACAACGCGGCGCGTATCGCGCTGTCCGAGCGCGCCTGGGAGCTGGCCAGCTTGCGCGTGCTCGGCATGACGCGTGCTGAGGTCTCGGTGCTGTTGCTGGCCGAGCTCGGCGCCGAACTGCTGCTGGCGCTACCGCTTGGGGCGCTGGCAGGCTGGGGGCTGGCTTCGCTGATGATGCAGCTGATGTCGTCTGACAGCATCGACTTCCCCGTCATCATCGAGCCGTCCACCTACGCCTCGGCGGCGCTGATCGTGCTGGCCGCCGGCATCGCCAGCGCGTTGCTGGTGCGCCGCAAGATTGACCGGCTGGACCTGGTGGCCGTTTTAAAGGTACGCGAATGAACAACAAAAAGCCCTCAAAAAAATACCTGCGCTGGTTCGGCGGGGCGCTGCTGCTGGCGGCGGCCGCTGCGCTGGTCTGGGCCGTGTACCGTCCGCGCCCGCTGCTGGTAGAAGTGGCCACCGTCAGCACCGGCAGCTTTGAGCAAAGTATTGAAGAAGATGGCCGCCTGCGCCTCAAAAACCGTTACGTCATCACCGCGCCCACCCCAGCCGAACTGATGCGCCCCACGCTCAAGGTCGGCGACCGCGTGCGCGCCGGTGACGTGGTGGCCACCCTGGTGCCCGTGGCGCCGCAAATGATCGATGCACGCACGCGTAGCGTGTTGCAGCAGCGCGTAGGCAGTGCCGACGCCGCCCGCCGCGCCGCCGCAGCGCAGGTGCAGCGGGCGCAGACCGCATTGGCGCAGGCCACGCTGGAAGCCGAGCGGGCAGCCAAACTGGCGCAGGACAACTTCATTTCTGCGGCGGCGCGTGACCAGGCGGCGCTGGCCCGCCAGGCGGCGCAGCAGGCGCTGATTGCCGCAATGGCCGAACAGGGCATGGCCGACTTTGCTGTGGCTGAAGCGCGCGCCGCCCTGGGCCGCACTGAGCCCGCAGCCAGCGGCCGCACCACAGGCCGTTGGGAGCTCAAAAGCCCGGTCGACGGCCAGGTGCTCAAGCTGTACCTGGACAGTGCGGCTCCGGTGACGGCCGGCCAGCCGCTGCTCGACCTCGGCAACACGGCTGCGATGGAAGCAGTCATTGACGTGCTGTCGGGCGAGGTGCGCCAAATCCAGCCGGGTGCGCCGGTACAACTGTCGCTGGGCAGCGGTGCAGCACCCCTCACCGGCCAGGTCACACGCATCGAACCGGTGGCCTTCACCAAGGTGTCGGCGCTGGGCATTGAGGAGCAGCGCGTGAATGTCATTGTGAGCCTGGAAGCTGCGACCCTTGAGGCGCAGCGCCTGGGCGATGGTTTTCGCATTGATGCCCGCATCACGCTGTTCAAGCAGGCCAAGGCCTTGCTGGTGCCCACCGCGGCACTGGTACGCGACGGTGACCAATGGCGCGTTTTTGTAGTCGAATCCGGGCGTGCACGCGCCAGACCGGTTCAGCTCAACGACCGAAATTCCGAGGTGGCTTGGCTTAAAAAAGGCCTGCGAGACGGGGAGACCGTGTTGCTTTACCCGGGCAGCATGGTTGCCGACGGTCAAGCGGTGCGCGTGCGCCATGAATAGCGCTGATGGCGCCTGCTTACAATCCCCCCAACCTCAGGAGTTGAACCCGATGACGATCAAGAGCGATAAATGGATCCGCCGCATGGCCGAGCAGCACGGCATGATCGAGCCCTTCGAGCCCGGCCAGATTCGCCAGGATGCGGCTGGCAACAAGATTGTCAGTTACGGTACCAGCAGCTATGGTTACGACATCCGTTGCGCGCCCGAATTCAAGGTCTTCACCAACATCCACAGCACCGTAGTCGACCCCAAGAATTTTGATGAAAAAAGTTTTGTCGACTTCAACAGCGACGTTTGTATCATTCCGCCCAACAGTTTTGCCTTGGCGCGCACGGTCGAGTACTTCCGGATTCCGCGCAATGTGCTCACCATCTGCCTGGGTAAAAGCACTTATGCGCGCTGCGGCATCATCGTCAACGTGACCCCGTTCGAACCCGAGTGGGAAGGTTATGTGACACTTGAATTCTCCAACACCACCCCCTTGCCAGCCAAGATTTACGCGGGCGAAGGTTGCGCCCAGGTGCTGTTTTTCGAGAGTGATGAAGTCTGTGAAACCAGCTACAAGGACCGTGGCGGCAAGTACCAGGGCCAGCGCGGTGTGACCCTGCCAAAAGCCTGATTTCCCGGATCAACGATAATAAGCTTTCTTATCAAGAAAATTGCCCCGATTCCCGGGCACCACCAGCTATCGGATTGATAGCAATTGAACCTGAGCTTCAATGACCGAACTGACTCCTGCGAACGCAAACGAATTAACCTCTGACACCCCCATCATGGCCTTTGCCCAGCTGCAACTGGCTGACCCTTTGGCCCGCGCTGTGGCCGAAATGGGCTACGAGACCATGACCCCGATCCAGGCCCAGGCCATCCCCGTGGTGCTGCAGGGCCGCGACGTGATGGGTGCTGCCCAGACTGGCACCGGCAAAACAGCCGCCTTTGCCCTGCCGCTGATGCAGCGCATGCTCAAGCACGAAAACGCCTCCACCTCACCTGCGCGTCACCCGGTGCGCGCCCTGGTGCTGCTGCCCACGCGTGAGCTGGCGGTGCAGGTGGCCGAGCAGGTCGAACTGTATGGCAAGTACACCAACTTGCGCAGCGCGGTGGTGTTTGGCGGCATGGACATGAAGCCGCAAACCATCGAGCTGAAAAAAGGTGTCGAGGTGCTGGTGGCCACGCCGGGGCGCCTGCTGGACCACATTGAGGCCAAGAATTGCGTGCTCAACCAGGTCGAATATGTGGTGCTCGACGAGGCCGACCGCATGCTCGACATCGGTTTTCTGCCTGACCTGCAGCGCATTCTGAGCTACCTGCCAAAACAGCGCACCACGCTGTTGTTTTCGGCCACCTTCTCGCCTGAAATCAAGCGCCTGGCCAGCAGTTATCTGCAAGACCCGGTCACGATTGAGGTGGCGCGCTCCAACGCCGCCGCTTCGACCGTGGAGCAGCATTTTTACAGTGTCGAGGGTGAAGACAAGCGCCACGCCCTGCACCAGATCCTGCGCCAGCGCGGCCTCAAGCAGGCCTTTGTCTTTGTCAACAGCAAGCTTGGTTGCGCCCGGTTGGCGCGTTCACTGGAGCACGAAGGCCTCAAAACCACCGCGCTGCACGGCGACAAGAGCCAGGACGAACGCCTGAAGGCGCTCGAATCATTCAAGAGCGGCGAGGTTGACCTGCTGGTCTGCACCGACGTGGCTGCGCGCGGGCTCGACATCAAGGATGTGCCTGCCGTGTTCAACTTCGACATCCCGTTCCACGCCGAGGACTACGTGCACCGCATTGGCCGCACCGGCCGTGCTGGCGCAGAGGGGTTGGCCGTGACCTTTGTTTCCAAGAGCGACCAGCGCCTGGTGACCGACATCGAGAAGCTGCTCAAGACCAAAATCGAGCTGGAAGGCATCGAGTTCGAAGAAAACCTGCCCGACATCCGTAAACAGGGCCACATCAATGATGGCCGTCGGCTTTACCGCGAAGACGGTAGCGACCAGCGTCGCCCCGAAGACTTTGCGCGTGGTTCGCGTTTTGAGCCCCGTCGCAGCAGGCCTGTGCCGCAAGACCCGTTTTTTGAAAAGCCTTACGAGCCGTCCTTGCCAGCAGATGCCGCCCCCGCTTGGGAAGCCGCCGTGGTGCGCCCGGGTGTGCGCACCATTTCCAGCAACATCAAGACCAAACGCAAGCTTGCCGCACTGTTTCAGGCGGCCTGATTTTTGTAATTTGGTTTTGGCCCTACAAATTCAGGTTAGATAAATTCGACGCGACAAGGTTAAAAGTCAGCCCGGCTTTTGTGCCTGCTCGCACTGCACCTGGATGAGTTCATGCGCGACCGTGCCAGTGCCCAGTTTCAGGGCGCTTAGGCAGCCACCCCAGACACAGCCTGAATCGAGCGCAAACAGGTCGTTGCGGCCCAGCCAGCCCAGCGTTGACCAGTGGCCAAACGCCACCGTGACATCAGCGGTCTTGCGTCCGGGCACCTCAAACCACGGCATATAGCCCGGCGGTGCGGCGTGTGCGCCGTCGCTGACCTCGAACTCCATGACGCCGTCCGGCGTGCAAAAGCGCAGCCGCGTCAAGGCGTTCACAATCATCCGCAGACGGTCCATGCCCTTGAGGTTATCGTGCCAGCGGTTGGGTGTGTCGCCGTACATCTGATGCAGGAACTCGCTCAGGTCAGGTCCACGTAACACCGCTTCAAACTCACCCGCCAGCGCCATGGTCTGTGTTGCTGTCCAGTCTGGCAGCACGCCGGCGTGCACCATCAGGGTCGACTGGTTCTGGTGTTCCAGTAAAAAAGCCATGTGCTGCTGGCGCAGCCAGGCCAGCATGGCGTCGCGGTCGGGTGCTTGCAGTACGTTGCCCAGTGTGTCCTTGCGGCTGGGCCGGCGCGCGCCCACGCTGGCCGCCAGCAAGTGCAGGTCGTGGTTGCCCAGCAGGCACTGCGCCGCTGCGCCAAAACCCATCAGACGCCGCAGCACTGCTGCCGAGTCCGGCCCACGGTTGACCAGATCGCCCAAAAGGTAGAGCGTGTCGGTGCTGGGTGAGAAAGAAATTTTGTCCAATAAACGTTGCAAAGCGCTGTCGCAGCCCTGCACGTCGCCAATCATGTAAAGTGCCATGGTGTTTATTGTCGTTTGAGACCCATGGAATTTTTGCTGATTGTCTTTTTAACGCTGCTCAATGGTGTTTTTGCCATGTCGGAACTCGCGCTGGCCGCCAGCCGCAAGTCGCGCCTGAATGGCATGGCCGACGAGGGTGACAAGGGCGCCCAGGCGGCCCTCACCCTGCTTGACAACCCCAACCAGTTTTTGTCGACCGTGCAGGTGGGCATTACCTCGATTGGGGTGCTCAACGGTATTGTGGGCGAGGCCGCATTCAGCGGCGGGCTGGCCCATTGGCTGCAGGGTTGGGGCATGACAGACAAGGCGGCTGCCATCGCGGCCACGGCGCTGGTGGTGACCATCATCACCTACACCACCATCATTTTTGGCGAACTGGTGCCCAAGCGCATCGGTCAGTTGTACCCGGAACAGGTGTCGCGCTGGGTCTCTCGCCCCATGTTGTGGCTGGCTCGGGCGGCAGGGCCGTTTGTCAAACTGCTGTCGGGCTCAACGGCTGCCATGCTCAAGCTGTTGCGCATTGACACCAGTGCGGTGCGCGCCATGACCGAAGAAGAAATTTCTGCCAGTCTGGTAGAGGGCGTTGACGCCGGCGTGATTGAAGAGCATGAACACCAGATGGTGCAAAACGTGTTTGGGCTGGATGACCGGCAGTTGACGTCGCTGATGGTGCCGCGCGCCGAGGTTGACTGGCTTGATGCCAGCATCACCGTAGCGCAGGCGCTGCAACAGGTGGGCGCTGACGGAGCCCAGCGTGCCCACTCCTGGTACCCGGTGTGCCGGGGTTCCATGGACGATGTGGTGGGCAAGATCAGTGTGGCACATATGCTCGAATTGGGGACGGGTGCCTCGGGTGCGCTGCAAGACTATGCCAGCCCCGCCGCGTTTGTGCCAGAAACCCTGAGCGGCATGGCTTTGCTGGAGCAGTTTCGCGCCAAGGTGGGGCGCCTGGTGCTGGTGGTGGACGAATACGGTGTGGTGCAAGGCTTGCTTACACCGCATGACCTGCTGGAGGCGATCACCGGTGAATTGCAGCCCAGCGCTAAAACCGAAGCCTGGGCCGTGCAGCGCGACGACGGCAGTTGGTTGCTTGACGGCATGATGCCGGTGAGCGAGCTCAAGGCCCGGCTCGACATGGACGAACTGCCGCTTGAGGAACGCGGCCGCTACAACACGCTGGCTGGTTTGTTGATGGCGGTCAGTGGCCATATGCCGGTGACCGGCGAAAAAATTTCCTGTGAAGGCTGGCTGTTTGAAGTGGTTGACCTGGACGGCAAGCGGGTCGACAAGGTGCTGGCCATGCCCTTGACCCCGACCCCTTAGTTCAGGTAATGCGGCGCTTCGGCGTTGCCAATCTGATCGGTCTCGGTGTCACCGGGCATGGGCGCCGAGGCCGGCGGCGTCAGGCCCCATGCGGCCGTTTTTGCCGAGCTTTCCAGCAAATGCAAAAAACTGTGCAGCAGCGTCAGGTCCATGCTGATCTGAAAGCTCCGGGGCTGTGCGGTTATTTTTTCTTCAAACCCGATCTGCAGGATGCCCTTGGCATGGGGCGATAACTGGAGGGTGTTCACCAGCAGCGGCTCGGGTCCCAGGGGCAGTGCCTTGGCCTCGGCATTAAACGGGGTCTTGAAGTCGCTGTTGGCAATCGACTGCTGTTTTTTGAAATCCATCAGCATCTGTTGTGCCGCATCATTGGTGGTGCTCAACTGCAGATGTTCGGCCTGCAGCTTGTGGGTTGCCTCAAACAAGCGCGGTAGCAAGATCAGGGTCATGCGCCGGGTCAGCCACACGCGCAGCACTTCGCCGGCCAAAGTATTGATTTGAACCAAAATGCGGTCCTGGTCCGGTTGGTAGGCAACAGAAAGTTGGTGAATTTTCATGGGGCTGGATGGCGGCTTTTCGAGGATACGGTTTTTGCATTGTCCCGATGTCTACGACTTTAGTTTAGCTTGCGGCCATAGGCCATTTTGAAACGGGCATTTTCAGGCTTTACCGCTCAGCCGGTAAGCCACCAGCCCCAGCCATTCATGCAGCACCAGTTTCCACTTTTTTGCACCCTGGTCCATGCTGTACTGCGTCCACGGGGTGTCCAGGCCAGCGCGAAAGTCTACTGGGTAAGCACTCACGTTCCAGCCGTTTTGGCGAAACGTGGCCATGGCGCGCGGCATGTGCCAGGCCGAGGTCATCAGCAGCCAGGGCTGCGCCGGGTTGATGCCGGGCACGGACTTGCTGAGAAGTGCGTTCTCAAAGGTGGTGCGCGAGGCCGATTCAAAGAGCACCTGCCGCGGCGCGATGCCCTGGCTGCTGAAAAAGCGCTCGGCGCGTCGGGCTTCGGGCAGGCCGTTGCCGAATAATTCACCTTCGCCGCCGGTAAACAGCACTTTTAATGCCGGCCGACGGCGCAGCAGTGGCAGCACTTCGGTCATGCGCTCGGCGGCGTCATTGAGGGCGCTCTGGCCGGGGTGGGTCCAGACATAAGCTGGTTCGAGCGCGCCGCCCAACACCACCACGCCCGCGTACGCGGTTAAATGGGTGGACGCGGGCAGGGCCGGGTACTGGGCTTCCAGGTGTCTGATCAGTGCATCGGGCAGCGGCTCCCAGCCCAGCACCAGCAGCATGGCGAGGGCTGCAGCGCCCAGGCGCTGGCTGGCCCTGGGGCGATGGTGCGCCAGCAGCACGGCGGCCAGCATCAGCAGCGCCACCCAGGCCAGTGGCTGGGTCAGGAAAGCCAGCAGTTTCGCGGCAATGAACATGGCAGACAAGCTTACAGAATAAACGGAATGAAGCGGCGGGTGCGCGCCAGGTAGTTCGCATAGGCCGGATGTAGCGCCGCCATCCAGCGTTCTTCCAGCAGCGCCTTGGCCAGCAAGACCAGTGACAAAAGCAGCCACAGCAGCCAGGCCAGGACAGAACCCAGCGCCAGGGCACAGGCCATGCCAAGCAAGCTTACTGCCGTGTACATGGGGTGGCGAACCCAGCGGTAGGGGCCATGGGCGATCAGTTTGCCTTGCGCGTGCGGGGTGGGGCGGATGTTGAAGTTGCCGGGCCGGTTGGCCAGCAGCGCCCACAAGCCGACGAACCCGCTCAGGCCAATGGCCAGCCAGGCCAGTGGTTGAAAGGCTTGCTGCATGAAGTTTGGCGCGGCCAGCAAGAGCAAGGCCCCCAGGGTGCTGAACTGAACTGCGACAAGCAGGCTACCCAGGGTGTGTGGTGTCATGTGTGTGTGCCATTGTGGGTCATGTGGAGGGCGCGGGTGTCGGCAAATTGTAGGGTTTGCCTGAAGGCCGGGTGACCTTGGCGGAACAGGCCCGATACTGGGATGTCTACGGATCAACGGAACGCAAACATGGACTCTGGTAAAGCACTTGGCCCGCGAACGCAGCGCTTTTTTTAGCGCTTTGGCCTGATGAGGTTTTGAGCTGATGCTGGACCAGCCCATGCGCTGGTCGCGCGGCCTGGCCGTGCTGTGTGCTTCGGAGGTACCCGTGGCCCTGAAGAGGCTGCACGAGCATCTTGGGCAGACGTTGAGCGCGCTTGATTTTGCACTGGATACGCAGCACATTAAAAAACCCACTGTCCTTGCGAACAACGGGTTTTAAGAATGGTGCCGGAGAGATGAATCGAACACCCGACCTTCTCATTACGAATGCAAATGCAACATCAATAAAATAGCGGTTCTCAGTGGCTTTTTTGATTATTTGCCACAATAATGCCACACTTCAATTAAATTAGTAACGAAATGGCAGCTTTTCGAAAACGCGGGCCCCATCAGTGGGAAGCACAGATACGTCGACGAGGATTCCCGGCGCAAAGTAAGACTTTGAACACCAAAGCCGAGGCCGAGGCCTGGGCACAAATGATCGAGTCGGAAATGTCTCGTGGCGTCTGGCTCAGCCGCAGCGAAGCCGAAGCAACGACGTTATTTGACGCCCTTGATCGGTACGAGCGCGAAATCACACCTGGTAAGAAGAGTGCTGCGGGCGAGATATCGTTCTTGCGTATCTGGCGGGCGACGGCGATGGCCAAGAGCGTGATGGCGACGATTCGTAGCGCTGATGTGGCAAAGTTACGAGACCAATGGTTGAAAGAATACGAACCTTCAACCGTGCTGCGCCGCTTGGCCGTACTGTCCCATGTGTTCACCATTGCGCGCAAAGAATGGGGCATGGAAAGCCTATCGAATCCTGTTGAATTGGTGCGCAAGCCACGACCAAACGATGCGCGCACGCGGCGTATCGTGGTTGAGGCGCCACAGCTCGGGACCGGTGATCTCGGTGAACATGAGCCTCAGCGAAACGCTGGCGATGGCGAATTGGAGAGGGTCTTAGCGGCAAGTGGCTCCACTCTGTTGCCCTCCGTCGTGTGGCTGGCAGTAGAAACGGCAATGCGGCGCAGTGAAATAGCGGGTTTGCGATGGGAGCACATCGACCTCGAACGTCGTGTGGCACACCTGCCTTCAACGAAAAATGGAAGTTCCCGTGACGTTCCACTATCAACCCGTGCTGTCAATATCTTTACTGCGCTGCAAAAGGTCGATGGCGAACTGGCGGAGGGTGAGGACGACTCTACCGTGGAAGATGGCAGGGTGTTTCGAATTCGAAGCGATGCTGTAACCAGGGCATTCGAACGGGCCGTATTGCGCGCTCGCGAGGTTTACTTAGGTAACTGCAAGGACAGTCGCAAGAAGCCTGATCCACGCTACCTGACGGACCTTCGTTTTCATGATCTCCGACACGAGGCGACGTCCCGGTTGGCGGACATTTTCCCGTTGCATGAATTGACGAAGATTACCGGGCACAAAGACCCAAGGATGCTTATGCGGTATTACCACCCGCGAGCGGAGGATTTGGCGAAGCGGCTTGCCTGATGATTTGGTGATGGCAGACAGACTGGGCGTTATGCCGACAAGTACTGCGTCAGGGCTATTTCAGCAATAGACCCCTCATAATCCATGATAAATCAGAAAATAGTTGCTTTGTCCATCCATCTCACCCCCTACCAGTCCCAATACATAGCGTGGCTTTTGTCACGCCGCATGGGCGCAGACTCCGCCGACCTGCTGGCGTCCACACTGGTAGACGCCCAGGTAGACCTGAACCCGCACCAGGTCGAAGCAGCGCTGTTCGCCTTTCAAAGCCCTCTGTCCAAGGGCGTCATCCTGGCCGACGAAGTGGGTTTGGGCAAGACCATCGAAGCCGGTTTGGTCATTGCCCAGCGCTGGGCCGAGCGCAAACGCCGTATCCTCATCATCACCCCCGCCAACTTGCGCAAGCAGTGGCACCAGGAGCTGCAAGACAAGTTCAGCCTGCAAGCGCTGATCTTGGAGGCAAAAAGCTACAAAGAGTTGGTCAAGAGCGGCAACAAGCAACCTTTTGAGCAAGCCAGCCGCGTGCTCATCTGCTCGTACCAGTTTGCCAAATCCAAGGCCGACGATCTTCGCCGCGTGCCCTGGGACTTGGTGGTGATGGACGAAGCCCACCGCCTGCGCAATGTCTACAAACCCAGCAACGTCATCGGCAAAGCACTGAAAGACGCGCTGGCCCATGCCTTTAAAGTGTTGCTCACCGCCACACCCCTGCAAAACTCCCTACTGGAACTGTACGGCTTGGTCAGCCTGGTGGATGAACGTGTGTTTGGCGACCTGCCCAGCTTCCGAGACCAATTTGGTGCGCTGGGCAACCCCGATACCGTGGCCAAACTGCGCGCCCGCATGCAACCCGTGTGCATGCGCACCTTGCGCCGACAGGTACAACCCTACATCTCGTACACCCGGCGCATCCCCATGGTGGAGCAGTTCACCCCGTCGCAAGACGAACAGGTGCTGCGTGAGATGGTGGCCGACTACCTGCGCCGCCCAGCGCTTAACGCGCTGCCTGCCGGGCAGCGGCAGCTGATCTCGCTGGTACTGTGGAAGCTGCTGGCCTCCAGCAGCTACGCCATTGGCGGCGCACTGGGCACCATGGCGCAGCGCCTGCAAGACAAGCTGGGCGCGGAGTCCAGCGACAAGTCTGAGGGTGAGCTGGCGGACACGCTGGACAAAGACTATGAATCTTTGTCTGAGACCGAAGACGAGTGGTCAGAGCAAGACGGTGAGGCACCCGCCGCGCCCCTGGCCAGTGTGGCCGATGAGATTGCCGAGCTGCGCGAGTTTCAGCGCCTGGCCACCACCATCCGCGACAACGCCAAAGGCCAAGCACTGCTCATAGCACTGGGCAAAGCCTTTGCCGAGCTGGAGAAACTGGGCGCCAACAAAAAGGCCCTCATCTTCACCGAATCCCGCCGCACCCAAGACTACCTGTTGGGGTTGCTGGAACAAAGCTCTTATGCGGGCCAAACCGTCTTGTTCAACGGCACCAACACCAGCGAACAGGCCACCCATGTCTACCGCGCCTGGCTCACGCGCCACGCAGGCACCGACCGCATCACCGGCTCACGCACGGCAGACACCCGCGCCGCGCTGGTGGAGCACTTTAGGGATTCGGCCCAGATCATGATTGCCACCGAGGCCGGCGCCGAAGGTATCAACCTGCAGTTTTGCTCGCTGGTCATCAACTACGACTTGCCCTGGAACCCCCAGCGCATAGAGCAGCGCATTGGCCGTTGCCACCGTTACGGGCAAAAGCACGACGTGGTGGTGGTCAACTTCATCGACCACAGCAACCCCGCCGACAAGCGCGTGTATGAGTTGTTGGCGCAAAAATTTCAGCTATTTGAAGGTGTGTTTGGCGCCAGCGACGAAGTGCTGGGCACCATTGGCAGCGGTGTCGACTTTGAACGCCGCATCGCCGAGATTTACCAAACTTGCCGCAACCCGCAAGAGATTGAAACCTCTTTCCAGCAGCTACAGCTAGACCTGTCCGGCGAAATCAATGCCGCCATGCTCAAGACCCGGCAACTGCTGCTGGAAAACTTTGACGAAGCGGTGCAAGACAAACTCAAGTTGCGGCAAACCGAGAGCAAAAGCGCTCGAAATCGCTATCAACGCCTGCTGATCGACCTGACGCAAGCCGAGCTGAAAGACCAGGCCGAGTTTGACCAAGATGGCTTTACTCTTCACCAGACCCCGCTGGGGATGACGAAAGAAGATGCCCCAACTGGCCGCTACCACTGGCCGCTAAACAGTGGCGATGCCCACTTGTACCGCACTGGCCACCCACTTGCGCTGGGCCTCATAGAACAAGCCAAGGCCCGCGACTTACCCATGGCACGCGTGCGATTTAACTATGCGGACTACGGCACCATGCTCGCAACGTTGGGGCCATTGCGCAACCAAAGCGGCTGGCTATGCCTGAGCGTGTTGTCTGTTGATGCAATGGGTACCGTGGAAGACTATTTGCTGCTGGCCGGTGTCACGGATGCTGGTGATGCCCTGCACGAAGAAGATGCCCACAAACTGCTGCGTTTGCCCGCACAAGTGCTGGATGCTGATCTATTCATGCAGTCACCTGCGGCCCTGGACGAAGACTTACTGCGACTGGAGCGTGAGCAGATAGTCGCCGTGAACACCCGTAACCTGAGCTACTTCGACTCGGAAGTGCAAAAGTTGGACGCTTGGGCGGATGACCTAAAAGTGGGCCTGGAAAACGAGGTCAAAGAGTTGGACCGCGAAATTAAGGATGTGCGTCGCACCGCTACTGTGGCCGCAACGCTAGAAGAGAAGCTGCATTGGCAAAAACGACAACGCGAACTGGAAGACAAGCGCAATCAACTGCGTCGCCGCATCTTTGATCGCCAGGATGAGATTGACGGCAAGCGCAGCCAGTTAATCGACGACTTGGAAGGTCAACTTTCGTCGACATCGACTTTAAAAGAAGTATTCAAAATTCAATGGGAGTTGATTTGATGGCGACAGATGCGAGACCACTTGAAATACAGCAAATACAAGCCTTTCTGAAAACGACATTCAATGGAGCGATCATTGGCATTGGCAAGAATCCCGCAGATATTGAAAAAAACTTTCTATCGAAGGCGGTAGCTGCCTACTTCCTTATGGTTCGAGCCGGCGCGTCCAAAGCCGAAGCGGTGGCGGCCAGTATCGATGGGGGAAACGACCACGGTATTGATTCTGTTTACATCAGTCCAACAGGCATTTTCTGGCTTGTGCAGTCGAAGTACATTCACGAGGGCAAGGGGGAGCCGCTACTGGGTGACGCATCAAAATTCAAGGACGGCGTAAAGGATTTTGCTGCAGGGAAGTTCGATCGGTTCAATGCTGCCCTGAACGCGAAACTACCTGCCGTTCATTCTGGAATGAAAAACGCCTACACCATCCACTTTGCGTTGGCGTACACCGGAACCTCACTGAACGACGACCGTATTCAGTTGTTCAGTGATATCGAGGACGCGCTCAACACGGTTCAACCAGGGCGCGCCAAATTTGTCCGGTATGGGTTGTACGACTTGCACGCCTCACTGATGGCAAAAAGAGCCGAGACTACTATCGAAGCCGAGATTGAGCTTCGAAACTATGGGCTTATCGAAAGACCTGCCCGCGCTTTCTACGGCGTTATGCGGATTCGTGATTTAGCCGCGCTCTACCAAGAGTATGACCACGCCCTAGTGCGCGAAAACATTCGCCGGTATCGAGGTTCATCGAGCGTCAATGCAGAAATCACTAAAACACTGCATGAGGTGCCAGAGCACTTTGTCTACTTCAACAATGGTGTAACGCTGCTGTGCGAAAAAATTACAGCAGTAGGTGCCATGGACACGGAGAGAAAAGTTGGACGATTCCGACTCGAAGGTGTCTCCATCATTAATGGGGCACAGACTGCGGGCACCGTCGCGCAAGAGCCTTTGGCACATTACGACGCTCATCCGGCCGATGTGCTGGTGACCTGCATCCAGTCGTTAGGCCACGGCGCAGATTTCGGCGATCGCGTCACCGAATACCGCAACAACCAAAACGCGGTACGAACGCAAGACTTCATAGCGTTAGACGACAACCAGGAAAACTGGCGCCGAACACTGAAGGCCTCCGGCGTGACGTACATCTACAAGCCCAGCGCTCAAGACCCGCACGCTGCAGAACGGGTATTCACCGCGCAAGAGGCAGCTAACTACTTGGCATGCGCAAGCAAGGATGGAAAAACTTGGGCCGAAAGTCTGCATATGGTGATGACGCACTCTGAAGCACTGTGGGATCAAAAGCGAAACACGCAGGGTGCAGAGGTCGACGCAGTAGAGGACTCGATCTATGGACGCTTGTTTCTCAGCAGCATGACCGCCCGCCGCCTGTGGCGAACGACCCAAATCGGGCGAATAGTCAGGGAAGTGGTGGAGTCAGATGCCCAAACGCTGGCCCCAGATGTGGCCGCGTGGCAAACGGCAGTACTGTTCTTGATCGTGCACCTCGTTTTTTCACGCCTGCAGCGCCTATGTGATGGCATCACTTTGACGCTCACGGCGGCTGAGAGGCTGGCCATATCTAACGAAATTGAGCAAGTACGCGTGAAGTTGTCGAATGTCTACGGCGCAGAAGACTGGGGTGGTCTTGAGCCTGCGGCTGTACTTGTGGATTTGGACAATGTGAAGCGACTTAAGGGTAAGGTAATGGCGGCACTCGCGGCATAGACAATACAACCATGGCACACCAAAAACTAGAACTAACCTGGATCGGCAAAGACCAGCGACCACGACTGGAGCCGCGCATTTTGCTGGAAGACCCCAAGCGCAGTTACCACGCCAAGCAGCGGGTGACGGACAACGACTTGTTTGACAACCGGCTGATCAGGGGCGACAACCTGTTGGCTCTGAAAGCGCTGGAGGCGGAGTTTGCGGGCAAGGTGAAATGCGTATTCATTGACCCACCGTACAACACCGGCAGCGCGTTCACGCATTACGACGACGGGCTGGAGCATTCGATCTGGCTGGGGTTGATGCGCGACCGGTTGGAGATTATTCGTCGTCTGCTGGCGGATGATGGGTCGCTGTGGATCACAATTGACGACAACGAGGCGCATTACCTAAAAGTGATGTGTGATGAGATTTTTGGACGGGGCAACTTCGTATCAAATGTTGTATGGCAGAAAAAGTCTTCCCCGCAGGCAAACGCGGTTTGGCTGTCAGATTCCCACGATCACATTCTTGTCTACGCCAAAGTCAAGCAGGTTTGGAGGCCGAATCTACTGCAACGTACTGAGGAAGCAGACGCTCGATTTTCAAATCCTGACAACGATCCACGCGGCATTTGGATGTCGAGCGATTTCACAATTAGTCTGACTGGTGGCGCTCGTGGAGCGGCGTATGCAAAAACAGGAGTGAGCGAAAACATTTTTGAAATCACTACTCCTTCTGGACGAGTTCTTTCGCCTACGAATGGACGTTGTTGGGGAAGCTCGAAAACTAGATTTGCAGAGCTTGTTGCCGACAGTCGTATTTGGTTTGGAGAAACGGGAAATAACGTGCCACGATTGAAACGTTTTCTTTCGGAAGTTCAAGACGGTATTGTTGCTACGACTTGGTGGTCACGTATTGAGGCGGGAGACAATCAAGAGTCAAAAAGGGAAATAGCTAAGTTCAACGCAGAAGACGTTTTTTCAACGCCTAAACCTGAAAAGCTAATTTCTCGCATTTTGACTATCGCCACCAACCCCGGCGACCTCGTCCTCGACTCCTTCGCTGGTTCCGGCACCACCGGCGCTGTCGCCCACAAAATGGGCCGCCGCTGGATCATGGTGGAGCTGGGCGAGCACTGCCACACGCACATCGTGCCACGCCTGCAAAAAGTCATCGACGGGCAAGACCCCGGCGGCGTGACGCAGGCCACCGGCTGGCAGGGTGGAGGCGGCTTTCGTTATTACGAACTGGCACCCACTTTGCTGTCCACCGACCGCTGGGGCAATCTGGTCATCAACCCCGAATACGACGCGGGTATGTTGTCGGCAGCCATGTGCAAGCTGGAAGGTTTTAGCTACGCACCGTCTGAGACGGTGTGGTGGCAGCAGGGGCGCAGCAGCGAGTGCGACTTTATTTACGTCACCACCCAAACGCTGGGGCCGGAGCAACTGGAGGCGCTGAGCCACGAGGTAGGCACCGATCCCAACGACCCGCGCAGCCTGCTGGTGTGCTGCGGTGCCTACCGGGGTGTAACGGCTGCACAGGCGGCGCAGCGCTGGCCCAACCTGACGCTCAAGAAGATCCCCAAGATGGTGAAAGACCGTTGCGAGTGGGGCCATGACGACTACAGCCTGAACGTGGCCAACCTGCCGATGGCGCAAAAGGTAACCGAGGTGTTGCCGCCGCAGGATGATTTATTTGGTGGAGATGTGGCGTGACGGCCAAGACGCTTGGCGCCAGTCGGGTGCGCGGGATGAATTCCGACGCAGTGCGTCGGAATTGTTTGAGCGCGTCGAACAGGTTGACTTTTAAATTCCGAGACGTTGTCACGGAAATCCTGACTCGGGCAACTTGTAAGCGCGGCTTACAGGTTCGTACACGTTGCGGTGTCAAGCCTGAGCCCGCACTTTCCGATGCAACTATCCGGAAATTCCGGATAGTTGCCCGGAAAGGCGCATGCCGCTGGAAAAGTCTGGAGGCGCAGCGCAAAGTTCAAGCTACAACTAAAAACAAAAAGGGAGCATCGTGAGCCAACGCGAAGTCAACAATATCGCGGGCCGCTTGAGCCTGCGCCCGCCTCAATCTGAGTCCCTCGCCAAGCTGGCCAGCGCGATTGAGGCATCGCCCGCCATGCTGCAGCCGAACCGCGATGCGGCAGACGTGGCCGCCATTTTGGCCACGCTCAAAGCCCAGTTCCCCAAGCTGCAAGATTTTGAGCGCGAGTTTCCGTCGCTGTGCTTTGCGCTGGCCACCGGCGTGGGCAAGACGCGGCTGATGGGTGCGTTCATCAGCTACCTGTACGCGGCGCATGGTATCAAGCACTTTTTTGTATTGGCCCCCAACCTGACGATTTACGACAAGCTGATTGGCGACTTCACGCCCAACACGCCCAAGTACGTATTCAAGGGCGTGGCTGAATTTGCGGCCTACCCGCCCGAGATCATTACCGGTGACAACTACGAAGAGCGCGCCCAGGCGTTGGGCGATTTGTTGTCACCGGTGTCAATCAATATTTTCAACATTGCCAAAATTTCTTCCGAGGTGCGGGGCGGCAAGGCGCCACGCATCAAGCGCTTGAGCGAATACATTGGCCAGAGTTATTTTGACTATCTGGCAGGCCTGCCCGACCTGGTGTTGCTGATGGATGAGTCGCACCGCTACCGCGCCAGCGCCGGGGTACGGGCCATTAATGAGTTGCGGCCCTTGATCGGGCTGGAGCTGACCGCCACGCCGTTTGTGGAAACCACCAAGGGGCCGGTGCCCTTCAAAAACGTGGTGATGGACTACCCATTGGCCCGCGCCATGGAAGACGGCTTTGTGAAAGAGCCCGCCGTGGTCACCCAGCGCAACTTTGACGCCAAGAGCATGCCCCCAGAAGAGGTGGAGCGCGTCAAGCTGCAAGACGGCGTGCGCATGCACGAGGCCACCAAGGTGGAGCTAAAAACCTATGCCCGCACCAATGGGGTGAAAGAGGTCAAGCCTTTCATGCTGGTGATTGCACGTGACACCACGCATGCCAGCGCGCTGCTGGCGCATTTGCAGTCCCAAGAGTTTTTTGCCGGACGCTACCGCAACAAAGTGATTCAGGTGGACAGCAGCAAGAGCGGCGCGGAAGAAGAAGAGATGGTGCGCAAGCTGCTGGCAGTGGAAAGTGTGGATGAGCCCACTGAGATTGTGATTCACGTCAACATGCTCAAAGAGGGTTGGGACGTGACCAACCTGTACACCATCGTGCCGCTGCGCGCAGCAAATGCTCGCACGCTGGTAGAGCAGTCGATTGGCCGGGGCTTGCGTCTGCCCTATGGCAAGCGCACCAAAAATGCGGCGGTGGACCGGCTCAACATCATTGCGCATGACCGGTTTCAGGACATCATTGACGACGCCAACCGGGCCGACTCGCCCATCAAGCTCAAGACACTGATTCTGGACGCGCCTGACGCGGGCGATGACCGCATGCAGAGCCGAACGGTTCAGCCCAATCTGACGGCGATTTTGGGGCTGAATCAGGACGAGAACGCGCCTGAACCGGCAGATGCTGCCACCCAAGTTGCGACGAGCGGCAAGCCGCAGGCAACGCCGGTGTTCATGACTTCAGACGAACGGTATGCGGCGTATGTGGTCATGCAGGTGCTGGCGGAATACGAGGTGCGAACCACGGATGCCCCCACGCGGCAAGCCTTTCTGACCCCCGCGTTGCAAGCCCGCATCGCCCAGGCCGTGCAGGAACGACTGCCACCTGTGCAACTCAGTGTGTTGACGGGCGCGGACGCACCGCCGGAACTGGACTTGGCAGACGTGGTGCGCCGCACGGTGAATGTGGTGGTGCAGCAGACCATCGATATTCCACGCATTGCAGTGGTCCCCAAGGGTGTGGTGACCAGCGGCTTCAAGCCTTTTACATTGGATGTGAAGGGCTTGCATTTGCAGCCCAAAGACCGCTCATTGGTCGGCCAGACGCTACGCACACATGAGCAGTTCACTTATACGGCGCAGGCCGGGCGGGCCGAGCGGCGGCTTGAAGATTACATCGTCCACGCGCTGATCGACTACGACGACATCGATTACATGGTGCATGCCAGTCTGCTGTATGACCTGGCGGGGCAAATGGTGACGCATCTGCAAAGCTATCTGTCAGAAGCCGATGAAGTGCGCAACGTGCTGGACTTGGACCGGCAACTGATTGCCAAGAACATCCATGCGCAGATGATGGAGCATTTTTATGAGTCGGCCACCGAATACGCCGTAGAAGTGCGGCGTGGCTTTACGGCGCTGAAAGAACCCACCTACACCGTAAGCGCTAGCCAGCCATTGCGCGACTACCGCGACACGGTGCTTGAGCCCAGCCGCATCAAACAAATGGTGTTTGGGCACTTTTCGCGCTGCTTGTACCCGCAACAAAAGTTTGACTCGGACACTGAGCGCCGCTTTGCCGTGATTCTGGAGCGCGATGCGGACAAGTGGTTTAAACCCGCCAAGGGCCAGTTCCAGTTGTTTTACAAACTGGGCGTGGAGCAGCCCGAGTACGTGCCCGACTTTGTGGTGGAAACCGCACACCATTTACTGATGTGCGAGACCAAGGCACGCAACGAATTGGGTGCGGACGATGTCAAAGCCAAAGCCGAAGCGGGCACTTTGTGGTGCAAACATGCTTCAGACCATGCCCGAACGACCGGCGCTAAACCGTGGAAATACTTGTTAATTGCGCACGATGTGGTGACAGAAGACAAGAGATTGGTGGACTTTTTGCCTTTTGAAGAAATAAGTTGAGGGTACGGTTGAGATGGTTTTTCCGGTTAAATAGCCTGAGAGGCGAAGTAGACCAACTTGCATCATGAAAGCTCCCTCGGGGCGTTTCAAAGTGTTCGGGGTAGCAACTTAGTCCAGTCGTTTCTCGTCCTCGCTGTTATTTTCGCTAGATGGAAAGACGACGACGTGAACCAATCCGTGAGTCAAAGTTAGCAGTATGTTGTCCCCCAGCCGTGGAATCACCGCGCCTTCTTCAATCTCGCAAAACGGTAAAACACTAGCCCGTCCGGTCCCAATTTTTATCAACCAAGCTTGGTCGTCCTGGCCCACCACCGGCCCGAAATACATTCCAGTCGTCCAGTTCATCCTTTCGATCAATAAATCCAATTCCTTGGCCTGCTTTATTAGTGAATCGGAATAGGGGGGCAGAAAATTGGGATCGAGGGCGGCTAGCACGAGTACCAGCATGGCTTTATCAATATCAATCATGGCAATTTCCCAGTGAAAGGAAAAGATGAATGCCAGCGACTCTGTTGTGAGTTTTGGCTTGCTGCTGGCTGGTTGCGACAATCAGTCCCAACAATTTGGTTTGTACTGTGACCGGCATCGTCACACCATGGTTTTGATGCCAAAGCGAGCCCTTTGAATCTGTGACCAACGCTGCTGCTGAAATGACTGTCGCGCTGGAGCGCAGACTATCTAATGGATGTTTCATTTTGTCTTTCTCTTGTATTGAAAATTTGTTTTGTCAACGAGTACTACGCCAAGGGCACCGAGTGCAATCCCCAGCACACATCCAATGACTGCTGAAAAAACCAACGAAGTCTCGATGTGATTTAGGCCGAAAAACACCCCAACACCAAAGCCAACGACAAACGCTGTTGCTGTCAGCGTTTTGAGATAGATCGCTGATCTCGACGCCGATCCGATCTTGACTTGGGCTCGTCGAACCTTGTCGATTGAGTGGTACAGAACGATGCCGTTGAGCGCTAACAACGCAAAGATCGGATCGTCATCACTGATCCGGATCCCTTTGTCACGCAGAATGGCCTGCATGTCTTTTGTATCTGCAGCGAACATGGGGTTGAGCACCCCTTTCAGCACAACATCATTCAGCAGAACGAAGGTCAACAGAGGGTCATTGCGGGCGAGCTCAATGCCTCGCCTAAGTAGTAACGCGCGTGCATTTTCAGGATCCATGGTTACCACTTGACCCGATCAAGCTCTTCAAAAACTGCATCCACAATCTTTTTCAGACGATTTTTTGCCAGAAAGTTGAAGTCTTCCGAGGCGTTCACGTCCGCCAGCGTCATGTGATTCGAAGTCATTTTTTTCATGTCTTCCACAAACGCATCGGATTGACTTCTGTCAACAAGCTTGACGACGCCAGCAATTTTCCCGGCCCTGTCCGACTCCTTAAACAGCTTAGTCGCAGTAATCGGGTGGCCTTCGTACTCAACCGGACCCCAGAACTCGTTTTCCCAGACCACGACTTTGGCGAATTGGTTAACCTTGCCCAGCAGTTCGGCGAAGCCGTTGTACGTGTCTGTTTTGGCTTGCCCACCCGTTAAGACAGAGTGAACAAACACCTTTTTCCCATGCTCAGACATGATCTGATAGATGTCGTTCTCAGCCAAGTACTTGGTCAATGGCAGGAACGTCGCGGCCCCGTTGTCGATGACAAAGTCAGCATCGGTTTGGACAATCATTTCAATGAGTGGATCAAACTTGCTTTGAATGACGTTGCCATCCTTGGCGATCTCGATGTGAGCCACATCCAAAGACTGATATTGCGCAAAGGTCGCATTCACTGGGTCGGTGTCGGCGCAAATGATTTTGCCCCCCAGACTTTGTAGGTACTGAGCTACCAGAACGGCCGCCAGCGATTTGCCCACGCCGCCTTTGCCTTGCATAACCAAATGAACGTTGTTCATATTTTTTCCATCTTTCCTATTCTTCAAATTCAATTTTTGCTGTTGGTACTGGGTTGAATTCACCCGGTTTTCGACTTCCTGACAGCACTCTGAGCGGGTTCTTGCTATCCTGGGCCATGACCAGAGCGCTTTTCGATGCAGTCATGGAGGTGTCACTCCTCGGCTGCTGGTTGGGTGTGGTTGCGGGAAGATTGGCGGCTTCCTGAGATCCACCTTTCCCTTCGTTGTGCTGACGACGCTTGATGTATTGAGCGAGTCCAGCAATTGAAATGTGAATGTCGTTTTCGTCTAGAAACTCGCACACCTGAGCCAGGGTGCAATTGCCATTTCTGAGCTTGTTTATCTCGTTCCAATAGGGTGCAAGACGCGACCGCCTGACCCCCGGGGTCACATTTCTCAAAAATTCATTTGCATCCACGTTCCACCTTCTTTGCTTGTTAAGCAAATTAGATCGAATATTCTGGGTGCTTAGGAATTGTTTTTATAAGTTAACACCTAATTAACACTTGATGTCAACAAATGTATGCAAATATGTTGTTTAAATGTGAATTTAAACTCATCTAAGCTCACTAAACACCTTTAAACGTCGTTAAACACTTTGGCATTTTTAAAACAGAGGCACGATAGCCATGTTTGCAAAAACTCTTGCCTAACGGCAAAGTTTGTGCAATCATGGCCTGTGCTAAGGGGGATTCCCCCTTAACCCCCAGCGTTGCACGCCCCCTCCGGAGGCGCTCCACTTGGTGCCAGCCGTTGGCTGGACGCGGGCGTTGCCCACTGTTAATTGCAAAGTGAGAACCCATGGCCAGACCGGTCAAATCTGATGATGAAAAGCTAAGTCACACCGTGGCGTTTCGACTAACCGATGGTGATTTCCTGGCGTACAAGCGGAAGTTTTCGGCATCTGGCCTGACCCAATCTGAGTTCTTCAGAGAGCACGTTTTGACCAATACGACCCAAGTTGTCGCCAAACCCAAGGCTTCTGCCGACACCAAGCGTGCGGTCTTTTTGCTGCAAAAGGCCTCCAACAACATCAATCAACTCGCACACCGCGCCAATGCCGATCACCTTGCCGGAATCCTGTCTGAGTCCAGCTTTCTGGCGATCCTCAGCCAGCTCGACCAACTCAACAGCTTCATGCTGGAGCAAACCAGTGAGACGCAAAAATGATTGTTGAACTCGGCGGTGGCAAAGGCGGGCTGAAAGAATACCTGGAGCATGGCAAAAAGAGAGGCCGTGAGCTGCACCGTGACCAGCTCGACCAACGCATAGCCTTGGCTGGTGATCTCGACGTGTTTGAAATGGCAACCGAAACACATGGAGGTGCTGGTCAGCATTACGACCACATCACCCTGTCGTTTTCGGAGTCCCATGTCTCGGATGACATGCTCCAGCTTGCAGTGACGGAGTTTCGTGACCATGCGCTGGCGGCGTGGCCGCTAGAGCAACGTCATCGCATCGCGTTCTATGCCGAAGCGCATCGGCCAAGAACACTGAGCTACCGCCATTCAGAAACGGGTGACTTGATCGAACGACTGACCCACATTCACATTGGGTTGGGGAAACATGACTTGCTCACCGGGGAGTCCATCGCACCACTGGGCTTCATGGGGCCGCTGTCCGACAACCTCAAATACATTGATGCCTGGCAAGAATCCTTCAATGCACGCCACGGTTTTACCAGCCCTAAGGACAACCCGAAGATCACCCCAGAAAACGCCGTGGATGTGTTGTCCCGATTCACCGGACATAGGCCGGATCGCCTGGGAACTTTCAACGAAAAGAAAGCCGCGCTCGAAGTCACGCTGCAGAAAGAGATCATTGGCCAGAACATCACCACATGGACGGGCTTTGGCGAGTTGCTAACAAGGCATGGTGTGGTGTCAAAAATGCGTGAGGGAAAGTTTGGCGAGTGTTACCGCATCAAACCGCATGGCACGTCCAGAGCCATGCGGCTGCAGGGTGTGTTTTTTCTGCGCCAGTTCATCGAGCGACCCACCGCCGAAAAAATCGCCATCGTCTCGAATCGGGCCAGAGTGGCCTACCTGGAGCAAATGCAGCCGCGCAAGGCGCCGCTGTACGTGGCGCAGACGCTGTCTGACTGGCACCAATTCAAAGCCCGAGAAAACCGCTATTTGCACACCGGCAGCAAGTTTTACCAGGACGTCTATAAGCCCGCCGACGCGGCAACACGTCTCAATCTTTTAGATCAACTTGAAAGGGATCACCATGGAATCCAAGGTTCTGCAGCAACTCAAACCAGAAAAATTGCCACCGCCAGAAATCGCGTGCCAAAAATGCCAGTACGCGACCTGGATGGAATTCAGGCAAGGACCGAAATGCTATTGCGCGATCACGCAGGCCTGGATGTACCAGCCGTACCAACAGTCGAGCCAGATGGTGTTGGCGTGCGACAAACAGATGGAACTGGAAGACGACGGGACGGAGCGGGCGACTCCCTAACCCAAAGCGGCACCGCCACCGGCGAATCCGGATCAATTGGCGCTCGTGGTATTGCTGGTCAAGCTACCACCGCAGCACGGATTCCTGGGGCAAATCGGGCAATCCAACCATCGAGTGTCCTGGCCCGTGTGCAAGCAGAGATGCGCGAACGCTACGAGCGAGCCGCTGACAAAGAGCGCTACGCTGAAATTCGCCAACATCTCGATGTCGCCCAGCTCCTGGACAGGCTGAGCCACACGCATGGGTTGAATCCATGGCTCTACCAGGTGACGGCAGCCCGAGACGGCACCCCGCGCATCCAATGCGGCTCCCGTGCCCTGAGCCCCAGCGATTTTTTGACCAAAGAGCTGGGCTTGCCCTGGAGGGACGCCGCACCGATCCTGCGCCAGACCTATGAAAACCAAATCGGGAAAAGGGTCACCACTGCACGCGACACGTCAGTGTCACCTCAGCTCTGGAAAACCTTCAAGGCCGAGCAGCTGGCGGAAAAACCAGCACTAAAGCATCGCCTGCGGGCGTTCGATGATGAAACGCAAATCCGGCGCGCCGCCCTCGTTTCTGCGCTCAGAACCGAGCAGACAAAAGCGCTGGCAGGTTTGACTGGCGCTCACAGAAAGGCGGCGCAATCCCTCGAAAAACTCAGAGCGGTCACAGCCAAAGCCGAGTTCACCGACGAGCGCCGAGGCTTGCGCCAGTCCATTCAATCCGACCCGGCGACTGCCTGGCAGCTTTTCCTGCAGGCTCGCGCCCAGGCGGGCAGCAAGGAAGCGCTGGCTACTTTGCGCAAGCTCAATGACATCGCTCGTACCGCACCCGCACAGGCCATTGGCGGCACGATCTACCTTGAAGACGATGAGGATGAGAAGAAACGTCGCCGCCGCATTCGCGCTTCGGTGATCACAGTCTTGACCATGTTCGTCGCCAAAGTGGAAATCAATGGTGACGTCACCTATAGCCTGCGTGGGCGTCCCGTTCTGCGCGATGAGGGACTGTTTATAGCCGTGCTCGATCAAAACAGCGAAGAAGCTATTGCAGCAGCCTTATTGCTGGCCCACGAAAAGTTCGGCCCGAACCTGACATTGATCGGCTCACCAGAGTTTCAGCGGCGTGTCGCGGTGGTCGCCGTAGCGCAGGGTATCGCTGTCAAATTTGTGGATCCGCAGATCGAAGCCATCCGCCTGCAGCTTGTCGACGACATGCGACAGGTGGAACTCAGACCGGCACCTGAACCTCAACTTGCTACTGAGCAAGTTGAACAACCAATCTCTGACCTTGGTGCTGTACCAACTCAAGAAACCACGCATCTGCGCTTTGACTCTGCCGCGTCAGCAGACAAGCCCATTCCAGAACGTGGCACAGCAGCACCGGCGGATCTGGATCAGATCGAACCGGTCACATTGGAGCGGACTGACGATATGGCGCAGCTTGACGCTCAAATGGAAAAGTCGAAGCTGGTCGCCGATCTGCAAGGGCAGGGTAGGGAGGTTAGCCAAGCCGAGGAGGGTATCCAGTACCTGGGAAAAATCACCCTAATCACAGAGCGATTTGCGGTGCAAAGCCTGGGTCGAAATGTAGTCGTGATCCACGATCTGGCTCAGCTCGACGGTCGATATGCCCAAGGCCAGGAGGCGGTCATCGCGTATCACGGAGGACGGGGGCGGGACTTCAGCCAAGGCCAGCGACCCAAACATCCCGGACGTGATCGCTAAAGCGTTCAAAGGGTAGTTGGCGTTGTGGCCCCGTAATAACGCGTTTGCTGTTCATCATTCATGTTCTCAAGCAAGCAACTTTGCGCGTCCAGCAACACGCGCTCAAGTAAGGATTTATTGCTGACACCGTGAAATTTCGCCATGCGCTCAAGGGCAAGCTTGACGTCTAAATCCAGGATGACGTTCAAACGCTGGTCTGAGCCTTCCTTGATGTGCCGTTTGCGGTATTCCGCCTGACGTTTAGCGTTGTCCTTCTTTTTTTCTTCGAGCATGGATGTTTTCCTTTTTTGTGGCGTCTTGAAGTGTTACATTGTAACTACTAAACGAAAACCCCATCATGCCTAATTTCACTCAGAACCCGGCGCCAGTGCTGCGCAAGGAGACAAAAGTCTCTCACCTCACCCTGTTTTTTCTGGTGACAGCCACGACTGGGACGATAGGCATAGACGGTCTGACCGGCAGCGAGTTGCAACTGGTGCGCATGCTGCACGGCTGCAAAGTCCACTAAGGCCAACACCATGGAAAACCCAACTGAACTGGCTCGGCTAGCCCAAGCAAAGGCTAAACAGGCCGCAGAAGATTTCGAATTTGAGCGCCCATGGCGTGACATGGTGGGTGCGATCCGTACAGTGAAATCGATGCTGATCAAAGCGCAAGCGATGGCCCTGATTGAAAGGGCTGCAAAGCCCCTAGACCCAAACAACGGACAACCACCATGCTGACCGACCCACAACCTGACGAGCGCCAACCGCAGTCCGAATTTTTCAAAGCTCGTTTGTGCGAAAAAGACGAATTGGACTGGCTGGAAATCCGAGCGCTGGCGGGCATCGGTGCTGGTTTGTTGTTGCGCCACCTGGGAGACCCCAAGGCTCTGGAAAAGCTGGCTCGGCTGGCCGTGCCAATCGACGGCCTGTACCAAAACGCAACGGCCAAAGCAGGGGCAATGCTCATAGAGGACGCCGCCGGAGGCCCATTCGATCTAACCGAACAAGACTGGGCCGACTTGGCGAAGTTGGCGGGCTACAAGCCGGAAGAGTGGGAGCGGCTATTGGCCGAGAGCAAAGGGTTGGCTAAATAAGCCACAGGAGGATCACATGGCAATTTCAGATCAAACCATTTTCAGCGCCGCACCGCTGTTTTTCAGACACAGAACAGCGGGCTACTTCGACCCGGAAGATCATATGTCAGCCGACATTCTGGCGCTTAGAACCGAACTCGGACTCCCTGAGTTTGTGCAAGAACGCCGGTATCCACCCATCCACTCTTGGGGCATACAGTGCCCGGATGCCTGGCTTGAAATCGTGCTCGATGCGGTCACCACCATTGAAGCGGCACTCCATGAAATGGTAGCCGCTGGCGTAGCTGTTGATGACCTACCTGCGTGCTTCCAGATCAAAGAGAAATTTGGTGGCTTGCGACTTCACTGGCGGGCAGTGAAGGGCGCTCCTTTCACTCAAGCCATGCGTGATGCAGTCGATCAAGCGGAGGCCCGAGTTTTGAGACTTCAACGGAGGGTGCCATGATCGTTTTTCTGGATACCGAATTCACCGACCTCCTGAACCCAGAGTTGCTTTCCCTCGGCCTCGTAACCCTCGATGGCCGGGAGCACTACGCCGAACTTGACGTCACCACCGAAGCCGGAAAAGCTCGCGTCAAGGCCTCCAGCGCCTTCGTGCGAAGCGGTGTTTTCGAGATGTGGGGTCTGGTGCCCGGCGCGACCGGTACCGAGCGGGAAATGGGACGCCGCACGGGTGAATGGCTGCTTGGACTTGCGGCAGAGTCTGGGGCGAAAGTTGAGGTCGCCTTCGACTACAGCATGGACTATGAACTGATGGAATATGCCATCCGTGATTGTGGGCTTTGGGACCAGGTGCGCGACGTGTTGCTTCCAGTCAACGTCAACCCCATCACCGGCACCATCACCGGGGAACTGGCGGCAGAGGAATGTTTTCGAGCACTGGGGCGACGTGGCGGGCGCGGCCTCAAACGTCACCATGCGCTGGCCGATGCACTGGCACTGCGAGCGGCATACATGGCCGTGAAGGCGGCGGCGCTGGCAAGCGCTCGTTCAATTTAGCACAGGAATCTTATGTTCAATATGGCACTCGGATTGTTCAAACACACGCTTGACGCAGAAAAAGGCGTGTCAAAAGCGATCAATTCAGGACTCACCGACCTTATCAACCAAGAGTTGATTGAAGCGACCAGCCAAATGGTTAGCGATGCACTCGCCGCTGGTGAGCGGGTCTGGATCACCTCAGACCTGCACTTCATGCACAGCAACATCATCGGCTACTGCGACCGACCGTTTTTCAATGTGGACAGCATGACCGACGCGCTGATGGCGACTTTGCAGAAAGTACCCAAGGATGAGCTCATTCTCTATGGCGGCGACATGGCAATGGGCAACTATCAAAAAACCGTTGAACTCATCCGGCAACTTCCAGGCCGAAAGATTCTGATCGCCGGAAACCATGACTTGACCAGTGACGGTAAATGCAAATTGGCCCTTGAAAAAGACTTGTTCGAGGCGGTGGTTCCGTTTCTCACGTGGCTTGGCTATCAGGGCCGCTTGGTGGTGGTGAGTCATTACCCCATCCTTGTTCCTGAAACCTACAAAAACACGCCAGTTCTGAACTACCACGGTCACCTGCACGAAAAAACGCTGCCAGCAACGCTGATGGTCAAGTACATGAACGTCGGCTGGGACATCAATCACGGACTCAATTGCTTGTGATGCTGGTTCTCAAAATCATTTGGAGGATCTTGTGATTCTTTTCTGTGGCGATCCGCATGGTTATTTCGAGCACATCATTGAGGCGGTTCAGGAGCACCAGCCTGCCGCCGTCATCCTGCTGGGTGACATGCAAGCACCAAAACCGCTGCACGTTGAGCTGGCCCCGATCTTGGCCAAGACCGAAATCTGGTTCATTCCCGGCAACCACGACACCGATTCAGAGGCCGATCATGACAACCTTTTTGTGTCTGCCTTGGCCGACCGGAACTTGCATGGCCGAGTGGTCGAAATCGCTGGTCTGCGCATTGCGGGATTGGGCGGCGTTTTCCGTGAGAAAGTGTGGACACCCCCGGCACCGGCTACCTTTGAGAATCCCAAACAGTACCTGGCCCGCTGCGGCAAGGGCAACTTCTGGCGCGGTGGTTTGCCACTCAAGCACCGCAGCACCATCTTCCCGGTTGATTACGAGCGCTTGAAAAAGCAGCGTGCCGACATTTTGGTCACGCATGAGGCCCCCAGCTCACACCCGCATGGGTTGGCTGCTATTGACGAACTGGCCCGCCACTTGGGCGTGAGAACAACTTTCCACGGTCACCACCACGACCAGCTTGACTACAGTGCCGAACGCGCCCGGCTTGGTTTCGACGCCTTTGGCGTCGGCCTGCACGGGATTACCGACATGACGGGGCTGGTGGTTCGTGCGGGCGAACTCGATGACCCATGGGCAAACCGCCGCACTGTGCAGGAGCCGCGATGCTAGTTTTCCTCGATACCGAATTCACCAATTTTGTCCGGCCTGACCTCATCAGCATTGCACTGGTGAGTGAGGATGGCCGGGAGTTTTACGCCGAGCGCACCGACTATCACCGGGACGCGTGCAGCGGCTTTGTAAGAGAAATCGTACTGCCGTTGCTGGGGGACGTGCCTGGCGCAGCCTGTAGCCGATCTGAGTTAACGCAGCGCCTGCAGGAGTGGTTCGAGCAGTTGCCAGAACCCGCCACCATCATTTACGACTTTGAGGGTGATTGGCTATTGCTGGTGGATGCCATTCTTGGTCGTGGTTCCAGAACACCACCCGCCAACTTTGGCGAACCGTTGCACTTGGGAAACTCCAGCATCACCCACCCGGTCTTTGAGCGGGCACAGAACAACACCTACACCCAGCAATGGCCCCCACACCATGCCCTGGCCGATGCACGGGCGCTGATGGCGGGCTATCGTGCCTGGCATCAGTTCATGGAGAAGATTTGGAGAATCGAATGAAAGTTAGCGAACTAATTGTGCAGTTGCAGATGTTGCCGCCAAAACTTGACGTGATGCTGCCCTGTGAGTCGAACGTGGACCACGCTTTGGGTGTTGGTATCGTCCAGGTTGCCAAGACGGATCACGATTGGTCTGGTACCCCAATTGGCAACTACCGGGTGATTGACGGCAACGACACCGAAGTGAGGACCGGGAAACCGTTCCCGGTTGTTGTCATTGACTTTGAGAAATCGCTATGACCATGCCAAGTGAGAGGGCCAGAGCGCTGATGTCGGCGGCAGAGTTCTTGCAGGAATTGCGATTGGGTACTGACACGCCTGCCGCAATACGTGCGCAAGCGATTAGCGAGTTGCGCCACTTTCCAGAAGCCCGCTCAATTGAGCAGGAGGCCGAGCGCCAGTTGCATCGACAGCAAGAAAGCGGCCAATCATCCTGGCTGTTGCCAGCCGATTATTACGAACGGCCAAAACAATGAACCATCACAACATCGACAACGCGCTTCACAAATTGTCTGTCTATCCGGTACTGGCAGTTTTGGCGAAAAAGCACACCACTGCAAGCAGGCTGGACGGCAGAGCGTGCCGTTTCATTTACCAGAATTCCATGTCCACGATTGACTGGACGCAAGTACAAGAGCACGAGAGGGCGTTCATGCATGAGTTAGGTGTTGAGCCAGACCAAACCGGAAACGTTATTCGGGAAGGCCAAACATGATCCTTTTTCTCGATTTCGATGGCGTCCCCACATGAAAATTCTCGTTTTATCCGACCTCCACCTGTCACACAGCCCGTTTAACGTCGTTCAGGACGGCCAACGCATTGATCAAAACGCTGATGTCGTAGTGCTTGCGGGTGACATCGACGAAGGCACAAAGGGCTTCAAATGGGCGCGTGAAACGTTCCCTGACAAACCTATCGTCATGGTGGCGGGCAACCATGAGTTCTATGGCAAAAACTGGACCAAGCACGTTGACGACATGCGCGAAGCGGCCAGAACGTACGACATCGAATTTCTGGAAACCGATGCTGTCGAATTGGCTGGGGTGCGCTTCCTGGGTTGCAGCTTGTGGACTGACTTCGAGCTTTTCGGCCCAGACCCCAAATCAGAGGCGATGCAGATGGCCAGAGTCAAAATGAACGACTACCACCACATCAAAATTTCGCGTTATGCCGAGTTTTACTGGGTGAAATCAAACTACCTGATTCCGGCACTGACCGAGCGGCGACACCGGGGTAGTGTCGAATGGCTGGAACAGGAGCTTGAGAAGGCAGGCGACCCGGCAAAAACCGTGATCGTGACCCATCATGCCCCGCATGCCAACTCGATACCGCCGCAGTTCAAAGAGGAATTGCTGTCAGCCAGTTATGCCTCAGACCTGACCCGGTACATGGGCAAAGCCGGGTTGTGGATACACGGCCACATGCACACCAACAGCGACTACAGCGTGGGCGGCACCCGCATCGTGTGCAACCCAAATGGCTACATGCGCAAAAATGGCAGCATGGAAAACGACCAGTTCAACCCAGGTTTGATTGTGGAGATATGACTGGTGATCCTCGTTCTGGACTTCGATGGCGTCACGCACCCGCGAAAGGAGCCGACATGCAGCAATGGACACAAGAGGAGGCGATAGCGTTTGAATGCGCCTGCGAGGTCATCACCGACATGATGGCAATTCAAAGCGGCTAGATTGCCGAGGAAGCCAAGAAGACCGCGCCGGATGCTGACCGTGTGGCAAGCCTTCGGGCTGAACGTTCAAGGCTCCACCAAGAGCGATTGGCCATGCACGTTGATGACCATGACGAAGTTGCCCGTATTCGTACCAAATACGGCGCAATTATTCGCGCTATGCGTGCGAAGCATCATGGCTGCTATTTTTCGCCATAGCCACCTACAATCCAAACTGGTGTTTTTCACCTCCCGTGTCACCTCCCTGCGCGGGACGCGTTAAGCGTTCAGGCCCGGCCCAGTTGCCGGGTTTTTTTGGCCGGGCTGCAGCCGAAAGCCCGGACACCCGGCGCTTGGGCTGCTGCCCACACGGAAGAGGGCTGGCCCTTCCCGCTGCTGCGGCCCCTAACCTAACCCACCACGGCTGACGTTGACCAGGACGGCCACGTGCTCTACTCACCCCCCTTTATTTTTTCATCTGATTAATCGTGTCCATTTTTTCGCGTTCCGCATTCGCCGCCTTGTTTTTTGCGGTTGTTTCAACCAGCCAGGCCGCAGAAAACTTTGCCGCTTGCCCGCTGTTAGCGGCGGTCGGGAAGCGCGAAAAAATGGCGGTCAAGCGCGGTTTTCAGTTGTCAGGCGATCAAATTGAATGTCAGCAATGGAGCAAAACCTAGACCCGGTAAGCAGCGGCAACAGTCATGGGATTTTTGGCCACCAATGGCTCTTCTTGACCAGGCGGCGTCATTGCCGAATGGCAGGTATCTGGAGCCAGATATCAATCATTATCCTAAGCGCTGCTTATCCATTCACTGCACCTTGTGTCTGAACGCGGAGGAACCTTCGCTGTGCATCGTCAAGCCGCCCTCGACTAGCTGCTCTTAATCGCATGATGCCCATCCATCACGGCAACGTTGCCATCGAAACCCCGCAGGCGGTTTAAGCCTGATGATCCGTTTCAACTTCAACACGAACACATCAACATGGCTTTTTACCTGCTCAACTCTCCCGTCCTGACCGATTGGGGCAACTATGATTTTTGCGGCCCCTTGGACACCGCACAGGCACGCCAACTTTTGCCAAGCCACTTCATCAGCGCCATCGGACACCAGTCCACAACCGACTTGCTCAGCGAGCTGCTGAAATGCGCAATCCCGATGAACCGCAGCCAAATCGTGATGCACGTGGGCGATCAAGCGCTCGTCTTTCGGCTCCTCCAGCGCCCACCCGAAGGGCAAGTCATGGACAAGCAACAAATGCTGCAACTGGGCTACACCTTCGGCCTTTTGCGCAAGCTGGCCTGACCCTGGCAATGTTGCCAAAAACGCTCAGTACCCTGCCAACGCCCCAAACTCACGGCCATTACCAAACAAGGACACAGCATGAAAACCGCCCGCTCCCCCATCCTGTTGCAAAAAACCCAAACCGTCTACAAAAGCACCGTCACTGCACGCGTACTCTTGCGAGCAGGAGCCAACCCGTACCTCAAAGGCCCGCGTACAGCAGAGTCGTTATTTCAACTCTGATGCTTTTCAGCGTTTATTTTTTAAAAAGGACATTTATGCTGAAGTTTGCATTTGTGATCTGGTTGATCAGCGGCTTTATTGCTGCGTTCGCGCTGTGGAGTTTATGGCGGCTGACAAAGTTTGTCATCCGAAAAGTGTCTGGGCACTGAGCGAATAAAGAAACTGATCAACCCTAAGCACATGGAGGAATCGATGGACGAATTTTTTAAACGGCCTCTCAAATTTGCAACAGTCGTTGGATTCTTTCTCATTGTCCTTTGGGTCGGCTGGTGGTATCTGCGGTGGTCCACGGGCATGGCTGTCTTTGATGCCGCACGTGACCACCTGCGCAACAGTCTTGGTTTGTCGACGGCTGTGGCGACGGTTGTTGCTACTGCAACAGGAATTGCCTCCGCCTTCGTGATGACGGTGTTGGTTGTCAATGCCAACTATATTTTGGCATCCGTTGCTGTCGGTGTACTCGGTCTGCCGTTGGCGCTATTGAATGATGCGCTGTCGGCTGACCAGTGCTTCAATCGTCAAACTGGAAAACCTTTGTGCCACGTTTATGAAACACCAGAAGGCAGTTACATCGTGCGGCGTAAAGATGATGCCTATCCACCCAGTAGTTGGATTTTGCAACGGGATGCCACACGCGAAGACGCACGGGCGTATTTGCCGTTAGCAGGGGAAACTGGCTCAGTCAATACCGTGGCTCGGGTGCCACATCCCATTAACTTGGAGTCGTGTAGCCCTGCAACCGCGTTCTTTGATGCCGCTGGTACAGCAATCGTGTATTGGAGTCGCGAGGATGATGGGATAAGACTTTATAACCGAAGTGGCCCGAACCCGACCACTGGGAAATTGCTTCAGCCCATGACATCTCAAATGGCTAAAGAGGTGTGTGCAAAACTGGCTGCGGTTAAACGCGAACGCGAGACCAAATTGGCGCGCGATCAGGCGGTGCAGGCTGAAAGCGAAGCAAAAATGGTGCTTGATAAAGCCATTCAGTCTGAACGCGAAACCAATGAACAAGTGGCCTTACGTCAAGCACGGCGCGAATTGCAGGAGGCGCAGGCGCAGCAGGCGTTGGATGCGCAACGTCAGCAGCAGACCAATCAGCCGCTCTCACGCAATATTGTGCAGCACGAGAAACCAAGTAGCGTGACTGTGGCAACACTGCGTATCAACAACAACGATTGCCGAGGTGCATTTGTTTATGTTGACGGTCAGATGATCGCAAACGTTTCCCCAGGCACAAACCAAGCGTTGAGCTTAAGTAACGGGGAACATATGCTCCGAATTTGCGAGGCTGGCACCGCGGAGTGTGGACCCGAAGTATCAATCGACATCGTTGGGGATAGGCTCATTAACTATATGAGCTCTAAGCCGGGTTGCGGAAGAGATTTTTCGTCACGATTGGCACCGCAGTGGACAAACTCACGCATATTTGAAGAAAGGGTTCGGGTGGGGAACCGTAGTCGATATGCGCATCGTCCTGATGCTTTTTCGCTCGGTATGAATAGGTAATACTGGTTTACCAAGTTGATTGCATCAATCTTTCACACTCACAACACCTTGAACAAACATGGAGGTTTGAAATGGTTCGAATGAAAATTTTTGCAATGGCAATTGAAACTCTCGCGGCACTGATCGTGGTTGTTTCTTCTATCCGGCGAATCTTGGTTTGGTATCGAACAAAAAAGTGAGCCTACCATGATCAATTGTCGCCACAAAATCTCCTTCGCGCAGTTGCGTTGCGGAGAAGTGCTGTGAAGCTTTCGCTGACTGACCGTGCGCTTCAGCATAGTAGCCGCAGTGCGCAACAGCGGTGGGAGCGTGAGCTGCGATCTTCGGGCAACCGTAGCTGTTTGGGTGCTGCACCAACTTTCAACTGGGCCACCAACACCGGCTCTGGCACTTCAGAAACATCACGGCCAACTGAACTCGGGGGTCTTTTCAGTGCTGCTGGTGCATTGGTTGCCGCTCTTGCGCTGGCGCTGGCACGGGCCTTCGGACAAATGTTATCTGCGATTCCTGTGCCACGCTTTGCTGCCGGTTCTCGATCTTATCGATTGGCAGTCATCGCAGCCGGTGTTTCGATCACAGGTGCTGCGCTTGCCGCGACGGCAATCACCAAAGGCTATATCGATCACCCCGAGCAATTTTGGATTGATCGAATCGCGGAGCGAATTCAGTCCCCGATTTATGGTCGCGACAACACCTTGATTGGCAGTGTTGGCGTCCTGCAAAGCAAGTTCACGCCAGATCAGGCGCGTGAGTATGCCTTCATTCCGCTGCAAGGTGATTTGCCGCCGACATACCAGAAGAGTCTCTTGAAAATGGAGAATCAATATTTTCTTGACCGAGGCTTGCACAACATGTGTGGTCTCGACATTGCCACGTTAAAACGCTGGATCTTGAGCGCGGGCGCGGGCGGCAGTACCTTGTCAATGCAGCTTGCACGTGAATTGAAGCAGCCAGAGTGGGGTCATGAAGGCAATCTGCTTCAAAAAATGTGGCGCAAGGGTCTTGAAGTTGGGGCTTCTTGTCGGCTCTATAGGGCGTTGGGTGGTGATGTTGCGCTTCTGAAGATGTACGCCTCCTATGCGCCGACTTTCCAAGGCAATGGCACAACACGCGGAATAGAAGCCGCCAGTCGCATCGTATTCGATGTCGCACCGAAGGATCTGACGGATGCGCAGCAACTAATCCTGGCAGCCTCGGCGCGCAAGCCCTTGACCTTGTTGCCTGCGGGTGCGACTGACATTAGTTGCAAACAGGTTTACCCCAAGACTGACAATCCTCTTTACGAGCCAGAGACGGCGAAGGCCAACGTGGCCAGAGCTATCCAGTGCCAGATACTTCATCGTGCAATTTACCGGGCTCCCGATGTACTCGAAGGCGAGCGGCTTGAAACAGCCATTGGTGAACTTCGAGAGTACCAAACAAGGGGTGTTATCCCGGCAAATCCTTTCGAACCTATCCCCGCCAAAAGGTTGGTAAACCTGGCATCACGCACTGCTGCTGCCATGCCTAAAGGTCTGCTGGCAAAGATCCGGCAGGAAGCGGACGATGATTCAATTGCGCCGGGTGAGGCGCTGTTCGTGACGTTCGACGCAGTGCAGCAACACGAATTCCATGTGGCGATGACACAAGCGCTCGACCAGATTCAACGCTCTCCAAACATGCGCAAGACCCTGTGTTTACCACTCGTCTCTGACAAGGAAAAGCCGGTCAGCTTGCCCCGCTGTGGAATACCGCAGGATGAGGTCAAAACTGCGGATGTGCTTGCCGTGAAGGTGGATGTGGCAACTGGTGGTTTGAAGGCCCTGTATGCAAGCTCACCGTTGATCATGAACTCCATGCAGAGCATTGGCAGTACTGCGAAGTTGATCACAATAGTCGCCGCACTGGCGCAAGGCGCTCGACCCGACGATTTGCTCTGTCCCAAGGCCGCACACGACGGTGATCGTCGCTTGAAGCGTACAACTCAACCCGAGTACGGCTTTGGGGCTTGCGAAGGGGGTCACCACTTGATGTCGTGGGAGCACGCCACTGCGACATCTGACAATTTGGTGTTCTATGAGTTAGCGCAAGGGCTTGGCACACGCCGTTTGGCGGCGGCGGCCACCGCGCTGGGGTTGGGGGAGCCTGCGGCCAGTCAAAACCTAGCCTATGAACTGAGCTTTGGCACCTACGGGGCGAAGCCGCAGGAGCTTATTTCGGCGTTCCAAGCCTTGATCGCTGTGGCGTTTGAAATCAAAACAACTGGCCACGCCCCACGTGCCCTGAGTAACGCCAGCGATGAAGCGAACCCGTCTATTGCTGCACTAAAAAAATTGCTACCCAATCAGTCGCAACGCGACGCCTTGCGCCAGCTCCTGGAAGCGCCGGTGCAAAGTGCTGGCGGAACCCTCGCTTTCCTCAAGGGGCAAGTTTCTGCAGGGAAGACAGGCACGGTGCAGAGCTTTGTGAAGGCAACGAATGGCCGCAACTACAACCACGGAAAGTGGAGTGTCACCTACCAAGAAGATAAGCACGCCATCAATCTGTTTTTCATAGCGTCACCTCTGCCTACTGTGCCGCTTGCGCAGCATGACCTCGGAGCCAAGGCGTTGATGCCTGCTCACATTCAAATCATCAACCTGGAGTAAGCCATGTCACCAGATAGTCGCGCCAAACAAGACCCGGTCGAAGTTCACTTCGCGCCCGCCACAGCTATTAATCTCCTGGTGCTTGGCATCATGGTGTTGGCCATCGGTGCTAGCCTTGCTAGGTACTTCGGTTGGTTTGCTGGGATACTGATGGGACTGGCCCTGAGCTACGTGTTTTCAGCACTGGTGAAAATCCTGCTTTCGCCTTCGGGCAGCGTCAGTCGCAGCGAACGGGTCTTGGCCGGGATGTTTGCCTTGGCATTGTTCGGTGTGACCATGGGGCTATCTTATGGGACGCTTTATGCAACTATGTTTGCGCAGTCCAGCGCCCTGATAGAGTTCCAGCGTGTGCGCTTACCAGTGCAGCGGCAACTCGAATCGGTGGTGCTTGCCAATGCTGAAGGATCGGTCAAGGCCTTTGCCGCATGGCAGGAAGATTCTGAAAAAAAGGCAGCTCAAGAGGGCAAGGGCGGTGGAACTTGCCCGGCCAAGGCAGAATCGCTGGGCAAACGCGGACCGATCACCATGTGGCGCGAGTCCGAGGTCGGCATTGCCTCCAACCTACATGGAGAACTGAAATCCTCGGTACTTGGCATTCGGTCCCGGTTGAATGCGCTGAAAGATAAGAAGGCTCTCTCCTTTGGCGATGCGATGGAAATCACAGCTGGCCTGAACGCTCTGATTGAGGCTTCTGAGGCTTTGTCACGTGGCTCTTATGTCAAAGCAACTCAGGACACACTTGCCCGTCAATTGGCAATCGATATCAACTGGCCGAATGGAGAAGTATTTAAGTGCGGAGATAACACGCGAGATGAACTGATCAAACGTGCCCAGTCCGCCTTGGCCGAATTGTCCGACGTTAAGAAAAACCCGCCCCTGCAACCCCTTGCACCGGCTATTGACCTAAGCAATCAGCAGGAGTTAACAATTCGCGGTCTGCTGCGTTCTTTCAACGGCATAGCGAAGGTCGCCACCTTAGGTCTGGTAGGCAGCTTTGCAGATGATTCGTTGATGTTGACGGCCCTCAACACGAAGGGGTTGATTAACAGGGAGACACTGGGTTTCTTCATCGCAGGGTTGATTGAGTTGTGCGTTGTGTTCACGGCGTTTCTCTCCGTCCGCAGTGGACAGGCGCCGTTTCCGTTTCAGCCAACAAAGATGCTTGCCGGATTGCAGACGCAGGCAGAGCAGCAAAGCCGGTGGTCTATTCGGCTGGTCATACTGTCTTTGTTGGCTTTTTCTAAACTTTTGATCAATCTGCTATTTGCCCGTCAGGGACAAGGGGCAATTGGCTCAGCCGATGCTTCTGCCGCTTACGAACAGGATGAAGTGATCATCGCCGACCCTATCTATCCATCACGCGAATTGAACTGGGGTCAGTTGCTGCTCCCATATTTGCTGGCCAATCACGACGGTGACTACCTGATTGTTCCCAATACCACAGGTTGTGCCAAAGCATTGATGGTGGCCAGTGCGCTGGAATTTCAAAAGTTTGCCAAACGTCTCAGTCTTGATGTGCCCTGGAGAAACCTGTCAAGCTACTGGCCGGCCGCAACTCAGTTTGAGCGACTATTGCCCAATGCACGAAATCTGCACTATGCAGTCTACAAGCTCTCGGGGCCATTTGCTCAAGCGATGCGTTTGCAAATGTTGCAGTCAATGCAGCCACAAGAACCTCTGTCAGCACAGAGGAATTGAGCTGGAATCGCGCAGTCCTGCAAGGATGATAGAGCTTTCTAAGGAGTTCGAAATCACATGTACCCGCACGAAGTTTTACTCCAAATACACAGAATGGTCGCAACTCTTTCCTTTGCTCTTAGCTACTTCGCAATATCGAAATCAAATCAGGAGGATTCTGAATGACAACTATTACTAGCACCGATCCAGTGATCAAGACCTGCACCCACGGCTCGTCAAATCGCACCGGTTTGCGTCTGGTCTCCTCCGGGGCGATTGCTGGTCCCAAGTCTGTCGTGCCTGCTACTTGTCCTGCAGTGCCTTGTCTTGTTCTCAAGAGCGCGTTATGTGACAAAAACGTCGTTATTGAGGCCGCGTTACTTGGCCTTTTTCAGTCGCTGCGCATGGATGAGCGAATTGAGTTCGCCCACAGTTTTGATCGGGATGAATTTGGCAATGCGCCTGCGGTTCACCCGTATCGTCTTCGGATCAGAGTGGCTGCCGCGCCGTCACGAGTCGAAGATTTGAAGACCAGAGTTGACACGGTTTTTGCGAGCTCTTTCCCTGGCTTTCATTTTGTGTCGGGCGGCACCTTGCCCTCATGGGGTTTATGCCACGTCGCTCAGTTTGCCTTGGCAGGTGTGATCGCAACAGAGAAGCCTTTACCGCAAAAGTTTGCCTCCGAATGGAACCAGAGTCCAACGCTCGCACGGTTGATGAACGCAGATCAAAAGCCTGTTCGTCAGGTTCTTCCCTTTCCGGATGACTTACCGAATTGGGCGTTCAGTGCTCCGTTTGATGAGCCTTTGATTTTGCCGCCGTCCACTGAGATCAGCATCCGCATTCACGGCTTCTCATTGAATGAGGAAGCTTGTGAGGGGTTGCACAAAACTTTGTTCAGAATCCAGGCGGGCAACTATGTTGTCTTTCATCCAGGTTCACCCATTGCCGCTTATAGCATTGCCACTCAGATGCAGGAACCAACGGTCAACTTGCTTCGCCAATGGCTCCAGCATCCGTCTGGCTTTGCGGTCGATTGTGTGGTGAAGAGCAGCGAACTCTTGAACGAAGCGGCACAGCGGCGAATTGCGGGCGACGTTTTTGGTAAGCGCCCGTTTCAGGTGGTCCGCTCATTTACCGATGCCGCCCCGCAGGCGTTGGCATCGCCGGAATTTGCCTGGGCTGTTGCACGAGGGCAAGGCTTGCCCGCCATGATGCCAGCTCAGTCCGTTCTGACTCCGCTGGCAGTGCCACGTCACTATGCCGCCCCGACGGTGACACCACCCAGCACCGGTGCTTTGTTGGGAACGACGGTGTGTGGTCGTCGCTCCAGCACCGTCAGCCTGCCCGTTGCTAGTCGATCAAGGCATGTTGCGGTGTTTGGTGCAACGGGTGCTGGCAAGTCGTCGCTGTTCACGACGATGATGGCAGCTGACATTGCAGACCCTGATCGGAAATGTGGGATTGGTCTGATTGACCCACACGGAAACTTGCATCAAAGGTTGCTTGAATTGATACCCCCTGAGCGCGCCGATGATCTCATTTTTGTGGACACCAGTGATCCGCATAGCACCGCCTGCCTGAATCCGCTGGAGGGCATGAAGGACGATCCTGGGCATGCGAACTTTGTGGTCAGCGAACTGATGTCGCTCATTGATTCTTTGTTTGAGGGGCAAAATACGACCGGGCCTATGACCAGAAGCAACCTTCGGAACCTACTCCTGTTGAGTGCGAGCACGCCAGGGCGTCACCCATGTGTTCTCGACGCGGTACGCATTATGGAAGATGAAAATTACGCTGACTACTTGTTGTCTTTGTGCAAGGAGCGCAACATCGTAGATTATTGGACCAAGTTCAAGAAGACCACGGGTTCAGAAAATGGCTACGCCAGTTGGGCACCGTACATGCTGGCTCGTCTTTCGCCATTTGTTTCGAGCCCGATCATGAAGCGGCTGATCAATCGGCCCGATTCTTCGATTGATCTTGGCCAAGCCATGCGCGACAAAAAGATTGTCTTGTTCAATCTGAACAAGGGAGTTCTCAGCGAATCGGAATGCCAGGTGCTGGGCTCGCTGATCCTGTCCAAATTCTATGCAGCTGCCTTGGGACGTGCACACCTGCCAGAGGAGCAACGCACGCCCTTCCACCTTTACGTGGATGAATTTGCTTCATTCGCCAACGATGCAACGCCAAGACTCTTTAGCGAGGCCCGCAAATTTGGCCTGTGTCTCAACGTGGCATTCCAATCCTTGGGGCAGTTGGAAAATCGATGGGGCCGCTCCAACGTCACGACGTCTTTGCTAGGCAATTGCGCGACAAAATTCATCATGAGACTCGGTCCGGCCGACTGCTCAACGCTGGAGCCGTATTTTCGGCCACAGTTTGATGCGGCAGCGATGACGAGCCTGCCGGACTTTCACGCGGTGGCATGCATGACGGACAAAAATCGTCCCATTCCTCCGTTTGTACTCAAAGTCAACCTGGTCACACCGGACCCGGCCAAACACGTGCCTGTGAAACAGCTTGAAGACTTGTCTAGACAGCGCTATTGCGTGCCCATTGAGCAGGCCAATCGGGAATTGGTAAAGTTGTTTGACTTGGATCTGGCTTCCTTGGGCTCAAACCCTAAGCCGACGGTACTGGGGGCAAGACCGTCGGTGGCAACCGGTAAAGCCGTTGACACCAAGTCAGATTGTCTTTCTACAAAATTGAATCCCTATCTTGTTGCCAAAGCTCGTATCTAGTCCCAAACGTGAAATGACTTTCATGTCCGGGCGTGGGCCAGAGTTCATGAACGTTAATCAAGTGATAGGCAGGCCTAATTACATCCAGGTTGCAAAAGAATGGTGCAACTGGTGAATCTTGGTGGGTTGACCAGTGGCGTAGGAAAGCGCTCTGATGACACGGTCGGCGGTCGTCTCTGCAGACAAATGCTTCCAGCCCCCGTCTGGTTGGGTCACATCGAATACCCAGGCGTTGTCGTCTGAGATGATGGCGATTATCAAATCGACGTTGCAGCCAACCGTGAGCTCGCCGGCACTACCGCTGCATTAGATGCCGGACAGCTTCACCTTGACCGCATTGCAGAATACCTGTCAGTCGATATTGGGCAGAGAGATTGATAAGGCTGCGTTTAGGCGCAAGTTGAAGGATTCGCCGGACTTGGTGGCTTTTAACACTGACGTGAACAAAAGGCATGTGTTTGGAGCATTGGTAGTTATTGGGCGGGATTGACAGCAAGGTGATTGAACGCATACGCCACAGGTGCAGCAGCGGGCACCGCAGCAACCGCAGGGGGCGCAGCCGTGGCCAGCGGTCTGGCCGGAGTGGGCGCGGGTGCTGGCATCACCGCCATTGCCACAGTCGCAGACCCCATCGCCCTGGCCGTCGGCGTGGGTTAGTCGTCAGTTTGGTATGGGATTCTATTTTTGACTGAGCGCATGAGCATCGAGCATCAAGTCATAGCCACCCAAACCAATGGCCGTTTGCTGGCCCACATGCAAAAAGCTCCCCGCAAACAGCCAATACAACAAGTCAACGCTCACGCACCCCTCAAACACCAACCGCCCCACATGCCCATGACTTGGATACTGGCCCCCCACTTTTCTGCGCACAGGGCGCCAGTTTTGTTTAATGGGTTTGATCTCACACGCCGTGCGCAGTACCGCATCCAGCGAACCCTCCCAAAGCGACCGTTCTGCTCGACCCCACACCAAATCAAACCGCTCCACCCGCTGCGCCACCAAGGTCAAAACGTCTGTCAGCCCTGGCACACGCGTGACCGGCTTGCCCTGCTGACGCCACAGCCAACGCGTGCGCGTCAACACTTGCAACACATGCTGTTGATCAGTGGCCGAGCATCCCCCAAAGGCTTCGCCCTTAAACCCAGCCAACAACGCAGGGTCAGCACGCCAGCGCGCCAAATCAGCGCCCGCCAAAGGCATGGCAATATCATGCCACTGGTCACCCTGCCACGCCTGAATACCCAACACCGAGCCCACCACCTTCTGCCGCCCAATGCCCGTACCCAATCCATGCGCGAGCGCCAGCAAACACGCGGGGGCAAAGTCATAGGCGCTGCCCAAAAACTTCAAAAACAGCCGTGCCCCACGTTCTTGATCCCGGCATTCAATCACCAAACCACAACAATCCACATTCGATGCCTGTCCTCTCGCACGCATGGGCTCAAGCAAGGCCAGCGCTTGCTCAGGCCGTGTGGCCAGCAAACCATCTTTAATGACCGCACGCCAAAGTTCTGGGGCATCCGGACCAGAGACCACACCTTTTTCAAAACCAACATCCAATGCCAACCACAAACAGGGTTCTAACAAATTGAATTCACACATAAGAAAAGGGTTGAAACTTTGTAAGATGCAGATTAAATCACGCACTTGAAAGAACGGCCGCCATGATTGATACCCCAAATCAAGACCCCCAAGCTCCTGACGATTTGCAAAGCCTTCGCCTAAAAGCCACGGCGCATCACAAGGACACTTGGCACAGCGTACGGCTGGAGCTGGAAACCATCACCCCCGTTTACGGCGGCGGCACCACAGCGGGCGAGCCAGACCTGCTGCTGCCCTTCAGGCCCCGCGCCGTTAAAAACAGCCTGCGCCACTGGTGGTGGCTGCTTAACCGGAACAAGCCTGAATACACAAACGACAGCGCCAAGCTCTACAAAGACATGACCGTGATCTGGGGCGGTGCCAACGACAAAGACGGTGATTCGCAGCGGGCGAATGTGCGTCTGCGGGTGAAAGTGAAGCCAGTAGAGGAGGACAAAGTTATCCCTTACATGCCGTATCGCATCATCATGCACATGGCCACCCAGAGACTTAAACTGCAAACAACAGTGGAGGCGCCACATTTTTACGCGCTCTGGATGCTCAAACCAAAAGCTGCCAACCTGCAGGACTTGCACATCAAGTTGCAATCCATTACGGTCTGGCCAGGTCACGCTTGTGCGGCGACTGGCAAAAATTTCGCTGAAAGGTTAGCAGAAATTCAAGGGCTCTTTGTCGATAAAAACATGCCCGTCAGGTCGATTGTGTTGCCCGGAATTGAATGGTCGGTTTCATTCGATATGGCTAAATCGCTAACTCAGGAGCAAAAAATTCAGGTCAGAGACAGCCTGCATGCCTGGCTGATGTTAGGTGGTATTGGCGCACGCACGACCCGTGGTCTTGGTCGCTCAATACTTAAAGTTCGTCAGACTGAAACAAAGGCTTTTCAGTCACTTTCAGACCAATGGTCCCCTAACCTCACATGGTTTTCACAAGCGTTTGGAAACCGCTATGCACTGCGGACTGACCATAAATCGAACCCTATGAAGTCTTGGGAAACGTCCTTAAACCTTTACAAAAATTTCCGGCAGGCACGACAAGAAGACCAGAATCACCGGCGCATGAAGCAAAGCTACGGTCATTTAGCCAATAGTTTGCGCAAGCTAACGGGCAATGAAGGGCACTCATTGCCCCCAACCCTCAAAGCCAGCCGTGGCTACCCCATTCCCGAAGTGATGTTTGGTGCCCCCATCAATTACCAATTCATTACTAGGCCGGGCAACAATCCCGAGCCGGCCGACGGAAAAATGCACTTGTCTAAAGACGGCACCATCTTTGATCGTTATACAAGTCCACTTTTAGTGACCTGCGTACGCGACGGTGATACAGAATTTTCCCCAGTGAGTCTGTGCTTTCAACACCACGTATCAGACATTTCAGACAAAGATATCAAGATCAAACATGTCCACGAACAAACCGTTCCGGCTGGCGAATGGTGGCCAGACCTGAGCACCATTGATGGTCAAAACAAAGCGCTTGACTGGTTGAGTGAAGATTACCGTAACGCCCCTCACCCCGACCCAGACCAGCTCTACGAAGAACTCATGGATGCAGCTTACAGAAAAGACTCTCCAACCAACGGAGACCCATTGATTGCCTGCCTGAACTTTTTCCGCGAACACTAACCAGCAAGCTGCACATGAACCACCTCATCCAAATCAACCTAGGCCCTGTACAAGGGTTCATTGCCACAGCGCGGCGTTCACGTGACTTGTGGTTTGGCTCTTACATCTTGTCAGAGCTGAGCAAATCGGTGGCGCTTGCGCTGCACCACAACGACGCCCAACTGATCTTTCCATTTGTGCATGAACTCGCAAACCAGCTGGCCGCAGACAGCGAATTTTTGGTCACCAACATCGTCTTTGCCGAACTGCAAGCGCCCAACCTGGAGGCTGCGCGAATCATCTTGAGCCAAGTGGAACAAGCTGCCAGAAACCGCTGGCAAAGCCTGTGCGACCAAGCCAAACAGCAAATCGACAAAGCCCTACGCAAAAGTCAAGGCTCTGCCGAGCAACTCTACGACCAATGCATCTGGCAAGCACAACTGGGTGACGTGGTCGAAATCTACAGCGGCATCGTTGCGGTGGGTGAAGGCGGCTATGCCCAAGCCAACAACCGCCTTCGCACCATGTTGGCCAACCGCAAAAACACCCGCAGCTTTGCCCCTTACCACGACCACTTCCACCGCTCAAAATCGTCACTGGACGGCGCACAGTCCAGCGTGCTGCTCGACAGCCAAAGCAAGCCCGTTCAGCGCTTGCGTCAACGCTTGGGCATTGAGCGTGCCGAACAACTCGACACCGCTGCCATGGTCAAACGTGTGGTCGGGCGCGAGCGTGGCTTTGTGCCCACCGCCCGCGTGGCAGCGCACGAATGGATTGAGCGCGTCAACGCCGCCCCCCAAAGCCAAGCCCTATTTGAAAAACTGCGCACACAACTCCAAGCCCTCGCCGATCTGGACCAAGGCACCGCGCTGGGCAAGCGCTACACCGAATACCCATGGCTGCAAACACTGGCTTTTGACGGCCAACTGCTCTACCGCCACCGCGCCCAGGCCGAACAAGCCCGCCTGCAAGAAGCCACCCCACGCCAAGGCCAACAGGCACAACAACAAGACACCGACGAGCAAACACAAGCCCTGCAAATGCTCGACAGCACACTGGCCGCCCTCTACAAAGACCACGGCGCACCCAACCCGTACTACGGCCTGCTGCTGGCCGACGGTGACAAGATGGGCCAGCTCATCGACAAAGCCAACGAAAAAGCCAGCAACGCCGACGGCCACCGCGCCATCAGCCAAGCGCTATCGGCATTTGCGCAGCGGGTGCCCGCACTCATGAGTCAACAGCAAGGTGCCTGCATTTACTCCGGCGGCGACGACGTGCTGGGCCTGGTGCCGCTACACAGCGCCGTTGCAATCGCTAACACACTTCGCAAAGAGTTCAAACAAGCGCTCGCCCAAGTCGCCCAAGCCAATGGCCTGCCCGAGGCCGAGCACCCCACCCTGAGCGTGGGTATCGCGCTGGTGCACTTTTTGCACCCCATGGGGGATGCCCGCCAACTGGCCGCCAGTGCTGAAAAAATAGCCAAAGGCAGCCAACTGAATCCTGCCCAACAACGCAACACCTTGTGCCTGCTGGCCCAGCCCCGCTCAGGCAACGCCATCAGCACCCGCATCCGCTGGGACGACACGGACGCACTCAAAAGATTGTCAGGATGGACAGAGGACTTGCGCTCAGGCAGCCTGCCGCGCGGCTTGCCGCACGAGCTGCAAGCGGCTTACGACAGCTGCTTGGGCGTCATACCACCAGAAGACGCTCAGGGCTTTGAAGACTTCAAGGCTTACTGGGAAGCCCAACTCAGCGCCATCTTGAACAAAAAACAAAGCCAGGGCCAAGATCTGAGCAATGACACCAAAGCCAAATTGCTAGAGCAACTCTGCGGCAGCAACCTGACCGCCAGCAACGCCACCCACTTCGAGCCCCTGGCACACCTGCTCATGGCCCGCTGGTTGTCTGGCCAAACCCCAAAAGACGAACAATAAAGGCACCCCCATGCACACCACCACACACTACCTGCTGCACCCGCGTGCCCCCCTGGTCTTTGGAACCGGCAAACCGCTGGACTTTGGCTTGGGCGGCGACAGCCTGGCATTTCCTTTTCCCGCCACCGTGGCGGGTGCCTTGCGCGCAGCCCACAGCGCAGCAAATGGTCAAATACCGGACCCATTTGCCGCCATTGATGGGCTGCAAGTGCAGCAACTTGCACTCGCCCGATTCGATTGGGTGCAGCCCGATACACCCGCCACCCTGCTCCTGCCACGCCCGGCAGACGCGGTGTACATCAACCAGAAAATGCTGCACCTCGCGCCCCAATCCAGCCCAGCCCACAGCGTCGACAGCTGGACTGACCTGGCTCCTGGCCTGCAACTGCTGGCCCTGCAAGGCCAAGACAAAGACAAAAAAGGCAAACCCGACCCAGCCCCCGCGTGGTGGAGCACCCACGACTACAGTCGCTGGCTCGCCGACCCCAAGAGCCAGACCCAACCCATCACCAGCGCCCAAGACACAAAAGCCGACGAACGCACCCATGTGGTCATCGAGCCCCATGGCAAGGGCACTGTCACCGGCGGCCTGTTTCGCAGCACAGGGCGTGACTTTGGCCCAAGCCCGCAAAGAAAGCCCAGTGAAAGGCCCAGCGAAGCCACGCACGGCTATGCGCTGGCCATCAGCACCCAAGAGCCTCAATCACTAGACGGAATCACACGTCGCCTGGGTGGCGAAGGACGCTTTGTGCGCTTTGAAAAACAGTCCACCGCACTTCAGCAACCTGCGCAGCCCAAAGGACTGGACAAGGCTACACGTATCCGTTTTCTACTGACTACGCCCGCCGTGTTCCCCGACCAAGGCTGGCACCCCGACGCACTTGCCTACGACCCCGACACCGACACCATTCACGGCAGCTTGACAATCAACGACAAAACCATTGCCGTCCAATTGCTGGCAGCGGCCATCACCCGCGCCCAGAGCTACTCTGGCTGGCAACCTGCCACAGACAACGACCCCAACACCACCCGCCAAGGCCGTCCCGGCCCTGGCCGACCGTGGCGCGTCGTGCCTGCGGGAAGCGTGTATTGGCTGCAAGTGCCCGCGGGCGACGCCCCCGCGCTGTGGGGCCAAAGCCTGTGCACCGACGGCCCCCATGGCCAATGGCACACCAACGGCTGGGGCCGAGGCTTTGTGGGTCTTGCTTAAATCAAGCACCCCAGCATCACTCGCGACCCAACACACAACGCACGCCCCAGGTAGACCCCATTTTTTTAGAAAGCCAGCCACCATGAGCAGCCAAATCTTTTACATACACGCCCTCAGCCCCATGCACATGGGCACAGGTGCCGCCGTCGGCGGCATCGACCTGCCACACTCTCGTGAAGCCGCAACCCGCCTGCCCAACGTACCCGGCAGCGGCATCAAAGGCGTCTGGCGCGACCAATTTCCGCGCGCCAAGCCCGAGACAATCCGCCTCTTTGGCTCAGACTGGAGCGAGGGCGCCCGCGACCAAGGCGCACTGCTGTTTTCTGATGCCTGGTTGGTGTGCATGCCCGTCATGTCCTATGTGGGCGACTTTGCCTGGGTCACATCACCCATGAGCCTGGCCCGCTTTGCCCGCGAACGTCGTTACACACTGCCCAACGCCAAACCACCTGCCTTACCGCAACCTCCAGCAAATCAGGCCATGGTCACTAACGACTGCAAGCTCCAGCACGCAGAGGACTTGTACCTGCACGAGCTCAAAATCAAGGCCAGCAAACACCCCCATGCTCAAGCCTGGGCCGAACTCATTGCAAAAGAAGTCTTTGCAGGTGAGCCTGACTTTCAAACCGCATTCATCCAGCGCTTTGTCGTCGTGCCCGAGGCTGAGCTGGTGCACCTCAGCCACGCCGCCGCCCACGTGCCCATGCGCAACGCCCTAGACGACAACAAAACCGTGAAAGACGGCGCACTCTGGTCTGAAGAAAACATGCCAGCCGAAACTATCTTTTGGGGCACTGTTGCGGCTGACACTTTGCAAGACTGCGACAAAATCACCCACCAAGCCAGCGTCAGCCTGGCCCAATTCACGGCGCTGGCTCACAAAACTCCGCGCCTGCAACTGGGTGGCAAAGCCACCATTGGCCGTGGCATGTGCCGTTTTGTGCTGCCCACCCAAGCCAAACAAGGTACCGTATGAACCGCTTCAGCCTAAACCGCATCGCCTTTGAAGCCCTGGGGCAGGTCAATACCAGCGACAAAAACGCCCAGCGCAACGCTGCCCTGAGCCTAGCTCACTACCTGCGTGCACATGGCCTTTCGGCTACGGTGGGCTTCGGTCTGGCAGACGACGCAGGCGGCGCCAAAAGCGTGACCGAAGCCTTTGTCGGCGCACTTGACAAAGCCTGCGCACTCCAAGGCAACAACATCTTGGACAAAGCCCAAGCCCTGCAACACGAACCCGCCACCACCTACCTGCTGCACAGCCGCCTGGCCCTGCCACTGGCCGACGGCTTTGCGCTGGCTGCACGCGCCCGCTGGCCCGCCAATGAAAGCACCCAACAACACGCCACCACTGAGGCCACCCATGCCTAACCACTTTCGCCACAAATTGCCAGAAGCCACAGCCGACAGCAACGCCATTCACCGCTTGCTGCACACCTATCCAGCCGCACAAGCCAGTTCGGAGCACAGCGCCACGCACTTCAGTGCCGTGTGCAACACAGGGCAAGCCCGCGTCAGTCTCTACCCCAAAGCCTACGAGCGCTGGAAAAAAATCTGGGTCAATGCCGAACAAAACAACACCGCCAGCCAGCGCGAGCTTACATTCATGCACCGCGCACTCATCAATCTGGCTCAGCCCAGCCTGTGGGAAAGCAGCACCAGCTTCAACCCAACCTACGCCACCCCTGTCATACCCGGCAGCGCCTGCAAAGGCCTGGCCCGACACTTTGCCGTCAGTCACCTTGACATCGCAAAAGATCATTTAGAAGGCCTGTTTGAAAGCAAAAACCCCGACCAAAAAGTGCAATTCATGGACGCCTGGTGGGTGCCAGGCAGCGCCCCCGGCATGAACAAAGACCGCCCCTGGGTGCGCGAAATCGTCACCCCCCACCACCCCGATTTCATGAACACCCAAGGTTCCAAACCTGCCACCCCCTTCGACAGCCCCAAACCCAGTCCGCAGGTTGCCATACACGGCAAATTTTTATTTGTGGTTCAAGGCCCCAAACTCTGGGCCGACTACGCCCTCAACATCTTGCAAGTGGCCCTGGAAACCGAAGGCATCGGCGCCCGCACACCCGAATACGGCTGCGTCCAAATGACCAGCAAATAACCCCAAACCTTCCCCCCAGGAGCCCCTCATGACCACCCGCCTGCTCACCATCATCAGCGGCCAGCCATTGCCCAACTACATCGCCATCAACGAAATCCGACCAGACGTGGTGCACTGCATCTACACACCCCAGCACGGGGGCATGAAAAAGCGATTGGAAGACTTGAAAAGTGTTGTTCAGCACAACATACCGGATGTTCGATTCGTGACACACCCTATCGACAACGCCTACGACTCCAAAGGCGTATGGGATCTCACTGTCAATTTGCTCACGCAGCATAACAAGGAAGACGACGACTGGATGCTCAACCGCTCGGCTGGCACCGAACAAATGCGTGGCCCACTTGTCGCTGCCTTTGATAACTTCTATGACGACACACTGCGCGGTTTTTTTGTGGAAACAGACCGCCACAGAATTTCACAAATGGATGACAACTGGACCCCAACCTACCACCCATTTCTGCATGATATTGGCATCCAAGATTACTTTGCACTGCACGGGCAAACCGTCACCATCGGTGGCACACCCGACAATAATTTTGAGCAACGCTTGCTCAGTGAATTGCAAAAATTGGATTTCTCCGAGGTCATGCCTGACTGCAAATGGATGGCCAAAAACGAAACACTCGCACAGTACGACACACTAGCAACCTATAAATATCAACTCTTCACATTCGAAGTCAAACAGATCGAAAACGCCACCACCACCAACCTGCTGGACGAGTTCAAAGATTCGGAGTTTGTTTACGACTCTAAAACCCGAAACTTTGTGCACAAAGACAAAAACAAAGTCCTGGTGCACGACATTGAAAAGCTGGCTTACACGCGCGCCATTTTTGGGGGGCCAACAGGCAAGGCCTATTGGCTGATGAACGGCACATTCCAGCCGTCCGCATCCATTCAGGAGCGAATGAAACGGCTCAACATTAACAGCCTCATCGGCGGCTATACCGTGGCCAAGGAATTGGTCAAAGACCCCGATAAATACGGCCTGCCTCCACTCAAACCCAAAGCCCGGAAAACCCAATCCACATGAGCTAAGGCCAACCCCATGCTCATCACCGCTGGCCACCTGCTGCAAGCCTGGCAACACCTGGCCCCACGGCTAGACACCAACAGCGGCGACGAGCATGACCTAGAGCAAATCCAACTCAACCCGCAGGCCTGGTGCGGCGCACTGGCCCAAAAAATCGCCAGTGGCCAGCACCACCCCCAGCCACTCCAACCCATCGCCCTCCCCAAAAAAAGTGGCGGCCACAGGCTGCTACTGGTGCCCACACTCATCGATCGGCTGGTGCAATCGGCGCTGGCCCAAATTCTGGGCGAACAACTCGACCCCACTTTCAGCGAACACAGCCACGCCTACCGCCAGGGCAAAAGCGCCCTGCTCGCCTGCGAAAGCCTGCAGAACAAATTGCAGCAACCCGGCACCAGTTGGGTGCTCGACGCCGACATTGCCGACTGCTTTGACAGCATTGACCACCACGCCGTGCAAGACCTGCTGCGCCAACGCGGCCTGTGGCAACACCAAATCGCCCGGCATCTGCGCCAATACCTGCGCAGCACCATTCACCCAGCGCCCGCGCATGGCCTGCAAGGCCCCAGCAGCTTGGCGCGGGGACTGCCGCAAGGCTCACCGCTCAGCCCTCTACTGTGCAACCTGGTGCTCGACACACTTGACCAAGTCCTGCAAGCACACAACCTGCACTTTGTGCGCTACGCCGACGACTTTGTGGTGCTCGCTCCCGACCAAGCCACAGCCGAGCAAGCCAAAACCCTGGTGCAAACCACCCTGGCCCCACTGGGCTTGCAGCTCAACGCAAGCAAAACCCACATCCGGCCATGTGCCGAAGGCTTTGACTTTTTGGGCCAACACTTTTCCCCAACAGCAGAAACCAACAGCCCAGAGCCCAGCCCCAGCGACACAGAACCCAACACAAACCAAGGCAACAAAGACCCAAACGAAGACGACACCCCCAACGACCCACTGCTGCGCACCCTCTACCTGCTCGAACCCAACACCACCTTGGACCGCGACAGCCACCAACTCATGGTGTTGGCCCCCGGACAAGACCCTTTGCGCATCCCCGCCGAACGGCTGCACCAAGTCATGGCCTTTGGCGCCACCCACATCACCAGCGGTGCTATTAGCCTGTGCCTCGAAATGGGCATCCCCGTCATGCTGCTGGGCGGACGCGGTCGCTACTTTGGCCTGATCGACCCCCTCAAAATCGACAACCTCCACACCCAACGCGCCCAATTCAGGGCACTGGACCAGCCCGACCAATGCCTGGCCATCGCATGCGCCATGGTGCAAGGCAAAATTGGCAACCACCTGGCCCTGCTGCGCCGCTGGCACCGCCACCGCCCCCCGGCAGACCAAGCGCACACACTGGATCTGTACGACAGCCTGCACCTGGCCCGCAGCAAAGCAGGTCGAGTCGACAACACCGACAGCTTGCGTGGCATCGAAGGCGCAGCCGCAGCCGCCTACTGGCGTGCCCTCAAAGCCCTGCTGGCGCCCGAGTGGAAATTTGAGGGCCGCCGCAAACAGCCCCCGCCCGACCCCGTCAACTCACTGCTGTCTTACGGCTACACCCTCATGTACTACAACCTGCTGACCTTGGTGGCCGCACGCGGACTCAACCCCTATGCAGGCTTTTTTCACACCCCGCACCATGGCCACCATGCACTGGTGTCAGACCTGATGGAAGAATTTCGTGGCCCCATCGTGGACGCACTCGTCATAGACATGGTGCAAAACGGCCGCATCAAACCCGACGAATTTACTTGGCCTGAAGCCGCAGGCGAGCCCTGCTTGATGAGTGTCAGCGCCCGGCGCAACTATGTGCACGCCTTCGAGAAAAAACTCAACACCCCCGTGCGCCACACCCGCTACGGACTGCAAATGGACTGGCGTCGCATTATGGACGGCCAAGTGCTGCACCTTGTGCAAACCTTGCACGGCCAACACGTCGCTTACCAGCCCTACATCATCAAACCCTGACCGCAACCACACACGCCAGACCATGCCCGCCCCACTGAGCAGCTACAACCCCACAACTGCCAAACACCCCGCCAACGCACGGCACTGGATCATGGCCTACGACATCGGCAACAACAGCCGCCGCAGACGCATCGCGCGCCTGCTCGAAGGCCACGCGCAACGCATCCAACGCAGCGTCTTCAGCACGGTCTGCACCCAACACGAAGCCGTGGCCCTGCTCAGCCAAGTCCAGGCCCTGCTGCGTGGCGACGACCAACTCGTCGCCTGGCCCGTGGTCAAACACAGCGCGCTGGACAAACCCTGGAAACAACAACAAAAACGCGCTGCCCTGCCGGCCTATTGGATCGTCTGAATGCGACCCACCACCTCACACGCCCAACCACCCCATGTCACACCCAGCCTACAAACGCTATTGGATCAGCTACGATATTGCCAGCGACCACCTGCGGCAAAATGTCAGCCAACTGCTCACTGGCTGGGGCGTACGGGTGCAATACAGTGCATTTGAATGCGTACTCAACCCGACCGAAACCCGCCGATTACAAAAGCAACTACTTCGCATGGTCAAACCCGAGGACGGACAAATCGTCATCTTGCAATGTGCTGTACCCGGGCGCCCCGGCCATCCACTGCTAGGCCGCCCGCACGACCATCAATACAACTACTGGATCGGATGAAGCAGAAGTTGCTCGATCATTTAAAAACTAGAAAGCCAGCAAACACTTGATATACAAAAGAAAAATGGCGAAATCCGAAGACTTATCCACAGATCACTCAAATGACCAAAGAGTCAGCAATATTTGGCCCTGGAAGGCACACGGGGCGTGGCTAGAATAAGTCACTGTTGTCATGACGACCCGGCCTTCGGGCCTTGCGACTCTGATACTAAGCCCACCTTATATGCTGACGTTGTCATGACGACCCGGCCTTCGGGCCTTGCGACATCATCACCGAGCTTGGCAGCCCGGTAGAGTTGTCATGACGACCCGGCCTTCGGGCCTTGCGACATTATCACTTCTGTCTTCATTTGAAAACGTGTTGTCATGACGACCCGGCCTTCGGGCCTTGCGACTTGCCTGGGACCATTTCCCGTAGTACATGTTGTCATGACGACCCGGCCTTCGGGCCTTGCGACGATTTCGCAACTTCCACCGCTTTTTCAGCGTTGTCATGACGACCCGGCCTTCGGGCCTTGCGACTGCATCCCGACAACTGTCACATCGCCAACAAGTTGTCATGACGACCCGGCCTTCGGGCCTTGCGACTATTGTGAGGCAACCCGCCAATTACGAACGTTGTCATGACGACCCGGCCTTCGGGCCTTGCGACGCTTGGAGCCGATCACCAGAAGGCGATGATGTTGTCATGACGACCCGGCCTTCGGGCCTTGCGACGATTTGCTCTTGTTGACCGTCGGTTGCTTTGTTGTCATGACGACCCGGCCTTCGGGCCTTGCGACTGCTCCCGCCCGACGTCCATGCTGGTTGGGTTGTCATGACGACCCGGCCTTCGGGCCTTGCGACGATACGTTTGTCACCAAAGTCTTTGTGCTTGTTGTCATGACGACCCGGCCTTCGGGCCTTGCGACGCTTGTGCTTGCACCTGCACATTGTTGACAGTTGTCATGACGACCCGGCCTTCGGGCCTTGCGACGTAAATGTTGCTGTACCTTTCAAGATGCAGTTGTCATGACGACCCGGCCTTCGGGCCTTGCGACTCATGGTGCTAACCTCCTTTTCTTTTGAAGTTGTCATGACGACCCGGCCTTCGGGCCTTGCGACCCTGAAAGGATCCCATAATTTTCACCATAGGTTGTCATGACGACCCGGCCTTCGGGCCTTGCGACAAGAATCTTCCCGGGTGACGAGAATTGGTTGTCATGACGACCCGGCCTTCGGGCCTTGCGACTAGGAATAGCCATTCAGCTCTCATCCATGTAAGTTGTCATGACGACCCGGCCTTCGGGCCTTGCGACGGATGATATTCACCTTTTTCGTTTATGTTGTTGTCATGACGACCCGGCCTTCGGGCCTTGCGACCAAATACTCTTTACGGCCTGCTTCTTTGAGTTGTCATGACGACCCGGCCTTCGGGCCTTGCGACTCGAGGAGGGCTTGCTGACTTTCTTTGGGTTGTCATGACGACCCGGCCTTCGGGCCTTGCGACAACGTCGACGATAGCACCGAGAGTTGCAAAGTTGTCATGACGACCCGGCCTTCGGGCCTTGCGACTGACCAGACTGTGTTGTCAGCACAAGATGGGTTGTCATGACGACCCGGCCTTCGGGCCTTGCGACTTGCCATCAGCACCTTTGACCTTCTTGTATGTTGTCATGACGACCCGGCCTTCGGGCCTTGCGACTTTGCACCACTTGAGCATGTCCAAGGGCGGTTGTCATGACGACCCGGCCTTCGGGCCTTGCGACGGTATTAGGCGAATTTGCGTAGCAGGTAGCGTTGTCATGACGACCCGGCCTTCGGGCCTTGCGACTTTGAGGCCGATGTTCTGGTGGAAATTCCGTTGTCATGACGACCCGGCCTTCGGGCCTTGCGACGGATCGTCGAGCCTGAGACTCTTCATATCTGGTTGTCATGACAACCCGGCCTTCGGGCCCTTGCGACTAATACCAAGACCGAGTATGTCTTTTTTGCGTTGTCATGACGACCCGGCCTTTAGGCCTTGCGACTTGTTGGCGACGCAGCAGTGTTTTAGCATGGAAGAGGCGGTTGGTGGGTTTGGCCCATCGAGTGCGTGATTTGCCTTGTCGAGATGCTACACGCGTCACAACCAAAAACCGGGTTTGCATGGTTTTGACCGACGGCGCAGGCAGCTCTGCGGTATCAGAGATTGGGGCCCGTGCAGTGGTTGTTGGCGTGGTGCGCCTGACGGACACGTTGGCCACAGTTTTGGCCGACAGGTTAGCCTGAAGTTCTTCCCTCAAAAAGCCAAGTTTTCCCAATGAAACCTGCGGCAAATTTGGTTCCATGCTCTGTCTACGGTTTGATCTGATCAATCAATTCGAGAGCGCGTTTTTGTGTGGGGTTGGGTGTCGTGATGATCTCGAAAGTTGGTGCGTCAGTAGCACCTCCTGGCGTGCGACATGTATTGCGCACAATCCCTTGTAACTCAGCCATCAGAGTCTGAAAACTGTGTACCGGCGAGCCGTCATTGAGGATGCGTATCTGCACCTTCTTCATCGCAGCATCTGAGCGCTTGGCCGGTGCCACCGGGTCACGCACAAGCTTGGCCGCTTGATCCTCATCGGTAAACATCAGTTCACGCCAGGCATCACGCATATGCCACTCCACGTAGTAAGCCAGCATGCACAGAAAAATATGCGCACGCACCCGATTCTCCAAACGGTGGTGAATCGGGCGCACCTTCAGGTCCATCGTCTTGATCGAGCGAAACGCGCGCTCCACCTGGGCCAGCGACTTGTAGGTGCGCACGCAGGTGGCTGCGTCCATACGAGCAGCCTTCACAGAGGTACGAATGATGTACAAGCCGTCCAGCGCAGCCTCCGCCGCAATGTTGTCCGCCAGACGCGCATAGGTCAACGAGTTATCCGTGATGCTCAGCTCAAAATGCTTGGCCACCTTGTACTGGTTGACCACCTTGCCCACCGCCACGCCAATCTTGTCCTGGCCCACCAGCTTGGCCCCATCGACTCTGACTTTGATCTTCCCCAGGCTTTTTTCGGTGGCCTGCAGCAAATCATTGCGGGTATGTACCCGCAGCCGGGCCAGCTCTGGATTGCGACATGCCACCAAGCGTTCACCTGGAAAATCCGGGCTGCTGATTTCCAGCAAATTGCGCTCATCAAACAAGCCCATCTGCACCGCACCTTGCTCCACCAAGCTGCGAATGGCGCTGCTGCGCAGCGCCGTTACCCAGGCCACATCGCTGTCCCGACTCATCTCATCAATGGCCTTTTGCGAGATCATGCCCCGATCCCCCACCATCACCATACGCTTGATACCGAACTCCTCGCGTAGGCGCGTGACCTGCGGCATGAACGTGGTGCTGTCTGAGGTATTGCCCTCATGAACAGAGATTGCCACCGGACAACCTAGATCATCGGTGAGCAGCCCGTAGTTCACCTGTAGAGTGCCGCGCTTGCCATCACGGCTATAGCCAAGCCGGGCCAAGGGGCAGTGCGAGCCCTCGCAGTAGCTCGATGAGAGGTCGTACAGCACCAAGGAGTCTTCTTTGAGGTGACGCGCAGCCAACTTCTTTTGAATCCGGTCTTGTCCAGCAAGCAACCAGTCCATGGCTGCATACAGGTCATCTTCGGTGGCATCAGCGACACCAAACTCAGCGGCCAGGGTGCTGATGCTCCACAGGCGTGTGGTGGCAAGTTTGGTGGCGGGGCAAATGATGCGAGAGGCCACCATGGCGCACACCAGATCACGCTCAGGGCAGGGCTTGGAGGCCAGCAAAGACGCAACGCCCAAGCGCTGCATTGCCAGGGAGACGGCCTGTACGCGTCCGTGGGCTGGAGAGTCGGTAATCTCAAATGTTTGATTGATCGGCTGCAACACATCACCACGCAAGCTGGCCCTAATCATCTGCACCTGAGCGGCGGACAAAGCAGACAAATTGGCCAGCGTGCGCTTGCAAACCTTGGTGCCTTCACGGTAAGACTCGCGCAGCAAAACGGTGGGGGACGAGCCACGATTAGGGATGATATTGATGTGCATGTCTACATATTAATACATATTCATATGTTAAAGTAAAAATATACATGTCTACATATTTGCACTCAACAATACTCTAATGGGTTGATTTCAAAGGAGATTTAGACAAAGTCCGGGGAGAACTTCAGGTTAGCCATTTGCCAGCCAACGAAATCACGGGCTTGGTGCTGATGAGCGATGGAGCCGCAGAACGCCTGGTGTCCAACGACGGCCAGGCCATTGATGGGCGCGTGAGTGCCTTGCTGCAAGAGTTGCGAGAAGAAAAATTGCGTCGGTCGAAACTGACGCGCATGTTCTATGAGGATGATTTTTGTGATCGGTCCAGCGGCGATGACCGCGCCATTGCGAGGTGCTACGGGGTTTGCTGTGCCAATTCAAGAGCCTCAAACTGATAAGCCCTCTTGACCGCAATATCAGGTTCGTTGATCGACCACTTTGATGATTCGCAGAATTTGGTTCACCACCACAGCAGAAGCACAAATACGAATCCGATCAGTCGGCACCATGAGTGCGTGCGAAGGTATGTGGTCTTCTCTATTTTCAATCGGGCGAGCCTCAATTCGAAACCAATCTGCGGCGGGACCAATTTTGGTTCTGATTTTCTTTTTGATATCGGACTTGATGTCATTTTTCTCAATTCGATCAGAGACTGGCGCAGCCAACAATTTGGCAATGTTTTGAAGTTCCAGCTTTTTAAGTTGACCTAAAGAAATTGCTCCACCGTTCTTGAGTTCATGCGCATATTTTTTGCTGAGTGCGTGAACAAAGAAGACCATGAATTCAAGCGCAGACAGTGAAATCTCTTGACCCAGAATTTTCAGGTGCCCCTTTTCGTCACTAAAGCAAACGTCAACGTATGGGGCTGTGATCGTGGCTTGCATAAGCTGCACCGCGAATTCGAAAGAATCCTTGGCGCGCTCCGGAATGTCTGCATCAAACAAGCTCCCCAGCTTGAGCGCGGCCACCTCGGCCAGCGTGACCTTTGCATCGGATGATTTATAGGTTTTTCCGTCCAACTCTCGCTCCCAAGCCAACCGGGGCGGATAGTAAAAACCGAGCTTTGGATTTTCAAACTCTGCCGTTACCAATACGTGGCTCAACTCGTCATCAGCATCTGCCACCAAAGAAAAGGCGTGCCCCATGTAAAAGCTCATGCTTTTGCGTCCCCCCGCAATGGAGACGTGCATTTGGGTGTTCGGCTCAGCTTTTATACTTCTGAGAACCCCGTAAATCGTGTCTGCCGCTGCGCGGTTATCATCGTCGGTGATGATGTCTTCTAGCGGGGCTTGGGCAGCCCCGATGAGATGAATGGTGCTCGCATCAAATTGGACGTTTTTGCCCGGCAAATAGTCCTTCATGAAGGCATCAAAGTACCCTCCGCTGCCAAGCAGTTCGCGCTTAATTTTTCCCTTTCCCTTGTTTGTGGTAATTACATGGATGGCATCAGGGATGAAATTTTTTTGGGTTACTAACGCGAACAAGGTTTCCGTGATGACGGCTGGCGTCATGCCACTGACACAGACCATGACTTTACGATTCGTTTGTTGCACAAGTTTCTCCGAAATTAAACGGGTTCATGTTTTTAAAGTTGTGCTGCATTTTCATTGATTTTTCCGCTGGTTTTGCGGATGTATTTTGAACTTTGCATTGAAACACTTGCTCCGCCTTGGCGCTCAACACCACATCCACCCGCAATTGCGTCCGCGTCAAGCCCAAGACAGTTGGCGGCGGTCTTTGGGAGTGAGGGGTTCAATGTCCATTTGCTCTGGGCCAGGTTATGGCTATTTTTGCCCAGGCCCTGAAAACGTAAAGTTAGTCGAAGGCTTCACCCGGTGGGACCCGGGTGGCCTGGTGCCAAAAGGCTGAATTTGCATAGTGAGCGGGCAGGGCCTGCATGTCGACAACGGGGTCCTCGACACCGAACTCGAACGAGCCAAACAGATTGTCATGCTGCCTTGCTTCTGGCGACATCCCCCGAATGAACGCCGCAGCCTCCTGGTCGCCAGTGGCGAGCTTTTGCTGTACACCGCCGACAGCAGTTTTGTGTTGCAGTAGATGACGGCGTTGGCGATCAGGCTGACGTGAGCAGTCGTTCCAAACTTGCTGCTCGGCCTCTGTTTACACCCTGAACTTGCCGCCATTGACAACTGGCAATGTGTCTAGCACTAGACAACCTGGGTTGGCTCCGAAACTGCGTAAGGATCGAGCCCAAAAGTTGCATTCACACCCTTTCCGCAGTACCGGTCAATTGTCCCGATAAACCGGAATGACTGGTCACGATCGGCCGGAATACCCACTCCCTACAATCGTCTTCAACTGTTGGAAGGGTGGATTTCCACCTGGTCCACAGCTCAACACCATTTTCACAACAGCAAACATGGTGTCAGCGTTGCCCAGTGACTGCAATCAGGGTGGTCAACTTGAAAAAACTACTAGCGCTAAGGGCACTGACCTGCCCGTGGTGGGAATTTGGTAGCTGACTCCATTCAGCCTTAAAGAGTCAGTCACTCATGGAAAAAACGAGTCTTGTACCGGTATATCGGCGTAAGCCAATAGTTGGCTCGTCGGATACTGCCGCATGAAGTCCATGCTCTGCTCGGGTTTGGCCTTGAGCCAGGCGTCATAACTGTTTGCTGGCAGAATGACCACCATGCGTTTTTCATCCACAGGCTTGTGAAACCGGCACATCAACTCATGCCCATCGGCGTTGATGGTCAGCATGGTGAAGCTGCGCAACATGCCTTTGGGTGACGGCCAGGATGACCATAAACCGGCAAAACCCAGCGGCTCACCGTTCTCGCTGGCAATCCGGGTCGCAATCGCCTTGCCACTGCGCCAGTCGGGCTCAAAAAAAGCATCAACGGGGATGATGCAGTGTTGGGCATGCTTCCACGCATCCCGAAAACTGGGTTTGCTGGACACCGTCTCGCTACGGGCATTGAAGGTCTGGCTGCCAATCTGTGTATCGGTGGCCCAGTGCGGAATCAGGCCAAAGACACCGGAAAGGGCTTCCCGCTCGGGCACGGCATCATCACCGACATCGGCTTCTCTGGGCCTGCGAATAAAAGAAGCAGCGTATCCCGGCCAGACATCGAACTTGCCCGGCTCAGCGGGTGGCTCGACACCAAAGTGGCGGATGTAACGCTCACGCTCCTTGACGGCTTGATAGTGGCTGCACACGGTGGCGACCTAAGCTTGGACAGACTCACCAGTGGCATAAAACTGCCCACCGGCAACATGGTGAATGGTGCGCAGCTCATCCGGCGCAGACTCGAAATGCCAGTGGCCATCCCGAAACACCCGGTCGTCGGCCCACGCAGAGACAGCTTCCCCGATGAATAGGTCATAGGTCTGCTCATTGTGGGGTTCCGGTACCCACTTGCACACCAGCCATTCGACACAACCGGCGACCAGAGGGACGCCAGATCCTGGCACGGTAAACAGCTCAACGCCGTGCTTGCTCAGTTTGTCCGGCACCTCATTGGCGCTATCGCTGCCGACACCCACGGTCAGGCTGACCATGGCAACGGTTGGCAGTTGCAATGCAAACTCACCGCTGGTCATCAGCAACTCGCGCGTGAAGGTGGACTTGTCCAGTACCACGGTCACCTTGGGTGACTGACCGTAATCCAGCACACAGGCCCAGGCCGCTGCCATCACATTGGAAACACCACCATGGGCGGCAGACACCAGCACCGTTGGCCCATGGTTGAGCAGACGGTAGGATTTTTCCAGGGGAACGGGAGTGATATGTTCAGGCAAGTTGTCCATCGTGGCTGGTTTCAGGTTTCAACGCGGGGGTGTTCAATATAGCGCCTGCCAGCGCTGCCAGTAATCCAGCGCTACCCGATAGGTATTGAGCTGAACCTTCAAGGTGGTTTCGATGTCGCGTCCATAACCGCCTGCCATGACCATGGCCACGGGCACACGGCGCTGCCATGCCCATTCAAACACCTTCTGATCGCGTGCCTGCATGCCTGCTTCGGTCACGGCCAGTCGTCCGAGTCGGTCGCCCTCATGCGGGTCTGCACCGGCAAGATACAAGATCAGTTCCGGCTTGAACTGGTGCGTATTTCAGCGATCGTGGACGCTCGTTTCAGCGTGATCGTGGACGGCGTTTCAAGCCGATCGTGGACGCGCAGGGATGCGCGCAAGCGAGGAAATAATGTACCGCAAACATCAGGTTCGATGTGTACCGGGAACTCTCGCGAAGCGGTGTTTTGGTTTTTGAATTCTGGAATTGGAATTTTTATTTAAAAGGCCCCTGCCAGGGCCGCCGGCAGGCCCCCCCCTGGTAGCGCATGTACTCATGCACTACCCACCGCGCCGCGCTGATTCAAACGATGGATCGTTACCGCGTAACGGCTTGCCATTGCAGACTGATGCGTTTATCAAAGTAATCGGTCTGACCATCAGGTGAATGCTCAGCAGCCTGCTGCTGCGCCACCCGATTGGCCTGCATAAGCAAGCGCTCCAGCATGGTCCGCTGCGTTACACCGTAACAGCAGGCTAGGCGTTCCAGGGCGCGTTTGGCATGCAAATCGACCAGCAAACTCAAGCGTTCGAGCTGACTGTTTTCATCTTTCAAATGCCGAGCCCGATAGTCCGCCTGGCGTTGTGCATTGCTCCTGCGGTGGGATTGAACCATGGTGTTTTGATTTTGATTTGCTGCCATGTTGGCTTGCGCCTTGAGTTTCGTTGCCATCTCTGAGCTCCTGGCGCGTTACGCGGTAACAACCACAGGCATCGAATCGACCTTGGTCATTGACTTGTTCTGGCGCAACGTCGCCCCCTTGAGCTCAATGCGGTGGCTGCTGTGCACCACGCGGTCCAGAATGGCATCGGCCAGTGTCGGATCGTCAAGGTAGGTATGCCAGTCTTTGACTGGCAGTTGGCTGGTAATCAAGGTCGAGCGCGTACCCACTCGGTCATCGAGCTGGTCCATGAAGCAGCAACGCCGCACGCCAGGCTACACCACTTGTTTTGACGACATGCCGGTGGCCAGGGCTTGAGAGGAGGGATCATGCAAGAGACAGGATTGATTTGAGCATTCGGTCATAGATAGGCGTGAGCTTGTGAAGGTTAAGTCGAAATTGAGCAGCAGGCCGCAGGTTAAAAAAAAGTTAAGAAAATGGTTAGTGTCGTAAAAAATCACCATTTTCCGTATGTGTATCAATAGTTTTCGGAAAATGGACGCAGGCCATACGTCACGAAAACATAGGTCATTCGTCACGGTTTTGCAGGTCATCCGTCACTCGAAAGTCCCATTTTTGGTGCTTACCGCAGTTCATCCGTCACGAAACGCAGGTCATCAGTCACGGTTTCGGGCATGGTGCAGAATGCTGTGGTAAGTTATCCACAATTGCGCCATCACACTACTAGGTAGGATTGAAAAATCGTGACGGTTGGGCTGCACTTTTCAAATTCGGTGCAGTTCATCCGTCACGCTGCGCAGGTCATCCGTCACTCTTTGCCCTTGATCTGTGGATAAGTAGGCTGTCGATGACTCGCGGTAGGCCTTGTCAGGCTCGCGGCGCTTCTGGGGCGCTCATGCGCGCCCCTCGGTGTTGTGTCGAGTGCAGCGGTGGTCTACTCACGCACACAGCAAATTTGGTCCTTTCCGTCTAGTTTGACAAGGACCGCAATCTTGGCCTCCTGAACCTCCCGGCACGCTTTGTTGACGGTCTGCCGCCAGCTTCTCAAGTTGCTGTCCTTCGATCCGCACATTTTTCGGAATCGCTCGGCCGCCAGAGGGTAGGGGTGTTGGTGGCTCTGAATGTAATCCGCCAAGCGTCGGGCAACCGGCGATAGGTCGCGGTAAATCTCCCATGAATGACTGCTGAATGTGTGGCCCGCAAACAGCACGATTAGGTTGGGGTCAATCCAAACACGGTATTGAGTGGGTTTGCCGTCGGAGTCGTTGACTGAGGTGTAGTTCTGGATGAGAGAAATTGAACCACTGTGACCGTATGCCTTGCTGTTGAGCGCCAATATTTCGTTGGCCTTCAGGCGGCTGATACATTCGCGGACGCGCTCATAGTTGCGTCCATTCTTTGACCAATTTACGTTGCGGACCAAATCCAGAACACTGAATTCAAACGCAGATCCCAATTTGACGCTTTGGCCGTAGCTGAGAATCTGCAGCCATACAAGCTCGTCGTCCTCGGCCCTCAACTCGATCCCGGTGTAGAGGATTGAAACATGCTCGTTGTAGTGGAATAGCTTCTCGTGCATGAGCGTTCGCCGTGGCTCACGCTTGTTGCGGGCAGTAAAAAGTGAGCTTCGCCCGTATTCGTTCGGCATGTGCCGTAAATCATTTCGATCAGCAATGCCAGGGAACTGAAAATCAAGCTGCAGCTGTCCCTTTGGATCAATACCTCTGCTTCGTAGATAGGCATGTTTTTGAGCATATAGAATTTTCTCGTTCACTTTGGCTGTAACCGCGCGGCCTTCATCTAATCTTGATTGCTCCATTGGGCACCCCTCAGGCTTGGCGATGGCGCGCAATGGTTTCAGCTTTGGTGGGACGTCCTCTTTTTTTGAGTTTCGATCCAACCTGACTCAGGCTTAAGTCAGTTTTAAAGTCTGTGTTTGTCGGTTCTGCCGAGCAAACGTGCTGAACAATCCAGCTATCTACATCTGACTCCCGCCAAAGCAGTCGCTTGTTGCCGGGGAGTCGGCATATTGGGGGGAGTGATTTTGGATTTCGAGTGGCGTCACTGCGAATGCTAGTGACGGACTTATGGATTCGGGATGCGAGAATTTCAACAGTAAGTAGGTTTTCCATGGCGACACCAGTCCGAGCTCGCTGGGTTGTTAACCAAGCGAGTTCGGATGAGTGCGGAGCGCCTGTTGCCGCGACACTACAGATTGATCTGTGTTGACTGTCACGACTCAGCTAATTTCGCCCGTTTGACTGGCCCTCCTCAGTCACCCGCCAATTGATCTCCGACCTCATCCTGATCGGTGGCTGTGGTTATCTGAGGCGATTGCCTTTCGGCATCCTTTCCCACCTTCCTGCCGCTCTCCTTGCGGTTGGAGGTTGCTGAGCTTTACGTGGTGGCGGGCTTGTTAAACCGCCACGTTTGTCACGTTTTGGTTCGTTAGTTTTTTTACCGCCACGCTTTTTCCGTTTTTTTGTAACGTATATCAGCGCATCATTGGTATGGATCATGCCACCGAATGCGGGCTTTGTCTATGGCTTTGGCATGCAATGCGAAGCAAAAGAGCCGAAAGGTATGCCACAAATTTGCCACACCTCAAATGCAGATGTGTGCTCAACAAAGCAAAACAACGCACTGTCCTGCAAAGGATAGTGCGTTGTTTTTATTCGATTTATTGGTGCCGGAGAGATGAATCGAACACCCGACCTTCTCATTACGAATGAGCTGCTCTACCGACTGAGCTACACCGGCTTGGAAAGAGCGCAATTATAGCGGTCAGTTCAGGCCGCGCTGTGGTAGCGGGTGACCCGCTCCACCTCATTTTTTGAGCCCATGAAAACACTTACACGCTCGTGTAATTTGGTGGGTGTGATGTCCATGATGCGCTGCTTACCGTTGGTGGCAGAACCACCGGCCTGCTCGATCAACCAGCTCATGGGGTTGGCCTCGTACAGCAGTCGCAGTTTGCCGGCTTTTTCCGGTTCGCGCTTGTCCCACGGGTACATGAAAATGCCGCCACGGGTCAGGATGCGGTGCACATCGGCCACCATGCTGCCGACCCAGCGCATGTTGAAATCCTTGCCGCGCGGGCCATCCTTGCCTTGCATACATTCGTCGATGTAGTGCGTTACGGGGGCCGCCCAATGCCGCTGGTTGCTCATGTTGATGGCAAATTCCTTGGTGTCGTCGGGAACCCGCAGGTCTTCTTCGGTCAGGATGAACGAGCCTTGTTCGCGGTCCAGCGTGAACACAGACACGCCGTCGCCCACGGTGAGCACCAGCGTGGTTTGCGGGCCAAAGACACAGTAACCGGCGGCAACCTGCTGGGTGCCGGGCTGCAAGAAGTCCTGCTCCGACACGCCGGTGCCTTCGGGCTTGACCAGCACACTGAAGATGGTGCCAATGCTGACATTGACGTCAATGTTGCTGGAGCCGTCCAGCGGGTCGAACATCAGCAGGTATTCGCCTTGCGGGTAGCGGTTAGGCACCACGTAGATACCTTCCATTTCCTCGCTGGCCATAGCTGCCAGGTGGCCGCCCCATTCGTTGGCTTCGATCAGTACCTCATTGGCGATGATGTCGAGCTTTTTTTGCATCTCGCCCTGCACGTTTTCGCTTTCGGCGCTACCCATGACGTCGCCCAGGGCGCCCTTGCTGACGGCCTGGCTGATGCGCTTGCAGGCGCGCGCCACCACTTCAAGCAGTAGGCGCAACTCTGGTGGTATGTGGCCCTCCATGCGCTGTTGTTCTACCAGGTACCGTGTCAGGGATATTCTTTTAGGCATGTTCGTTTCCTCGTGTGATGTGTTGATTTGGTTTTTAATCGGCCAAGGCACGGCTGACCACCTCGCGCACGTCGTTGCTCAAGTCCGACTTGGCGGCGACGCGTGTGAGGGCCTCGAAAGCTGCGTTGCGGTAAGGCTCAGTCAGCTTTTTCCAGCGGTCCAGCGCCCGTGCCAGGCGCGCGGCCACTTGCGGGTTGATGGCATCAAGCGCCAGCACCTGGTCAGCCCAAAAGACATAGCCGGCCGCATCGGCGCGGTGGAACGCGCCTGGGTTGGCACTGCAATAGCTGAAGATCACACTGCGGGCACGGTTGGGGTTGCGGATATTGAAGTCAGGGTGTTTGAGCAACTGGCGCACCGCTGGCAGCACCTGGCCGTCGCGGTCGGTACAGCCGGCTTGCAGCGCAAACCATTTGTCCAGCACCAGTTCCTCTGACTTGAACAGGCTGTGAAAACGCGCCAATGCCGGGGTGGCCAGCGCATGACCGGTGTGCACCAGGGCACTTAAGGCATTGAAGCGGTCGGTCATGTTGTCGGCATCCTTGAAGCGCTGGTAGGCCTTGCCGGGCCAGACCACATCAACTGATGCGCGGGACGCCAGGCACAGGTAATTCAACGCCAGACCCGCCAAGGCCCGGCGGCCGCTGGACAAGGTGTCGGGGCGGTAACCACCGTTCTGGCAATGCGCCTCGTAAGCCCACTGCCAGTCTGGCAAAAGTGCGCTGGCCAGTTGCTCGCGCATGGCTTCGCGCACCGCGTGGATGTGCTGTGGGTCGACCACATCGAGCTGCTCGGCGATATAGGTTTCTGACGGTAGCGTGAGCACCAGCTCTTTGAACGCGGCGTCCAGCGTGGTGTGACGCAGCACCGAACGCATGGCCAAAATGTAGGCCGCGTCAAGGCCGTTGGCCGAAGGCCCCACCGCCATGATGGCGTGGATGGCGCTGCGCAAGGCCAGGCGTTGGCCGGCTTCCCAGCGGTTGAACGGATCGGGGTCATTGGCCAGCAGCGTGAGTAATTGCGCATCGGTGTAGTCAAAGTCCACGATCACCGGGGCGCTGAAACCACGCAGGATCGACGGCACCGGTTCTTCCAGCACGTTTTCGAACGTGATCGACTCCGCGGCCTGCGTCACGACGAACAGGTGGCTTTCAGCCGCAGCGGTGGCACCGCCTTGAACATGCAAGGGCAGGGCTGCACCGCTGTTGGCCCCCAGCAGCCCCAGGCTGACCGGGATCACAAAGGGTTCCTTGGCCTCCTGACCCGGTGTGCTCGGGCAGCTCTGGACAAAGTTCAGGGTGTAGGTGTGTGCTTCTGCGTCATAGTGCGTGGTGGTGGTCAGCCTGGGCGTGCCAGCCTGGCTGTACCAGCGCTTGAACTGGGGCAGCAAGCGGGCCAGCGCGGAGTCCGGATTCGCGTCGGCGATGGATTGCGCAAAGTCATCACAGGTCACGGCGCTGCCATCGTGGCGGGCGAAGTACAGTGTCATGCCCTTGGCAAAACCTTCGCGTCCGACCAATGTCTGCATCATCCGCACGACCTCGGCACCTTTTTCGTAAATGGTGACGGTGTAGAAGTTGTTGATCTCGATGTAGCTGTCGGGTCGCACCGGGTGCGCCATGGGGCCGGCGTCTTCGGGGAACTGGGCCGTGCGCAGCACGCGCACGTCTTCGATGCGTTTGACGGCGCGGCTTGACGCGTCGGCACACAGGTCCATGCTGAATTCCTGGTCGCGGAACACGGTCAGGCCTTCCTTCAGGCTGAGCTGGAACCAGTCGCGGCAGGTGATGCGGTTGCCGGTCCAGTTGTGAAAATACTCGTGGCCGACCACGCTTTCGATGTTGGCAAAGTCGACATCGGTGGCGGTGGCCTGGTTCGCCAGCACGTACTTGGTGTTGAAGACGTTCAAGCCCTTGTTTTCCATGGCACCCATGTTGAAGTCGCTGGTGGCGACGATCATGAAACGCTCCAGGTCCAGCGGCAGGCCAAAGCGGGCCTCGTCCCAAATGACCGAGTTGACCAGCGAGTTCATGGCGTGCTCGGTCTTGTCCATGTCGCCGGGGCGCACATAGACCTGCAACAGATGGTCTTTGCCCGCGCGCGAGGTGATGCGTTGTTCGCGGCACACCAGCGTGCCCGCGACCAGCGCAAACAGGTAGCAGGGCTTCTTGAACGGGTCCACCCAGGTGGCAAAGTGGCGGCCGTCGTCAAGCGCGCCGCTGTCAGTCAGATTGCCGTTGCTCAGCAGGACCGGGTATTTGGTTTTGTCGGCGCGCAGCGTCACGGTAAAGCTGGCCATCACATCGGGGCGATCCAGGAAATACGTGATGCGCCGGAAACCTTCGGCTTCACACTGCGTGAAGAAAGAGTCGTTGCTGACGTATAAGCCCATCAGCTTGGTGTTTTTGGCAGGCGCGCAGGTGGTAAAAACTTCCAGCTCGAAGTTGCCCTCGGCGGGCAGGTTCTCCAGCACCAGTTGGCCCGCATCCAGCTTGAAGCTGGTGCCGGCGCCGTTGACCAGCACACGCGCCAGGTTCAGCTCGTCGCCGTCCAGGCGCAGCGCCTGGGCTGGCACGTCGGTGTTGCGGCGCAGCGTCATTTTGTTGAGCACGCGGGTCTTGGCCGCATCGAGGTCAAAGCTCAGGTGAACGGTGTCGATCCAGAACGCCGGGGCGCTGTAGTCTTCCCGGCGGATGACCGCAGCGGGGGTGTTTGCATCACGAAGTAGCAACATGCAGAGTCTCCAGGAAATTCGAATTTAATAGTTCATGGTAATCGCGCACGGTGGCGATCACGTGGGGGCCAGCCAATTGGGCTGGCGTGTGGGTGCTGCAAATGGCCACCGCCTGCATGCCGGCACGGCGCGCGGCCTCGATGCCGAAAGGCGCGTCCTCAAAAACAATGCAGCCAGCGGCACTGGCGTTCATCTGGCGGGCGACTTCCAGGAAGATGGCGGGTTCGGGTTTGCCTGGGTGACCTTCGTCGCCGCCCACAATCGCCTTTGGCAGGGGCGCCAATTGCAGATGCGACATGGCAAAAGCGATGTTGTGCTGGTCACCCGCCGTGCCCACGCCCAGCTTCAGGTCACGTGCCAGCGCCTGCGCATAAAACGACTTGAAGCCCGCCACCTCGGCAAACACCGGGCCAAAGAGTTCGCGGTAGAGCTGCTCTTTTTGTGCAATCAGGGCCCAAGCCTCGTCGTTGGCAAGGTCGCGCTGAAACAGTTCGCGCATGCATTCGGCGCCGGTGCGCCCGGTGGTGCGGCGCATCAGGTCGTCGATTTCAATGTGCAAGCCATGCTGGTCGGCAAAGAGCGCCCAGCTTTGGGCGTGGTACCCCATCGAGTCGATCATGGTGCCGTCCATGTCGAAGATCAGCGCCTCGATACCGCCAGGGTTTTTGGCGGCGGCCATCAGACGCCCTGTTTCAAAGAGGCTTCAATAAACTGGTCCAGGTCGCCGTCGAGTACCTTTTGCGTGGCCGAGGTCTCGTAGTTGGTGCGCAGGTCCTTGATGCGGCTGTTGTCGAGCACATAGCTGCGAATCTGGTGACCCCAGCCTACGTCGGTCTTGCCGTCTTCGAGCTTTTGCTGTTCTTCCTGCTGCTTGCGCAACTCGAAGTCGTAAAGCTTGGAGCGCAGGCGTTTCCAGGCAATGTCGCGGTTGCCGTGCTGGCTGCGGCCGTCCTGGCATTGCACCACGATGCCGGTGGGCAAGTGGGTCAGGCGCACCGCCGAGTCGGTCTTGTTGATGTGCTGGCCGCCGGCGCCGCTGGCACGGTAGGTGTCGGTGCGCACGTCGGAGGGGTTGATGTTGATCTCGATCGAGTCGTCAATCTCGGGGTAGACAAACACGCTGGCAAAGCTGGTGTGGCGCCCGCCCGACGAGTCAAACGGGCTTTTGCGCACCAGCCGGTGCACACCGGTTTCGGTGCGCAACAGGCCAAAGGCGTATTCACCCTCGACCTTAAACGACGCACCCTTGATACCAGCGGTGTCGCCCGGTGTTTCGTCCTCGATTTCGGTCTTGAAGCCCTTGCGCTCGCAGTAACGCAGGTATTGGCGCAGCAGCATGCTGGCCCAGTCACAGGCCTCGGTGCCACCGGCACCGGCCTGGATGTCGACAAAACAGTTCAGCGGGTCCGCCGGGTTGTTGAACATGCGGCGGAATTCCAGGCCTTTGACGATCTCTTCGAGCTTGGCGGCATCGGTTTCAATGTGGATCAGGCCGGCTTCGTCGCCTTCTTCCTTGCTCATGTCGAACAGCTCGGTGTTGTCAGCGAGTTCACTCTCCAGTTCGCTGATGGTCACGACCACGCCGTCAAGCGCCTTTTTCTCGCGGCCCAACTCCTGGGCGCGCTTGGGGTCGTTCCAGACGGTGGGGTCTTCGAGCGATGCGTTGACGGTTCTCAGGCGTTCAAATTTGGCATCGTAGTCAAAGATACCCCCGTAATTCGAGGGTACGGGCGGTCAAATCGCCGAGTTGTGTGCCAAGGGCGTTGATGCGTTCTGCTTCCATGATGCGGGTCCTAAAGGGGTTGATCTGTCAATAACCCGCTATTTTCTCACGCTGTGGCTAGGTGATGAAACGTTCCAGCAAAGCGGCCACAGCTTGGGGCTGGTCATGGTGCAGCATGTGGCCGCAGTTGGGTACCTCGACCAGTTCCAACCGGGCCACGGATTTCATCCGTTCGTGGTGCTCCGCCTTGGTGAATTTGTCCTTCCAAAAGTGGGCGATGGTGTCCTCAAACGCTTCCACCATCAGCGTGGGCGCGGTGATACAGCGCTGGATGGCCAGCATTTCATCGACCCGGTAAAGCTGGGCGCTGGCAATTTTGTGCGCGGCTTCGCCCAAAATGGACCACTGGCCGGGCTTCAGCTCGGCAGACCAGTGCGTCGCCAGCCAATGGGCTTTGTCGGTGCCCAGGCGGGCATTGGTTTTCATCAGGCGCCGGGCCACGGCTTCGAATGAATCGTAAGTTTTGAGTTGCAGCCCGCCGCTGCCCAAGGCTTTCACACCGTCAAGCCACTGGGCATAGCGCCCCGGGGCGTGTTCAGCCCGGGTGGCGGGCAGACCAAAGCCCTCCAGATTGACCAGGCGGCGCACCCGCCCGGGCCGCACTCCGGCGTAGACCATGGCCACGTTGGCCCCCATGCTGTGGCCGACCAGATTCACGCTTTGGCCCGGTGCGTAGTGGTCCAGCAGTGCATCCAGGTCGGCCAGGTAGTCTGGAAACCAGAACGCGTCTGCGCCACCCGATTGGGTCAGGCCAAAGCCGCGCCAGTCGGGGGCGATGACGAAGTGATCCTGGGTGAGTGCATCGACCACAAACTGAAAACTGGCTGCCACGTCCATCCAGCCGTGCAGCAGCACCAAAGGCGTTTGATGGGCCCCGGCTCCGCCCCAGCAGCGCACGTGGTAATTGAGCTGGCGAATAGGGACAAACTCGCTATGGGAAATTCTTTTGACTTGGTACATTTGGTTGATCATAAGGAGACATGCCATGTCAGTCAGTCAAGCCAGCGACAACATCACCCCTGTTCAATTCGCCAGCAGTGCGTCTGTCTGGAACTTGCCCCCCGCTTATGCCGGGCTGCACAGTGCCTTTGCCTGGGAGGTACCGACGCATTTCAACATGGCGCAAGCCTGTTGTGCGCGCTGGGCAGCACAGCCGGATGCTTTTAAAAGCACAGCAATTCATGACTGTCAGCCGAATGAGGTTAACCGTTCGTACTCGTTTGCTGAGTTGCAGGACCAGGCCAACCGCCTGGCCAATGTGCTGAAAAGCCTGGGTGTGTTGTCGGGGGACAGGGTGGCCATCGTGATGCCGCAGCGCTTCGAGACCGCCGTGGCCTACATGGCCGTGCTGCAAATGGGCGCCGTGGCCATGCCGCTGTCGCAACTCTTTGGCCCGGAGGCGCTGGAGTTCCGCTTGCAGGACAGCGAGGCCGTGGTGGCGATTGGTGACGCCCAGACCCTGGCCAATGTGCAGGCGGTGCGTGCTCATTGTCCGGACCTGCGTCAGTTGATCGGCGTCGGGCTTGCGGCCGACGCCGATCAACTGGCCGATGTGGCTTATGCGTCGGCGCTGGCAGGCGCCAGTGACCAATTTGATCTGGTCACCACCCGCGCCGACGCACCAGCCATCCTGATCTACACCAGCGGCACCACCGGCAACCCCAAAGGTGCGCTGATTCCGCACCAGGCGCTCATTGGCAACCTGACGGGTTTTTTGTGCAGTCAGAACTGGTTTGGTTTTGCCATGACGACCGCGTCGGTTGACAGTTTGCAGCAACTGACCATCCCTGAACATTTACCCGCGGGCTCCAAAGCCGTGTTCTGGAGCCCCGCCGATTGGGCCTGGACCGGTGGCCTGATGGACGCGCTGCTGCCCGCACTTTATTTCGGCCGCCCGATCGTGGCTTTTAATGGCCGCTTCGGCCCGCAAGCCGCACTGGAATTGCTGCGCGACTTTGGTGTGACACATACATTTTTGTTTCCCACGGCCCTGAAAGCCATGATGAAAGCCTACCCCGGCAAGCCTGGACTGACGGTGAATGCGCAGTTCGATCTCAAGCTGCAGGCCATCATGAGTGCCGGCGAGGCCGTGGGTGACGCGGTGTTTGACTACTGCCAGTCGCAGTTGGGCGTGACCGTGAACGAGATGTTTGGCCAGACCGAGATCAATTACATCGTGGGCAATTGCGCCGTCCTGTGGCCACCCAAGCCCGGCAGCATGGGCATGGGCTACCCCGGCCACCGGCTGGCGGTGATCAACGACGCGGGCGCTGAGTGCGCCGCTGGAGAGGTGGGCGACGTGGCCGTCAACCGCTTTGATGTGTCTGGCCAGCCAGACCCCATTTTTTTTCTGGGTTACTGGAAAAACGACGCCTCGACGCAGGCCAAATTCACTGGCGACTGGTGCCGCACCGGCGACCTGGCTAGCCGCGACGCTGATGGTTACCTGTGGTACCAGGGCCGCAGTGACGACGTGTTCAAGGCTGCGGGTTACCGCATTGGCCCCGGCGAAATTGAAAACTGCCTGGTAAAACACCCGGCCGTGGCCAATGTGGCCGTGGTGCCCAAGCCCGATGCGGCGCGCGGCGCGGTGGTCAAGGCCTATGTGGTGCTGTCGCCGGACTTTGTGGCCGCTCGCGCCAACTACCCAGGAACCCGGCACCAGTTTGAGGCTGAATTGATTGAACAACTGCAAGCCCATGTCATGAACAAGCTGGCCCCCTATGAATACCCCAAGGAAATCGAATTTCTGGAAACCCTGCCCATGACCACCACCGGCAAGGTGCAAAGGCGTGTGTTGCGGCTGCAGGAACAAGCACGAGCGCTTGCGCTGGAGGCGACAGCTGCCACCGCCATAAACCCGTAAACTATGAAAATCGGCTGCAAGGCCTTTTTTTATTGAAATGACGCATGAAAACCATTCAACTGGGTCAAAGCGACCTCCATGTCACCCCCATCTGCCTGGGCACCATGACCTTTGGCGAGCAGGTCGACGAAGCCACTGCCTTTGACATCCTGGACCGCTCGCTGGAGCGCGGTGTCAACTTTATTGACACGGCCGAAATGTATGCCGTGCCTCCGCGTGCGGAAACCTTCAACGCGACCGAGAAAATCATTGGCAACTGGCTCGGCAAACGCCCCAGTGCGCGGCAAAAACTGGTCATGGCGACCAAGGTGGCCGGTCCTTCGCGCAATATGCCGTGGATTCGTGGCGGCAGTACGGACTTGACCGGCAAGGATATTCTGGAAGCCTGTGATGGCAGTTTGAAACGCCTGCAAATTGATGTGATCGACCTGTACCAGATTCACTGGCCGGTGCGCTCAGTCCCAGCTTTTGGCGGCATTTATTACCAGCCTGCCAGTGGCAGTGAAGGTGCGTCCATTCACGCCCAACTGGAGGCGCTGCAGCAGTTGGTGCAGGCCGGCAAGGTGCGTGCCATCGGCCTGTCCAACGAAACCCCCTACGGAGTGCATGAGTTTGTGCGGCTGGCCGAGCAATATGGCTTGCCCCGTGTGGCCACGGTGCAAAACGGCTACAGCTTGCTCAACCGCAGCGTTGAAAATGCCTTGGATGAAACCCTGCATCGGCTGAATGTGTCGCTGTTGGCTTATTCGCCGCTGTCTTTTGGTCTGCTCACGGGCAAGTACGATGAGACCGGTTTGACTGGGCCAGGAACATCGCCTGAAGCCCGGTTGACCAAATTTGAGTCGAGCCGCAAGCAGCGCTGGGGCCGTCCGGCGGCACTCGCTGGGGCCAGGCGCTACAGCGCGCTGGCACGTGCGCATGGCCTGACGCCGCTGCAAATGGCTTTGGCGTTTTGTTTCACCAAGTGGCAAGTGGCCAGCACCCTCATTGGCGTGACCTCGGTGGCCCAATTGGATGAATGCCTGGATGTCTGGGGCACTACGCTACCTGAGGAATTGCTCAAAGCCATCGACGCGTTGCGATGGGAAATTCGCGATCCGTCGCAATAAATTAATTGAGGTCAGATTCCAATTAAATTTATAAATTAATTGGGGTCAGATTCCAATTAAATTTATGGTCAAACACGTCAGCCTGACGCCGGCAATTCAGTTCCTCAAGGACCGCAAGGTGGTCTTCACCGAGCACCCTTACGGCTACCTGGAGCACGGCGGTGCGCTTCACAGTGCCGCTGCGTTGGGCTGGGACCCCTACGCGGTGGTCAAAACCCTCATCATGCAAGACCAGGATGCCAAGCCCCTGGTGGTGCTGATGCACGGCAACCGCAAGGTGTCAACGAAAAATCTGGCGCGCCAGATCGGGGCAAAGTCAGTTGAGCCCTGCGCGCCTGAAGTCGCCAACCGCCACAGTGGTTTTCTGGTAGGGGGTACGTCGCCGTTTGGCACCCGGCGCGCCATGCCGGTCTACATTGAGTCGACTATTCTGGCGCTGCCAAAAATCCTGATCAACGGCGGTCGGCGCGGTTATCTGGTGGGCATTGACCCGCAGCTCTGTGTGACGCTGCTGGGCGTTAAGCCGGTTCAGTGTGCGTTGGCTGAGGTGCTGGGCTGACACTGGCAAAATAGCGTCATTCGTCCATCCGTTGGGCCACCAGGAGTTGATTTGGAATTTATCCCCAGTTTTTTGCCGCTGTTGGCGGTGTTGGTCGGCTACCTGATCGGGTCGCTGTCGTTTGCCGTCATTGTCAGCCGGCTCATGGGCCTGAGTGACCCACGCACCTTTGGCAGCAAAAACCCCGGCGCCACCAATGTGCTGCGCTCCGGCAGCAAGGTAGCCGCTATTCTGACGTTGCTGCTTGATGCGGCCAAGGGCTGGTTGCCGGTAGCGCTGGTCAAGTGGTATGGCCCGGTCTATGGTTTGGGCGATGGCACGCTGGCGCTGGTCGGGCTGGCGGCGTTTTTGGGTCACGTGTTTCCGGTGTTTTTCAGGTTTTCGGGTGGCAAGGGTGTGGCCACGGCATTGGGTGTGTTGCTGGGTTTCAGTGGTTGGCTGGGGTTGGCTACAGCCTTGATCTGGCTGCTGATGGCCGTGGTGTTTCGCTACTCTTCGCTGGCCTCCATCACGGCAGCGCTGCTGGTGCCGGTGGTGTATGTGCTGGGAGACGGCGGGCTCTGGCTCATGCGCAAAAACGTGGCCTTGGGTGTGGCCGTGATGTCGCTGTTGTTGCTTTACCGTCACGCCGAGAACATCAACCGCTTGATCAAGGGGACCGAATCAAAACTTGGCAAAAAGGCCAGTCCGACGCCCGTGGCGCACGCCCATACACACGGCCACGCAAAGCATGGTCATCGGCATCCGCCTCACACGGATCACAAGCCGCCATCAAAAAGCGAGCAGCCATGAAACTGTGCATTCTTGACAACGACTTTCTGGACCCCGCTGTCGAGCCGACCTACGTCGGCTACGGCGCCATGTTCGAGCGCCTGCTGCGCCAGGCGGGCGCTGAGGGCACGTTCGACATTTTCAACACCGTCAAAGGCGAGTATCCGGCTTCGTTCGAGCCTTTTGATGCGGTGCTGCTCACGGGCAGCAAGGCCGATGCCTTTTCACAAGAGCCCTGGGTACTGACGCTCAAGGACAAGGTTCAAGCCCTGTTACAAGCCAAAAAGAAGCTGATTGGCGTGTGTTTTGGCCACCAGCTGATTGCGCTGTGCCTGGGTGCCAAGGTAGGCCGCGCGCCGCAAGGCTGGGGTGCCGGGCGCATGAGCTACCAATGGCTGGCACCTGAGCTACCACAAGCCACGGGTCGCGAAGACGTGGCGCTGCTGGCCAGCCACCAGGACCAGGTGTTTGAGCTGCCCAGCGGCACCCGGTTGCTGGCAACTAGCGATTTTTGCCCGGTGGCGGCCTATGGCATCGACGGGCAGTTGTTTTGTGTGCAGCCACACCCGGAGTTTGTTGAGGAGTACAGTGCTTTTTTACTCAACAAGCGGCGCGGCATGTTTGGCGAAGAAAAGTACCAGGCGTTCACGCAGAGCCTGGCCCGGGGCCACGACGGTCTGGCGGTGGCGCGCATGATGGTGGCGTTTATCAACGGCCAATAGCCGCTCCAAGGCTTCACACAGGGCGTAGCACACCGGCCAGTTCTTCGGCGTCCAGTGGCCTTGCCGTGCCAAAACCTGCCACCTGGCGTGCGGCCGTGGGGTAAATGGCCACAAAGCTGAAATCACCCAAATGGGTCATGGGTTCGGCCTCCGGAAAGCGGGCCAGGTAGGCACGGCGGGCGGCCAGCCAACCGGGGCTGTCGGGCTGCAGGCGTGCGGCCGTGCCGTCCATGGAAACGCGGGGCAGGGCATGCACGGGTTCACCCGCCACTTCGGGTTGCATCACCATGATCGAGACGGCCGGGTTGCTGAGCACATTTCGCGTGTGCGGTGCCAGCAGGCTCACATGGATGACCAGGCAGGCGGCGCTGGGTTCAATGGCAAACGGCACCATCGACACAAAGGGGCCACCCTCGGCGTTGAGTGTGCCCAGGCTGGCGATGCGTTGGCTGTTGAGCAGTTCACGCAGGGCGCGGGTCAGACGGGGTTCATGCATGCTTAGATGGGCTGTGAACCCAGTTGCAGGATCAAATGGTGGTTGAAGTGTTCTTGAACCCGTGAGGCGGGCAAGGCCGCCTGAATGGCTGGGCCACTGTTGGCACCGGCGTGCAGGCTCGGCGGACGCATGGCTTGACCTCTGTCGTTGAGCACAATGGCCACATCGGGGCGATTGTCCTGGCTGCTGCGTCGCATCACCACCCCCACGCTGGCGTCATCAAGCTGGACATAGGTACCGGGCGGGTACCAGCCAACCACATGCACCAGCGCCTGGCCCACTTGTTTGTTTTTTGTATTGCCGGTGTTGACGATGCTGTTGGCAGAATCAGTGGCACTGCGCCCTTCGCGCGACTGCCGCGGACTGATCATGGCGGCATATCGGTCCACCATATTCAAAATGTGGACCAAACGCTGGGGTGGCGCCAAAGCCAACAGGTTTTGCTGAAAATTTTGCTCCTGATGGTGCTGTTGCACGGTTTGCAGCCACAGTGCATGCCTGATGCCAAGCTCGCGCAACAGGTCTGCACCCCGTGCTTCATGGGTCCGCAAGGCGGCTTCCTGGGCGGTCGTTGGACGCCCACGTTGGGTCGCCAATTGGTCTTGCAGCTCGGTCATGGCCATGTTCATGGTCAGTGCGGCATGGACCAGGTTGTCGCGCTCGGTCTCAGGCAGTTGAAAATCCAGGGCCACCAGATGGCACAACACGCCACACATCAGTGCGTGGGAGGCGCTGTACCCCACGGGCGAGTGCGCGGCCAGTTGAAATAGCAGGTACAGGGCAACGTCGGTGTCGTGTCGGATCAGGTTTTGCATCCAGTGGTCATATTGATGAATGCGGGCTTCAAATTCCTGCACTTTGTGCGGGTGACTCAGGACCATGCCCAGGCCCGCCTCCAGGTCGGACCAAAGACCCAGCAGGTCTTCGTATTCGTCTTCGGACTTCAGAATAAAACTCATGGCGCAGCGTTTGTCCGGACCCGGTGCAGGCGCTGATTAATCGCGAAAGTTGTCAAAGCTCAGCGGGATGTCGGTGATTTCCTTGCGCATCAGCGCCATCGCGGCCTGCAGGTCGTCGCGCTTGGTGCCGCTCACCCGCAGTTTGCCGTCCTGGATGGCGGCCTGCACCTTGATTTTGCTGTCCTTGATGATGCGCTGGATCTTTTTGCCCAGTTCGGTCTCAATGCCGTCGCGCACTTTGATGACCTGTTTGACCTTGTCGCCGCCCATTTTTTGTACGTCGCCCTTGTCCAGAAAACGCACATCGACATTGCGTTTGGTGAGCTTGTTGCGCAGGATGTCCTCGATTTGGCTGAGCTGAAAATCAGCGTCGCCGATCAGGGTGATTTCCTTGTCCTTGAGCTCGATGGCAGCTGGCGTGCCCTTGAAGTCAAAGCGGGTGGTGATTTCTTTGCTGGTGTTTTCAATGGCGTGTTTTACATCGACCATGCTGGCTTCGCAAACGGTATCAAAAGAGGGCATAAGTGTTCTCGTTAAATGTTCGACAATCCCGCCATGTTAGTCCAGAAAAACGTCCCCCTTCAGTCATTCAATACCTTTCACATCGTTGCCAAGGCCCATGCGCTGGTGCGCATCAGTGGTGAGTCCGACGTGCAGGCGGTGTTGGCAGACCCCAAAATAGTCGGCAAGCCCAAATTTGTTCTGGGTGGTGGCAGCAACATTGTGCTGACCGGCGATGTCAAACCTTTGGTACTGAAAGTTGAGGTGATGGGTCGCCGGCTGCTGCGAGAAACCGCCAAAGCTTTCATTGTGGAAGCCGGTGCCGGTGAAAACTGGCACGACTTTGTCACCTGGACACTTGAAGCCGGTTACCCTGGCCTGGAAAACATGGCCTTGATTCCGGGCACGGTGGGCGCCTCGCCGGTACAGAATATTGGTGCCTACGGGGTCGAGCTGCAAGACCGCTTTGACTCGCTGGATGCCATTGACCTGCAAACCGGGCAGATGTTTACCCTGAACGCGGCGCAATGTGCGTTTGGCTACCGCGACTCGGTGTTCAAACACGCCAGCGCGTCTGACATCGATGCGGGCCACCAGGCTTTGGGTCTGAAAGACCGGGCACTGATTTTGCGCGTACGTTTTGTATTGCCAAAAACCTGGAAGCCGGTGCTGGGTTATGCCGACATCGACAAAAAAATGGCCGAGCAGGGTGTCAGCCAGCCGACCGCACAGCAACTCTTTGACTGGGTCTGCGCCATTCGCCGCGCCAAGCTGCCCGATCCGGACGTGATCGGCAACGCCGGTAGTTTCTTCAAAAACCCCACGGTCACGTCTGAGCAATGTGCCGACATCATCGCCCGAGACCCCAAGGTGGTGCATTACGTGCTGGCCGATGGCTCGGTCAAGCTGGCTGCTGGCTGGTTGATTGATGCCTGTGGCTGGCGCGGCAAGTCGGTGGGGCAGGCGGGGGTTTATGAAAAACAGGCGCTGGTGCTGGTCAACCGGGGCACCGGCTTGGCGGGTTCGGGCGTCACTGGCGGCGAGGTCATGACGCTGGCAAAAGCGATCCAGACCAGTGTGTACGAACGTTTTGGCATCCGGCTGGAGACCGAACCCGTCATTATTTAACCCATGGACTGTGACGAGTCCTTTTTTTAGCGCATCATCAACGTATGAAAAAAATCATTGTTTTAGGCGGTACCGGCTTCGTTGGTACCCATGTGTGTGAAAAACTGGTGCGCGAGGGCTGGCAGGTGACGGTACCGACGCGGCGCCGATCCAATGCCGACGCAGTGATGCATTTGCCCGGCCTCACGGTGCAAGAGTTTGACGTGCAGGACGAGGCCGCCTTGACCCAAGCTGCCGCAGGGCATGACGCGCTGGTGAACCTGGTGGCCATTCTGCATGGCACGCAGGCGGCGTTTGAGCATGTGCATGTGGCCTTGCCGCAAAAAATTGCCCATGCCTGTCTGGCCGCGGGCGTGGCTCAGGTGGTGCATGTCAGCGCCCTGGGGGCCGATTCGCTGCAACCCACGTTGGCGCCGTCCATGTACCTGCGTACCAAGGGTGAGGGCGAGGCCGTGCTGGTGCAAGCTGCCATGGGTGGAAGCGCCGGTGACGCAGCGCAGGCCGGGTTCGATCTGAGCATTCTGCGCCCCAGTGTGGTTTTTGGCGCCGAGGACAAATTCCTGAACATGTTTGCCAAGCTGCAAAAGATGCTGCCGATGGTGCCATTGGCGGGTGCGGATGCCAAATTTCAACCGGTGTGGGTGCAGGATGTGGCCACGGCGGTGGTGCGCTGCCTTAGCGGGGTCAGCGCAGTGCCTTCGCCGCGCGTGATTGAGGCCTTCGGTCCGGAAATACTGACTTTGAAACAATTGGTGCAAATTGCTGCCCAGCTCAGCGGCTCGGGCGGCGGCATGGGCCGCTTGGTGATTCCGCTGCCGGCGTGGGCCGGGCGGCTGCAGGCCACCGTGATGGGCCTGGCCCCGGGCGAGCCGATGATGAGCCTGGATAACCTGGATTCGATGAAGGTCGACAACGTTGCCACGGGTAAGCAGCCCGGCCTCGATTCACTCGGCATCAAGGCATCGGCCTTGCGGCCGATCGCCAAGCAATACCTTGGCAGGCATTGATCTTGGCTATTGTGGGGTTGTTGTAGGCTTGTTGATAGGGTCGACTTCAGTCGACCATTTTTCTTCGCCAAATGTTCAGCGTTTGCTCTCGCTCGTTAAGCTGAGCAGGTCGCCGCCACCCAGTGACAGCAGGCCGGACTTGGCATAAATGCCCAGTTTGGCGCGGGTGTCGACAATGTCGAGGTTGCGCATGGTGAGCTGGCCAATGCGGTCAGCCGGGCTGAAGGGTGCGTCTTCTACCTTTTCCATGCTCAGGCGTTCGGGGGCATAGGTCAGGTTGGGCGACTCGGTATTGAGCAGCGAATAATCGTTGCCCCGGCGCAGCTCCAGCGTCACTTCGCCAGTGACGGCGCGAGCCACCCAGCGCTGCGCCGTTTCGCGCAGCATGATGGCTTGCGAATCAAACCAGCGGCCCTGGTACAGCAGGCGGCCCAGTTTGCGGCCGTTGTCGCGGTACTGCTCGATGGTGTCTTCGTTGTGAATGCCGGTGACCAGACGCTCGTAGGCGATGAACAGCAGCGCCAGCCCTGGGGCCTCATAGATGCCGCGGCTCTTGGCTTCGATGATGCGGTTCTCGATCTGATCGCTCATGCCCAGGCCGTGGCGCCCGCCAATGTGATTGGCTTCCAGGATCAGGCTGACCAAGTCGGGGTATTCCACGCCATTGAGCGCCACCGGGCGGCCTTCTTCAAAGCGCACCGACACTTCCTCGGCCAAGACCCGGCAGTCGTCGCGCCAAAATGGCACGCCCATGATCGGGTTGACGATGCGCATGCCGCAGTTGAGGTTTTCCAGGTCTTTGGCCTCGTGCGTGGCGCCCAGCATGTTGGAGTCGGTCGAATAGGCCTTCTCGGCACTCATCTTGTAGCCAAAGCCATGCGAGGTCATGAAGGCCGACATTTCTGCGCGGCCGCCGAGTTCGTCAATAAAAGCCTGGTCAAGCCAGGGCTTGTAGATCTTGAGCGACGGGTTGGTCAGCAGGCCGTAGCGGTAGAAACGCTCGATGTCGTTGCCCTTGAAGGTGCTGCCGTCGCCCCAGATGTTGACGTTGTCTTCTTTCATGGCGGCCACCAGCATGGTGCCGGTCACGGCGCGGCCAATGGGCGTGGTGTTGAAGTAGGTCACGCCGGCAGTGGAGATGTGAAAGGCGCCGCTTTGCAGGGCAGCCAGGCCTTCGGCTGCGAGCTGGCTGCGGCAGTCGATCAGGCGGGCTTTTTCAGCGCCGTATTCCATTGCTTTGCGCGGGATCTCGTCGTAATCGGTCTCGTCGGGCTGGCCCAGGTTGGCGGTGTAGGCGTAGGGCAGGGCGCCCTTGAGCTTCATCCAGTGCAGTGCGGCGCTGGTGTCGAGACCGCCGGAGAAAGCAATGCCGACTTTTTGGCCGGCGGGAATGTTTTGAAGGATGGTGGCGCTCATGGGGTTCAACCGAAGTGGCAAATGTAGTGGTATGGCTCGGTCACGCGAATGTCAAACTTGGCGTTGCCGGGAATGCTGAATTGCTCACCTGCGCTGGACTTGATCCAGGCCTCTGTGCCAGCCAGCCTGTATTCGCAGCTGCCAGCCACGCATTCCATGATTTCGGGGGCACCGGTGTTGAAGGTCAAGGTGGCGGGAAGGATCACGCCGACTGATTTTTTGGTGCCGTCAGCGAACGTGATGCCGTGGCTGATGCATTTGCCGTCGAAGTAAACGCTGGCTTGGGTGGTGACGGTCACGCCGTCGATGTGGGTGGTGGTCATGGTGATGTGGGCAATACGGACAAAATGTTCAGGACAGACGCTGATTTTAGGTTATGCCTTCAGCGTCGGCACTGCCGCATGGGCGGCGAATTTTTCAGTATCGAAGCCCACCGTGATGCGCTGGTCGGGCCAAAGCACCACCGGGCGCTTGATCACACTGGGCTGGGCCAGCATCAAGGCGATGGCGGAGCTGTCATCGACCACGGCGGCGCGGGTGGCCTCATCGAGTTTGCGCCAGGTCGTGCCTTTGCGGTTCAGCAGCACCGACTCGTCGACCTGCGCCAGCCAGTTCCGCAGCAATTCGGCAGGCACGCCCTGTTTTTTGAAATCGTGAAACTGGTAGGCCAGGGCATGTTGGGTGAGCCAAGTGCGCGCTTTTTTGACGGTGTCGCAATTGGGAATGCCGTAAACAGTGAGGATTGGGGTTTTCATAGCCTCCATCATGCCATTAACGGGATTTAAGGCCGCGCCTGAATTGGGTGCGACGTGTCTGGTGGACAATTCAGGGCTGTATGAAATCAACGCCTCAAACTCTCAACGATTGGCTCGCCCACTGCGAGCAACTTCATCCCACCACCATTGACATGGGTCTGGCGCGTGTGCACACCGTGGCGCGGCGCATGGGCATTGGTTTTGCTTGCCCGGTGATCACCGTAGCGGGCACCAACGGCAAGGGTTCGACCTGTGCCATGCTGGAATCCATTTTGCTGCAGGCGGGCTACCGCACCGGGGTCTACACCTCGCCGCATCTGGTGCATTTTGAGGAACGGTTGCGCCTCAACGGTGAGCCTGTCAAGGCGCCTGAACTGGTGGCGGCCTTGGCACGGGTCGAAAGCGCCCGAAACCAGGGTGATGACGCCGTCTCACTGACCTATTTTGAATTCACCACGCTCGCCATTCTGGACGTGATGCGTTTAAGCGCGCCCGAAGTGGTGATTCTTGAGGTGGGCCTGGGTGGCCGACTGGACGCTGTCAACATCATCGAGCCGGACTGCGCCATCATCACCAGCATCGACTTGGACCACACCGCACTGCTGGGTGAAAGTCGTGAAGCTATTGGTTATGAGAAGGCCGGCATCATGCGTACCGGCAAGCCGGTGGTGGTGAGCGACCCCATGCCGCCGCAAAGTGTGCTGGACCGGGCGCTTGAGGTGGGTGCGGACCTGTGGCGCGTGGGGGTTGACTTCAATGTGACCGGTGACAAGCAGCAGTGGGCGTGGGCCGGTCGCGGCAGGCGCTACAGTGGCATGGCCTATCCGGCATTGCTCGGCGCCAACCAGTTGGTCAATGCTGCAGGCGTCTTGGCGGCGCTGAATGCCTTGCGCGACCAGCTGCCGATCACGGCGCAGGCTGTGCGCAACGGTTTTGCCTTTGTTGACTTGCCGGGGCGTTTTCAAATTGTGCCCGGCCAGCCCAACCTGGTGCTGGATGTGGCGCACAACCCGCATGCGGCTGCGGCACTGGCTGCCAATCTGGATGCCATGGGCTTCTTCCCGACCACACACGCGGTGTTTGGAGCCATGGCCGACAAAGACATTACTGCGGTGCTGCTGCGGCTCAATCCGCTGGTCGATAAGTGGTATTTCACCAATTTACCTGCCGAGCGGGCGGCTCGGGCCACCGATCTGATCGCGCAATGGGCGTTGCTGAACAAGCGCAAGGACTGTTCTGCCGAGGTCTATGTTGACCCGGAGTCGGCGCTGCAGGCGGCGCTCTCACAGGCAGACCCCGCTGATAGAATTGTCGTTTTCGGATCGTTCCTGACGGTGGGCGGCGTGCTCAAAGACGGCGTGCCCCAATTGCAGGCCAAGCACCTACCCCATTCCTGATTCACCCAAACGCATCTGCATGGACTTTTTCAAGTTTCGCAAAAAAGGCGACTCCTCCCCTAGCACGCCGGTTCAGCCTGAAAGTGTGGAGCGCATGCGCCAGCGCGCCAGGCATCGCCTGATTGGGGCCACCGTGCTGGTGCTGATCGGCGTGATCGGGTTTCCCTTGTTGTTTGACAAGCAGCCGCGCCCGATTGCGCTCGACACACCGATTGACATTCCCGATAAGAACAAGGTATTGCCTCTGGTGTTGCCAGAGCAACCCGCTTCCAGCGTGGCTGCGGTTGCCCCCGTGGTGCCGGTGGTACCGGCTGCACCTGCGGCCTCAGCGCCCCAGTCGGTGGTGATCACAGAGACGGCGGAACCGGCCAAGGCCGTCAAGCCTGAAGCCAGCGTGGTCAGTCCTCCATTGACTGCAAAACCGACTGAAGCGGACAAGGTTCGGGCGTTGCTGGAGGGAAAGGCGGCTGAACAACCGGCCGGCGCTGCGGCAGGCCGTTTTGTGGTGCAGGTGGGTGCCTTTGCCGACGCGACGCGAGCGCGCGAGGTGCGCCAGAAGCTGGAGCGTGCGGGCCTGAAAACCTACATTCACGTGGCCGAGACCAAAGACGGTCAACGTATTCGTGTGCGGGTCGGGCCATTCACTGCCAAAGCAGACGCAGAAAAAGCGGCAGAAAAAATCAAAAAGCTGAACCTGCCCACAGCCTTGTTGACCCTGTAACGCCTGAGTGCTGACCATGCCTGTGCTGGATTGGGTTTTTGCTGTGGTGTTGCTGATGTCGGTGTTACTGGGTGCCTGGCGCGGCCTGGTTTTCGAAGTTTTGTCCTTGCTGAGCTGGGTCGCTGCATTTGTGCTGGCGCAGTGGCTGGCTCTGGACGTGGCGCAGTATTTGCCGATGAGCGGTGCCAGTGACATGGTGCGCTACGGTGCCGGTTTTCTGCTGGTGTTTATTGCCACGGCCATGTTTGGCGGCCTGCTGGCCTCATTGCTTAAAAAGCTGATGGCCAGCGTGGGTTTGCGACCTGTGGATCGGGTCTTGGGGGCGGCTTTTGGGGCTGTTCGGGGCGTTTTGCTGTTGTTGCTGGGCACCTTGTTGGCCGCCATGACGCCTGTCAAATCCAGTGCCGCCTGGCAAGAGTCCAAAGGCGTGGTGATTTCGATGTCGGTGTTACATGGCTTGCAGCCCAGCTTGCCGCGTGATTTGGTGAAGTATTTGCCTGCTTGAATATGGCGTTGAAAAGATTGGAAAACTATGTGTGGAATCGTTGGTGTCGTCAGTAACGCGCCGGTTAATCAACTCCTGTACGACGCGCTGCTGCTGCTGCAGCACCGCGGTCAGGACGCCGCGGGCATCGTGACGCAGCAGGAACGTAAATTTTTCATGCACAAAGCCAAGGGCATGGTGCGGGATGTGTTTCGCACCCGCAACATGCGCTCCTTGCCGGGCAACTGCGGCCTGGGCCAGGTGCGCTACCCAACCGCGGGCAACGCCTTCAGCGAAGAAGAGGCCCAGCCCTTTTACGTCAATGCGCCCTTTGGCATTGTGCTGGTGCACAACGGCAACCTGACCAACGCCCACGCCCTCAAGGCCGAGCTGTTCAGTGCCGACCACCGTCACATCAATACCGAGAGCGACTCCGAGGTGCTGCTTAACGTGCTGGCCCACGAAATTGGAGAAACCACGCGTGGTCTGCCTTTGAGCCCGCAAGACGTGTTTGAGGCGGTGCGCAAGGTGCATCGGCGTGTCAAGGGCTCGTATGCCGTGATTGCCCTGATAGCCGGCCATGGTGTGCTGGCATTTCGCGATCCATTTGGCATTCGCCCGCTGTGTATGGGCGTAGCTGACGGCACCGTCATGTTGGCCAGCGAATCGGTTGCCATGGAGGGCACCAACCATAAATTTGACCGCAATATCCAGCCGGGCGAGGCGGTGTTCATCGACCTCCAGGGCCAGGTGCATGCGCAGCAGTGTGCAGATCACCCGGTGCTGAACCCCTGTATTTTCGAGTTCGTCTATCTGGCGCGGCCCGATTCGGTGATGGATGACATTTCGGTGTACCAGGCCCGTTTGAACCTGGGTGAATCATTGGCCAAGCGGGTGATCTCGACCGTGCCACCCAACGAGATTGATGTGGTCATTCCGATTCCCGAATCCAGTCGGCCCAGTGCGGCCCAACTGGCGCAATTGCTGGGCTTGCCCTACCGTGAAGGTTTTGTCAAAAACCGTTATGTCGGGCGCACCTTCATCATGCCGGGGCAATCGGTGCGCAAAAAGTCGGTACGCCAAAAGCTCAACGTGATCGCCAGCGAATTCAAGGGCCGCAACGTGCTGTTGGTGGATGACTCCATCGTGCGCGGCACCACATCCAAGGAAATCGTGCAAATGGCGCGCGATGCCGGCGCCAACAAGGTGTACATGGCCAGCGCGGCCCCGCCCGTGCGTTACCCCAACGTCTATGGCATTGACATGCCCACGTCGAGCGAACTGGTGGCCCATAACCGCACGGTAGAGCAGATCCGTCAGATCATTGGGTGTGATGCCCTGATTTACCAGGATGTCGATGGTATGAAAAAAGCCATTGGCTCGCTCAATCCCAACATCAAGGACTTTGACGCCTCCTGCTTTGACGGTGTCTACGTCACCGGGGACATCACGCTCGAAGACATCGAGCGGCTGAACGCCAGCCGCGTCGAAGGCGATGAAACCCTGGAGGACAACTCGCGTCTGGCCCTGCCCAACCACGAAGACTGACCATGACTGTTAAAAAACTTCCTGACAACCTGCACCGTGACACGCTGGCGGTGCGCGCCGGCATTGCGCCCAGCCAGTATGGTGAAAACTCGGAAGCGCTGTACCTGACCAGCAGTTTTGTGCAGCCCGATGCCGAGACCGCCCGCAAGCGTTTTGCCAACGAGGAAGACGGCTACACCTACACCCGCGTGGGCAATCCGACCGTGACCGGTATGGAGCAGCGCCTGGCGGCACTGGAAGGCACAGAGGCCGCCATGGCCACCTCGAGCGGCATGTCCGCTGTGATGCTGCTGGGCATGGGCCTGCTGCGCGCCGGTGACCATGTGGTGTGCTCGCAGTCGGTGTTTGGCTCCACGCTGCGCCTGTTTGCCGTGGAGTTTGCCAAGTTCGGCGTGGAAACCACGTTTGTCTCGCAGACCGACGTGGCGCAATGGCGCGCTGCGCTCAAGCCCAATACCAAACTTTTGTTTGCCGAAACGCCGACCAACCCGCTCACCGACATTTGTGACATTGCGGCGCTGGCCGAGGTGGCCCATGCCGGTGGCGCGCTGCTGGCCGTGGACAACTGCTTTTGCACGCCCGCGCTGCAGCGCCCGGTCGAGTTTGGTGCTGATTTTGTGATTCACTCGGGCACCAAGTACCTGGACGGCCAGGGCAGGGTGGTGGCCGGTGCCATTTGTGGCTCGCACAAGTATGTCAACGACGTCTTTTGGCCGATCAACCGCACCGCAGGCATGGTGTTGTCGCCCTTCAACGCCTGGGTCGTCACCAAGGGCATGGAAACCCTGGCGATTCGTATGCGCGCCCAGTGCGACAGTGCGCTGGCATTGGCCCAATGGCTGCAACAGCAGCCCAACGTGGCGCATGTCTATTACCCGGGCTTGACTTCGCACCCGCAGCACGAGCTGGCGATGCGCCAGCAAAGTGGGCTGGGTGGCGCCGTGGTGTCGTTTGATGTCCGCGCGTCAGATTCGGACCAAGGCCGCAAGCGTGCGTTTCATGTGATTGACAGCACCCAAGTGTGCTCGGTCACCACCAACCTGGGCGACACCAAGACCACCATCGCCCATCCCGCCACCACCTCGCATGGCCGCCTGACCGAGGTCCAGCGCCAGGCCGCTGGTATTGGCCAGGGCCTGATCCGTGTCGCCATGGGCTTGGAGCACCTGGGCGACATCCAGGCCGATCTGGCCCGTGGCCTGCAACAACTTGACGCACTGCAATGACCAAAACCCGTACCCGTTTCGCCCCGTCGCCGACCGGCTTCATCCATCTGGGCAACATCCGCTCGGCTTTGTACCCCTGGGCTTTTGCCCGCTCAACTGGTGGCGACTTCATTTTGCGCATCGAAGACACCGATCTGGAGCGCTCCACCCAGGCGGCTGTCGATGTGATCATTGAGGGCATGCGCTGGCTCGGACTCGATTACGACGAAGGTCCGTTCTACCAAATGCTGAGCATGGACCGCTACAAGGCGGTGCTGGCCGACATGGTGGCTGCGGGCCATGTTTACCCGTGCTACATGAGCATGGCAGAACTCGATGCGCTACGTGAGCGCCAGACGGCTGCCAAGGAAAAACCGCGCTACGACGGCAGCTGGCGCCCGGCGCCGGGCAAAACGCTGCCACCCATTCCCGAAGGCGTACAGCCCGTGCTGCGTTTCAAAAATCCGCAAGGCGGCTCGGTGGTGTGGGACGACAAGGTCAAGGGCCGCATCGAGATCAGCAACGACGAGCTCGATGATCTGGTGATTGCGCGACCGGACGGCACGCCCACCTACAACTTTTGCGTGGTGGTGGACGACCTCGATATGGCCATCACCCATGTGATTCGCGGCGATGACCACGTCAACAACACGCCGCGCCAGATCAATATCTTCAAGGCCCTGGGCAAGGAGCCGCCGGTGTATGCCCATTTGCCCACCGTGCTCAATGAGCAGGGTGAAAAAATGAGCAAGCGCAACGGTGCCAAGCCAGTGACGCAGTACCGTGAAGAAGGCTACCTGCCCGACGCCATGGTGAATTACCTGGCGCGCCTGGGCTGGAGCCATGGCGACGACGAAATCTTCAGCCGGGCACAGTTTTTGGAGTGGTTCAACCTGGACCATCTGGGCAAGAGCGCGGCTCAATTTGACGAGGCCAAGCTGCGCTGGGTCAATGCCCAGCACATCAAAATGACCGCTGATGAGGTGCTGGCGCCGCTGGTACAGGCGCAACTTGCCAAGCGGGGCATCGCCGCCGATGCACGTTTGACCAGCATCTGTGCGCTGTTCAAGGACCGCTGTGACACCGCCGTGGCACTGGCTGACTGGGCCGCGGTGTTTTATGCCGATGTGCAGCCCGCCGAAGCTGACCTGGCCCAGCATGTGACCGACGCCGTCAAGCCGGCCTTGGCCATGTTGGCCGACAAGCTCGCCATTTGCGTCTGGGACAAGGCTGGCATCGCCGCTGCCATCAAGGAAGTGCTGACGGCTTGTGGCCTGAAAATGCCGCTTTTGGCCATGCCGGTTCGGGTGCTGGTGGTCGGAAATGCGCACACGCCATCGCTGGATGCATTACTGGCACTTTTTGGTCGTGAAAAAGTTATCGCCAGATTAAAACTGGCCAAAAATTAACGCTATAATTTGAGGCTTGGAAACAAACGCTGCTTCTAAACAAAGTGGTTGTGGATTCGGGGGTATAGCTCAGCTGGGAGAGCGCTTGCATGGCATGCAAGAGGTCAGCGGTTCGATCCCGCTTACCTCCACCAAGGTTTTCAAGAATGACGGAAGTCCAAAGGTTATGACCCCATCGTCTAGAGGCCTAGGACACTACCCTTTCACGGTAGGTACCGGGGTTCGAATCCCCGTGGGGTCGCCAGTTTATCGCAAGGTAAATCGGCGCAAGTCGGTAACGGTTTGTCCGCAAGGTCAGACGACTTGGCTCGCAAGAGTAAACGTTAGCTACCAGGAGTGGTAGTTCAGTTGGTTAGAATACCGGCCTGTCACGCCGGGGGTCGCGGGTTCGAGTCCCGTCCGCTCCGCCAATAAAATCAATGGGTTACAGCAGAAATGCTGTAACCCATTTTTCTTTGTCTGCGCCATGGGAACACTTATGGGAACACTTGATCTCAGTTCAAGTGTTCGATTTGTTGATGGCAGCAGCAATACTCTCGGTTGACGGCGCCCTGACGTGCATCACGGCCCTGCGTTTGCCGTGCACCCCACTTGGTTTGTGAGCGCGTGATCTAGCTTTCGGCCGACGTTGCCGACTTCCGCTCCGTGCCGAACCGTCGAGACATCTCCGGGGCCACGCGCCACTTTTGATCGTGTGACGCGTAGCCGCATTTCTGGAGTCGCTGGTGGCATCGATACCTAGCGCGAACAGCCTGAACTCATTGCCTGAATTCGTGTCGTGCGCGGGAAATCAGAATGTTGGCGGGTTGGTCGTCATGTCTTCATCCAGCGCTTCTTGATGCTCCACGCCAGGTTGGTCGAGGATTAGCAGCGAGATGGACATGTCATAACGGTCGGAGATGACCACCATCTCGCGAACGGCCGGTTTCATGGGCCACACGCCTTCCGGATGGTCGATGCCTGAACGGAAGTCGGTCATTGACAGCGCCAAGTCGGGATTGGCAGCAAGTGAGCGTGCAGGAAGCTCCATTCCTTGCTGGAGCGTCCCAAACGCATATTTCTTTGCGCTGTCGCTGGCGCGCCACCAGTGCAGCATTCCTTCCCGTCCCATGATGGCGATTGCAGCATCGTCAGTGAACTCTAGCCACTTGAGGATGGCCGCAGTCAGCGATACACAGTAGCGCGCGGCACATTCACTCAGCAAATCGAGTGTGATCCGACGACCGCGTACCTGTTGGGCGAAGTCGTCAATCGGCATCAGCAGATACGAAGCGAACTGATCCGCTTCCCGCTCGATTTTTGCGCCCGTTATCCCAAGCGTCGCACTCTGCGAGCACTGGAACGCCTCCTGCAGTTTGCGATGCAAGACGTAGTGTCCAAATTCGTGGGCCACCGTGAAGTTGGATCGACCCGGGAGGTCTGGGTGAGGGTGATACAGCAAAGCCCAAACTTTCCTTTGCTTCAGCCAGAACAGGCCCCCCTCAAAACCGTTCAGTTCCTTGGATTGCAGTTCACCAATGGGCGCCTCCGGTACTACGTTGCGAGACCACTCCTGTGCCAGAACTCCGGCATTTATGGGGAAGGTGAGCCCATGTACGGCCCGCCAAAGCTGCGCAAGTTTGATCGCCTCGCGCTTTGGGGATGGAGGTTCGGTCAAGATTTGCCTTTCCGGTCGAGGACGCTGAGGATGTCCTGCAACTGCATCTTCGTGTTGTTGTCTAGCGATTGATACTTGCGGAAAAAGGCCTCATCGGCTACGTCAACGGATGGCTCGGCTACGTTGTCGTTCATTAAGAACTCGGGCGTGACACCCAGAACCTTGGCCACTTCGTTGATCCGATCGGCCGAGGGCCGGGCCTTTTCCTTGTTCTCCAGTTCCCATACGGATGACTTGGACGCGCCGATTTGCTCGGCGAACTGCTCCAGCGTCAAGCCTGCTTTCTTCCGCAGTGTGCGGACCTTTTCACCCAATGTTGGCATGTTCGTTCGGAATTCAGGAAAAAAAATACTTGACTTCAGAAGTTCGGAAGTCCACAATTTATATTGTGATGGTTCCGAACTTTGTACGCAACCTCGATTTTGTAACACAGCACGCTGTGGAAGAGGTCGATGGAGCGGCGGGACGTCGCAAGCAACCAACCAATCCTGAAAGGGGATGACCATGAGCAAGACGTTGAAGCCAGGCACGCCGGCACCGAGATCCGGTCAATACAAGAACCCGGGAACGGGTAACGAAGTGACGGGAGTGAAGGGCAAGCCATTGCCTCCGACGCCGCGTCCGGGGCAAGGTTATACGCTGGTAGACCCCACCAAGCACAAGCGCTGAACTTGGGTGAGTCCAGGTGATACCGGGAAAGAACGATAACAACCCCAAGGAGATACCTTGATCCGAGAACCTGTGACTCTCCGTCAGCGGCCCCGCATCTCGATGCGGTCATCGGCACGCTTCTTCCATTTGGTGGATGCCATAGCGCGTGCCCACGAGCCAACCGAAACCCAGTTGACTGCACTGGAGTCTTCATACAACAGCACGGGCGATTTTCTCTCTTCCTGCCCGGAATTCCGTGGACTGCTGGTCCAGATCCACGCCCACGGCTCGCGCCAGTTGGGCACCATTGTGCGGCCGCGAGACGGTGCTCGCGAGGGCTTCGATATCGACCTGATCGCTCGGCTCAAGCCTGATGCGCGTCGTAAATACGACGGTGATCGAGGACCTGCTTTACTGCTCGACCACTTGCATGGCGCATTGTCCCGCTATGCTGACACCCACCGGCTGCGGCTGCATCGGTGGGAGCGCTGCGCAACGCTCGAATATGCGGGAGGCATGTGCGCCGATATCGCGCCCATCATTGATGCACCATTGCTGATGGCACCGTTCGGAGACACGCACGGCCTCATCCCGGATCGCGAACTCCGGCTCTTTGATTCGACGAACCCGCGCGGCTACGCCAAGCACTTTGACTTCGCGGCAGCGATCTCGCCGAACTTTACGGCTGAGGTGCGCTTTGCTGAGGCGTTGGACTCGATTGCGAAGGCCGAAGTCGCGCCGCTGCCCAATGCCAACGAAGTGTTTGACAGGCTGCTGTGTCGGCTCGTTCAGCTGCTGAAACTGCACCGCAACGTCGCCTTCGGTGCTGCGCAGGCCGGCCAGGACATGGCGCCGTCTTCGGTTTTCCTCACCACGTTGGCTGCTATGGCCTATGCCGTGGAGGCACCGCAACCCCATGACAGCCCGTTGGAACTCCTGCTCGATATCGTTGAGCGCATGCCGCTGCATTTCGAGCAGGTTCCGATGTCGGACGGCTCCGAAGAGTGGGTGTTGCCCAATCCTTCGGCTCCAAAGGACAACCTCGCCGCAAGCATGAATTCTCCTGCGCGGCAGGAAGCGTTCTTTTCCTGGCATCGCCGACTCATCGGCGACCTGAAGCGCATCCTCGACGCCATCGAGAACCATGAGGGCATGGACGTGCTGCTCAAGGCGTTGCAGGCGGCTTTTGGCCCACGCGGTGCGGGTGCTGTTCAGCAGGACCACGCGAAGCGTCGGGAGGTCAGCCGCGTCGCTGGGAGGGTGACGCTTATTACATCTGGGGCGGTTGCACCGGTCAGTATCGCCGCGCGCCCGCACACGTATTTTGGATGGTGATGATGCGGTATCCGGCTCCGCCCATCCAGACCTTGGCCCAGCGGGCATTGGAACTGCGTGCCCTATCTCTCGATGGCGCCCGGCTGGTGTTTTTGTCAGGGCGTGCCTTGCACTATAGATTTCGCTTGGCGCCGAGCGAGTTCGGCCGAGTCTATGAGTGTGAACTACGGTTGACGCCGGATCCTCGCCCACCAGAGATGTTCGTGTTAAATCCCGACTTGACGGCTCTCGCGGACGAGGCGTCGCTGCCGCACATTTATCCCAGCAAGGGACCGGGCACCAAGCTCTGTCTGTGGTGGCCGAAACAGCGTGAGTGGTTACCCCAGATGAAACTTGCGGAAACCTACATCGCCTGGACTTCAGAGTGGCTGTGGCACTTCGAGGATTGGTTGGCAACAGGGGTTTGGGCTGGCGGGGGTGAGCACCCACGACAGCGCAGAAAACGTTGGGCTTGAAAACTTAGATATGCCGAGACGGCCGGCTGGCCGCGACGGCGCTGGGAATAGGAGAAGTGGATGAATGAAATAGACAAGAAGCAGGTGGAGCCGCGGATGTTGAACTTGCTGCGCGCGCGCACGCTGATTTACCGGTACACCAAGAACTATCAGGCGGTGGGGCTGTGGGTCTCCCTGGGTTTTCCCGTGGTCGGCCTGGTTGCATCTGCCTTCTTCCCATCATCGAAGCCGTTCATTGCATTTTTCGCTTTGACTTTCAGCTTTCTGGAGGTCTTGCTCTTTGACCGCTGGCTCAGAACGCAGCTCAAGAATGCTGCCAAGCTTCAGGAGGAATTCGATTGTGCGGTGCTGGGAATGGACTGGAACACCTTTTTGGTCGGCAGTCGGATCGATCCAGAAGATGTCTTCGCGGACGCTTGTAGGAAGCTCAGCGACAAGGACGAAAAGCGTCTGGTGAATTGGTATCCCCTGGCCGTCAAGAAGTTGCCGCTCCATCTGGCCAGGCTGGTATGCCAGAGGACCAATCTTTGGTATGACAGCGCGTTGCGCAAGCGCTATCGGGTTGTTCTTCTGACGGGGGCTATCCTGCTGGTGACTATCGTAGGTGCAGCATCCCTCGCGATCAACTTCACCATGACATCGTTCGTGCTCTCGACGCTTGCACCGATGACACCGGTGATGATCTGGGCGTTTAGGGAGTGCAATCGGCAGGCTGCCACTTGTGAACTGCTGGATCGCTTGAACGAGGAAGTGAAGAAGCTTTGGGCACGTTCGCGCGAGGGAAGAACGGAACAGGAAATCAGCATGTGGTCGCGCGAGCTACAGGATGCCATTTACAACCATCGTGTTTCCAGCCCGTTGATCTTCGATTGGATCTACAACCGTTTGCGCAATCAGATGGAAGAGCGAATGAACGCTGGCGCGGAACATTGGGTGAGCGAATTGCGCCCAGCCGAAGAACTGCGATAACTGCGACGGGAAAAATAATGAAACTGATCCAGGTCTTCAACACCTTCCTGACCGATACCGTCAATCTCAACAGCACACGGTTCGATCAGCTCGAAAGCAGCATCGACGCGATCAAGACGGCCGTGAGAGGGCTGGACTGGACGCCGACCATCGTTGGCTTCGCGGCACAAGGGTCATGGGCGCACAAGACCATCATCAAACCCTTGCCGGACGATCCGTTCGACGCAGATATGCTGGTGTATGTGAAGCCCGTCGATGGGTGGGAGGCGAAGGACTACATCAACGAACTGTATTCCGAAATGAGCACGCTCGGCCTGTACAAAGACAAGATCCGGCGGTATTCCCATTGCATCACCATTGAGTACGCGGGCGAGCGCAAGATCGATGTGGCGCCTTGTGTGAAGGAACGCGTGCAGACCGGCGTTTGGGAGGTATGCAACCGGGACACCAACGCCTTCGAAAAGTCCAACCCCCTGGATTACACGGACTGGTTGATTGAGCGCAACGCCATCACCGGGGGCAATAACTTCCGGAAGGCAACGCGCCTGCTGAAGTACCTGAGAGACATCAAGACGAATTTCACCTGCCCCTCCTTTCTCTTGACGACATTGCTGGGAATGCAGGTTTATGCATCCGACAAGGGGGCGGCCGGATTCGCTGACGTTCCTACGGCGCTGAAGACCTTGGTCGACCGGCTCGACGACTGGCTGCAGGCGAACCCGAGTAAGCCAACGGTACGCAACCCCGTGTTGTGGGAGGAGGTTCAAAGCAACGCTTGGGACGACACGAAATACACCAACTTTCGCACGAAAATCAACCTGTATCGCAGCTGGATCGATGATGCCCATGACGAGTCTGACAAGGAGGAGAGCATCGGCAAATGGCAGCGTGTCTTCGGCGAAGACTTCGCGGTTCGCGAAGCCACCGAGAAGGCGAGTAAGGTCAGTGAAGCTGCGCTGTCGGTGGTCCGGGGAAGCCCCCTGCTATCTGGCGTCGGTGATCTGGTTGGGCTCGTCAAGAGGATTGGGCGTGCGGCATTGCCTGCCGGATTCGATCATCTTCCTCACATGCATCGTCCGAGATGGCGAACGGCGCCAGGCGCGCGACTCACGGTGAATGTTGGCGCGCATCTATGGACTTCAAGGTACGGGCAGTCTGTGCGGCCACTTCACAGCCTGGAACCCTCGCAGCCTGGCTATTGGGTCCGCTTTAATGCGCGCAACAATCAGGGCCTTCCGTTCCCGGATACCTGCAAGATCGAATGGCGCGTGACAAACACAGATGAAATCGCTCGGCGCGCCAACTCTCTCCGAGGCGATTTCTATCGATCCGATGAACCTTTGGCGCGATGGGAACAGCTGTCGTATCGTGGCGTCCACATGGTCGAGGCTTTTCTGATTCGTAAGGCTGACGACACACTCCTTGGAAAGAGCGACGCGTTCTATGTCGTGATCGAGTAACGGTAACGGCTGCCGGTAAAAAATCTTCTGCCTCGCTGACGGCCCGTGAACCTCGATGTAGCAAGTAGTGGATGAGTTCGATGCCTGGCAGGCTTTAGCTTTAACGGTCACGTACGCAGCAGCGCTCTTCTTGCATGGGCCACATACGCAAGAGGTCGGTTCGCAACAACTGCTCGACTGCCATGAATGCTCGCGATGGCCTGGTACGCAGCCCCAGAGAGGGACAGTGCCGCACCCGCGTACGCTGCTTGGTTTCCCGGATCTGTCGAATGCAGCGAGAGTCCTGCCCCAAACAGTGGCGCGAGCGTACCCAACACGACCTTGCCGAAACTCGGCCGCATGGCCGCTTCGATCTCAGCAATCTGCTGCTGACAGTTTTGAATGAACGCCTCATTGGCCTCGATGCGGTCTTCCGCGTCCGGAAGCGCCGCCACGCGCGTGCAGTGGGCTTCGACCTTTGTGCGCAGCGGCGGGAGCAGATGGCCGTGGCGCCGTTTGAATAGCAGCAGTTGGTCGATGTCTACTGGTTCAGCGGGCGCCGGCAGCAGGGATCGGAGCACCACCTCCCGCGTCTTGTGTTTGTGCAAAACGTGACTGGCCATCTGGCGAGAGCGTGGGCGCAGCAAGGACGCGAAAATCGCTTTGTCTGTCACGGGCACTGCGTCTACTTCTGGTATCGCCCCCAGACACATCGCCAAGTAAGACATGAACTGATTGGCAACCACGCTATCTACCTCATACCAGGCCCAGTTGACTTGACGGGCGAGGCCTGCCTCGACCAAAAACTCGGGTACGCGACCGAGCTTTTCTGCATGAACGAGTGTCGTCGGGGCTGGTGCAGCAGCTCTTTGTACAGAGTTGCGTAGTCTCAAGACGCGTTGTTCAACCAAATCGATAAAGCACTCGTCGAATTTTGGTATGCCGTGCACAAACTGCCCCGGACTAAGCGCCTCGACGAGACCCTCGCCAAGCAGTCTCCGCATGAGCTCGCTCATCTGGTCGGGACGATGCATATGGTCGAGGGGAACAATTGACGACAGTTTGTCCCAATAGAGAAGCGCCCTGGTTGCCCACGCATCGCGCGGTAGCTCTATGTAAGGAAAATACAGCGCATTGTTTCTCATGGTGTGCCTCTCCTGTTTGTCCTTGTAGTGCATGAGTCTAGCAACTCTGTCTCCACAGAAAGTCGAAACCGAGGGTGTCTCGGCGCATCGCGGTCGGGCTCTCGGGCGTTGCCCAGCGCCTCGTGCCGAGTCACGGCCATGCGGCTTTGATCCCTGACGCCTTCGGTCATCCGACCTGCGCGCTGCGCTTGCAACTGCATGGGTGGCGTGTTGGGTGTGGGGCTTGCTTGCTGTTCCCTTTACCGTACCACGGCGTTCTCGCTGTCAAGGTCTGCGCGCAATGCTTGCGCTTGCGTCCTGGCGGCCGTCTTTGAACCTGTGACAACTGCGCTGCGCCGTGCGGCTGCCGGTCTCGGGCAATCCCGCCCGATGCACGGAGCTGACCATGTCGCACGATCTCTTTTCTTCTTTCGCTTCCTTCGATTTTTCCACTTCTTCTGTCCTGCTCGTCCGTGACGTGGCGGGCGATTACCGACAGGTTGATGCCGACGAGGTGCTGCAGGCCGCGCAGCGGGTGCTGCTGGGCCGGGTGCGCGGCAGTGACGTGCTGGGCTCGCCGCAGGCGGTGCGCGACTTCCTGCGGGTCAAACTGGGCGCGCTGGCGCATGAAATGTTCGCGGTCGTGCATCTGGATGCGCAGAACCGCGTCATCGAGTACGTCGAAATGTTTCGCGGTACGGTGAGCCAGACATCGGTCTATCCCCGCGAGGTGGTCAGGGAAGCCATGATGCGCAACTCGGCGTCCTTGCTGCTGGTGCACAACCACCCGAGTGGTTCGACCCAGCCGTCCCGGGCCGATGAGCATCTGACGCAGACGTTGAAGTCGGTGCTGGCGCTGGTGGACGTGCGGATGCTGGATCACCTGATCGTGGCGGGCAGCGACATCCTGTCGATGGCCGAGCACGGGCTGATGTGACCCCAGGGGGCGTTGCCCCCTTTTTTGCTTCGCCCTTGGTATTGGGTAAAGACTGTGCACTGCGCTTGCCCTCCATGGGGTCGGCTTGCAGCCCACCCCGCCGCGCGGGCTTGGCGCCCCACCATATCGCCGAACAGGCGGTGCCTGATCGGCCTGTCCATGGTGCCGATTTCGCGCTAGCGCGTTGCTCACCTCCAGCCAGGCGTGCCTATGGCACACGGGGGCGCTGGCCGCGCGGCGTGGGTCCGTCGCTTCTCTGGTCATTTGTGGCCGTTGACCGGTCATCCGTCTTGTCCCTCCTTCATCGCTGATCCCGCGACCGTAGCCCGCATTGCCTGCCCGTCAAGGTGCGCAGGGCCGTGTCCTCGCCTGCGGCTGCGGGCCGCACCACTCCCTGCGCTTACTTCCTTGACGGCCAGTCCCTCGCTGGCCCGTGTCTTCGCGGGCGATGAACTAAGGAAAGACGGCGGCAACAGCGACCAGCCCAGGTTTCTGCGCCGAACCCGCCGAAGCCACACCGGGCTCCGAATCTTGGAATCCGGTCAGCTTTGAAACCACAGCTTCAATCACTGGAGAAAGACCATGCAACTCAGTTCCCGTTTCGCTTCCCGCTCCCCGGTGCTGCGCGCCGATCATCCGCTGTCGGATGACCAAATCCGCACCGTGGCCCCGTCCATCTTTGCCGAGGACAAGCACGAAAGCCGCTCAGACCGTTATCGCTACATCGCAACCAGCGCAGTGTTGTCCGAACTGCGCAAGGAAGGATTCCAGCCCTTTATGGTGTGCCAGACCCGTGTACGCGATGAAGGCAAGCGCGAGCACACGAAGCACATGGTGCGGCTGAGGCATGCCGACCAGATAAACGGTGCAGAAGCCAATGAAATCATCCTGCTGAACTCACACGATGGCACCAGCAGCTATCAAATGATGGCGGGCCTGCTGAGATTTGTCTGTATGAACGGCCTGGTCTGCGGTGACGTGGTGGCCGATGTCCGTATCCCGCACAAAGGTGACGTGATCGGCCATGTGATCGAAGGCGCATATGACGTGCTGGACGGATTCGACCTCGTGCGCGAACGCCGCGACGAGATGCGCGCCATCACGCTGGACCGAGGCGAAGCCGAAGTATTCGCCCATGCGGCGCTGTCCCTCAAGTACGTCGACCCGACGGTACCCGCGCCCATCACCGAATCGCAGCTATTGATACCGCGCCGCCGCGATGATGACCGGTCCGACTTGTGGAATGTCTATAACTGCGTGCAGGAGAATTTAACGCAAGGCGGGCTGCATGGACGCACCGCGACCGGACGTAAGCACAGTACCCGGCCCATTCAAGGTATTGACCAGAACGTCAAGATCAACCGGGCTTTGTGGATGCTGGCCGAAGGCATGAAGCGGCTTAAGGCTTGACCAGGTGAATCAGCGAGGGGAAAGTAATGCCCCCTCGACACCGAAGACATACAGCAGAGCAGAAGGCGGCCATGCCAGGCCGCCGCGCGCCCATCCGTTCCGCCTGGGCGCGCGGCGGCGGTCGCTACGCGACCGCTCGATGGCTGTAGGTGTTCGCCATTGTTGGCATGGGGAACCATGCCAACAAGTGCCAAATGCTTCGCATTTGGGTGGCTCTGCAGATGCTGGTATGGTAATCATTGACCATTATTCCGGTAGATGCTGACAGCTTCGCTGGTGTTGACAACTGAATGTCGGCTTCGGAGAAGAAGCAACTTCCCCTTAGGGCGGCCGTTCGCGGGGAAAAGTTGGTTTTCGAGCAGCAAATGCTCAATCGAAGGTGGTGTCGCAGGAGCTCGTAGCCCACAGTGAGCCCGACTGGTATGCTTGCTGGCGTTCCGGTTGAGCAATGAATTGGACTGCTCGCACATACCCTTCATATGTCTAGGTCTAGATCCAAGTCTGACGATTGAGCGCTATCGAAGAGGTTGCGAACAAGGTCGTAGTCGTTGTACTGTTGACTTGTGGAGAAGAAGTACTCCTTGCGAGTCCTCTTGTCGTAGTGCTTGATATTGAAACGGCCAACCTCTTCCACCTCGTCAAATTTGTAGGAAATTGAGAACGTGAATGCCTTCTGATCTGTCGTGACCGCAGACGCTTCGTCGTCGTACTGCCATGTCACCAATCCATTCTCTGTGCGGTCGCGAAGCTCGGAGACAAGGGTTCGTATTTTTACTGGTAGCATTTTCAGCTCCGATTGGCCGGGTTGTGCAGTTCCACTGCTTGCTTGGTCAGGAGTAGTCGCCGCAAGATTTCATGCTTCTGCGGCTTACTAAGCCCAGCACCGGCGTTCACTCTGGTTGCTGACGCGAGCTTAAGCTCCAGTTCCCCCAGGTCGTTCAGGGCTGACGAATTCTGCGTCGTAGGGATCTGGAAACCTGGGATGGTCCGGACGCAGAGCTTCCGGAAGTGCTGATAGGCACCCAACGCGGCATCATATCGCTCAGAGAGCACCGCATGGGTAGTGATGTCGATAGCCGCGATGCAATCACTAAGTGTTGAGGCGTCTTCAACTCGCCTTACAGCTGCAAGCGCTGCAGCGGTCTGTTCCTGAAGCGACTTGGTCGTTTGAATTGAGTAAGCGATCTCGGTGATGGCCAGAAGCAGTGCGACAAGCGTGGCAACTGTACCCCAATATGAAACGGAGTTCAAAGTTGTAGTGGTGCCAATGACGTCGCGACTGAACCAAGCGGCGAAGCCGAGTCCTAATGAGGCGAGCACCCAAAAGGCATAGCGGGAACTGATTTTGAACACTTCGTGGGTCAGGCGAGATGATGCGATGAACTGATTCTAGTTCGCTTTGCGAGACAACCTGCCTCGCCATTCGTTCCAGCGAATGGCGAGGCGTACCCGCTAAATTCATCCCACGAGTGTGCTGCAGAAAGCGGACTTTCGTGTAGGAGCGCTCATGGCAGTATTCTGCCTCAGCTCCAGGCGCGCCACAGCAGCAAACCAGCAGCGATAGGTGGGAATTTGTGACGGAGAAATGTGCGTTTTGGCCTAGTCAATAAATGCCAGCAGTATGGTCAGCTATTACCAGCACAAGTGGTCAGCGGCACCGGAATACGCAAGTTCGGCGTTCCTGTCTGAATTATCTTGCGTCTCCCGGCATCGCCGGGCCGCGCTGTCGTGCCTGGCATCGAGCCGCCATAGCGTCTCGCCCCTCTCGGGCTTTCATCGTTCCCTCCCTGCGGTCGGCTGACGCCTGCGCACTGCGTTTGCCCTCCAGGGGTCGGCTTAAAGCCCACCCCGCCGCGCTGGCTTGGCGCCCCGGGATACCGCCGAACAGGCTGCGCCTGATCGGCCTGTGCGTTGTGCTGATTTCGCGCCAGCGCTCTGTCCACCTCCAACCAGGCGTGCCGGCGGCACGCAGGGTGCGCTCGCCGCGCGGCGTTTGACTGTCACAGCGATGGCGTTGCCCTGATTGCCGTACTGCCTTCCTTCATCGCTATTCCCGCGACCTTAGCCGACACAGCCAGCCCCTCAAGGCGCGCGGGGCCGTGTCCTCGCTGCGCTGCGGGCCGCCCCACCCCCTGCACTTCTTCCTTGATGGGCTGGCTGTGTCGGCCGGTTTTTTCGCGGGCGATGAACTCAGGAAGTACGGCGGAAACGATCGGCCCAGATCGCTACGCCGGCCAAACCGAAGGCAACACCGGGCTCCGAATCTTGGAACCCGGCCAGCTTTCAAAACCGTGGACGGAATGCGTATGCAGACATTGACACCGTGAATCGACATCGAAGTTTTGTTTGTTTTCTCTTCTCGTTTTTTTGTTTTTAACGTCCCACAGGGACAGGAGCTATCACCATGAACACCGTTACCCTTCAAGAAACCCAAGCATTGCAAGCGGCAACCACGACCCCTGTCGTGGAAGCTATTGTTACGGCGACCTACCGCCTGCTGCTGATTCCGCTGTCACAGTTGCGGCCCTCCAGCCGCAACGTGCGCCAGAGCGGCGGCGCGTCGATTCCCGAGCTAGCATCCAGCATCGCCCGCGTCGGCCTGCTGCAAAACCTGACCGTTACCGCCTCCAGCGATGGCGAACATTACGAAGTCGTTGCGGGCAAGCGGCGGCTGGCAGCACTGAAGTTGCTGGCGAAGCGGCACAAGATCGACAAAACCCATGACGTGCCTTGCCTGCTGGTGCCGGATGCGTCGGCACGCACCGTGAGCCTGACTGAGAACGTCCAGCGTGAAGCCATGCACCCCGGTGAGCAGTTCGAGGCTTTCGCTGCTTTAGTGGCCGAGGGGAGGCCCATCGAAGACATCGCCGCCGATTTCGGGGTCACACCGCTGGTGGTGCAGCGGCGCTTGAAGCTGGCGAATGTCTCGCCGCGCTTGCTGGCTGACTACCGCGTCGATGCCGTGACGCTTGACCAGTTGATGGCACTGGCGATCACGGACGACCACACAGCGCAGGAAGCCGCTTTCTATGACGCACCGCAATGGCAGCGCAACCCGCAAGCCTTGCGGGAACACCTGACAGAACGCGAAATCGATGCCACCCGCGATGCGCTGGCGCGTTTTGTTGGCATTGAGGCTTATGAAGCCGCAGGCGGTGGGGTGCGGCGCGACCTGTTTTCGGACGATTCGCGAGGGGTGTTTCTGACCGATGCGGCATTGCTGGAGACGCTGGCACGCAACAAACTCGCTACCACGGCCGAGATTGCCCGCCTGGAAGGCTGGGCATGGGTTGAAGCGGTGCCGCGCATCACGTCGGCAGAACTTCACGGCTTCCAGCGTGCCCGCCGTGACCGGCGCACGCCCAACAAGACGGAAGCCAAGCGCATTGCCAAGCTGCAAGCACGGCAGCAAGCCATTGACGACAAGCTCAATGCGGACGATGCCGAGGACATGGCCGAAGAGGAAACATCAGCCCTCTATGAAGAAAACGATAAACTCGGGGCAGAAATCGAAGCCATCGAGCAAACCCTGCTGGTGTTCGCACCCGAAACGCAGGCAATGGCCGGGGTGATCGTGACCGTCGATCATGCGGGCGACATCGCCATCCATCGTGGCCTGTTGCGCGAAGCCGATGCCAAGGCACTGCGGGCACAAGAAGGGCACGAAAAGCAGAACGGAGGCGGTGACGGTGCCGAGGGCGAAACACAGGTGCCAAGCCTGTCCCGCATTTCCGAGAAGCTGGCTCGGCGTTTGAGTGCGCACCGCACTGCAGCGCTACAGGTCGAAGTCGCCCGCCATCACCGGGTGGCGCTGGTGGCCGTGGTGCATCGCCTGGCGTTGCGCGTGGTGGTCAATGGCTACGGCTCGGGTGACTCGGTGATCAACATTAGCGCATCACCGCAGGACGGGCTGGATGCGTATGCCCTGGACATGGCGCAGTCGCCCGCTGCCGTATGCATGCGGGAAGCCCGTCAAGCATGGGCGGAACGCTTACCCGAAGATCCGGCAGCCCTGTTTCCGGAGTTGCTGGCGTTGCCGCAGGACGAACTGCTGTCGCTGCTGGCCGTGTGCGTGGCCACCACGGTGGGCGCGGTGACACCGCGTGAAGACGCATTGCCCGCCGTTGCGCTGGCGCAGGCCGTGGGGCTGGACATTCATGCGTGGTGGACACCTACAGCGGAAGGCTACTTTGACCACGTATCCAAATCCAAGGCACTGGAGGCGGTGCGGGCGTTTGCGCCCGAGCATGCCGTGCGCTTGCTCAAGCTCAAAAAGGGTGAACTGGCGAGTGAAGCAGAGCGGCTGGCCGTGGGCACGGGTTGGTTGCCGGGGTTGCTGCGGTCAGCGCAGGTGGAGCTGGAAGAAGTGGAAGAGGTTGTCCTCAACCCCTGATTCGGGCGTGTCGATGGAATACCCCGGCGATAGATTCGTTGGGGTATTTTTTGCCACAGTAAATCACAGAAACCGAATGTCCCGTCAATTTAGTTCCTTCGCATAGGGTCAAGCAGAAAGCAGAGGCCTAACCATACTGATATCGCTGCGTATGGGCAGCGTTCGAGCAAGATTTTCAAAGAACCGATGCTTCGACCATTGGCCATGGTCTCCGATCACATACACACGCTTCTTGGCTCTGGTGACTGCCACATTCAACAAATTCGGTTTTGCAGCCGCAAAATACGGAATGAGTCCCGGCTTTCTGGGGTCACCCCCGAGCACGATGATGACCACATCAGCCTCTTTGCCTTGAAACGTATGCACGGTGCCATGCATCCCTTTTTTGCTTGCGTTAAATTTATGGTGAAGCGCTCTATCGACGTGAGCATCTACATCGCGAAACGGGGTAATGACGTACATATTGAATTTTTCACCGGTTCGTATGCCGTGTTCTTTCACTAACATTTCTACGATCCTGACGGCTTCGTCCACTTGTTTGGGTATGCAATTTCCCCTAGGATCGTTGGCAGGTATATCGATCCAGCAACTCTCGCCACACCAAGCATCGCGTTCGTCTTGGGCCGTGCCGTAAACCATCATGCCGTCGTAGGCTATCGCGTTCGAAATGGCGAACATGGGGTGCAAACAGCGACGGTGTACGCGTAATGGGCTGCCCACCCACTTTGCTTCGTCACCACTGCCAATCATGGTGCCAATAGGATTGGCCTTATCCGCCAGCACCTGGGCAGAAGAGACGCGTGGACTGTATTCGATGTCAGCGCCGCATCTTTGTCTCAGCGGTTCGAGCGCTTCTAAAGGCAGTGTCACAATCGGTTCTAGTTGCAGCGGATCACCTACGACCACGACGCGCTTGGAGCGCCAAATAGCGCCTAGCGCTTGCTGCGGCGTTGCTTGGCCCGCTTCATCAATGAGCAGCCACCCTATATCTTCTCGGCCCCACCCCTGGAACATTCGTGGAAACGAGGCGAACGTCGTTGACACGACGGGGACCACCAAGAAGAGTGCCTCCCAAAGTTGCGCTACGCCGCCTTTCACACTGTTAGCCGCAACAGACCCACTATTTAAACTTACCAGTGCGTTAAGTGTATTTTTGAGTTTGGGCCAACTATAGAAGATGAATGACGCATGTAAAGCCATGGCGGCACCAAATAACTCTTGTCGGGCGGAGAAAAACTCCTGGGAGAACCACGGTACGGCCAGCTGCTTTTCGTCCTCAGACATACCGATGCAAAGCCAGGCGCGCGCCATCGCCTCATTCACTTTCAGATGCGCGAGTTCGCTTTGTCTGACATCGAGCGTATCGTTCAATGCAGAGAGCTTTTTACGGGTCTTGCTGTCCCGATCTATAGCTGCTGCTAAATCGGTTTCTACTAGCAACAGTGCCGCCGCCGTATCAAGGCTCAACAACTTTACAGAATCCAGTCGGGTTGAGTCGTTACAAAGATCGTCACTGGGGTCAATGCCCTCCTGCTGGCAAACCTCGGTGGTGCTTTGTAGTTCGCTGCTTCGCTTCTGCCTAGCCTGAACTAGCTCCGCCTGTTGGAGTGCCAATGTACGTGCAAAGCCCAATTCTTCGCGCTTTTGCTTCACGGCTTTGCTGCGTGTTTGATAGTCCTGTTGGGCTGCGGCCAATCCGATAGGCCAATTGCGTGCCATCTTCCAACTGAAGAGACTTTGCAGCCATCCAGGTTTGCTTGCTTGATGCGACATCAACAGCAACTCGGCGCTACGCGCATCCTCTGTCGCGATGGTTGTCGCTTCTTCAAGGAGGCGTACATTTTCGGGGGCTTGCTTGATCGCGGGAGAGGCGAGTTCTGCGTTGATCGCGTCCAGGGCGCTATTAGCTTCACGCCAGCGTTGAGACAATATGAAAATACGGGAAACTTTTTCATGCGCCAGGCGCGCCGACAGGGCTTTCGCTGACAAGTCCTCTCGCCGGGCGTCCAATGCAAGCAGCACTTGAGATAAGCGCGTCAACTCCAAGCTGATGTCGGCAATCTGCGCATGTATCTCAAGAATGCCATGGAGTGTGTCCGCGATCTTTTGGGCTTTATTCTGCATCGCCTTGGTTTTCTCCAAAGCGGCCGTAAAAGAGGCTTTTGCGTCAACCCACGGTATTGCACTATCTCTCCTTTCCATCAAATCCCAGAGTGAAATAAGGCGGTTCAGGTCTAGCTCTTTATTCTTTTCAGCTTGTTGTGGCCAACGAAAGCGCTTGAAGAAATCATTCCTATTTTGCTTGCTGCCCAGCGCGGCAGCAACCATCCCCCAGGTTGCACCAATTTTTCGAAGCTTGGCTTTTTTGGGTGCAGCAATCGAATCGGAAAGTGCAGAAAAATAATCCAGCATGCAATGCTCGGGCAGGGCTTCGCGGGCCGGAAGCTCTTTCGTGATGTTCTCGACCGCACCGTTATTTGCCGATGCGACGACGATGCCCTGCCCGCGCAGTGTTGGATCTACCGCCCAGACTTTACCGAATGCCCAGCCCTCGACCTCAATACTGGTTTTGAACGCCAGTTGTGGATCAGTGAAGGCGGCCATGGCTATGGCGCGATCCACTACCACCCCAGCGATCACATCGCGCAGTAATGTGGTTTTGCCTGTGCCGGGCGGACCGTTAACCGAAAAAATACCAGATTTATTGGCTAATTTCTCCCTGACGGCATTGACCGAAAACTGTTGCGCCAGCACCAGACCATGTTGAGACGGCCAACATCCCAACGGCATACTTTTGGGCATCACATTGCGATTCACAGTATGGTCATTAGCCAAACGGATATCCACTCTGTCTGAGCGAAGTTGCGCAGTCAAATAGGATCGCAACGCCGAACCAATGTCGCCGGATTTCATCGCATTAGAAACTGCATGGATATCTTCAGCATAAAAGCTATTGAGCATGTCTGAGTCGTCAGGCTCCTCTATTTTCTCGGCATTCTTGACGCTGATGCGTTTTGCCTGAATGCGCAAACTAGTTGCGGTCGATGGCGACCAACCACCGCGCTCAAAAACCAAGGCGCAGATATCCTGAATATCTTTCAGTGATATGGACCTATGCTTAGTACGCGCCGCATCGGGTTGTGCTTGATGGTCTACAGGCGTCGACGGAGTTGCACCGGCTGACGCATCGCTATCGTTGGCCAAAATACCTTGCAGCAACATCAATTGCTTGATCTCCTTGCACAGGCTCTGCTGAAATCCGTTGGTCCCAAAGAAACTCGAAAAATCTGTGGCCTCCGGCGAGTGTGCCGTATTGAGTCTTGCTAGTGCCCAGGGCATGCTGCTGATAAAAGGCGCATCGGTTACTCTGCCCAAGCGATTCAAGGGAATCGCAATAGCTGCAGCAGGCTCCCCTGGACGGTACTCACTTAACTCATTTTTTTCGGCACCGAGGCGTTGGCGAATTTCTTCGATCACTGGCGGCATTTCCATCACGGCGCAGTACGCGACGAAGCGCCAAGTCATCTCTGCATGAGATTGATCCAATGTATTTTTTAAAAACTCTGATTTGATTGAGTCGTTCCATGGCAGCTCTTGATCATTCGTAATTTCCCATGTGACCGATCCCGTCGCCATGTCTTCTTCAATTTTGGGCGCACTATTGGGACTAAGGCATTCAATACCCATCCAAAAGTTCACCGCTTTCAATGTTCTTTCATACGCGTTTGATGATTGTTGTTTGTTCTTCATGTGTTGTTTTTTCATTGAACATTCTATTGAGTGAGGATAATTCATCCAGTGCTGCTTTACTGCGCTAACACCTGGAAGCTCTTCAAATTTTTGGTTGCGCTAAGTTGCTGGTTCAGGTCAGTTCACTTTGAGGGCGCGGCGCGCGCGGCAAGTTTGCCGCGCGCGTTGTGACTTCCAGCAGCCAAGAAGCGGAAACTTCCTGAACACGCCTCGCCGCTGGGCGGGCATCAGAGCGGGACTGCCTTTGCAGCGCCATGTTGTGCAATATCGCACAGTCCTCAATCATGGCGGGCAGATCGCCATGAACGATGTCGAGTCGCCGACAGGCCATCTACCATGCCCGAACTGGCCACGCCGATGACCAATCCAGCCAACACCAATGCGGTGGGACATGCATCCTTGCTGCCGGGGAAATGACCTGGACTGCCTCTGGGTATTTGCCGGGGTGCGTCTTCGCGGTGAAGGTGCCTGGGCCATGCGTCCTTTAGGGTCGGGATCGCAACCACAGCGGCCTTGTATTTGCCGTGAATCCTGGCGCGGGCACGGCTTCGCCTCGGGCTTGTTCGCTGCAACCGTCCAGCCCAAACAATTTCCCCGTCGCTGCGCGCCTTCCTCGCGCAACAAATTCTTTGGGCCTCCCGGTCCTCCACTGCGTTGCGGCCGTTTTACGGTGCAGCGCGCCCGGACCCCCGCCTGTTGGATCACGCCAAGGCCGCAATGGTTGCGACCTGGTTAACTTCTAAAGGACTTCATCATGTCAAACATCGGCAATTTCACCGCACAAGGCAACAGCTTCTCCGGCACGGTTCGTACCCTGACGCTCAACGTCAAGGTCAAGATCGTTCCCAACGACAAACAAGGCGAGAACGCCCCGGACTACCGCATCGTCGCCGGCAACTACGAGATCGGTGCGGCGTGGAAGAAAATCAGCAAGGCAGACCGACCCTACCTGTCAGCGACCCTGGATGATCCGTCGTTCCCGGCGACCATTTACGCCCGGTTGGTCGAAGCCGAGGACGGCACGCACAACCTGATCTGGTCCCGCAGCAAGGGCGACTGAGCGTCGCCCTGACGCCCCGCCCTGCGGCGGGGCGTTTGCGAACCCCGGCAAGTAAGTGGCCCGCCGGATGTCGCGGGCTTTTTTACGTGTAACCTTCTTTACTGATGTACTGCTTCACGCAGTCAAGTAATTCCGGATTCGTGCATGGACACCAAGTCGCCTTTACGGCTGCGCGTTTTTGTGGGTTTACGTAGATGCGTGAAGGCAGTTTCGTGTTTTTGAGGTTTTGAGTAAAGACGCATAGCAGGATTCACGGATTTCTGTGCGTCCCCCGGCGATGCCGGGTCGGGCTGTCGTGCTGCGCATCGAGCCACCAATGGCGTCTCGCCCCTTCGGGCTTTTATCCCTGACGCCTGCGCGCTTCGCTTGCTCTCCAGGGGCCGGCTACCAGCCCGTCCCCGCCGCGCGGTGTTTGGCACCCCTGGAAGTCCGCCGAACAGGCTGTGCCTGATCGGTCTGTGATTTCGACCCATGGGGACCAGTTCGCCTTGAGGCGATGCCCAGTCGTCGGAGTTCATGGCGCGTATTCCTGTTTGACCTGGACACATCCCGACCGGACAAGCCGCGCAGCTTGGCGCACGCCGCACGCCCGTCAACCCCCAGCCCGCACGTGAGTGTGATCACCCAATTTGATGGACTGATATTCACGAACGGTGATGGTTGGAGCGGCCAAGATTTTCAGGTTGCACAGCAAAACGGCACCAGTATCGCTACGGGTGCCGTTTTGGCTTTGGGCGG